>Ga0082335_1000168_pt1 | contig 175830 bp, 131 predicted proteins | sample Subgrocontami58m_FD_72375 | JGI IMG/M metagenome (GOLD analysis project Ga0082335, IMG submission 72375) | Subsurface groundwater microbial communities from S. Glens Falls, New York, USA - GMW37 contaminated, 5.8 m (SPADES assembly) (version 2) ... | reverse complement strand
TGCGCAACTCTTCATCAGTGGCGCCGCGTCGGGCCGAAACTGTGCGGCGTCCCATCGCGCGTTCTTCTTCTACTTCCTGCGCGGCTTGCCAGAAGAATAAATACGGCGAGATCGTTGTGCCCATGACCCCCAGGAAAGTTGCCAGATAGCGCTTATCGAAGCTGATGTGCGGCACGAAGGTCGACTTCAGCACTTCACTCCAACGCGGATGGGCCAGAAACGCGGCGATGACGTAAGCAAACAACACCAGGGTCAGCCACTTGAAGATGCGCGCGATGTGTTTATAGCTGAACCAGACCAGCAGCACCACGATAAGGATTGCAAACAGAGGCAGCCAGACGAACGAGCTGACACCCGTCATCATCTTCATGACCTCAGCCATCCCACCGAGATCAGCGCCGATATTGAAAGTGTTCGCAACTACGAGCAGGGTGCACGCGCCCCACAGAATTGTGCGCGAGTAGCGCCGGCGCACGACGCTCGCCAGGCCGCGACCCGTCACCAGGCCCAGCCGCGCGCACATCAATTGCACCGCAGCCATCAATGGAAACGAAAACAGCGCCGTCCACAGTTGACCATAGCCGAACGCCGCTCCGGCGACTGAGTATGTCGAGATGCCGGACGGATCGTCGTCAGCCGCGCCGGTAATCAGACCCGGACCCAGGTCGCGGAAGAAGTGACGCAACCGCGCCTGACGAAATCGATTCAGTCGCTTCTTCATGCTTTTGTGATAGTTGCCTGAGGCGCGCGTTGTATCACGGCGGCGTGCGAAGAGCAAAGGGCAAAGCGGTAAGGGGAAGGGGTGAAGTGGTGTTCTGCGCAATCTGCGGATGCCTCAACGCATTCGCTGACGCTGCAAGCAGTCATTTAGCTTGCTGGCCAACACACCGACGTGAGGTTCTTTGATGATGTCGAAGTGGTTTCCCGGAATCTCCTGAACTTCTATCCCGCCGAGCGCTAAGGCGCGCCAGCCTTTGACGGAATCATCAGACGCACGCAGATCGCTGCTGGCCCAAAACAAATTTACCTTGCCATCGTACGCCTGCGGCACATAGCGATGCGCGGCCAGCGAGTTGAATTCCATCATGCTGTGGAGCGCGCGCGGAAGTGTCCGCCCACGCTTCTGAAGTGAATCGTAGATCGTGCGCCAGACACGGCTCTTGACCTGACGAGGAACGAAGCGCGTCGAATCCAAGACATACTTGAACTTTTCTTTCAGCGACAGACGCTTGAGATTCGTCGCGTGACTCGCGAGTCGCTCAGCCAGACGCACCGTTTTCGATGGATAAGTATCGAGCAACGCCAGCAACGCAATCTCCTGTCCCGCGGCGCGAAGCTGTCGCGCCATCTCAAACGCAATTGTGCCGCCGAGCGAGCGCCCGCCAATGAAGTACGGCCCCACGGGCTGGATTTCGCGCAACTCTGTTATGTAATGCGCCGCCATGTCTTCGACGCTCGTGAGCAGCGGAAGCTTTCCGTCCAGGCCTTGCGATTGCAAGCCATAGAAAGGCTGGTCGTCACCCAGATGCCGCGCCAGATCGGCGAACTCGATCACGTTGCCGCCCAATCCGTGCACGCAAAAGAAAGGCGGTAGTGATCCGTTGGGTTTGATCGGAACGAGTGAAGACCATTGTGGCGACCATTCCTTTTCAATCATCGACGCGAATTGCGCGATGGTGGGCGCCTGAAAAAGCGTAGCCAAAGGCCAGCGGTGACTGAATCGCTTCTCGACCTGCGCGAACAAACGCACGGCCAAAAGCGAATGACCGCCGAGATCGAAAAAGTTCTCATGCACGCCGATGTGCGAGACCGCGAGCACATCGCTCCAAATCTCGGCCAGGAATTTCTCGGTAAGAGTTCGCGGGGCAGTTGCTGGTTCGGCGCGGCAATCCGAAATCTCAGGCGCGGGAAGCGCGCGCCGGTTCAGCTTGCCGCTCGAGGTCTTCGGCAACTCATCCAGCGCGATGAAAGCCGACGGCACCATGTAGTCGGGCAGCTTTTCTTGCAAACTCAAGCGCAGGTCGTTGGTTATCAACGACTGGCCCTGTTGAGGAACAACGTAAGCCACCAGTCGCCGATCACCTGAACCGTTGGCGGTGGCGATGACGGCGCACTCGCGGACGCCGGGAAGTCTAGTCAGGGCGGCTTCGATCTCGCCGGGCTCGATGCGCACGCCACGAATCTTGACTTGAAGATCTTTGCGGCCGGTAAAGACAAAGCTGCCGTCCGTGAGTCTGCGTCCCATGTCACCGGTGCGATAGACGCGCGCTGCACCCTCCCTCACGGTCGGGTTTCCGCCAAAGGCCGCGTCCGTCGCTTCTGTATTTCGCCAGTAACCCAGCGCCACATGTTCCGACTTGATTGCGATCTCGCCATACATCTCAGCGCGTTTGCCTGCGCGGTTGAGCAAGAAAACTTCCGTGTCACCGACCGGATAGCCTACCGGAACTCTTTGTCCGGAAATCGCTGTGCGCTTGTTAATAAAGTATTGCAGGCTCACCGTTGATTCCGTGGGACCAAGGCCGTTAACCAGCAGACAATCATCTGAAAAATTCTGTTTGAAAAGCTCGACATCGCCGCGGGTGACTTCTTCGCCGCCAAGAACGATCAGACGCAATGCAGAAACCCGACCGTCAGGGAGGGTGCTCCCTCGCATGCTGGCACCCTCCCTAATGGTCGGGTTTCTGCCACTGTACTCGCTGACAAAATAGCGATAAACCGTCGGCGTCGAGTGATAGATGGTGATTCTCTCTTCGCGGAGCGTTTCGCAAAGAGCGTTGAAGCCGGCTTCCTTGATGTCGATTGGGTACAACGTTGCGCCGTTGAGCAACGCGCCGTAAATGTCCATTACCGCCGCGTCAAAGCAATACGATGAAAGCAGCGTCAAACGGTCATCGGCGTTGAGGTGCAGATTGTTCGTGTACGCGCGAATGAAGTGCAGCACGTTGCGATGATTCTGCATCACGCCCTTTGGCTGACCAGTGGAACCTGACGTGTAGAGAATGTATGCGAGACTGCGCGGATCAATTCTCAGATTCAGGTTGCGGGTCGGGATCGAGGAATCCAAAGCATCGACGTTGAGCACAGCAACGCCAGTCAGACCTCGCGCCAACTCCAGATTCTTTTCATTCGTTAAGATCAAAGTCGCCTGCGCGTCTGCCAACAACTGCGACAATCGCTCAAACGGATATGACGGATCGAGTGGAACATAAGTCTTGCCGGCCTTCAAAACGCCGAGCATGCCGGCGATCATTGGCGCATCGTGAGTGAACAGCAGCGCGATTCGAGCGTCATCGTCTCCGCACTGCCTGAGTATTGAATGCGCGATCTGGTTGGCTTTCGCGTTTAGTTTGGCATAAGACCATTCGTCCTTCGCAGTCTTGACGGCGATCCGGGCGGGATATTTTTCGACCCGAGCTTCGAAGCGTTTCGTGATTGGTTGCTCGATCTCTGATCGTTCGAATCGGGTAAACGTATTTGCCGGGCGTACGTCGTTTTCCGCGAGTAGAGCCTCGGACTTGTCGGAGAGAGCGAAATCCGAAATCGCGCGATTGGGATCGGCAACGACGGCCGTCAGCAAATTCTGAAGATGCTCAAGCATCTGCTTGATCGAGCCTTCTTCGAACAAATCGCTGTTGTAAACAAACGCCAGCTTCAGCGTTTCGTTCTGCAAACCAGCGTAAAGCGTCAAATCGAACTTTGATTGGTTCTCTTCCGAATGCAACCACGCGTCGACGAAACTGATCGTCTGCGTCCCGGCGCCGGGCAATTCGATCTCGTCACTAAAGCTAAAAAGATTGAAATAGACCTGAAAGATTGCCGAGCGACTCAGGTCGCGCTCGGGCCTCAGCTCTTCGATGATTTTTTCAAAGGGCACGTCCTGGTTCGCGTACGCATCCAGTGCAGTCTGGCGCACGCGCGACACCAGTTCGCGAAAACTCGGGTCGCCGGACAGGTCAGTGCGCAGCGCGAGGTTGTTCAGGAAGAAGCCGATCAAATTTTCGGTCTCGGCGCGTGGGCGGTTGGCGATGGGCGAGCCAACGACGATGTCTTCCTGCGCGGTGTAGTGATGAAGCAAGAGCTTGAACGCGGCCAGCAGCGTCATGAACAACGTCACGCCTTCACGCTGACTGAGGGCAACAACCGCATCGCTAAGTTCGTTCGATAGCGTCAGGCTCACGCGCGCGCCGGGATAGGTCTGCAGCGCCGGCCGTGGTCGATCCGTCGGCAACTCAAGTACCGGCAGCTCGCCGCTCAATTGATCTTTCCAGTAAGCGAGTTGCCGTTCGAGGACTTCACCGCGCAGCCATTCCCGCTGCCACGCTGCGTAGTCCGCGTATTGAATTGGTAGTTCTGAAAGTGGCGATGCCTGCCCGCTTGCGAAAGCGCGATGCAGCGCCGACACCTCTTGAAAGAACCGCACAACCGACCAGCCATCGCTGATGATGTGGTGCATCGTCAAGAGAAAGATCGATTCGTGCTCGCTGAGTCGGATCAGCCCAGTCCTAATCAGCGGGCCGCAGGCAAGATCGAAAGGACGCAGCGCTTCTTCTTTGATTAGACAGCGCGCCTCTGTCTCGCGTTCGGAGTCACGAAGCGTTGAGAGATCGATTACGGCTAACTTGAGATCGAGCGCGTTGGCAACTACCGGTTCGGGTTTGCCTTCAACGGTCGTGAAGGTCGTGCGAAATACTTCGTGACGGCACGCGATCTCTTTAAGACTCTGTTGCAGCGCGCTTACATCGACCGGCGTCAAAAGCCGCACCGCGATCGGAACGTTGAAGACCGGAGAAGCCGGCATCAACTGGTCAAGGAACCAGAGGCGCTCTTGCGCAAACGAAAGCCGCGGCGCGCTCGTGCGCGAACGTTTTGCGATCGAGCGCGACGAGGTCAGTTCTTCGTCAACCTCTCCGCGCAGATATTTTTGCAGCAGGGCGCGCTTGGCGTCAGAGATGTTCGCCAAACTTGGTTGAGTAGCTCGATTTGGGAGATGCTCTTGCAACTTATTGCCTTGCGGTATCGGCCTTACGCGGAACGATGGAAAGGACACTCGCTCGCGCCGCGATCAACTGCCGGCTCGATCGTCCGCGGCTCAGCGAGCTGCTCGCTGAAAGTCACGCGGAGCGCAGTCAGGCCGCGGAGTCCCAGATTCTCGCGCCAAACGATCGGGCCTGGTTCCAGAGCGAGATTCGCTGTGCGCTGCGCCAGCGCTGCGAATGCAAGCTGCCCTTCGATGCGCGCCAGCGGCGCGCCGAAACAGAAGTGACTCGCCCAACCAAACGCCAGATGCCGATTGTCCGTGCGCCCCAGATCGAGCCGATCCGGATCGGGAAATCTTTCGGGATCGCGATTGCCCGCGCCCATCACGGCGATGACTGCCTGACCCTTGCGAATTTGTTTGCCACCCAGTTCCCAATCCTGTGGACAGATGCGCGCGGTGTGCTGGCTGGGGCTTTCGTAACGCAATAGTTCTTCGACCGCCGAAGGAATCAGCGATAGATCGTCTCGCAGTCTTTGCAGTTGATCCGGATTACGAATCAGGCTCAGCACGCCGTTGCCGATCAGATTGGTCGTGGTTTCCTGGCCGCCAACCATCGTCACGATGCAGTTCGCGATAATTTCTTCTTCGGTCAGACGGTCGCCGTCGATCTCCGCGGTCATCAGCGCATTGATTAGCCCTTCGCGCGGCTCAGTCTTCATCCGACGAATCGCATCGCGAAAATACGCGGTCATCTCTTCGACGCACTTCAGCGTGCGCGAGGCACGATCTGGGTTGTGCTGAAAGTTTCCGAGCACTTCGGCAAAGTCTGCTGACCACGCTTTCAATTGATCGCAATCGGAAGTTGGCACGCCCAGCATCTCAGCCGTCACGATCGCCGGCAGAGGCGCTGCGAGATCGTTAATCACGTCCATGCGACCGGCGCGCAGCAGCGGCTCCATCAAAGTGTCGACGATCTCGCGAATGTGTGAACGCAAAGCTTCGACACGCGCGGGCGTGAAGGCCATCGACGCCAGACCGCGTAGACGCGTGTGCGCGGGCGCATCCATGAACAACATTTGCCTAGTCATCAACTGCGCGATCGGGCCCAGCTCTGCCAGTCCCATCGCGGCAAATTGTTCCGGCGTCGGCGTGCGCTTCGCCGAGAAGTGATGCAGCACCGTGACTACATCTTCGTAGCGCGTCACGATCCACGCGTGCAGATACGGATCCCAATGCACGGGCGCTTCGGTGCGCAGGCGTTGGTACAGCGGATACGGATCAGCCAATACTTCCGGATCGAGGAGGTGATAGAGACTCAGAGATTTTCCATTTGTCATTTGTGATTTGCCATTGGTCATCTGCATTCTTGTTGTTCGCTGACTTGATGATTTCTAGTTTGCGGTGTTTGTTCTCCAATAGAGGGCAAATGAAAAATGTCGACTGAGAAATCGAAAGTGATCTTGGGCTGCTTCACGCCAGCATACGGAGAGCTTCTGCTTCGCTCATGTTTTCTACTTTGGCGATGATCTGCTGTTCGATCTCAGCAGAGAGTTCGGCGATTGTGGGCGCGTCGAACAGCGTGCGCAGCGCCAAGTCGACGCCGAACGTGCCGCGAATCTTTACGATCAGCTGAGTTCCCAGCAGCGAATGCCCCCCGAGCAGAAAGAAGTTATCGTTGACGCTGACTTCGCTCAGGTTCATCAGCGAACACAGGGTCGTCGCCAGACGTTGTTCGATCGGAGTGCGTGGCCGGATGAACTCTTCGTCGCGCAGAGTGTTTTCGGCGTTAGGCGCCGGCAGCGCGGCTCGATCAATTTTTCCGTTCGGGGTCAAAGGCATCGTCGCCAATTGCACAAAGACTGACGGCACCATGTAATCAGGCAATTCGTTTTGTAGGAAACCGCGAAGGTCCGCGGCCGCCGGCGTAGTTCCATTGCTCATCACCAAATAAGCTGCGAGTCGCTTTTCTTCACAAGCAGTGCCGCGGGCAACCACGACGCTCGACGCAATCGCTGGATGACGATCAAGCGACGCTTCTATTTCACTGGGCTCGATACGATGTCCCAGGATTTTGACCTGTTCGTCGATGCGTCCGAGGTAGGCAATATCTCCGTTGTCGAGTTGACGCGCCAGGTCGCCGGTGCGATACAGCCGCCCGCCCGCGAGTGCGCTGAACGGATCGCGGATAAACTTTTCGGCAGTCAGTTCGGGGCGGTTCAGATAGCCGCGCGCCACTCCCGCGCCACCGATGTACAACTCGCCTGACTCTCCCATTCGGACTTGCTGAAGATTGTCGTCAAGAATGTAGACCTGCGTTTTCGTGATCGGCCGGCCAATCGTGGGCAAGCCAATTGAACTTGCTCCGGCTTGCACACGTCCTGAAGTCGCGACCACCGCGCATTCCGTCGGGCCGTAGTTATTGATTAGTTCGAACGGCACCCCGTCAGTCGGATAGCGATGCAAGGTGTCGGCGCCCGTGAGCAGAGAACGCAGCTTCGTTTCCTTTGGCCATGACAAAGTCATCACGCGTTCAGCGAGGGCTGTCGGCAAAAAGCTGATCGTAATCTCGTTTGTCACCAGCCAATCGCGCAGCAACTCAGGCGAGATTCGGGTGACTTCGTCAGGCAATTGCAGACTCGCTCCGGCCGTAAGGTACGGCCACACTTCCCAGACGGCCGCATCGAATCCCACGCTGGCGAGATGGCTGGCTCGATCACGGCACGTAACGTTGAATTCACGTTGATGCCAGGAAACAAGATTCAGCAAACTCGCTTGCGTGATCTCAACGCCCTTAGGCCTGCCGGTTGATCCGGAGGTGTAAATCACATAGGCAAGGTTGGCGGGTGCGACATGATTTACCGGCGCGCCGGTTGAGTAGCTTTCGATCTCTCGATTGCCGTCAATGGTTACAACTTTCCAAATCCCTTCGGAAAGTCTGTGGGCCAGTTCTGTTCCGGTAAGCAACACGCGCGGTTGCGCGTCGTTCAGCATGAAGAGCAGACGTTCAGGTGGATAAGCGGGATCAAGGGGCAGGTACGCACCGCCGGTCTTGAGTATCGCGAGCGCACACATCACCGATTGCAGTGAGCGTTCGAGGCAAAGCCCGACGATCGTTTCCGGTCCCACGCCGAGGGTGATCAGATAGTTGGCAAGTTGGTTGGCGCGTCTATCCAACTCGCCATATGTGATCGACTCTTTGCCGGCGACGACCGCGATAGCGTTCGGCGTTGCGGCTGCCTGAGCGGCGACCAACTCCGAAACACCCCGGATGCGCAGATCAAATTGTCCTTCAACCGTGGAACCAACCGGCAGGAACGACTGTGTATGCGATGTGATGTTTACTGACATTTCTTTGAACTCACGGGCGGCTCGGTTCTCGCTCGAACTAACAGCCATGATTAGGGAACCCTAAAGCCTCTTCCCGAAGTACGTAAACGATTAATTCCCAGCCATTTCCGTCCCACCCGGGGACCCGAGACGGGTCTGTGATTCGGCGAGAAGGCTGTTTGGTGAAGAGCGGAGTCAGACAGCGACACCAACGCGCGGAAATAGTGCCGTTAATCCTCAAATATCAGGCCATTTTTCTGGCAGAAACGGCGCTTTGCGATTTTCTTTCCCTAGAGGATTTTATCTCGGCGAACCAGTGTCTCGGTACTGGGCGCTGCTGGTTTTACCGGCACGGCAAGAGGGAAATAGGAGGCCACGGTCTTGATTTACGCAATTGCTTTTCCAGCGCTCTTGATGTCATTCACGAGCCGGCTGACTGACTTGAACAACCAGCTTTCGCTGCTCATCAACGGTCTGGCCGGACGCTCGTGGTTGTTCGACAACATCGTGGCGTTTTTCCAGGACAATGATCTCGCCAAAGCCGGCGTCATCGGTTGCTGCTTTCTGGCAGCGTGGTACGGCGGCAAGACAATGGAATCCACCAACGCGCGCCGCAAGATCCTGATCACTACGTTGATTGCTGCAGTGTTCGTCATCGGCACAACCAAAGTACTATCGCACACAATTTTTCTGCCACGTCCGGAAATTCAAACGCAGAAGATCTTCCGGCTTGAGGGAGACCAACTCGTTGAGATGAAACGGATGCCGATGCGCATTCCGTTGGACGAAGTCAGTCAGAAAGATTATCGAGCGCTGCTGAGCGGCGACGTGCAGACTAACGACCTGGGATCTTTTCCCAGCGACCATGCTGGATTCTTCATTACCATCGCGTTGGGAATTTGGCTTGCCTCTCGCCGCCTGGGTCTAGTAGCGCTGGGCTGGACGGTCTTTGTGATCCTCGCCGGAAAAATGATTAGTGCCCAGCACACGCCCATTGATATCGTCGCCGGCGCCACAGTCGCGATTGTTGGGTTGTCGATATTTCAATACGCCGCGCAAATGCGCGTGGGCCGCGTGCTCGACAAACTGACGCCGTTGACTTTGCGCTATTCCGCGCTGTCGAGCGCACTCATTTTTGCCGTCACGTTCGAGGTTTCCAGTACCTTGATCCACGTGCGCGCTTTTTTTGGACTACTTGCGGCTGTGCGCAGACACGTACTCCTCGGAATTGGCTGAGCCCGTTCAAGCGGAAAGTGAATCAAATATCATGAAGCGTTTAAGTCTGATTTTCATCATCTTCGGGTTCTTGTTCCTGACTTCCTGCAAGCTGCAAAAGGAAGGCCTGATCGTGATGACCGACCAGTCATACAAAGCCAGCGTCTTTGCCACGAACAAGATGGGCTATGGATCGCCTGACGGATTGGTTTGGCACAAAGGAAAACTTTACTTTGCCGACGAAGGCGGTGAGAAGTTAGAAGTTTGGACGAAGAACCCCGGCCTGAAAACTCTGGTTGATTCCAGTTTCGGATGTCACTCGCCAGAGGATCTGGTAATCGACGCCGACGACAACATCTTTTTCACCGACGATGATGCCGGCGGGCTTTGGGAGTACATGGCCAACGGCACGCCGCGGCTCGTGGCCGGCAAAGACAAGGGTTTGATTTCCACGGAAGGCATTGCGCTGGCGCCCGACGGATCGCTGCTTGTCGGTGACGGAGCGCAGCATGAAATCTTTCGCGTTACGAGGGATGGAGTCGTCTCAGAGTTCTTAGGGAAACAATACCGCATTAACAAACCCGAGAGCATGGTTTTTGACGAACAGGGCAACCTGTACATCGCCGACAATGAAGACGATGTGCTCTACATGCTGGACAAGAATCACGAACTGCATCGCATCATCGAGCGCCGGGATTCGTTCTCTCCGGAAACACTTTTCTACTTCAGGGGCGCGCTCTACATTACCGACAGTCACAACGGAAAGCTCTACGTTTACCGTCCCAACGAAGAGCTGCACACGATCGCGGCGTTCGGCGGTCAGCTCAAAAACGTTCAAGGCGTCACTGTCGATGATCAAGGAGACATTTATCTTTCGGTACAAACCGACCTGAAGCGCAAAGTTGGTCACATCATCGAAATCAGCAAAGAGACTACGGCAGTAGCCGCCAGATAAGTTCGTCGACTCTTTCAGACCCGAGTGCCAGCAAACATGCCCCAACCAGTCATCGAGAATCGAAATCTCGAATCCCTTGTCGACGGCGTCACGTTGCCGCCGCGAGCTCACCTGCGGGGCGCGCGGATGGATCACTTTGCTGCGCAGCCCTTCCCGCGATTGTTCGAAGACGAAGTTTCGCGCGCGCCGGAAAAGGCGGCAGTCGCCTACGAAGACGAAACGCTCACCTTTGCCGAACTGAACGCGCGCGCCAATCAACTGGCGCGTCACCTGCAAAGTCTAGGCGCCGGCGCTGAAACGCTCATCGGAATTTGTGTCGAACGCTCGCTGGACATGGCGATAGGGATTCTCGGAATTCTGAAAGCAAGCGCGGCCTATTTGCCTTTGGATCCCGAATATCCGCGCGAACGTTTGGCTTTCATGCTGGGCGATGCGCGACCGGCGCTGGTCGTGACGAACTCAAAGCTGGCCGATTTGATTTTGGGAAATGCCAACCGCGTAGTGCTGCTCGATACCGACAGTGGTGAAATTGAGAAGCAGAGCGACACTGATTTGGCCGAGGCTCCGCGCCCGGACGATCTCGCCTATGTGATCTACACATCCGGATCGACCGGCAAGCCTAAAGGCGTAATGATTACGCACGGCAATCTGGCAAACTATCTGCTGGCGCTCGATCATGAACTTCAGATTACCTCCGATGATTCTTATCTGCACACAGCGTCGATTGCGTTCTCGTCATCGCGCCGGCAATTGATGCTGCCGTTGTCGCAAGGCGCGACAGTCGTAATCGCTACGTCCGAGCAACGCAAGGATCCGCTCGCACTCTTTGCGGTGATTAAGCAACGCGGCGTCACGGTCATGGATGCGGTGCCGTCGTTCTGGCGCAATTGCACCTCGGTGCTGGCGAGTCTCGACGCCGACGTGCGCGCGCGTCTGCTGGATAACAAGTTGCGCTTGATGCTTTCCGCCAGCGAGCCGCTCTTATCTGACATTCCGCGAACGTGGATTTCTGAGTTTCGCCACCCGGCGCGCCACGTGCACATGTTCGGCCAAACTGAAACCGCCGGCATCGTCGCGCTCTATCGCGTTCACGCGGATATTGGCGGCGCGCGGGCCGTGCCTGTTGGTCGGCCGATCGCCAACACCGAGATTTTCATTCTCGACGAAGAAAAACGGCCGTGCCCGATTGGAGTTGCCGGCGAGCTGTACATCGGGGGAGCCGGAGTTGGCCGCGGTTATCTGAACCACGCGGAATTGACGGCCGCGAAATTCATCGCGCATCCATTCAGTGACGAACCCCGCGCGCGGCTGTATCGCTCGGGCGACTGGGCCAGGCTTAACGCCGACGGCCTGATCGAATGCGTTGGACGCCGGGATCAGCAGGTTAAACTGCGTGGCTTTCGCGTCGAGCTTGGCGAAATCGAGGCCGCGCTCGCCGGCCATCCGGCGATTCGCGAATGCGTTGTGAGCGCTCGCGATCACGGCAACGGAGACAAGCGTCTGATTGCTTACTTCGTCAGCAACGGATCAGCGCCGAGCGTCAGCGAACTACGCACGTTCATGAGCCGGCAACTGCCTGATTACCTGGTGCCGCCAGTGTTCGTGAAGCTCGACGCGCTGCCTTTATCGGCAAATGGAAAAGTGAATCGTCTGGCTTTGCCTGACCCAGACAACGCCAGGCCCGAGTTGGCCGCCGCTTACGTCGCGCCGCAAACTGCAATTGAAGAGCGCCTGGCTGAAATCTGGAGCGAAGTCCTGCGGATTGAACGTGTCGGCACGCGCGACAACTTCTTCGAGTTGGGCGGGAATTCTCTGCAGGTAACGCTGGTTTGTTCACGCGTTCGCAATGCACTCAAGATCGAAATCGCCCCCCGCGCGCTCTTTGAGCGGCCAACTATTGCGCAAATGGCCGAGGGGATCGAAACAGCGGAAGCCGCGCCGGCGATCAGCCCATGCATACGCGTTGAGCGAAACGGCAATGCACCGCTTTCATTTCCGCAACAGCAGTTCTGGCTGCTGGATCAGGCCGAGCCAAACAGTTCGCACTACAACGTGCGCGCCGCGATCAAAATTGCCGGCCCGCTCGAAGTTGCAAAGTTGCGACAGGCTTTTGACGCCGTCGTCACTCGCCATGAAGTTCTGCGCACAAAGTTTGTCCTGCACGAGGGCTCGCCCGTGCAGGCCATCGCCTCGTCGCTCCCGTTTGCGCTGAATGTTTCTGACCTTTCAAATATCTCAAGCTCTCGGCGCGAGGCAGAGGTGCAGCGCGTGCTTGCCCGTGAGGCGGAAGACACTTTCGATCTCGCGCGCGGTCCGCTGTTTCGTGCCCGGCTGCTGAAACTCGATCAAGACGAACACGTCTTGCTGATCACGCTTCATCACATCATCTGCGACGGATGGTCTATCGACGTGCTGCTGCGCGAACTGACGACGCGTTATCAAACTGTCGAGTCAGCCGCCCAGTTGCAGATTCAGTATGCGGATTTTGCGCAGTGGCAACGCGAGCGTTTCCAGAGCAAAGCGCTGGGCTTGCAGATGGATTATTGGAAGCAGAAGCTCGCGCACGCGCCTGCGGCGCTTGAGCTTCCGACCGATTATCGGCGACCGGCCACGCGCACTTTCAACGGCGCCCAGGAGTCTACGTTGCTCCCCGTAGGTCTCAGCCGTGGCATCAAGGAGTTAAGCCGCCGCGAGGGCGCGACGCTGTTCATGACTCTGCTGGCCGCGTTTCAGACTTTGCTATCGCGGTATAGCGGACAGGACGACATCGTGGTCGGCTCACCCATCGCGGGCCGCACCCTGGTCGAGACGGAAGATCTGATTGGGGCATTCGTGAACACGCTCGCCCTGCGCGGCGATCTTTCGGGCAATCCAACCTTCCGCGAGTTTCTCGGCCGCGTGCGCGAAACCGCGCTCGAAGCCTACACGCATCAGGAAGTGCCGTTCGAAAAATTGGTCGAAGAGCTGCGTCCCGATCGCAGCCTGAACCGCACGCCGCTCTTTCAGGCAATGTTTGCGCTTGAAACACCAACGGCTGACATCGCCGTGGCGGGACTAACGATGAGTTCGCTCAAGCTGGATCGGATAAAATCCAAGTTCGATCTAACTTTGGAAGTCGAAGAACAGACCGGCGGATTGCGCGCATCCTTTGAATACAACACCGACCTGTTTGCGCCGGCGACCATGCAAAGGATGCTGGAGCACTTTCAGAATCTTCTGGTCTCAATCGTCGAGAATCCTGACTACAGTCTTCGGGACTTGTCGCTACTGAGCGAATCGGAAACGAAGAAACTGCTGGTGGAATGGAACGACACGGACGCCAAATTTTCGGATAGCGCTACGATTCAAAAACTCTTCGAAGCGCAGGTGACCAGAACGCCCGCTGCGATCGCCGCCGAATTTCAGGGCGAGCAACTCACTTATCGCGAGCTCAACGCCCGGGCGAATCAGCTGGCTCGCTTTCTTGGAAAGCAGGGCGTGGGTCCCGAAGTTCTGGTGGGCGTGTGTGTCGAGCGATCGCTCGAAATGCTGATCAGCGTTCTCGCCGTGCTCAAAGCCGGTGGCGCATACGTGCCGCTTGATCCCATTTATCCGGCCGAGCGAATCGCTTTCATGATCGAGGATGCCGGCCTGACGCTGCTGGTGACGCAGGATCGCCTGGCCAAAGACATTCCGGCGTCCAGGGCGCGAATTGTTCGTGTCGATGCTGAAGCGGAAGTCATTGCGCGGGAGAGCGAACAAAACCTGGCGCTTGGAACGGCGCCGCAGAATCTTGCCTACATAATTTACACGTCTGGTTCGACCGGGAATCCAAAAGGCGTCGCCGTCGAGCATCGCTCGCTGGTTAATTTTGTCGAAGCCGCGGTGGCCGTGTATGAAATCAAGCCGAGCGATCGAATTCTGCAATTCGCCTCGCTCTGTTTCGATCTCAGCGTTGAAGAAATTTATCCCGCACTAATCTGCGGCGCAACGGTGATCCTGCGCACCGATGAAATGATCAGCTCACCGCGCGGTTTCCTCGATCAGTGCGGTGCCTGGCGAATCTCGGTGCTGGATTTGCCGACGGCTTACTGGCACGAGCTGGCCGACGCGCTTGACGAAGACATGAGTGTGCCCTCTTCTGTTCGGCTGGTGATCATCGGCGGCGAGAAAGCTCGGCCCGAGCGCGTGCGTGCGTGGCAGCGATGTGCCGGCGAATCCGTGCGGCTGGTGAACAGCTATGGCCCGACTGAGACGACGGTCGTCGCCACGCTGTGCGATCTCAGGCAACAGAACGAAGCCGGCTCTCAGCAAAGCGTCTCGATTGGACGACCAATTCGTAATACGACGGTGTTTGTCCTGGATGATCTGAGGCGGCCGGTTCCAATCGGAGTGCCGGGCGAATTGTACATCGGCGGCATCGGCGTCGCGCGTGGTTATCTGAATCGGCCCGAACTGACCACGGAAAAGTTCATTCCCAATCCGTTTAGCAAAGACGAAAATGCGAAGCTCTATCGAACCGGCGACGTCGTCCTTTACCGGGCCGACGGAACGATCGAATTTGTGGGGCGCGTCGACAATCAAATTAAGATTCGCGGCTTTCGCGTCGAGCTTGGCGAAATCGAGCAAGCGTTGAGCAGCCATCCGCGCGTCACCGACAGCGTCGTAGTTCTGCACGAAGACGAAGCGGGTGACAAGCGCCTGGTCGCTTATGTCGTGCCGGCGAGTGAGCCGACACCGACGCTTACGGAGCTGCGTAGTTTCCTGAAAACAAAACTGCCTTCGTACATGTTGCCTTCGGTGTTGGAAACGATTGCAGCACTGCCGATCATGCCCAATGGAAAGACCGATCGCCGCGCGCTGCCCAAGCCTCGGCAGCTCCAACCGGAAGCCTTCGAGAGTTTTGTCGCGCCCAGAACGTTAACAGAAGCGCTGTTGGCGAGCGCGTGGTGCGACGCCTTAAAGCTCGAACGCGTTGGCGTGCATGACAACTTTTTCGAGTTAGGCGGACACTCTTTGCTGGCGGCTCGGGTTGTCTCGAACCTCCGACATTCGATGAATCTTGAATTGACGATGGTCGACGTGCTCAGGTCGCCGACAATCGCTGAACTCGCCGCGCTGCTCGACCAGCGCGGCGCGGGCGAAGAAACCGAAAGCGATCTGGCGCTGTTGCTTCAGGAGTTGGCCGGACTTTCTGATGAAGAAGCGCAGCAACGGCTGGCTACAGAGATGGCCCAGCGCGAATCTGAGCAGGCGTCTTACGCCGAGGTTTGATTTCCGAAAACAAGTATGTCCGCTAACCAAATCAACCGCGAACTAATTGCCACGCTTTCACCCGCGAAGCTGGCGCTGCTTGAACTAAAACTGAAGCAGCAACGCCGCGCGCCGGCCCAGTCGATTCCGCGCGCGACGGATCGCGACTCAGCGCCGCTGTCGCTCAGCCAACAAGGTCTCTGGGTGCTTAGCCAGTTGATGCCTGGCTCTTCGATCTATCACACGCCGACGGCCGCGCGATTAGCCGGCGCGCTCGACGTCACTGCCTTGAAGCAGGCGCTGAACTTCATCGTGGCGCGACACCAAACGCTGCGCACAACTTTTTCTTTGGTTGGAGGCGATCCGCGGCAAGTGATCGCGGCGGCGTTACGCTTAGAGATTCCGCTCGTCGATTTGAGCAAGCTGCCGCCGGTGGAGCGCGAAGCCGAGGCCGACCGGCGACTGAAACAGGAAGCATGCCGCCCCTTCGATCTTTCTCGGGGCCCATTGATTCGAGCGATCCTGGTGCGTCTCGACGCGCGCGAACATATCCTGCTCGTGACGATGCACCACATTGTCACTGATGGCTGGTCCGTCGGCGTCTTTCATCAGGAATTGACGGCGCTCTATGAAGCGTTTTCGAACGGCAATCCGTCGCCGTTGCCTGAACTCCCGATCCAGTACACCGATTATGCCGAGTGGCAGCGACAAAGCTCTGCCGGCGCGGCTTACGAATCGCAACTTTCGTATTGGAAGCAGCAGTTCAAAACGCTGCCCCCGGTATTAGAGCTGCCGACAGATCATCCGAGACCAAACGCGCAAGCCTATCGAGAGTTTCGCGGCGCGCATCACGAGATTCATCTGTCGAAACAACTCACGAGCGACCTGAAGCAGTTCTGCCAAAAAGAAAACGTCACGCTTTTCATGACCCTGCTGACTGCGTACCAGCTCCTGCTCTATCGCTACACGGGCGAGGAAGACATTGTCGTCGGCACGCCGATCGCCGGGCGCTCGCGGCCTGAGACCGAAGGTTTGATAGGACTCTTCATAAACACACTCGCATTGCGCACCAGTCTGAGCGGCAACCCAACTGGTCACGAACTGCTGCGCCGCGTGAAGGAAACCGCGCTTGGTGGTTATGCGAATCAGGACGTGCCGTTTGAGCAATTGGTGAAAGAGCTGCATCCCGATCGGTCGCTCGCCCACAACCCGCTGTTCCAGGCGATGTTCGTACTCCAAAGCGAAGACTTGCCGCCGCTGCAACTGCCGGGGCTGAACGTCAAACACTTTCGCGTCGGCAACGTGATGGCGAACTTCGATCTCACTCTGGACATTGTCGAGCGAGACGGCGAACTGGTCTGCTTGTTTGAAACGAACGCCGATCTGTTTGAGTCAGACACGGTCGCGCGGATGATGGGTCACTATCAGAACCTGCTGGTGTCTCTGATCGCGGATTCGGAACAGACCATCGCGCAGTTGCCGCTCTTGAGCAGAGCCGAACGCCGGCAATTGCTGGTTGAGTGGAACGACACGAAAACCGATTACCCGGCCCACAGTTGCATCCACGAATTGTTCGAGCAACAGGTTGAAAGTACGCCGGACGCCGTGGCGCTGATCGCTGAAGAGCGTCAAGTCACCTATCGCGAACTCAATTCGCAAGCGAACCAACTCGCTCACTATTTACTTCGGCGTGTTGGTCCCGACACGCGCGTGGGCATTTGCATCGGGCGTTCGCCGGAAATGATCGTTGCGCTGCTGGGCATATTGAAAGCGGGCTGCGCGTACGTCCCGCTCGATCCCGAATACCCGACAACGCGACTGCAATTCATGCTCGAAGATGCGCATGTGTCGGTGCTCCTGACGCAGAGTGCACTGCTCAACAATCTGCAATCGAATACCGCGGAGGTAATCTGTGTCGATGAGTTGCGGGAGAAAATTGCGCGCGAGCGTTGGGACAATCCGCAAGTGACAACCACCGCCGACGACCTGGCTTACGTGATGTACACGTCGGGCTCGACGGGCACACCCAAAGGCGTCGCGGTGAAACATCGCAACGTCGTGCGCCTGGTCAAGAACACGAACTATGCGAGCTTTGCGCCCGATGAAGTCTTTCTGCAATTCGCGCCCGTCTCGTTTGATGCGGCGACGTTTGAGATTTGGGGGAGCCTGCTGAACGGCGCGCGGCTCGCGCTGATGCCGCAAGCGAAAGTTTCTCTGCAAGAGTTGGGTGCGGCGCTGAAGCGGTATCGCGTCACGACCCTGTGGCTGACCGCGGGACTGTTCAGCCTGATGGTTGACAATCACCTGGATGACCTGCGGGGCCTGCGCCAGTTGCTGGCCGGCGGTGACGTTTTGTCGGTGCCGCACGTGCGAAAAGTTTTTGAAGAGTTGAAGGACTGCCGTCTGATCAATGGTTATGGTCCGACCGAGAACACAACCTTCACTTGCTGTTATTTGCTGAAGGATCTGGCGAAGGTCAATGGCTCAGTGCCGATTGGTTTTCCCATCTCGAATACTTCGGTTTACATCCTCGACTCGTGGATGAATCCGACGCCCATCGGCGTGCCGGGCGAACTTTACATCGGCGGCGACGGGCTGGCGTCCGGCTATCTGGATCGTCCCGACCTCAACGCCGAGCGCTTTGTGCGCGATCCGTTTTCGACGGTGGCCGGCGCGCGGCTCTACAAAACTGGCGATCTCGCTCGCTATCGCGCGAGCGGCGAAATTGAGTTCATCGGCCGCATCGATAATCAAGTGAAAGTGCGCGGCTACCGTGTTGAGTTAGGCGAGATCGAAACGGCTTTGGCCGAGCACCCATCCGTTCGCGAAGCCGTCGTCGTCGCGCGCAAAGATCAAGGTGATAAGCACCTGGCCGCGTACATCGTGGCGCGTGAAGATCAAACGCCGGCGATTGATGACGTGCGCGACTTCTTGAAGCAAAGACTTCCCGACCATATGGTTCCGTCGGTTTTCATGCTGGTCGAATCGTTGCCGCTTTCGCCTACGGGCAAAGTCGATCGCAGCGCACTGCCTTCGACCAGCGGCATCAAGCCCGTGACAAGTGCGGGAAGTTTCAACGCTCCCGCGGATGAGCTGGAGCTGAAGCTGACAAGAATTTGGGAGAGAGTTCTCGGCATTAATTCGATAAGTGTCGACGATAACTTCTTTGAACTCGGCGGACACTCGCTCCTCGCGGTGCGTTTGTTCGCCCAAATCGAAAAGGCGTTTCGCCGAAATCTACCGTTGGCGACGTTGTTCCAGGCGCCGACAGTGAAGCAACTGGCGCGCGCCCTGCGCGAAGATGGTTGGCCCACGACCTGGTCGTCGTTGGTGCCGATCCAAACCGGCGGCTCGCGCACACCGTTCTTCTGCATCCATGCGGCCGGCGGCAACGTGCTTGAGTATCACGATCTCGCGCGCTTGCTCGGACCCGATCAGCCGTTCTACGGACTGCAAGCGAAAGGTTTGGACGGCGAGCAAGAACCGCACACGACGATCAAAGACATGGCCGCGCACTACATCAAAGAGATGCGCGAGGTACAGGCTGAAGGGCCTTACTTGATTGGCGGTCGCTCATCCGGCGGTACGATCGCGTTTGAGATGGCTTGCCAACTTTCGGGCGCGGGACAGCAAGTCGCCCTACTCGCTTTGGTCGATACTTTCCCTGCGGGTTACTTCAAACTCTTGCCAGGTTCGGGAACTCTGTCGCAGCGTGCCGCGCGGTATTTGAAGAAGATGGAGTCGCACGTCGATAATTTGCGCCAGCTCAGTGCCAGCGCAAAGGTTGGTTATCTGCTCAACAAACTCCATTACGCGCCGGAAAAAATCAAGCACAAGTTGTTTCGTCGCGCCTACAAGATTTACCAACGCGTCGGCCGGCCGCTGCCACCAGTCTTGCAGAACATCGAAGAGATCAACTTTGCCGCCGTGAAGGATTACGTGCCGCAAAGCTATCAAGGCAACGTGACGCTCTTCCTCGCCAGCGATCTGACGGCTGATTACGATCTGCACGACGGCTGGCGCGAACTGGTCGAGGGCGAGATCGAAACTCATGAAATTTCCGGCAATCACATCAACATCATCAAAGAACCACACGTCGGCGCGCTGGCTGAAAAACTGAGTAGGTGTCTGGATAGATCCCAAGATCATTCCGCCGTAGACCTGGCGGCCTAATGGAAGGGGGGCTTTATGCAACCGATGCAAACAAAAGTTTCAAATAATGATATCAACCAGCAACTTGCGGCGCTTACGCCAGCCAAGCGCGCGCTGCTTGAGTTACGGCTGCGGCAAAAGATTTGCCAAAAGGCCGGCCCGCGTCAGGTCATTCGGCGACGAGAGAAACGGGAGCTGGCGCCGGTATCTTACAACCAGCAGGGTCTCTGGCTCTTAAACCAACTGATGCAGGGCGCGCCGATTTATCACACGCCGACTGCCGCGCGACTGACCGGCAATCTGGATGTCGCAGCGTTGCAGAACGCGCTGAAAAGCATCGTCGCGCGACACGACGCCTTGCGAACGACGTTCAAAATAGAAGACGGGACGCCGATGCAGATGGTGTCGGATGCACCGCTCGATGTGCCGCTAATTGATTTGACGAAGTGGAATGAATCAGACCGCGAGGCTGAAGCGCTGCGCATATTGCGGGATGAAGCTCGTCGACCATTCGATCTCGCTCGCGGTCCGTTGATCAGGGCTGTCGTGCTGAAAATGCAGGCGCAGGACCACATCCTCCTGGTGACCATGCATCACATTGTGACCGACGGCTGGTCGATCGGTATTTTTCATCGTGAGTTATCGGCTCTCTATAAAGCTTTTGCGAGCGGCGAGAGTTCGCCGCTTGTCGAACTCCCGATCCAATATGCTGACTACGCGATTTGGCAACGCGAGCGGCTCGACAGCGACGCAGACAAAGTGCAGCTTGCTTATTGGAAAGAGCAATTTGCGACTCTGCCGCCCGTCCTCGAACTACCAACCGATCATCCGCGGCCAACGGTGCAGGCTTATCGCGCCTTCAATGGACAGCAGCATACGATCAGCCTGTCAAAGCAGTTCACGCAAGATCTGAAGCAGCTGTGTCAAAGAGAAAATGTGACTCTCTTTATGGCTCTGCTGACCGCGTACCAAATTCTGCTCCATCGTTATACGGGTGAAGAAGACATCGTGGTCGGCACGGCCATCGCCGGCCGCAAGCTTCCTGAAATTGAAAACCTGATCGGCGTCTTCATTAACACGTTAGCCCTGCGAACGCCTGTTGCCGGCGATGCAACGTGCCGAGAGTTGCTGGAGCGCGTGAAGCAGGTGGCGCTGAAAGCATTCGAACATCAGGAGTTGCCGTTCGAGCGACTGGTCAAGGAGTTGCACTCCGAACGAACGCTGGCCCACAACCCCCTATTTCAAGTGATGTTTCTGCTCCAGAGCGAGGAGATCTTGCCGTTGCAGTTTCCGGGCGTGAGGGCCGAGCACTTTCAGGTGGGTAACATCCTAACGGATTACGATCTTGCTTTGGACGTTGTCGAGCAAGACGACCAAGTAATCTGCAGGTTCAAATCAAACGCAGATCTTTTCGAGAGCGAGACCATCACGCGCATGACGCACCACTTTCAAACTTTGCTCGAAGCTATGGTGGCAAATCTGCAACAGAAGATTTCTGAGGTGCCTCTCGTCGGTGAAGCTGAGCGTCACAAACTGCTGATCGAATGGAACCAGACTGCACGAGATTTGCCCGCGGACGTTTGCGCGCCCCAACTATTCGAGCAACAAGTTGCCCGAACCCCGAACGCAACGGCGATCATCTTTGAAGATCAACAACTGACTTACGCCGAGCTGAATGCGGGGGCGAATAAACTGGCCCATTATCTTCGCGGCCTGGGTGTGGGACCCGACTCTCTGGTCGGCATCAGCATTGAACGCTCTTTGGAACTGGCAATCGGCGTCCTCGGCATACTGAAAGCCGGCGCGGCTTATGTGCCGCTTGATCCCACATTTCCCAAAGACCGTTTGGCGTTCATGATTGAAGACACAAATGTGCCGGTACTCCTGACCAGCCAGCGTCTCGCTAAGGAGTTGCCCGCGCATCGGGCGAGAGTTGTTTGCCTGGATTCCGACTGGAAGGAGATTGCCCTTGAGAGTAACGAGAACCCCGGAGCAATCGCGTCACCCGATAATCTGGTTTACGTAATCTACACCTCAGGTTCGACTGGCCGTCCCAAGGGCGTGCGCAGCAATCACCGTGGACTGACAAATATTCTGTGTTCGCTCCAACGGGAGCCGGGCATCACGGCTGACGATATCGTGCTTTCGGTAACCACGCTCTCGTTCGACATCTTCTCGCAGGATTTGCTGCTGCCGCTGATCACTGGCGCGCGCCTGGTAATCGTGAGTTCCGAGGTTGCCGCGGACGGGAGTCTCTTAAGAGCGGCCTTGGAAAAGACTCAGGCGACGGTGCTTCAAGCGACACCGACTAGCTGGCGCATGCTGATTGAGGCCGGTTGGCGAGGCCACGATCGCTTGAAAATCTTCTGCGGCGCCGAAGTATTGACGCGTGAGCTGGCCGATCAACTCCTCGAGCGCAGTGGTGAAATTTGGAACCTCTACGGCCCAACTGAATCGTCCATCTGGACCACAGTTGGCAAAGTCGAATGGGGCGAAGGACCAATTTCAATCGGCCGCCCGGTCGCCAACACCGAAGTATATCTACTCGATAAGGATTTGAACCCCGCGCCCATCGGTGTGCCGGGTGAATTACACGTCGGCAGCATCGGACTGGCGCGTGGCTATTTGAATCGCCCGGAACTGACCGCGGAAAAGTTCATTCCTAATCCATTTAGTGGCGATCCCAGTGCCCGACTCTACAAGACCGGCGACTTGGCGCGTTATCGAGCCGACGGAAAACTTGACTGTCTGGGTCGAATGGACGATCAAGTAAAGATTCGCGGCTTCCGTATCGAGCTTGGCGAGATTGAAACAGTCCTGCGGCAACACCCCGTGGTGCGCCAGTGTGTGGTGATCGCGCGGGAAGACACGCCCGGCGATCGTCGGCTGATTGCTTATGTTGTGCCGGCCGAAGCGGGCGAGTTTGATGCAAAACAACTCCGCGCGTTTATGCAGGAGCAGCTACCTGATTACATGTTGCCGGCGGCGATGGTCGAGCTGAACGAACTGCCTTTGACGCCGACGATGAAAGTAAATCGCCGCGCCCTGCCGCCGCCGCGTTACGACGCTCAGGCGAACGCAGGATACCTGGCGCCGCGGTCGCCGGCAGAAGCGAAACTGGCAGCCATCTGGGCAGAGGTCTTGAGAGTCGAACGTGTGGGAGTACGCGACAACTTCTTTGAGTTGGGTGGCCACTCGTTGCTGGCGGTCCGGCTCTTTGCAAGGATCGAGGCCGTCTTTGGAAAGAAGGTGCCGCTGGCCTGCCTGTTCCAGGCTTCAACAATCGAGCAACTTGCGAGGATTCTGGGCGAGGAAGAATGGACCGCGCCGTGGTCTTCGCTGGTGGCCATTCAACCTAACGGATCTAAGCCACCATTCTTTTGTGTTCACGCCGCGGGTGGAAACGTGGTTGAGTTCCACGAATTGGCGCGCCACCTGGGTCAGGGCCGACCATTCTATGCGTTTCAATCGCGCGGTCTCGACGGACGACAAGAAGCGTTGACGGACGTCAGGGAAATGGCGGCGCATTACATCAACGAAATGCGTCTCGTCCAGCCCGCTGGGCCATATCTCCTGGGCGGACGCTCTTTCGGCGGCATCGTCGCTTTCGAGATGGCGTGTCAGCTTCAGGATCAAGGTGAGAGAGTTGGATTACTGGCAGTGCTCGACACTTATCCGGCGGGTCATTACAAGCTGCAACCGGGTATTTACACGCGCGCATTTCGACGGCGACGCTTCGTCAGGAAGATGCGATGTCACGTCGACAATTTGGGTCGGCTCAGCAGCGCCGAGAAGGTGAGATACATTCGAGCGAAACTGCACTATGCTCCGGCGAAGATCAAGCATCAGCTTTGGCGAAGAATCTTTCGGCTGTTTGAGAAGCTGAACCAACCGCTGCCGGCAAGACTAAGAATTATTCAGCAGTTAAATTTTCTGGCGGCTTACAATTACACGCCCCGGATTTATTCCGACCGAGTTACGCTCTTCTCAGCCACGGGTGATTTGACGGCGGCGAATGACCTGGAAGAAGGTTGGCGCTCGCTCGCCTCGCGTGGTGTTGAGGTCCATGAGATTCCGGGCGATCACATAAACATCATCAAGGAACCGTACGTGAGAGTGCTGGCTGAGAAGTTGAGAAGCTGCCTCGATTCGGCTCACGAAGATCGTTCAGTGGTTTCGCGAGCAGCTTGATCCTAGTTATGAAGAAACTGTCTTACGTACCAGTCTTCTGCGCCGTCGAAAAAGCTTGATCTCCGGGCGAGTCTGCCGACGCTTTTCTGCCGCCATGATTATCAAAATTGTAAGGCCTGCTGATTGACATCCGACAGCTCGGCTTGCAACGTTTGGAATTTGGGTAAGACTAACTCCCGCGATCCTTTTCACAACCCCGCATATTCGCCGGCCACTCTCCTGCGATTACAAAGAACCGGGTTCTGTTACGACTCGGCGATCCGGATAATTCGCCGCGACATCTGCGCGATTCTTCCCACTCTGCGGGCCATCTTCCCCAGCTCCAGGATATCGAATAGCAAAACCGCAAATAATCTTGCAGGCATGGCATTTGCTGCGCCATTGGCAGTTACGCGATTGAAGTTTTTGGAAGCGAGGGTGCTTGGCCGGAGCCCTCTGCGGTCTCCCGCATACTCGCCAGTTAGCCCTTTTGATTCCGAGTTATTAGCTCGTTTCCGTTCCATCGCGGAGGCCCGATCATGCGTGAACCCCACGCGCAACATCGTACATTTTCAATCAACCCCTCTCGATCTGTCTGCACACAATCAGACTAAAGATCGTGCGCATCGGCGACGGCTGCTCGCGCAATCGAGGCGTTAGCTAAGGAGCGAGTCATGTCAAAGCAACAGAAAAGAATCTTCTGGCCGAGTTTGGCGATGATGGGCTTGGCGCTGACGACAATTGTTTTTGTGTCGGCACGCGCAAGGATTGTCGCTTCGACGAAGGCGAACGCCGAAGGAACCGCAACCGAACAACGCGTAGCCCCAGAGTTCAAACAACGGATCAGCATCTGGGTGCACCGCGATGACGTACGCCCGAAGGTGATTCATGCATGGCCTGGCAAAGCCCAGATCAATGTCGAGAATCAAACGCAAAGTGATGTTTCACTTCAGGTCGAAAGAGTTCTTCCGAATCGAACGCAAACGATTGGCGCCGTGAATCTGTCAGCCCGCCTAAAACGGCTACGCCAGGAAGTCACGCTCGTCCCCGGTGACTATATCTTTTACGAAGCGTCTCGTTCGGACATACGTGGTCGGATAGTCGTCAAGCCCCGGAAGTGAATCCGGCCTGGCCCCGTACCGGAAAGGATTTAGTTGCGCTATTCCATCGGTGAAAGTTAAGTCTCGAAACCGCAACATACTCACAAGGAGTACTACGAGATGGCAACGAATGACCACCCCCTGCCGCGCCTCACTTGGAATATATTAACCGTGGCAATGCTGTTGATAGCTTCATCGGCAGCCTGGGCGCAGAACGCGAATGATAGGGGAGTTCCGGCCGAGTCAAAGCCCGGACAATCGACCACCTCGACGTACGAGCGAGACAAGATCGAAACGGTTAACCTGAGCAACCGGAATCTGTCGCTTTACATTCCGCTGGTCACTATCGGCGGCCGTGGTTCGGCCAGTTATGCGATTGCCCTCACCTACAACAGTAAAGTGTGGTCGGCGCATCACGAACAGGATGACGGGAATCCAGATCCCTTCTTCGGTTATCCGCCTTTCGACCACTGGTCGGCAACATTTGACGACACCTACATGGGTGCGCCCGGCGTTAATGCCGGCGGAAGTGGCTGGCGGTTATCAATGGGACCGTCGCTCAAGATTCAAAAGGTCGAGATTGCGCCGATTCCCATGATCGAGTGTCATCAGATTAATTGCGGTTACCGTTACGTGCTGACGAGACTATGGCTGGTCATGTCCGACGGGTCAGAGATCGAATTGCGTGACAATCTCACTGACGGCGGGCCGGCCGCAACACCGTCGGACGGCTACGGCCAGCACACTTCTATCGATCAAGATCGGGGCCGGGTCTGGCATGCGAGTGATGGCTCGGGCATCATCTATGTTGCGGACTCAAGCAGCGCGCTGGTAAGTGGCGGTTGGGTTTTTTATCCCGACGGTACCCGCATGCGCATGTCCATTAACGGGTGTTCCCAAATCATGGATCGCAATGGCAACTTCATTACTTTTGACAGTACGGGTTACACAGACGAACTCGGACGACAGGTCACGGTTGCCGCCACCGAGACAACCACAACCATCACCGCCAAGGGCTACGACGGCGTACCGGACCGAAGCTTCACGGTCGACCTCAACGATCGGGGCGTTGGACGGTTCAGGCATTCCCACGAACCTGCGCTCGGACTTTCGTTCTTTGCAGCGCCCATTCTATAGCGGCGACTACCTCCGCGTTCGAGACGAGGGTGATTGGCCCCACACCGATACAAGCCCGCATACGGATCTGTTCAACGGATCAGAGAATCCCGACGCCGTCGACCAGCACATTGCGATTATGGCCTTGCATCTGCCTGACGGTCGCAGCTTCCGGTTCCGCTACAACCAATATGGCGAAGTAGCGGAGATCATTTACCCGGGCGGTGGCGTATCCGAAATAGACTATGCCGGTACAGTTTCCGCTCCCTGCGAAGGTGGGCCGTTGATTTTGAGGGGCACACTGAATCGCCAGGTGACCCAAAGGCGGTCGTTGACCGACGGCGCAAACGTTGATGCGGTGACACTGTATTGGCAAGGCTCCGTCACTCTTGGCGGCGCGGTCTATCCGACAGTCACCATGGAAAGCCGACAAGGCAGCGTGAGTGGCACCCTACTGTCGTCAGAGACGCATTATTTCCTGGCCCTCAACTCAGACTATAGAAACTGTGTCGGCACCTATGGTGATGGCACTGGCTACGAACGATGGCAAAACGCAAAAGAGTTTCAAGTCGACCAAGAGACCGGCAGCGGCACCGTAACCGTCAAGCGCACGTGGGTACAGCGCGCGCCGGTGGTGTGGACGAATGGTAGTTATGCGTCGGTGCGTGGCCAGGAACAACCGGCGAACGATCCCCGCGTCACGGTCGAAGACACGATCCTCGAAAATGGCAAGCTGAAGCGGGTGACGTATGACTACGATAACTTTCGATAACTTCAATAATGTGATCGCTGCGAAGGAGTATGACTTCGGCGGCACTGACGGCAGCCTTGGGCCGCTGGTACGCCAGACCCTCCGCACTTATGGAGCGGCCATTGGCAGCAACTACGGCATCAGCATCAATGGCTACTGTTATTCGAATCTCAATCCTGCGGACAGCAGTTGCGGCAGCGGTCTGGCGGCGGATGTTACTTCGATCATTTATCAGCGGGGCGTGTTACTGAACGAGACAATCAAAGACGGAAGCGATAACCCGAAAGCGTATGCCGAGTTCGAGTACGACAACTACGCTTCGGATTCGAATCATGCCGCCGTGGCTATCAACGCGGGAATGATTCAGTACGATGGCAGCCGCTTTTGTTCCTTTAGCACGTCGAATCAGCCACGCGGCAACGTGACTAAAGCGATGCGCTGGTCTGGTGGCTCAAACTATCTCTCCGCTTTCAGTCACTACAACAACGCGGGTGAAGTCGTTTGGGCCAAAGACCCGAACGGTAATGTCTCGACGGTGTCTTACGGAGACAACTTTGGCGACGGCAGCAATCCTGAGAGCGGGTCAGGCGGAACGAACGGAGCCACTTATGCTTTTGCGTCGGTGGTGACGAATGCTTTGGGACAGCAAGCAAAATCACAGTTTGACTACACGCGCGGTGTGCCCACCGGGACCAAAGATCCAAACGGCGTGATCGCAAAGACCGAGTACGACAGTCTGGGCCGTCCTTTTCGGGCGACAGCCGCCGTAGGTCTTGCCGAGCAAACGATAGCCGAGACAACCTATCCGACGGCAACGGCGAACGTCGCAACTGCGAGCCGGCAGTTAGACGCGACTCGTTGGCTGGCTTCAAAGACTGTTCTGGATGGTTTCGATCGCCCCGTCACTTCATGGCAAGCAGAAGATGGCCAGCATGCTTCGGCCGCCAATTTCACCATTCGCGGCGATGTAATCTACGACGCACTGGGCCGCGTCAAACAGTCCAGTAATCCCTACCGTCAGGGAGAAAGTGCAGTCTACACGACGAGCGTTTACGATCTGGCGGGTCGCGTGACTTCAATCACTACACCTGACAATGCAGCGGTCAGCACTTATTACAGCGCCAACCAGGTGTTGGTTAAGGATCAGGCTGACAAAGAGCGCATGAGCCAGACAAATGCGTTGGGCCAGCTAACGGATGTGTGGGAGATTACGCCTGCCGATCAGTGGACCGAAGCAGTTTCTTTCCCGGGCCACCAGGAGGTGAACGCCGGTTATCACACGACCTACGCATACGATGCGCTTAGTGATTTGATAAGTGTGACTCAAGGCAATCAACCGCAGCGGAGTTTCCAATATGATTCGCTCAAGCGTCTGACCTCGGCGACTAATCCTGAAAGCGGAACGATTTGCTATGGCACCGTGGTGAGCCGTCAATGTCAGGCAAATGGCTACGATGCTAACGGGAATTTGGTTTACAAAACTGACGCCCGCGGGGTGTTGACCAGTTACGGTTACGATGCCCTGAATCGGAACTACTCGATCACCTACACGAACGATCCGGCAAACACTCCCGCGGTCACGCGCACTTACGACAATCCAACCATCGGCGCGTTCGGGATTGGCAGGATTTGGAAGACGCAAACGTCAGCCAACACGCTGGTCACGATTGACAATTACGATCCGCTTGGCAGACCGAAGAGTCAGGGACAGCAGTTCTATTACAACAACGCCTGGACGCAACCGTATTCCATCACCAGCATTACCTATGACCGGGCAAATCACATCTTGAACGAAACCTATCCTTCGGGACGCACCGTCACCAATGCATACGATGGCGCGGGTCGCCTCAGCAGTTTTAGCGGCAATCTCGGCGATGGGGGGACGACCCGCACTTATTCCTCGATTACGGGATCGAACGCCTACGACGCTGCGGGCCATTGGACGCGCGAGCAATTCGGCACAGACACGCCGCTTTACAACAAGCGGCATTACAACATTCGCCAGCAGCTTTATGACATGCGCCTCTCGACCCTGAATGATGATAGCGATGGAGATCGCGGAGCGATAGTAAACTACTACTCGCTGTCAAACTACGGCTTTGGCACAACCGGCACGGACACGAATGGCAATCTCTATGTCCAGCAGCATCGGGTACCGGATGGCCAGGGCGGGTTCACGATCCACCAGCAGAACTATTCTTATGATTCGTTGAACCGAATCAATTGGATGGCCGAGTACTTGAATGGAGCGACGGGTACAGGCTCGCAGACTTACAGCTACGATCGATACGGCAATCGAACCATCAGCGGCGGCTGGGGCACGGGCACCGCCAATCAACAGTTCTCAGTTGACCTGAACACGAACAGACTCGGCGTGCCTTCGGGCCAGTCAGGAACGATGACTTACGATCCGGCGGGCAATCTCACGAACGATACTTACAGCGGCGAAGGCCAACGCACTTACGATGCCGAGAATCACATGAAGCAGGCGTGGGCCAACAGTCAGTGGCAGACCTACACCTATGACGGTGACGGACGCCGCGTGAAGCGCGACGTCAACGGCACAGAAACTTGGCAAGTCTATGGTCTGGGCGGCGAGCTGCTTGCCGAATATGGGGCGAATGCTGCGCCCACATCGCCCCAAAAAGAATATGGCTATCGCCATGGTGAGTTACTGGTGACTGCCGATGCGCCGCGCACGAACGTCGCTTTGGCTGCGAATGGGGCGACGGCCAGTGCTTCATCCTACTTCACGTGGGGTGGGTCGATTACGTGTCCGCCGGCCAGCGCCATTGACGGCGAACGCAAAGGACTGAATTGGGGTTACAGCGGTTTCTGGTCCGACGCCACGGGCAATGCGTATCCCGACTGGCTGGAAGTCGATTTTGCGGGCAGTAAAACCATCGACGAGATCGATCTCTACACGGCACAGGACAATTACACTAACCCTGCGGAGCCGACTGAGTCGATGACTTTCAGTTTGTATGGGCTGACGGGTTTTGAGGTGCAATACTGGAACGGGTCTGGGTGGACTGATATCCCAGGCGGAAATGTGACAGGCAATAACAAGGTCTGGCGCAAGTTTACCTTTTCAGCGATCACGACGACTAAGTTGAGAGTGGTGACGAGTGGGGGCGCCGACGGCTACAGCCGGATCATGGAACTGGAAGCGTGGGGAGCGAACGGCGGGGTGGGCGGCACCAACGGCTACAGCTACCGGCGGACGATTACGATCGACCACAACAAAGTGCCGAACACCGATCAAAGCAATTTTCCCGTGCTCGTCAGCGGCACGTATTCCTACCTGGCCACCGTGGCCAATGGCGGTAACGTCCAGAACTCGAACGGCTATGATGTGATTTTCACTTCGGATCCAGGCTGCGCCACGAAGCTCAGTCATGAAGTGGAAACCTACAACGCGACCTCTGGCGCGGTAAACTACTGGGTGAAAGCGCCCACGGTCTCGCACGCCACGGACATCACGTTATACATGTGCTACGGCAACTCCAGTATTACCACCGACCAGAGCAACAAGACGGCGGTCTGGGACAGTAACTTCGTTTCTGTGTATCACCTTCCCAATGGATCGACACTAAATACGAACGACTCGACTTCAAACGCGAACAACGGAGCAAACTCCGGAGCGACGGCGACTACCGGACAAATCGACGGCGGGGGCAGTTTCGACGGTAGCTCGCAGGCGATAAACATCAATCACCCGTCGGTCTTTAACTTTGGAAACGGGGACTACACCTTCGAGGCTTGGATCAAGCCGACAAATAACAGCGTTGGCCGGGACTTTCTTTCGAAGGATGCGTCAGGCGCGCGACAATTCTGCTTCCAGATGGGCACGAATGGCGGCGCTGGGTCGCTGAACTTTATTCACTTCAACGGTGACGGCACCCTCTACTGGCGCGCAGGGCAGAACTCGTCAATAGCTACCGGCTCGTGGTCGCATGTGGTAGCGGTGCGGAGCGGTTCGAGTTTGATTCTTTATGTAAACGCCACGTCTCAGACGCTCAGCGATCCTTATAGTAACGGGCCGCTGGGCACAATGGCATCGACGGCGACTGATGCCTTGATTGGCCGTCGAGCATACAGCGGGTTTGAGAATTATTTCAACGGGAGCATTGACGAAGTTAGAATCTCAAACACCGCTCGTTCGGCCGACTGGCTCCAGACCGAGTACAACAATCAGAATTCACCGGCGACTTTCTACTCAATCTCCGCGGCCACGGTCAGCGCGCCGCCCACAGCGTCGATTCACTGGTTGGTGACGGACCAGCTCGGCACACCGCGAATGATCTTCGATCAGAGTGGCAGCCTTGCCAACGTGAGTCGGCATGATTATCTGCCGTTCGGTGAGGAACTCTTCGCCGGAGTCAGCAACCGCACACCGCAACAAGGCTACACCGGCGATAGTGTGCGGCAACACTTCACCCTCAAAGAACGCGATAATGAAACCGGACTGGATTACTTCCTTGCTCGTTACTACTCATCAACGCAGGGTCGGTTCACTTCGGCGGATGAGTTTAAGGGCGGACCGGAAGAATTATTCGAAGACGTCGATCCGCACGACCCGTTGTTCTATGCGGACGTTGCAGAACCGCAATCGCTGAACAAATATCATTACTGTCTCAACAATCCTCTTCGTTACATCGATCCCGACGGACACCAGACCACGGTAGCCGACCGGCTAAGAAACGCGGCGTCGTCCGCTGCCGGAGTTTTACAGAGGACCATCAACGGCGCGTCATCTGCCCTTGCTGAGGATAATGGCTTGGGACCAAATGATGGTGCCCAGAACAAGGTGGGTCGGGCATTGGGCCATGGGGTAGCGTTGGCCCAAAGCGGCGCCGAAATCGCAGGCGGTGTCATTGTCGCGGTTGAGGGTGGTGGTGAGGCCGTTGTGACAGCGCCGGCGTGCTCGACGGGGGTTGGATGCGCGGTGCCAGCCGTCGGCGTCACAGCTGTCGTAGTAGGTGCTGTCGGCGCTACTCATGGTACGTTGGTTGGCATTAATACTTTCAGGAATATCCTGAGTAAGAACAGCTCGCAGCAGAGTTCTGGTGCGAAGAGCGCCTCGGAATACGACAAGCACGCTCAAGGAGTGCAAAACGCAAAACAGGAGGCGGGCCAACTCAAAGAGCAATTATCAAAGACAAGAGGGCCAACAAGCCAAGCGCCGATCAAAGAGAAGATCCAACGACTGGAAAAGAGCATTAGAGGGCATGAGAAGGAGATGAGACAAAAGTGGCCAAAAGGGAGACCAGAAACACAGTGACGCGAAAACGTCGAAACCATGAGTTGCGGTACTTCGAGAGCGCGCTTGGGCTCAACCCATACTTGGCTTCGTTTCTCAAGGTTGCCGGCCAGATCAAAGGCTTGCCGGAGAGTGAGAAAGACGCCTTGGTCTCAATGTGTGAAGTTACTCTACGCAATCCTCTCAAGCGATCTCGTGAAGAAATCAGAGTGTCAGCGATCAAGGTACTGGTGGCTTTATTTCCGCGCACCTTAGAGAACATCAAGTTTTTGTTAGAAAAGAACTCCGACGCGTCAGTCTATGAAGTTCACTTTTCGTTTTTCTGCTTTCTCGACCAGGTTCCACGATTAACTGGAGCCGAGAATTTCGCGTTTAAGGTACCCATACTTATTGCAGATTATTTGGATCGGGTTAAGTCAGAGACAGCCCAAGCGGCGTGGATGGCGGGTGATCTTTTAGGCGATCACTGGGAAGCCGAAACCGCTTTCTCGGTGTTGTCTCGAGCTGCAGAGGGAGCCAATTCCGCGGCTGGGCGACTTGGTGCAATCCACGGACTCTCGCATCTTGTGACGCGTCTGGAGAGCTCGAAGAGGAAGATGGTAATGCGGCTCCTTCTCGAAATCTCGCGGTCCGATAAGAGCAGAAAGGTCCGAGACTTCGCAAAACTCGCCTTGGAGCGCCCAAAAGGAAACCCATCGCTCTAACTCATCAAAGAACCCGAGGACTCCAGGGCTTCCTGTTTACATTCGTTTACTCGTGTGTCGCTTGTTGATTTTTGACAACTGGGTCTCGCGCGGATGCGGGCGCGGGGAGTAACTACACGTTCTTAACCCTCAAAGAACGGGACAACGAAACCGGGCTAGACTTTTTCGAGGCACGGTATTACGCTAGCACCCAAGGTCGCTTCACCGCTCCGGACCCACTCTTATCGAGCGGGCTACCTGCTGAGCCCGCCAGCTGGAATCGTTATGTCTACTGTCTGAATGCGCCACTCAAATATGTAGATCCCAATGGTCTGATTTGGCAGACGAGAACTACGGTCAAAGACAACGTCAGCACGACTGAATACCAATGGGTCTGGCAGGATGATCCGGAGGAGGGTTGGGATAGAGTAACGAATTTCCATCCAGACGTGATGGGCCCGGACGGCAAGATGATTGGCTTGCGCCTCAACCCCGATGGGCCGCTAAGCAAAACACAGAAATTCTTAGAAGACATGTTTGTCGCTCCTTTCTCGAATGACAGCGACTATCATGTCAAGGGATACGAGTTCACCGCTAATTCTGCAGATCGGAAATTCCTCTCGGACAGCGGCGGAGTGGACATGTTGCAAGGTCAGGCGTTTGATATTGGGTTGACATTCGCTGGTCTGCGGGGCGCCGGGAGCATCGAGAGCGCCGTTGCAAGATCGGGGTTGTCGATGGAAGGAAAGGCCTACGAGTTGGGATTCTTAAGCAAGCACTTGCCTGGAACGGAGGCTGCGGCCGCACAGGTTGCGAAGGACGGCAAAGCGTTTCTCTTTAACGATCTTTCCACTGTAAGCCGGGTGGAGTCGGAGATTTTCGCCCGCGGTACATATACTGGCTCTAGAGCCGGTTTTGCTAGATTTGGATTTCGGTTTGGTGAGCCAATCGGGTCTAGAGTTACTGAGGGCGGCGCGAGATCTGCCCTGGATTATGGAGAGCTAAAGTTGAGGGAGAACGGGCTATATCACGTGGTTCCAAGAACCGGCCCCTCAAAGACACCATAGATGAGCACGTCGGAAGATCGATGGTTTGAAGTTTGGTATAGCCAAGGCGAGGATCTATTGCCTACCTCGCTCCTTGTTGTTGTTCCAGACAAGACCGATGGCGAACGTATCCTTGTTTGCGATCCGCACAACGGCAACAAAGTTGTGTACTCGGCAAACAGCTACGAAGGCGCGACGGAGTGGCTAGTTGAAGATGAATATAGCCTGGTTGACGGAAGAATATTTCCGGACGATGGTTGGCCGCTCCATAAAAAGGAATGAAATCAGGAACGGCGTTAACAAGACGCACGTGTCGCTGGCTGATCTTTGACAACTTGCTCGCGCGCGGGTGGGTGCGCGGGGAGTAACTACACGTTCTTAACCCTCAAAGAACGAGATAACGAAACCGGACTCGACTTTTTCGGTGCTAGGTATTACGCGTCAATGCAGGGGAGGTTTACATCAGCCGATCCCTTGAACACAGTCATTGTTGAAAAGCTCGTCGATCCTCAGCAACTCAACCTCTACCAGTATTCGCGGAATAATCCCTTACAATTTATTGACCCCTCAGGAATGAAGATAGTCGTTTCCAGTGCTCTCACTGCGCAACAGAGAGCGGAGTGGGACGAAACAGTTCGGCTGGCGAATCTTCAAGACGAAAATGGAAACTATGTAAATCGAAGTTTACATGACACCTATCAGAGACTCGACAGCGACAGTCGAACGTTCACCATCGCAGCTGGGGATTTGGGAACGAGCACCGTCGGACAGTTTGATGTAACTGCCTTCACCGCAGACGGCAAGGACTTCACGTCAGCAACGATTACCCTGAATTTTGACTTAATTGAGAAACGGGATACGACTTCGGGCAGTAACTATGACCCGAAGTTTGAGAAATTCGCCGGCCTCTTGGATAAAGCGAACGCTGCGGCAAGAGTGGCTGAGGCCTTCGGGCATGAAGCGGCTCACGCCGAGTTTGCCTTAGATAGTCCCTCCGACGCTGTGAAATTTCAGTTGCTCGTAAATGCCAATGAAGGCCGAATCGCCAGAAGGCGAGAGTATGAAGCTGAAAGGAAAGCAATCAAGAACAAGAAAGAGCGAAGGGCATTCCAACCTCCGCCAGACCTGATTGAAGCCGAAGCTACATACGATAGAATGTTTGAAGCGACGGAAAGGTATGCTCAGGGAAGGGAAAAAGTGATCAATGCTGAACTACGCAAGAGTATTAACAAGAAAAAGTGAGATCGGAAAGACGGAGCTGTTGAAGACTCTCTTTGCAGTCGGATTCTGCTTTTCTTGCGCCGTTGCCGTAACGTCCGCGCAAAAGAACGCTCCGCCTTGCTCAACGCTGACCTATGAAGACAAGAACCAGGTCACTCCGAATTCCATCACGTTGAAGACGGTTTCTGGTCGAGTTTTCGACCATCCTTCCAAGGGTCAGAGTCAACCGGTTTCTTCTGTTTGTCTCGCACTGTTCGAAGAAACGGGCCACACCCTCGTAGCCATAACAACCGCAGATGAAGAAGGATGGTTCAGATTCAAAGAAGTTCCAAAAGGGAAATACAGACTTGTTGTCAAAGACGTTTACCATATTTTCTGTCCGGCCAATATACCGGTCGAAATCGAGGGCAGAGCTACTCGGAGAAAAAAAGTTGCAATCTACATGCTTTCGCGAAGGATCGATCAATGTAGTTTTGGCAAGGTTATGTGAGCCACCAACACGAGAAAGTTTGCATGATTGGCTGACCCTCGGCACGATCGCGTTGCGCGGACTCTATCTTGTCTGCCCACTTTATGAGGGTGCTTTATTGACTTTATCAAACCGCCGGACGGGCGATCTTTCACCGCTTGGCATGCTGGTTGACGAAGGCTTCGAGGACGGCGGTGATCTTCCGCTGCTGAGAGCGCGGGAGCCGTGACGCGGCTTCGAATGACTGCTTCATCTTGCAGGCTGGACTCGCGCCCGGGGGGTCGCATTGCGAATTGATAGCGCAAGGAGCAAAGGGCCATGCTCCACACCCTCACCCCAACCCTCTCCCAAAGTGAGAGGGAGCTAAGAGCAAAGGGCCTTGACCTAGATTTCTTTCTTCCCTTCTATACCTTCGGAAACCGCGGAAACCTGAGTCCTTTGTTCGTTTAATCCAGATGTAATTGCGCTTAGTGCATGGGTATCTCGGGCGACCGTCTCGCCGATGATCGCTCAGAACCCCTGCTTGCGCGCGGGCTGGTGCCGCGGTCCGGCCCAGCGAAGGACGCCAAAGTAACGATGAAACGATCTCTTCTTTTTCTCTCGCTCGCCGCAACGCTGGCACTCTGGTTATCTCCCCAGTCAGCAGCCGCGCAGTGCGGCGTCGAGCGCTGGTCGGTAAAGACCGGCACCGATCAGGATGCCGGCCAGGTAAGTCTCAGTTCAATAAATCCAGCGACGATCGGCAGTCTCACCGCGATATCTACTCCGAATTCACTGCCGGACAACAAGCGTGTGAAGCCAACGGAAACGACCGTCTTTGTAATCAGCGCCACACTGGTGAAGTTTGTGCGCGCGTACGATTCCGACTATCACATGGTGCTCCAGGACAGCATAGGTCGCACGATGATCGCGGAGATTCCGGCGCCCGGCTGCGTCGGGCCCGGCAGCCCTTTTGCCGCTGGCATCGCACATGCCCGCGCGCAGTTTGACGCGATGTTCACCGCGACGACGACCTTCCAAACGGCCAACGTGCCGGTGCAAATTACCGGCGTAGGATTCTTCGATCATCTGGAAGGACAGGAAGGTCTGGCGCCGAACGGCATCGAACTTCATCCAATCATCGACATTCTCTTCAATCCGAACTTTGCGATTTCCGCGGCGCCGTCCTCTTTGACGATCGCCCAAAGCGGATCGGGAATCTCAGCAATAACAACGACGCTCTCCGGCAACTTCAATTCGTCGATCGCGTTTTCGGCGTCAGGCTTGCCGGTCGGGGCGACGGCGAATTTCACGCCGGCATCAATTGGGGCGCCCGGGGCAGGCTCGGCTACTTTGACGATCTCGGTCGGCGCTGCCACTCCGATTGGCACCTACAACATGGTGGTCAACGGCACGGGCGGCGGCCAGACGCATTCCACCACGATTAATTTGACCGTGACCGGTGGCGGCAGCACAACGCAACAGTTGCTCGGCAATCCCGGATTTGAAAACGGATCGAATCCTGCGCCCTGGACGGTCACCCCGGCGGTGATCGACAACTCAACCTTCGAAGCGCCGCACACAGGTTCGTGGAAGGCCTGGCTGAATGGTTACGGTTCAGCGCACACCGACAGCATCCTGCAACAGGTCGCGATTCCGTCCCCGGTGTCGCAGGCCACGCTCTCTTTCTGGTTGCACATCGACACGGCGGAAACGACTACCACGACGGCGAACGACACCATGAAGGTCCAGCTTCGCAACTCGTCCGGCGCGGTACTGACAACCCTCGCTACTTATTCGAATTTGAATGCCGCCGCCGGATACGCTCAGGTCTCGTTCGACATTACTTCATACAAAGGCCAAGCGATTCAGGTCTATCTCGCGGGCACGGAGAACTCGAGTCTGAAAACTTCTTTTGTGGTCGATGACTTTGCGCTAAACGTCACGACCAGCGGTGGCGCGTCTGCCGACTTTGCGATCTCTTCATCGCCGTCAGCGCTGACAATCGCGCCCGGGAGTTCAGGCACATCAACGATCACGACGACGGTGTCGGGAAGTTTCAATTCGGCGATCGCACTTTCCGCCACGGGGTTGCCCACGGGAACGACGGCGGCGTTCGCTCCGACGTCAATCGCGGCTCCGGGCGCAGGTACATCGACGCTGACAATCACAGTCGGTTCGGCGACGGCGGTGGGAACGTCGAGCGTTACGGTCAGCGGCACTGGCGGCGGATTGACGCGCACGACGACAATCAACCTAACGGTGACCAGCGGGAGCGGCACGACGCAGCAATTGCTTGGCAATCCCGGATTTGAAAATGGATCGTCCAATCCAGTGCCGTGGACGGTCACCCCGCTCGTGATTGATAACTCAACTTTCGAAGCGCCGCATGCCGGATCGTGGAAAGCGTGGCTGGACGGTTATGGCTCCGCACATACGGACACGATTCTGCAATCGCTAACCATTCCGGCGACTGCGACGCAGGCGACGCTTTCTTTCTGGCTGCACATCGACACGTTAGAGACTTCGACGACGGCGGCGAATGACACGCTGAAGTTGCAAGTGCGCAATTCATCGGGCACGGTGCTCCAAACGCTGGCGACCTACTCGAATTTGAATGCCGCTTCGGGTTATGCGCAAGTGTCATTCGACCTCGCCACTTACAAGGGACAAACGATTCAGATCTATTTGATTGGCGTTGAAAACTCGAGTCTGAAGACTTCTTTTGTCGTCGACGATTTCTTGCTGACCGTCACGACGCCATAGCCAGATACAGAACCGGTTGCGGTAGCAAGCGGGTAGCTCGAGGGAGTTGATCATGAAACTCAAACTAATGCTCTTGATGATCGTCGCCTTCGCCGCCTCGGCGCGGGCGCAGGGGCCGTGGCCTCAGGATCGACCCGACGACCGCGAACAGGTCGTTATCAACGAGGACGGCGGCCGGTCATTCCTGATCAGGCCGGCGGCGGCGCCGCTGAATGGCGTGGTCAAACCCGGCAATGCGGTAGTGGAAGAGTTACAGCAGCACAGCATCTTTCTGGGAAGCCATTGGGCCGAATCAGCGCGGCGCGCCCGCGAGTCAGAGCTAGGCAGCTTGCTCGGCTACATCGGCGACCATGCGCAAATGGATGAACTGAATCAAGCGGGAATAAGGAATCTGTACGGCGCGACCACCAGCCAGGAGAGACTGGACGTGGTGAGCGATCGTGACATCAGCGATCTCGAAATCCAAAGCGTGCTGGCGGCGATGTTCAAGGAAGGTTCGCTGCCGCGTCCCGAGGCCGGCGCAATTTACGTCGTCTATCTCGATCCGGGACTGCATTCAACGCTCGGCGTGCTGTCTGGCGGCAAACACTACGTCGCGTATCACGGTTTTCTCAATACGTCCGGCGCCAGGGTTCATTACGTCGTGGTCCCGTTTCAGGCTGATTCCAAAGCTGCGTATCAAACCGCGTTGCGCGCGCTGGTCGTAGCAGCGCTCAATCCCACCGGCTCGACTTCGAACTAAGCGATCGTGTCAGAATCCGGAGCGGTAGCGACTGGGTACGCAGGCGTCCTGCGTGCTTTTGTAAGTTGCTGCCCGTGTACTGAGCAGGCGGGACGCCTGCGTACCCATTGATCCGGTCGCTGCCGCTTTCGGTGCTGACACGTCAAAAGTTGTGGTAAACTGCCGCCGTTGTCTCTCCTGAATGCACACGAGCGTGCCAATAATCTGTCCAACTTTTCTGCGTCGATATCGGAGGTGGCTATGAAACGGTTTTTCTTTCGTCCGCTGTTGGTGGTTGTCCTGGTTCTCGGAGTTACCCTGCCGGCGTTGGCTGACACGATTCGTTTGAAGGATGGCAGCGTGCTGCACGGCCAGGTCGTCGGCTTCAAGGATCAGCAGTTCACAATCCTGCTCGGCAGTGGCGCGCGTGGACGCAAGAGTCGTATCACTGTTTACATGGAAGACGTCGAATCGATCGAGTTTGACTCGACCGGTGTTTCCGGCAACACGAGCGACGATACGAGCAACACTCAGCCAACTTATCAGCCACCGACGAACACCCAGCCAAGCTATCAGCCGCCAACGAACACGCAGCCGACAACGAATCCGAACTCTTCGCCAACTTTTTTCACAATCAACGCACGCGTGCGCGCCGACAACGCCAACAACGGCTGGACCAACACCGGACTGGTCGTGCGCCGCGGTCAGCGTCTGCGCATCAATGCTTCGGGCAGAGTAAGCCTGGGAAATAGTCGCTTCTCGACGCCGGACGGATTGCCGAACATTCCTGACCGCGACAAGCTGATGCGCAACCAACCCACGGGCGGGCTGATTGCGGTCATCGGCGACGACAACGACGATTTCATCTTCATCGGACGCAGCCGCGACTTTGTGGTGCAGCGCGACGGAGTGTTGTTTCTTGGAGTAAATGAAGGAAACCTCAGCGATAACTCAGGAAACTACGACGTCGTAATTGAAGCTGAAGCCGTCGGCGGCAACCCGCGATAGGATGTAGCGCAAGTTGCCAACTTGCGCCAGAGATCCCGCATCAGAAATGCCAGGGCCGCAAACCGGGGACAGCTTGACCACGCTCGCGCGAGCGCCATATAGTTCCGCTTCGAGAAGCTGAAAAGCGGCCTGCCTCAAACCCCAGGAGGAAGGTTCAGAGTTCGACCTTCAGGTTGCCCGCATCCAATAGACAAGCTGAAGCTTGAACTCTGAACTTCAGTAAAGGATTGTCATCATGAAAAGCACTGCTCTTCGTCGCCGGCTGTTTGTTCTGGTCGTTGCGGTCGCCTGCTCGATAGCCGCGATCAAGACCATTTCAGTTTTCGCGCAGGCCCGCCGCCAACCGCCAGCATCGGATCAGAAGAAGAACAAACGCCCGGATGGCACCCCGCAAACTGAAGAGCAAAAGCAGGAGCCGCTGCCGCCCGACCTGATCAAGGCGCAGGAAGCGGAGAAGGTTACCGTCAACACCAACCTCGTCAATGTTGATGCGGTCGTTTACAACAAGAAGAGCGGCGGGATCATTACGGGTCTGAAGAAAGACAATTTTGGCATTTTTGTCGATGGAGTGAAGAAGGACATTACCAACTTCGCGACCCCGGAAGCGCCAATCACAGTCGCGCTGGTGGTTGAGTACAGCAAGCTGGGCGAGATGCTTGGTTTGTACGCCAGCGGCGGAATGGAGGCCGGCCAACTTGAGGTGATTCGGCCGACGGCGATGTTCCTGTCTCAATTCATTAAGCCGCCACAGGATTTCGTCACGGTGGTTGCGTTCGACATGCGTCCGACGCCGCTGACCGACTTTACGAACGATCCTGCGCGCATTCGGGCAGTCATCAATCTGCTGCTGCACAATTCACCGGCGTTTCGCGAGACAAATCTCTATGACGCGCTCAAGTTCACTCTGATCGGCGGACGCGGCGATTCGGTGGTGCTGGAAGATACCAAGGAGAGCAAGGCTGACTATGCCGGCTTAACCGCCGTGCAGGGTCGACGCCGCGCCGTGGTGCTGGTTAGTTCGGGCATCGACACCTTCAGCAAGATCAATTATGGCCAGGCCCGCAAGATCACCGAGAACGCCGGCATTCCCATCTATATCATCGGCACGGGGAATCTCTTTTTCAAAAAGTATGGCGATCAGCTCGGTGCGACCGACGATTTGCTGGGCAATCCCGGCCGTCTGACTTTTCTGCAAGCGCAGAATACGTTGAAGACTTTTGCGAACGAGACCGGCGGTGCCTACTATCCGATCACCTTCGAAGGCGAGTTGCCGAATGCACTTCAGTCCATCAACGCGATGCTGCGCAGTCAATACAGTTTGGGATTCAAGCCGGACGACGCGCACGACGGCAAGCAGCACAAGATCGTCGTTAAGGTTGACGTCGATGGCGACGGACAATACGACGACAAGGCTTATGTCGTGAAGGCCCGAGAGATTTACAACTCGCCCAAGGATGGGGCGACGCCGGGAAAACAGTAGGCGGTGAGCAGTAAGCAGTAAGCAGAAGGCAGTAAGCAGAAGGCAGAAGGCAGAAAAGCCTAAGACACGGAAAAGCGGAGACTCGACCATTCGGGCTCCGCTTTTGTTTTCCCGCCTGCTGCCTTCTGCTTACTGCCTACTGCCCTCTGTCTTTTGCTTGCTCTCACCAAGCGCCCGCGTGTAAAGTAGCCCCGTCTTACCCGCAGTGCTCCCCGTTTTTGCAAACTCGTTGGAGGTTAGAGCTGATGTCCACTGAAAGCGTCAGTGCCAAGCCGGCGAATCCATTTCTGGCTAACTTTCGTCCGTACATTCCGGCGAGTGTGCGCTTGCGTGAGTTGACGCCGCTGCCGCTGATCATTGGCACATTGCTTGGGATGGTGTTCGGCGCGTCGTCGCTGTACCTGGTTTTGAAGGTTGGACTGACGGTCAGCGCTTCCATTCCCGTCGCGGTGATTTCGATCACAGTGTTTCGCATTCTTTCCAAGGTCGGATTGAAAGACGCGACGATCCTCGAAAACAACATCGTCCAGACAGCGGGCTCGGCGGGCGAGTCAATCGCTTTCGGTGTCGGCGTAACGATGCCCGCGATCATGATTCTCGGGCTCGATCTCGAAGTCACGCGCGTGATGCTGGTGGCGATGCTCGGTGGTCTGCTTGGCATCCTGATGATGATTCCGCTACGTCGCGCCCTGATCGTTGCGCAGCACGGCCAATTGAAATACCCGGAAGGCACAGCGTGCGCGGAAGTTCTAAAGGCCGGCGCTTCGGAAGAATCACGCGCGGCCGCGCATCGGGAAGGCGACGTCGCCGATGAGTCAGGGAAAACCGGAGCGAAGACGATTTTTGCGGGCTTGGGTATCGGTTTCCTATATCAAGTTCTCATGACGGGCTTCAAAGGCTGGAAGGACACGCCGGAAAAAGTTTTTGGCGCGCCTTTCAAGGCTGGTTCGATCTCGGCAGAGATTTCGCCGGCGCTACTCGGGGTCGGCTACATCATCGGGCCGCGCATCGCTTCGATCATGTGCGCGGGCGGCGTGCTGGCTTACCTGGTTTTGATTCCTGCGATCAAATACTTCGGATCGGGAATGACGACAGCCCTGGCTCCCGGGACTATTCCCATCAGCGAGATGAGCCCCGGTCAGATTCGCGGCGCTTACATTCTCTACATCGGCGCGGGTGCTGTTGCAGCCGGCGGCATCATCAGTCTGTTTCGATCTTTGCCGACAATCTGGAGCGGATTGAAAGGCGGACTCGCCGATCTGCGCGGTGGGCAAGCGGCGACTGCCGGCGCGCCGCGGACCGATCAGGATTTGTCGATGAAGATTGTGATTGGCGGCATCATCGCCCTGGTCGCCTTGATCATGCTCTTTCCACAACTGAATCTGCGCTGGAACATCATCGGCGCAATTCTGATCATCGCTTTCGGCTTTCTGTTCGTTACGGTTTCGTCCCGGCTCACAGGAGAGATTGGTTCGTCATCGAATCCGATTTCGGGAATGACGGTGGCCACCCTGCTGCTCACCTGTTTGATATTTCTGGTGATTGGCTGGACCGGACCGTCGTATTACATCACCGCGCTTTCGATCGGCGGCATTGTCTGCATCGCTTCATCGAATGGCGGCACCACTTCACAGGATTTGAAAACCGGATTCCTGGTCGGCTCGACGCCGAAGTATCAGCAGATCGCGATCCTCGTCGGCGCGTTTGCGTCAGCTTTGGTTCTGGGTCCAATCCTTTTGGTCTTAAACGATTCGGCTACGGTTTACGTACCCCGCCTCAGTTTTGAAGCGGCCACGAAGAACGTGACGCTCGACGCAACCAAGGCGAGCGCATTGCCGGCTTTCACCGATTCGATTAAGCCATCCACGCCAGGAAATTATCGAGTCCTGAAGAACGAAGCAGGCGCATCGGTCGTGGCGGGATTGGATCCCGGTCAGTACTTGATCGATGGTTCAGGCAAGGTCGCTTACAAGCTTGCAGAAAATTTTCCGGCAACGTTGAAGGTCAATCCCGCGCAGGCCGGCGCGCCCGAAAAATTGAAAGGGCCGCAAGCCAATTCTGATCCCGCATCCTACCGACCTTGGCACAAGACTGATACCGCCGGCGGACCCGCGGGTCGTTATTTGGTCAACGATCAGGGCGTGCCGGTTTATCTCGCCGATCCGGGAATCAACGGCATACACAAAACCCGACCGGACGGATCGGCGGTGACGAAGTATGACGCGCCGAAAGCGACGCTGATGTCCTACATCATCAAGGGCATCCTGAATCGTCAGTTGCCGTGGGGCCTGGTGCTGCTGGGCGTGATGATCGCGATCGTACTTGAGATGAGCGGCATTCCTTCGCTCGCGTTTGCCGTCGGTGTTTATCTGCCACTGTCGTCTTCCAGTCCGATCTTTATCGGTGGCATGATTCGGTGGCTGGTCGATAAGTATTTGCGCAAGAAACTCCAGCACAAGAACCTGAGCGAAGATCAATTGGTCGCTGAAACCGACAAGAGTCCCGGCGTGCTGATGGCGTCGGGTTACATCGCCGGCGGCGCGCTGGCGGCGATCGTGATCGCTATCCTTCAAGGCGTGCCCAGAGAAGGACTCTCAAAGTTCAACCTTGGCGTGGAGAAATGGGCTACCGCCAGGAATCCCTTCTTCGGCGCTCCGGGGAATACAAGCTTCTTTGATAGGATCTTCGGACCGAGTAGCGGATCTTTCGTCGGGTCGTTGACCCATCCCAGTACTGACTTCATGTCAATGCTACCGTTCTTGGTGCTGATGGTTTTGCTTTACCTGGTCGGACGTGAAGTAATCCTCAGGACCCGGGCGGGAAAGAGCGGCTAGCGTCGAACCTTTTCGCCTGATCTTGAATCAGAAGGTCTATGAAATTCCGAGGCGCGCTTGCTATTCTGTAGGTGAGCACGCCTCGTACTTCGTTCGGGCAAAGGATAAACGGACGGATGCTTAAGCCAAGACGTTTCACTCGCCACGGTTTGCTATCGATTGCCTTACTCGCAGTCGCGCTGTTTGGGTGCGCGCGCGTGCCGGCGCAAACCGTGCAGCGTTCGCCTTCCGACGTTGTGCGCGAATTCTACAAAGCGATGCGCGAGCATCGTTTCAAGGACGCGTGGTCGATGACCATTTATCAACCGGCGATCCAGGACCTGACCGCCGATGAAATAGAAGATCTGCGGCCGACTTTTGAAGAGCAGGCCGCGCAAGTTCCCGAGCAGGTTGAAATCACCGGCGAACAAATCGAAGGCAGCATCGCGAAGGTTTTCGTTAAGCTTCCTCCGAAGGACAGCTCGCCTCAAATCACTTCAGAGCCGGTCATGCTGATCAACTCCGGTGGCGCATGGATTGTCGGCGATGAAGCGAATCAAGCAATTGTGAAAAAGGCCGGCCGCAGATACTTCCTCGATGCGGTGATCGATGTGAATCAGAATGCCATTGAAGATTTCCTGAAGCGGTTGGTCGGGCTTGAATCAATCTTTGCCCTCGCTCACCAGGGCGCCTTTGGCGACCTGAAAGCGCTAGCCGGCGCCGGCTTAATGTCTGACGACGTCGTCGATCCGAAATCAACGGGCTACAGTTTGCACTTTGTTCTGGCAAAGGACGCAAAGGGCTTTGTCGCCAGCGCCGAGCCGACGCGCTATGGTCACACCGGAAAACTCTCGTTCTGGATGGATCAGACTGGAAATATCAAGAAAATTGACAGCGGCGGGAAGCCCGTTACAGGGCAGTAGCCCGACTGTGAGGGAGGGCTTGAGCCAACCTTGCAAGAAACTCCTCCAGTCTATTTGAATACCAGCCAACCAAAAACCTGCGGCACGTGAAAGTTTGGTTTTGGCGTGCGCGAAGGTTGCCACGCCAAATAACCCCGTCCCGGATCAGAGCCAACACAACGAAACAAATTCACCCGCCAGCGCTCGCCCGTTTGCGGTTCGTGAATCCAGTGGTTCCAGGGAATCCGCATCGCAATCCAAATCAGTTCGAGGTCGTTTCCAGAACCACCCTTGGTGACGGTCTTAAGGCTCGCCGTTGTCATGTGCGAATGAAAATCCCAATCCGACTCGCGCTTCTCAGGCGTCCAGTGAATCGCTACGTCCAGCCACTCGCCGGTGGGCGCAGCTTCGAATTCCAGATACCGCTCAACGGCGTTTGGATCCGGCGCGATGAAGATTTCGCAGACGTCCCGATCCCAAAGACTCATCGTTTTCTTTTCAGTTTGCGGGGTCGCGCTGACAATCAGCGGCTCGGCCTGGTGACAAACGAAGCGAATGTGCAGCGCTTTGCTCGACCAAAGAACTCGCGCTTCGGCCGCGCGCCCCTCCGGTGCTGCTTCGCCGGACCAGTAGTGATCGATTTGTACTGCATGCGCCTTGTTCCACTCGGCACTCGTCAAATCGTTGACGCCGAGATCTACGCGAGTGTGTCGCGCTTCGATGATCTGTTTTTCGTCAGGCATAGAGTCAGAACCACCTGCGGTAGCGGGTGGTTGATCTTACCCGTTAGATGTAAGCAAAGCCAGAGATCAACCGCCCGCTACCGCAGGCGGTTCTGACAGGATCTCACTCGCTGAATTGCATGCGGCGCGCCGAGCGATACGTCACTTGCTCTTCTTCTTCCTTCGCTTCGGCAATTTGCGCGCGCGTCGGATCAGCATACTGCAACTTGTAGAGCTTCCAATACAAGCCGTGTAAAGCCAGCAAGTCCTGATGCGTGCCCTGCTCGCGAATTTCACCGTGATGCAGCACGATGATGTTGTCGGCGCGCTGAATCGTTGAAAGCCTGTGCGCGACCACCAGCGAAGTGCGGCTGCGCATCACGCGCTCGATGGCCTGCTGAATCAACTGCTCAGTTTCAGTGTCGATTGAACTCGTCGCTTCATCCAGAATCAGCAGCGCCGGGTCGAACGCCAGCGCGCGCGCGAAAGAAATCAACTGCTTCTGGCCAACCGAAAGCCCTGCGCCGCGCTCGCGCACTTCCGATTCGTAAAGGTGCGGCATGCGTTGAATGAAACGATCGGCGCGCACCTCGGTCGCGGCCCACTGCACGCGTTCGTCGGAAATGTCTTCACGGCCCAGACGGATATTGCTGGCTATCGAGCCGGTGAAAAGAAAAATCTCCTGCAAGACGACCGCAAAGTTTTCGCGCAGCGACTGCAAGTCCCATTCGCGCACATCGACGCCGTCCAAAAGAATCCGGCCCTTCTGCACGTCATAGAAACGCATCAGCAGATTTGTGATCGTGGTCTTGCCTGAACCCGTGTGCCCGACCAGGGCGACGGATTGCCCGGGAGCAACCGTGAACGAAACGTCTTTCAAAACCCATTCGTCATTGTTGTAAGCGAACGAAACGTTCTGAAATTCGATCCGTCCTTCGGCGCGTCCCCGCTTGAGCGGCGCTGCCGGCGTCGTGATCAGAATTGGTAGATCGAGCGCCTTGAAGATGCGATGCGAAGCTACGACCGCGCCCTGCAAAACATTGTATTTGTCCGAGATGTCGCGAATCGGTTGGAACAGAAATCCAGAATACTGAATGAACGCGACCAGCGCCCCGAGACTGAGCGCGTGTTGCATCACGCGATAGCCGCCGAACCAGATGACCAGCGCGATGCCGACGGCGCCGATGAAATCAACCAACGGAAAAAACACCGCGTAGTAAAAGATTGTGTCGATGTTCGCTTTGCGATGATCGTCATTGATGGCCGCAAATCGTCGCAGCGATTTCTCTTCCGCGTTGAAAATCTGCACGGTTTGGGCGCCTGAGAAGTGCTCTTGCAGAAAGGCGAAGATGCGCGCGACGCGCGTGCGCACCATGTCATAGCCTTTGCGCGCGCCCTTGCGAAACCACGTGGTCGCCGCAAACAGCAGCGGCACCGTCAGCAACGTGACCAGCGTCAGGCGCGCGTCCATCCAAATCATTACCGCGACGATCGCGACAATCATCACCAGGTCGCCCAGTAAGTCGGTGACGCCCGAAGTGAATAACTCGTTCAGCGCGTCCACGTCGGCCGTTAGACGCGTCATGATGCGCCCCACCGGATTTCGGTCGTAATACGCGACTTCCTGATGTTGAAGCTTGTGATAGATCTCGCGGCGCAAATCGAACATCACATATTGACCGATGCTGTTCAGCAGCACGACCTGCAAGTAGGAAAAGACGAATCTGGCTAGTTGGACGCCGACGAAAAGCAGGGCAAAGAGCGTAATGCCGCTGGTCTTGCGTGGCAGGATGTACCAATCGATGGCGTATTGCGTGAACTTTGGTTGCAGAACGCCGAGCAGGTTCAGCAGCAATGTCAGGATCAGCGCGGGAATCAACAAACGCGCGTACGGTTTCAGATAACGCAACAAACGTCGCGCGACCTGAAAGTCATACGTCTTGCCGATGGCTTCTTCTTCGTGAAACTGTTTGACTGCGGTGGACATTCTGTAATTTAGAGTTTGAGATTTGCAATCGGTAATTACGTCGCCGCCAACTCCTCTTCCAGCAACTGCCGCTCGTAAAGGTCCGCGTACTCGCCGCCAAGCGCCAGCAGTTCGTCGTGGGTGCCTCGCTCAATGATGCGGCCTTCGTCGAGCACGCAAATCACATCGGCATCCCGCACGGTTGAGACGCGATGCGAAACAATGATGCTGGTTCTCTCGCGCATCACTCCGCGCAGTTGACCCAGAATGTTTTCTTCCGTGAAAGTGTCAACCGACGACAACGCGTCGTCGAGAATTAGTATCTTTGGCGCTCGCAAAACCGCGCGCGCGATCGCGGTGCGCTGCTTCTGCCCACCGGAAAGCGTGATGCCGCGTTCACCCACCAGGGTGTCAAAGCCCTCGGGAAAATCGCGTAGATCGTTGCTCAGGCCAGCGATGTCCGCGGCCTGCTCGATCTTTTCGCGATCGCCCTTCTCAACGCCGAAGGCGATGTTTTTCGCCAGCGTGTTGCTGAACAGAAACGTCTCTTGCGGCACATAGCCAATCGCCGATCGCAATTGCTTCAGCGGATAGTCATTGACCGGCACGCCGTCAATCAAGACGCTCTGTTCCGGCGCCTCCAGCAGGCGCGGCATCAGGTTCACGAGCGTGGACTTGCCGCTGCCGGTGCGCCCAACGAACGCGATCGTCTGTCCGGCTTTGATCTCCAGATTGATGCCTGTCAGGACCGGCTCGCTGGTTGGATGATAACGAAAGGTAAGATCACGAAACTCGATCCGGCCGGTGATTGGCGGTTGCTCTTTGACTTGCGGCGAATCGGCAATCTTCGGCTTGACCGTCATGATCGCCTGCATGCGCTTCCAGCTCGCCGTCCCGCGCTGATAGAGGTTTACGACATAGCCAATCGCGATCAGCGGCCAAATCAGACGGAACAGGTACAGGTTGAATTCCGTGAACTGGCCGACGGTGATCTCGCCGCGCGCCGCCAGCGGCACGCCGGCCCAAAGAATCAGCACGAATCCAAATCCAATCAGAAAAGTCATCAGCGGCCGCATGATCGCATCGATGCGCACCAGCCCCAGATTCTTTTGCGCATACTCCCAATTCAAGCGGTTGAAGGCCGCAATCTCGGCGCCCTCCTGAGCATAAGCGCGCACGATGCGCACTCCGGTAAAGTTTTCCTGCGCCCGCGCCGTGATCTGCGCAAAAAAGTCCTGAATCTTTTCAAACCTCGTGTGCACCTGCTGGCCAAAGATCTTTACCGTCAGCGAAACCAGCGGCATGGTCACGAACAAGAGCAGCGTCAGTTTCCAGTTGATGATGAAAAGCAGCGGCAGCACGACAATCACGACGAACACTGTTTGCATCGAATACATAATCATCGGGCCCGCTAGCTGTCGCACTGCGGCGAGATCGTTCGTCGCGCGAGCCATCAGATCGCCCGTGCGGTGTTCCTGAAAGAACGACATCGGCTGATCGACCAGATGCGCATAGAAATCCTGCCGCAAGTCGTACTCGACGTGACGCGACATGCCGATGAGGATGCGCCGCTGCAGAAAAAGGAAGAGGCCGCTGAGGCCGCTGGCGCCCAGAATCTTCAGCGCCGCGACCGTCAGTTTGCTCCAAGACACTGTTGCCCAGTTGGCGTCGAGGGCGCGTCCGACGATCAGGGGAATCGAGACGTTGAAGATCACGCCCGCCATGATGCAAGCGACGCCGACAATCAGCGAAAGCCGATACGGCCGAAAATAGCGCGCAAATGTTCTCAGATCGTCCATGAATCCAAAGACCGAGGCCGTCCTGCTGAACCGGAGCTGTCAGCCCGGGTTGGTGTCAGAAGAAATAAGAATGAAAGCTTCGGAATCTGAAATTCTAGGTGAGATCGATCAGACTAGCAACGCGGCGAGTTTTTGGATTTGGTTCTGGCGCGACGCCGGAAGGTTCACATGCTGGGCTCAGCGATGTCTGTCACTTCGAGGTGCGCTCGCGGAATTGGCGCGGAATTCTGATCAAGATTGCTGAACGAATGTTCCGTGACGCACACGCGGTTTCGACCTGCGCGCTTGGCATCGTAGAGGGCGGCGTCGGCGGCCAGCACCAGGTCCGCGCGCGAGGATGCATGCGAAGGAAACGTGGCGATACCGATCGACGTGCTCAAACTACCGAATCCCGGAATCTCAATTTGGGCGACGCACGCGCGCAGCCGTTCAGCCACGATTAGCGCGCCCTCGGCGTAGGCCTGCGGCAAAATCAACACAAACTCGTCTCCACCCAGACGCGCGGCCGTATCGACGCCACGTAGCTCCTGTCGAAAACAATCGGCTAGCTGGCGCAGTGCCTCGTCGCCTGCATCGTGGCCTGCCGTGTCATTCAACTGCTTGAACTTGTCGAGATCGAGCATCACCAGCGACAACGGTTGATGCGAGCGCTTAGCCATCAGCAAATCTTTATCAAGTTGCATCTCGAACGAACGTCGGTTGAAACAACCAGTCAGCGCGTCGGTCAGCGCTTGTCGCTGAATTTGCGCAAACAGATTCGCATGGTTAACCGCGACCGCAACCTGATCGGCGACGGTGCGCAGCAGCAAAAGTTCGTTCTCGTCCCAAGCGCGGGACTGGTCAGCGGCGGTCACTTGCAACGCGCCGATGGACCGTTCCTGAAAAATCAGCGGCGCTATGGCCATTGGAAATCGTTCGTTTTTCGGGTCAGCGTTGTCGCAACCATCTTGGGTGAACAGCTCCGGGTGCTTCGCGAGATTCGCACACTGGAGATCAAGTTCGTTAATGAGTTTCTGTTCAGGCGCAGCTTCGCCGGCGCCGTCTCCGGCCAAATAAAAGTAGCTCAGAGACTCCTCGGCCGTTTGTCCTTCGACACGCAGCGCGCAGCTCGCCACATTCAGCGCGATGCCGACTTCATCCACCGTCTTTTGCAGGATGACTCCCAGTTCCAGTGACTCGCGAATTGCCGTCGCGATTCGATTGATTGCGATCTCGCGTCCAGCTTGCTCCTGGAGCAAGTGCGCCAACTTGGTGGTTACGCTCAGCGTGAGCTGCAACGACGTAGCTTTGGGCATTGAGGCGCGCACTGCCGATCTAAAAGCCGCCGCTTGGTATGGATGCTCAGCGCTGACTCGAGCCATTAGATATTCAAGCGCCGAATAAACTATATCGGGCTCGAAAGTCCAAACAACTTCATCTTCCCCGGCGCGTCCGTTGCTGTCCCGACCGCGCACCGTCGCCAACAACGCAGAAAAACGCGCGTCGGCGATTACTACGAAGTGTTCGTTCGCGTAATTGTGGTCGGGATGGAGCAAGGCCAGGGAGTTGAGACCCGCGTTTGGATTCCAGCCGGCAAAGACTTCGTTGAGCGCATCAGCCTGGCGCACGAAAAAGAATGCGCGACGTCCACCGCGCGAAAGTTCACGGAATCGCGTCCGCTCGCGATTCGGTCGCTTCGCAGCCAGCGGCAAGCTCTCAATTACCAGCGCGTTGAGATTGTTCTCCAGAACTACGTCTTCAAAATAGCGATGCAGTTGGGCAATCGTCGAATGCGCGCAACGAACAGGTGTAAGCTGCCGAGCGTGCTGCGTTAGAAGTGCGTCGTAAAGTGAATACATCTCGAAGAGATCCCGATGGTGAAAAGACTGGACACTTTGGGACTGGGCGAGGGGGGTGACGGAGGACCGAGCCAAGGCTATTCTCGCACTTTTGAACTCAGCCTGTCTACGATAATAACCTTGAGGTATGGGGCAATTGTACACAATTACCTCGCTATCAACTTGGGCGGTTTTGCAGCGGTTTTTGGCCTTTATTGGAGCTTTATGTACGTTGTAACTGCCGTGGCGATCATTTTCCGCTGATCGTCCATCACTTCGACCGACAGCACAAACAGGCGCCGTCCGGCTCGAATGGTGCGCGCCGTGGCTGTGAGGCGGCCTTTGCTGACGGGACGCAGATAATGGATCGTCAGATCAGTTGTCGTGACCCGCTCGTGAGGTTCAAGCTGCGTTACGACCGCGAAGGCCGAGGCAGTATCGATCAAAGAAGCGACCGCGCCGCCATGCATTACCCCCTGGTTCTGTCTCAGTTCGTCGCGCAGTTCGAGATGCAGGTTCGCTTCGCCGGACTTCATCTCGCCCAGCTCGAGTCCGAGAAACTTTGCGTAGGGCACCGATGCGAAGGCTTCATGGATCCGCGCGGCGCGAACTTCGTCCAACTTATTTTCGCTCATGCGCGGTAACTCGAATCGGTCGGCTCAACGATGACGGCCGTCCCGTAGGCAAGCACTTCAGTGACGCCTGTCGAAATCTCAGTCGTATCATAGCGCATTCCGATGATCGCGTTGGCGCCGAGTTCCGAGGCATGCTGAATCATGATCTCGAACGCGTCCCGTCGGGTTTCTTCGCACATCCTGGTCCAGATGGTTATGTTTCCACCAGCCAGTTGTTGGAACGTCGCGCCGAGGGTCGCGAACACATTGCGCGAACGTACCACAATGCCGCGCACGACGCCGAGGGTTTGCATGACGCGAAAGTTTGGCAACTCAAACGCCGTCGTCGCCATTTGATGAGACACTGAGTAACGTCTGGGACTGACTTCGTAGGGAGTGCGCTGCGGAAGCGGATCTATGTTCATCGGTTTGCTCCTTCGTTAGCGTCGATACAGGGTTGTACGAGCTTTGGCCGTTTCCTTCTTTGCGACTTTCGGCGCAGCAGGATGCCACAAATATTTTTCGAGATCGCAGCGACCATTGACGTCAAACTTCACGCCTTCACGTTCCAGCATTCGCTGCTGCATGTCTGAGGGCAGCACGATGCGGCCGGTCGAACAGCGACCCTGTGAATTGATCACCCGCTGCCACGGGGTCCGTCTTTCATCAGCGCCATGCATCACAAAACCAACGGTGCGCGGCGTGTAACCTTCGCCGAGGATGTACGCAACCTGGCCGTACGTCATTACGCGGCCACGCGGAATGCGACGCACGATTTTGTAGACGCGCTCGCGGTATTGTCCGACAAGCTTTAGCTTGTCGTTTGTTTCCTTCATCAAGCCTCCGCGACAAACTAAAGTTCGTCGGACAGCGTTCGCAAGACTACGCGCGCCGGTGCGCCATCCCCCGCGCCGTCAGCTATCTTCAAAGGCAAACAGATCAACTCGTAATCACCTGCCGGTACGTCGCTGAGATTCAAACCTTCCACGATGACGACGTCGTTCGAGAGCAATGCCAGATGCGTGCGATGGTGGCCAGAATGGAACTTTTCAATCGAGAGATAGTCGGTGCCGACCAACTTGATTTCCATCTCAACCAGCATCTCGGCGGCCTCAGGCAACAGATGCGTGAAATCTTTGCGAAAGCCTTCGCTCCAAAAGTTTGAGTTGCGCGTATGAAACAAGACGCGTTCGACTCCGCCAAGACTCACGGCTGAAATAAAGTTCGCATCGATCTCGGTGACATCATCGGGTACGCGCACGACGCGCGTCGGGCCTATCAGGACTTCGAGCGGCAAAGCGTCAATCTTGCGCGCGCCTTCAATGAAATGCGCCGGCGCATCGACGTGCGTGCCTGTGTGCGCGCCGAAATGCAGAAAGGAAACATTCGCCGAATTGCCGTTAGCGAGCGCAGACCAGGCGGCGACCTCTACGGTGGGATCGCCTTCATAGATCGGCATGCCCGGTCGAATTGGAACTGTTACGTCGTAAATTGGCATAGCACGTGGCGGCTGAGTCGCGAACAAATATAAACGGAAAGAGCCAACACGTAAAAGAGGTGTACAGAGTACCAGCTTTAGCTGGGCTTTTCGTTAGCGTAAACTCTTGACCGCCGAGAAGTGCTAGCTTGAACTACAAAAAGCCCGGCTGAAGCCGGTACTCTATACGCCGTTAATTTGGTATCCGATGAATAATTATGATGACCATCGTCTGCCACGAATCGCTGCGTCCAGTTATCTCAACACCGCGCCGCTAATCTGGAGTTTCACTCACGGCGCCCAGTGCGACGCAGTCCGTCTTTTCACGGACACGGCGCCGGCGCGTTGTGCCGAGATGCTTGCGCGCGGCGAAGTCGACGCCGCACTGGTTCCGGTGATCGAATATCAGCGCCTATCTGACGTTGTAATCATCCCAGACGTCTGCGTTGGCTCGCGATCCTCGGTGCGCAGCGTGGTGCTCGCAACCAAACTCAACAACTTGAAAAAGGTGAAGCGGGTCGCGCTCGATGACTCTTCGCGCACGTCAGTCGCGCTGGTTAAGATTATCTTTCGCGAGTTCCTGGGATTTGAACCTGAGTGGGTGACATCACCGCCCGATGTCAAAGCAATGCTGGCACACGCTGACGCAGCGCTCGTCATCGGCGATCCCGCGATGAAGATTCCGCGCGATCAATTTAGAGTCTTTGACCTAGCGACGATGTGGCATGAATTCACGGGTTTTGGCTTTGTCTTTGCGATGTGGATGGCGCGGGCAAGTGAAGCCGATCTCGTGCGGGCGATTGATTTTGCTGCCGCGTGCGATGAAGGGCTCGCCAATCTGGATGACATCGCCACGCGAAATGCCGATCCGATTGCTTTGTCACGCTACGAAATCAAAGATTACCTGACGAAGAACATCGCGTTTCAGATGGACGAAGACATGAAGCAAGGCTTACAGCTCTATTTCGATCTGGCCCGCAATCATAGGTTGATCGAGGAAACAAAACAGCTCAATTTCATCTAACTACTTCGCCATCAGGGCTTCGATCTCTCCACCGTCTTTCGGCACTTTGTCGGTCAGCACGCGCGCGCCTTTTTCCGTCACCAGCACGTCGTCTTCGATGCGCACGCCGATGCCGAGATATTTCGCCGGCACGTCCTGATTGAATTCTTCCGGAATGTTTTTCGTGTCCGGCGAGATGTAAAGTCCGGGTTCAATGGTCATCACCATGCCAGGCTCAGCCGGACGTGATTCGCCGTTGAAGTAGTAGCGGCCCGCGTCGTGCACGTCGATGCCCAGGAAATGGCCGAGGTTGTGCATGTAGAACTGCATGTACTTCTTTTCCTCGATCAGCTTTACCGGATCGCCTTTCAGCAAACCCAGCTTCACCATTCCCTCGGTCAGCATTTCGACTGAGTGAGTTTTCAGATCTTCAAGCCGCACGCCCGGACGAACCATGTCGATGCATGACATCTGTGTTTTCAAGACAAGATCGTAGATGTCACGTTGCGCTTCGGTGAATTTCCCGTTAATTGGAAACGTGCGCGTGATGTCGGAAGCGTAGCCCAGGTATTCAGCACCGGCGTCAACCAAAAGCAGATCGCCGTCGCGCAAAGTGTCCTGGTTGGTGATGTAATGCAAAGTGGTCGCGTTCGCACCCGACCCCACGATCGAAGTGTAAGAAGAGCCGGCCGCGCCCTGGCGCCGAAAGCTTGCTTCGAGCATCGCCTCGACTTCGTATTCCTTCATGCCGGCGCGCGCGGTCTGCATCGCTTCGACGTGCGCGGCGGCGGCGATGTCGGCCGCGCGCTGCATGATCTCGACCTCAGCCTCGCTCTTAAAGACGCGCATCTCGTGCAGGATCGAGGTTGGATCGATGATCGTTTGCGGCGGCTCCAGAGGCCGCCGGTTCGTTTCGCGCATCAACGTAAGCTGGCGAATGATCTTTTCGTCGAGTTCAGAGTTCGCATGACCAAAGGCGTAGTAAAGACTCGCCGGTCCATCGAGAATCTCCGGCAGCTTGGCGTCGAAGTCGACGATCGGGAACGCCTCATCGGCGCTGTAGTCACTCACGGCGCCTTCGACGCCGGCGCGATAGCCGTCCCAAATTGCTCGCTCCGGATCGCGTGGGCGCAAGAACAGCGTGAACTTCTTTTCCTGCGATGGCGCGATCACCGCGATCGCATCTGGCTCTTCAAAACCGGTCAGGTAGAAAAAATCTGAATTCTGGCGATAGCGATAATTCGTGTCGTGCGAGCGCACGGCTTCGCGCGCGGCGGGAATGATGGCGACGGATTTCGGGTCCATGCGGCGCATGAACTCGGTAAGCTGCGGTTTGATCATAGTCTCTCCTCAACCGATTCGAATTGGGAGTCGTATTGTAACTGAGTCAGAACCGCCTGCGGTAGCGGGCGGGCCGATCGAGTCGATTGATCCACCCGCCAACGCAGGTGGTACTGACAAATAGCAGACTTCTGCGCGATAATCTCTCGCGATGGCCCAGAGCATTCCTGCCAAACTCGAGAACGCTGAACTGATCGCCCACGATCCGGCCACCGGCGAAGAGATCGGCAGCGCGCCACTGACGATGCCTGAGGACGTGGCCCGTGCCGTTGGGCGCGCACGTGAAGCTCAACGCGAGTGGGCGCGCGCGTCGTTCCGTGAGCGTGGGCGGGTGATGATGAAAGCTCGCCGGATCATCCTGAAGGAACTGGAAGAGATCGCCCTGCTCATTACCCGCGAAACCGGGAAACCGGTGGCCGAAGCCATCTCGATGGAGATTGTGCCGACGCTCGATCTGATGCATTACTTTGCGCGACAGACAGGCACGTTGCTCCAACGACAGCGAATCAGCGTCGGCTTGTATGCATGGATGGGCCGCTCGTCATACACGGTTTACAAACCACTGGGCGTCATCGGGATCATCTCGCCGTGGAACTTTCCCTGGGCCACGCCGCTTGATGAAGTCGTGATGGCCCTGATGGCCGGTAACGCAGTCGTACTCAAACCCAGCGAGTTGACGCCGTTATCCGGACTGAAGATCAGGGATGTGTTCAAGCGCGCTGGTTTAGCCGACGGACTATTGCAAGTCGTGACCGGGGACGGTTCGACGGGCGCGGCGTTGGTCGGCGCAGGCGTGGACAAGATCATGTTCACCGGCAGCGTGGCGACCGGCAAGCGCGTCGCGGAGGCCGCGGCGAATTATTTGACTCCAGTCGTCCTCGAACTCGGCGGTAATGATCCGATGATCGTTTTGGACGACGCGAATATCGAGAATGCCGCGCGCGGTGCCATCTGGGGCGCGTTCGCAAACTCTGGGCAATGCTGCGCGGCGGTCGAGCGTTGTTATGTTCACGAAAGCATCGCGCCGCAGTTCATCAAGACTGTGGTCGAAGAGACAAAGCGCCTGCGCCAGGGCGATCCGACAACCAGGAATTCGGATATCGGGGCGATGACCAGCGAGCGTCAGTTACGAATTGTCGAGCGTCACGTCTACGAAGCCACGGCAAGAGGCGCGATAGCGCTCACCGGCGGCCAGCGCGTCGCCGATGCGCCCGGGCCTTTCTTTGAACCAACCGTGCTGACAAACGTCGACCACGACATGGAGGTGATGCGCGAAGAAACCTTCGGCCCCGTGCTGCCCATCATGACTTTCAAGACCGACGACGAAGCAGTTCGTTTCGCGAATGACAGCATCTACGGTCTGACCGCGAGCGTTTGGACCGGCGACATTGCGCGCGGAAAGCGACTCGCAGAGCGCATCGACGCCGGCACGGTGACGGTCAACGAAGTTCTCTACACGCACGCGATCGCGCAGACTCCGTGGGGCGGAGTTAAGCAGAGCGGCTTTGGTCGTACGCATGGGCGCGCCGGCTTGATGGAACTCGTCTCTCACCAGCATATCCACGTGAATCGAATTTCGTTTATGCCTGACGTGTGGTGGTTCAATTACACCCCCGAAGCGGGCCGTCTGTTTCGCGGCATGGCGCGCCGATTCACATCGGGATCCATCGTGCAAGCCTCACTCATGCTGCCGCAAATGATTCGCCGTCTCTTCGAGCGGCGTTAGTCCGCGCTTGCGGAAAATGCTCGATCGCCAAGTCACGAAAAAGCGAGGCCCTTTTCGGGCCTCGCTTCCATGCGAACGATCACAGAAGGTGACGATTCACTTAACGGTCATATCGGTGATCGCAGGCCGGGCAGCGATCGGCTGCTTCGCGAGTCCAAAAGACGTGCGTATGGGTCTCAGACCCGTCAGAGTTTAGCCGGCCATAAATCGAACTGCGGCCGTCCTTGGATTGCCTGATTAGCTGTCCCCACGTCTCCGGTTCATCCGTAGCCTCCGAACGCGTCGAGGCTGCAGAGCTCGCGGCTATAGTGGTAGAGCTGTCGAGGTGCGTGTAGATAGTCACCAATTCGTCATAGTCGTGCATGTTCGGGTGGGTGCTAAGCGTACTGCCGGCGTTCGCGCCGGTGTTTGAGAAGTAGTCCATGCACGTATTTAGCGAGCTGCCGTCGGTGGACTGGTGGTCAAGGCCGAAAGTGTGGCCGATCTCCTGGCACATTACATGCAGTTTCTCGTTCGGGTTGTTGTAGGTGGCAGTGTTGAAGTAGGTATCATTCATCTTGGCCGAGCCCTGCGTGATGTGAGTACCTCCAGTGATGTTGATCGAGGCCAGGCCCAGCCAACCGTTGTTCCCATAGGTACTGTTACAGACTTGCACTGTCCCGCTCACCATCCGGCAGCGCTTACCGGCGGTCCCGGTAACGGCAGTGAGATTCATCACAGAGGAATTGCTCCAATCCGCGAGCGCGGTATTGAACTGAGTGGTCCAATTCGAAGTTAAGTTATTACCGACCTTGAGCGTAAACGGGTTAGACGTGCGAGCCCAGTGATATCCGCCCCAGGAGTGATTTGCCGAAACGACGACGGCAAATATCACAGCGGCGGCTAGGACTACGGCGACAATAAGCGTCCGGCGGCGAGACCTTGTGATCATTATTCTTCTGTTCCCTTCCGAGTGTAAGGTTTATCCCTGAGTCCTGTTCCGGTGACGCCCGCCACGCGGGTGGAAAATAGGACGTTGTTGACGCGACCTACGATATTATCGCGACCGAAGTATGTCAACGACAAAATCCACGACTTTGAGACTTGATTTTCATACCAAAAAGTCTGCCGGTAGTTTTCTCACAAACGGAATCGCATTACCGTCCCGATAATATTGATGTCGCCCGGACGAGTCCGCCCGTCATTCTGGCGCATGCCATAAATCTCTAAGGTGAAATGTCTATTGAAAGCATGATTGACACCGACGCCGAAACGGTTGCGCACCCAATCGTGCAGACTCCAGTCGTAGAAGACTTCATCAGAAACAAAGAAAGTGAATTTCTGTTTCTGGATCCTGAACGGGTGCTCGAGGCGAACGCGGTTCCGATAGCGCCACGCATCAACCTGCGGCTTCCGCCAGCGCCGTTCGAACCACTCACGGTTGACCAGCGTTAGTTTCTTTCCGACGGGGAGGTTCAAGGTCGCGCCAATGCTGAGCCGGTCTTCGTACTCATGCTTGCCATTTGGCGGCGTGGCTTCGCGATGAAAATATAGCTCGTTGAGCGTGACGTACTTTTGGATCTTGTAGTTGAAACCAAATCCCCAACGCTCATCGACCGGCGTGGTTAGATTGCCGCCAATTCGCAGTGTTCCCTGAATCAAGAAATCAACTTTCTTGCTGAGAGGAATTGAAAGCTGAACGTCGTTCCAACTCTCGGTGTCGGTCTTGGGAACTTTTGTCTGAGCGTGCGAGTTGCCGGCGTACACGAACATCGCAGTGAGGAAAACAACAGAAAGTTGTCTCATCTCTGTCTGGCCAGCGTGTAGTTGGGTAGAACGCTGAAAGAAGTAAGCCCAACCAGAACTTGATCGCCGGCCTGACACTTCGTGGCGATCGCTTCCGGCTTAGGTCGCGTGACGATAATTGGCACGCCGGTCATTCTTTCCGGCGTGTTGACTGCCACGTCGTAGAGCGGTGCTTGGTTTTCGGTCTGCCGGCGATGTGTAAGATCCAAACGGACGTTCAAACGCTCGTAAGCGCCGACAAAATTGACTTCTTCGATCACGCCATTGGCCAGCCGGCGACACCCTTCCGGCAACTTCGCATTCGCCGGACTCAGACAAACGTCCTCAGGACGAAATACCAGCTTGACGGATTGGCCCGCGCGAAACTTTTTCGTCTCTTCAGTCGCCGGCAGGCGGGCAACTCCGACCTCGACCGCGCCGTCGATGACGACGCCCAGGAGCAAATTGGCCGCGCCCAGAAACGTGGCGACGAATTCCGTCGCGGGATGATTGTAAACCTCGTCGGGCGTGCCAATCTGTTCCAGATGTCCGTTGTTCAGCACGGCGATGCGATCACCCAACTCCAAAGCTTCTTCCTGATCGTGGGTGATGAAGATCGCCGGAACTTTCACTTGTCTTAGCAGCGCGCGAATCTCTCGACGCAGCTTCACGCGCGTTTGCGCGTCAAGCGCTCCGAAAGGTTCATCGAAGAGCAGGACCTGCGGCTTGTATGCCAGCGTGCGCGCGATGGCCACTCGTTGCTGCTGGCCGCCCGAGAGCTGGTGCGGGTATTTCTTGCGGTGTGCTTCCAACTGGACCAGTTCGATCAAGCGATTCACTGTCGCTTTTCTTTCCCTGCGCGGCCGCCGCCGGATTTTTAGACCAAACGCGATGTTCTTTTCCACCGTCATGCGCGGAAAGAGCGCATAAGATTGGAAGATCACGCCAACACCACGTTCACGCGCGGGCAACTCGGTCACGTCCTTGCCGTGGAGAATCACCCGCCCCGTGTATGGCTGTTCCAACCCGGCAATGATACGCAGGATCGTGGTCTTGCCGCTGCCTGACGGACCCAGCAGAACCAGGGACTCGCCTTCGGCCACGTCAAAGCTGACATCTTCAAGGACATGCGTCCTCTGAAAGCGTTTGCTGATGCCGTGCACACTGGCGGCTACCCCGGTGCTCGCCTGGCGATCCGGAGCCCAGGACACATGTAGCTGATCAGTGTGGGGAGTAAGTGCCATTTTCGGAATCATTTTTCCTGAGCTTCAAATTCCAGCCAGTCGCGCGCAAAAAACAGCACGCTGAAAATAAAGAACGACAACAGCGCCAGCACGATCGCGATCGCGTTGGCGGCTTCGATTTGTCCTTCGTTGAACTTGGCAAAGATGTAAAGCGGCGCAGTCTGCGTCCGTCCTGCGAGGTTACCCGACACCAGAATCGTCGAGCCGAACTCGCCAATCGCGCGGGCGAAGGTGAGCAGCGCGCCGCCCACGATCGCGCCGCGCAAACTCGGCAGCGTCACATGCCAGAACGTTTGCCAGCGCGTGGCGCCAATGGTCGCCGCCGCCTCTTCCAGCGAACTGCTCATCGTGTCGAACACGGGCTTAATCACGCCAAAGGCCAACGGAAAGGTCACGAAGATGTTCGCCATAATAATCGCGTAGGGCGTGAACACCAGATGCGCGCCGTGCGTATTCAGCAAGCGTCCCAGCGTCGCATTGGGTCCCCACAGCAGCAGCAAAGCAAATCCAGCGACGGCTGTCGGGATCGCAGTCGGCAGAGAGATGGTAACGATGACCGCATTGCGGCCCCAAAAGTCGTAGCGCGAAAGCACGTACGCAGCGAACAAACCAAAGATCACATTGAAGACGGTCGCCCAAAAACTCGTGACCATCGATAGCTTAAGCGCAAAAATCGCTTCCGGCGCGATCAGAGATGACCAGAACACGCCCAGCCCTTTACTGGTGCCGAAAAGAAAGATTGAAAGCAGCGGCAGAATCACCAGCGGCAGCATGATTGCCAGCATCACGCCGATACTCAGCGGGCGCGTTACATCGAATCCGCGAACATGCCGCAATGTGGGAATCTTCACCGCGTCTAGCTACTTTCTCTTCTGGACCAAATCTCGAAACACGCCTTCGATCACCTCCGGATACGCCCGGTCCCAGCCGCCGAAGCGATCTCCAACGGTGAATGGGTATTTGATGGTGGCGAGTTCCTTGTTTTCCTGATTCAGCGCGTCATTCGTGCTGGAACGAAAATGGAATCTGACAAAGGCGCGCTGCGCTTCGTCGCTCCAGAGATACTGCATAAAGGCATCGATGACCGGCCGATCCGACGCCGAGACATTTCGATCAACCACGACCGCCGGATGCTCGCTGAGGATCGTCGCTTCCGGAACGACGATTTCGGCGTCAGCCTTCGCGTTACCAAGCTTCATCAGCAACCCGTCGAGTTCATAAGTCACCAGCGCGTCGCCGTTGCCGAGTTCGAATTGGGTGCGCGCCTCGCGTGCAGAGCTGGGCGTGGAGATCACGTTGCGCCAGATCGCTTGCAGCATCTGTTGGGCGCGCGCGCGATCGGCTTCGCCGTTCTCCTTTTCCGACTTCACTAGTTCCGAGCCGTAGATGGCCAGGATGGACCACTGCGCGCCGCCCGAGCTGATCGGATCGGGATGAATCAGCCTGATTCCCGGTCTGGCAAGATCGGGAAAGTCATGTATGCCTTTCGGATTTCCCTTGCGCACGAGAATCACGAATGGCGTCTTGTTGACAATTCCCTTTTGCGGCAGCGCGTGCCAGTCAGAGGTGACATCGTTGTGATCCCTGAGGCGTTGCGCGTCACGTTCGATCGAAAGAATCGCGACCTGCGCTTTCACGCCCTGCATTATTTGATTCGTAACTGTCTCCGATCCCGCGAATGACGAAGTGAAGTGGACATCGAAACCATGCTCTCGTTTCACTTTGGCCGCGAACGCCGGATAGATCGCTTTCTCGAGCGACTCTTTCATGATCGAAAAGGCATAAACAGTAATGTTGACGCCGCCGCCCGACTCAGAGATCGGTTTTGGAAGACAGGCGTCTACGGCCAACATTCCGAGAATCGTAACGGCGACAATCGCGCTTCTACTTTTCCTAAGCCACGTGGTCATCTCAGCTACAGACACCCTGCGCACGAGGAACCCGGTAAACCGGATGCCTCACGACAGTCGGCATCCGCACGAGACGCGAACACCGAAGGCCTGTGTTAACCTTGCTTGATTTTAAAGTGAACTCAACTTTAGGATGACTTGTAGGCAATCTGCAAGAGTTTTCAGCCGTTTTTCACGGCCACGGAGGCCAATTTGTTCGGAAGATGGATGCGCGGCCGCGAAATCAAGCATTCGCAGCGCGATAACAATCGAATCGTGCGCCCTTTTGCCTGGGGCACGGAATTCATAACGGAACGCGCTAACGGTGAAGACCCACGCGAGGCTTTTGGCGCGCACGCCGAACGCGTGATGGCCGGCAGCGAAGACTTCTTCGCGCGGCCGGAGATTTCTGATTACCAACTCGCCGGCGACCGTTTGACCTGGACCAGCGCGATCCAGACTCCTTCCGCAGAAAACAACATCGCCACCGCGAGGCTGTTCACGCCTCGTCGGGAACGCAAGAACAAACCGCGCGCCGCCGTCGTCGTCTTGCCGCAATGGAACGCGCAACCTGACAGCCACGTCGAAGCGTGTCGCATCTTTAATGGCCTGGGCATGACTGCTCTGCGGCTGACTTTGCCATATCACGAAGAGCGGCGACCGCCGGAACTCGAACGCGCCGATCATCTGGTCGGTTCAAACATCGGGCGCACGATCCAATCGATGCGCCAGGCGGTTTTGGACACGCGCTCGGCCGTGCGCTGGTTGCAGGATCAGGGATTTGAGCGCATCGGCATTCTGGGCACGAGCATCGGTTCATGCATAGGGTTTCTCACTTTCGCGCACGACGCGGCGATCGATGTCGGAGTTTTCAATCATGTGTCGGGGTACGTAGCTGACGTGGTCTGGCAGGGAATCTCTACGCAACACGTGCGCGAAGGAATTGAAACCGACTTGACGGTCGATGAGCTGCGCGAATTCTGGAAGCCTATCAGCCCCGTGCCGTTCATTCCGCGCCTGCTCAACATGAAGCCGAGGCCGATGCGCTTCATCGCCGCGCGCTATGATCTAACCTTCCCGGTCGATCTTTCGCGTCAGGTAATTGACGAAGTGAAGACGATGGGAATCGATCTCGATGTGGTGTGGCTGCCGTGCGGTCACTACACGACCGCGGAAATGCCGTGGAAGGCGATCGATGCGTGGAAGATCGCGACGTTCTTTCGGAAACACTTGTAACTTCCAACCGCAAGGCGGTTGAGTCCTACAGCCCAGGGTTGCCGGCTTCGGCTACCCTGGGGATCGGTTTTTGACGAATCGTCCCAGGGTAGCTGCTTCGCAGCCAACCCTGGGCTTTGTTATGAAACCGCTTTGCGGTTTGGAACGCCATGACAAATAAGAAGTGTTTTCGCCTGCTGACCGAACTCGAAGAGCTAAAGCGACGCTTTGGCACTACGCCGCGGCAACTCGAACAGAAACTGAGTGCGGTGGCCGAGTGCGAAATCGACGATGCCGAATCGCTGATCCGGTTTCACGAAACCCTGCTCTTTCTCCGCGCCTATCCACCGAGCGCGCGAGTCCTAACCCAAGTCGAACAGATTCTGAGATCGTTTGGACAGCGACTCTCGCAACTTCGCGAGGCGGACACCGATCTGGCGCCGCTCGACGAAGTGGAAGTGTCGGGCATCGCCAACACGATCGTCACCAGCAATTTCAGTTACGCGATTGTGCGCTGGCTGGTCGCGAAGTATCCGCGGCAGGTTTCGATCGATTGGGATTGGTTTGAAGAAGAAGACCGGTTCGGCTCCACGATGCCGCGCTTTCTGCCACTGTTGGCAGAAGACGCAATGGTCGAAGCGCACGTGCCGTATCGTGAATGGCTGCGCGCAGCGAAAGGTCGCCGAAACGAACTCGTTTGGATCATAAAGCGATTCGAATCGTTGAAGCTTTCTAATAAAGCGAAGGCCGAACTTTACGACTCGCTCAAGCTGCACGTGATTTGGAAGTTTGGCGTCCGCGCCTCGCGCACGGGAATGAAACGGCCGGTGCGCCCGATCTTTTTCCACCGCGACTCGCTGATTCAACGCCGCGATGTATCGCTGACTAGTGAGATGGCGTCGCCGCCGCTTCCGATTGAGAGACTTTCGCGCGCGGCAGGCGAAAAGATTCTTGACCTGGCGCGGGAAACTTCAGCCGCGCGTTATCGCGAGCTGCATGGCTTTACTTACGGCGATTCGCGTCGTGTGCTGAAGGCAAGTTTCGGCCGGGGCGTCGAGGTTTTCGTCTTTGGGGTACCGCCGGAACACCGTCTCCCGCTGCGCGCTTATCACGCCGCGTTGATTTTCAAGAATGGCGTGCCGGTCGCGTACTTCGAAGGGCTGTCGATTTTTGAGCGGATGGAAAGCGGGTTCAATCTCTATTACACATTTCGCGAAGGCGAGACAGCGTGGTTGTTCGCCCGTATTCTAAAGCTGATGCGTCAACTTCTTGGCGCCACGGTCATCTCGATCGACCCATATCAAGTCGGTCACGAAAACGAAGAAGGCATCGAATCGGGTGCGTTTTGGTTCTATCGCAAGCTGGGCTTTCGACCCGTCCGATCGGATTTGATGAAGTTAGCGCTGGCCGAAGAACAAAAGATCGCCGCGCGGCGTGGCTATCGAACTCCGGCGCACACTCTGCGAAAGCTCGCCGCCGACAACTTGCTCTTTGAAGTCCCGCAGACCGAACGCCAAGTTGGCGAGTGGGATCATTTCGAAGTCCGCAAAGTCGGACTTGTCGTGCAACGGCGAATGTCGCGGGACTTCAACGGGAATGCGAAAGAGATTCGTACGCATTCAGCTAACTTCATCAAGCGCGTTCTCGATCTCGACACTCGGAGCCTGAATGAAGACGGACTGCAAGCGTTCGAGAATCTCGCACTGGTCCTCGCGATGATCCCCGGAATTGCGCGCTGGACCGCAAGCGACAAGCGGCTCGCGGCGCGCATTATCCTGGCCAAGGCTGGCCGCGACGAATCGGTTTATCTCAGGTTAATGCAGAAGCATGCGCCCATGCGCACCGCGTTGATTGGACTTGGCTCGTGAGTCGGAGACCTTATATGGGAGCTACATCGAGCGCGATGTTGAAGTCGCGATAGAGTTCGTTGTAGTGGCGCACAGAGACTTCCAGAGCGTCCGGCATTTGTTCCAGATCAGAAGGATTGACGACGAGGTTGACGTTGTGCAGAAAAGCCGCATGCAAGTCCATCGTGCGCACACCGGAAGTTACATAGACAAAGAAGAGACGGCGGCGCTCCGACGGTCGCAGCAATTTGATCTCTCGCGTGACGAAGGCCACGCCCTGCTCAACAGGATCAAAGTTCGCGTCGAGGATGACGATATCCATTTTTTCTTCGCGCATGCGCCCCAAAGCCTGCGCCGAGTTTTCGGCGACAAACACTTCATAGTCGCGATTTGCAAGCGATAGGGCGATCGCCTCGCGATATGCAGGGCTGGCACACACTAGAATCTTGCGACGATCCCAGGCGGGCCGTTTTCGGCCGCGGCTGCCTGCTGTGGTATTAGCGTGACTGAGGGCCGCGGCCAGGAGTTTGGCTACGTCGTTCAGGCCAGTCGTCGAAGCCGGATTTGAAGCAGCGACGCTCGGCTCTTCCGTCTGAACTTTGAACGGTGGTGCGGACGCTGGGCGCTCAAATGCAGTTCGATCCGTCGCCACCGGAGACGATTGTGTCGTCTGCCTCTCTTCGGTACTGGTGCCGTTAGAAGATGCCGGCGGTTGAACGTTAATGGCATCCTGACACTTTGGACAGCGAACCACGAAAGGTCGGGAGGGAGCCTTTGCTTCGTCCAGTTGCAATCGGGCTTCACATTTTGAACAGATGAGTACCATGATGTTTTCAAATTGGCGTGGGGCCCTCTAGTCGTTCAGGGTGAATCCCACAGGTAGACGCGATGGTGGACTTGCAACTACCTCGGTCTGAGTGCGAATGAAGTCCTCTGAAGAGGTCAACCCCTTGAGCGAGAGCAGCAAGTTGTTCTGGTTAGTGGCAAACCCCAAACCGTCTTCAATCGAAATTACTTTCTGCTCAATCAAATCCTTGATTTCCGAGTCAAAGTCCTGCATGCCGTCGAGCTTGCCATCTCGCATTGCATCCAGGAGTGACTTGCCTTCCATCTCGCCATTCTCAACATACTCGCGGGTGCGCGGCGTCGATCTCATAATCTCAACGGCGGCTATGCGGCCGCGCAAGTCGGCTCGCGGAATCAGTCGCTGGGAAACGATGTAGCGAAACGTTTGCGCCAGACGCGTGCGAATAACCGGCTCTTCGTTCTTGGGATACAGTCCGATGATACGGTCAATTGTCTTCGCCGCATCGATCGTGTGCAGAGTGGAAAGCACGAGATGACCGGTCTCAGCCGCTTCAAGCGCGATTTCGGTAGTTTCGTAGTCGCGCATTTCACCGATCAGAATTACTTTTGGGGCCTGGCGCAGGGCGGCGCGGAGGGCCGACGGAAAGTCCTTCGTATCGTTACCCACTTCGCGTTGATTGATGGTTGAGTTCTTGTGCGCGTGCAAGTATTCGATCGGATCTTCGATCGCCACGACGTGATAGTGCTTCAACTCGTTTATGACGTCGATGATAGCCGCCAGGGTCGAACTTTTGCCCGAACCTGTCGGGCCGGTGATCAGCACGAGGCCGTTGCGGAGTTCTGCGATCTCGGCGAGATGGTCCGGCAAACTGAGCGAGGCGAGTGTCGGAATGTCGGTGGGAATAACACGCATGACAATCGAATAGACGCCGCGCTGCTGAAAGATGTTGACGCGAAACCGCGCGCGCGACGGCAGCGAGTAGCTAAGATCCGCCGTGCCCGTGCTGACCAGACGCTCTGCCGCTTCTGAATTCTCTTGCATCAGAGTCATCGCAATGATCTCGGTTTGATAGGGAGTCAACTTCTGAAGCCCGAGCGGCTGCACCGGTGTCAGCTTGCCGTTGATCTCAACTTGCGGCAGTTGACCAACGGAGAAATTCAAGTCGCTGATCTTGTCAGAGACCAGCAGCATGCGTTCGATGATGGGTGGCAGATCGAAGTAGCTCATTCCGAGCGACGCTCCATTGATTCAGGAAAGAAAGTTTAGAGGGCTTCCGACCGTGGCGAGGAACCAACACTAAAGGCCGCACAGGTTAAGCGGCGGATCCATTCTCGCTGAAAGCCGCAGTAAAACGCAAGCAAAAAATGTTCAACTTCGCTGAGCCGGCCGATGTGAGACTAGAATTTTGCCAGCATTTGGCGCATGTTTTCCGAGATTCGGGCTGGCTCAGAGACCAGAGCGGCGATGGACGATACAGCGTCCGCCCCTGCGCCCCAAGCCTCCTTGGCGTTTGCCAAGGTGATTCCCCCGATCGCGACGAGTGGCAAAGCGCCGACGATTGCGCAAACGGATCGCAACTCCTCGAGGCCCGCAATCGGATCGGGATTCTCCTTTGTCGATGTCTGGAAAATCGGGCCGAACGCGACATAGTCCACGGGCATGGTTGCAGCCAGCGCTGCCTGTGCGAGGTTGTGGGTCGAGAACCCGACGATTGCACCTTCACCAAGCAAGCGACGCGCGGCCTCCACTGGAATGTCCGTCTGCCCGAGATGAACGCCATCTGCCCCGAGCGCGAGCGCGACATCCAGCCGATCGTTGATAATCAATCGCACGTCATGCTTGCGCGCAACTTTCATTGCGGCTTCCGCCTGGCGAAAGAAGTCCCGCGGAGCGGCATGCTTGTCGCGAAGCTGAATTAGCGTAGCCCCGCCCGCGACCAGGCGTTCGACTTGTTCCGCGTGCGACAACCCTGAAAGATTGGCGTCGGTGATCGGATATACTCTTGGCAGATGAAACGCCACGCGCCTTATGATTGATCAAGATGAGCGACAGGCAAAACCCAAAGGAAAATCAGCCGGCGACTCAGGACGCCGATTCGGACAAAGACGAGACGGTGAAGGGTTACTACTATGACGACTCGACTGGCTATGAGACGTACCGTCCTGAAGACGATATGGAAGACGAAGAAGGGGTTGGCGACCGTGAGCCACGGCCTACTGACAAATGAGGCGACCCTCATCGGTTTGGATTGGCATCGTGGAAAGCAGCAGTTTGTCGCAGCGCTTCATACAGAACAATCGCTACGGAGTTGGCCAGATTTAGGCTTCGCACTTTCGGGTTCAGCATGGGGATTGTCAGCGATCGCTCCCAATTCTGTCGCAAGAGATTCTCCGGCAAGCCGCGCGTTTCAGGACCGAACACCAGGCAATCGTCGTGATCGAACTGCCATTCGAAGAATGATTTCTTTGCCTTCGTCGAGAAGTAAATGAAACGAGCATCGGGCAGGAATCGATACAGATCATCAAGATCGCGGTGACGCTGGAGTGAAACCTCGGGCCAATAATCCAATCCCGCACGTCGGACCGCCCGCTCGTCCAGACGAAATCCCGTCACTCCGACAATATGCAAAGGCGTCCGCGTCGCCGCGCAAAGTCGTGCGATGTTTCCCGTGTTCTGTGGGATTTCAGGTTCGAGAAGTGCAACGCTGATCATTAGAGGGAGAGGCTTTCGTGCGTAAAGACTTGCGCGGTCTTCTTATTCGATTCTGCGATAGTCGTCTTCCAGCCTGACGATGTCATCCTCGCCGAGGTAATCTCCAAGCTGCACCTCAATAATTTCGAGCGGACCATCGCCGCTATTTCCCAAGCGGTGATTCGTCTGGCGCGGAATGTGAACGTGTTCGCCCTGGCGTAGTTGCAATTCTTCGTCGCCACGCACAACGTCGGCAACGCCCTTGACCACGACCCAGTGTTCCTCGCGCCGCGCGTGGCGCTGCAGACTGAGCCGGGCGCCGGGCTTAACCTCCAGCACCTTAACTTTGAAGCCGGGTTGTTCTTCCAGAACTTCGTAACGGCCCCACGGCCTTTCGTCAGACTCTCGCATTCGTCAGGTCTCCCAAAGTTTCCAAAGAATCGGATTCCGTCTCCATGTGTTAACGAGAATAATTGAGAGGCGCTGGCCGCGCAATCTCGAAAAAGCCTGGTCGAAAAACAATAGGAACGGCGTGCTGAGTAAGCATTCGCCGTTCCCTTTAAATGTGGCCTTACGGCCTTAGTTGGTGTGCGCCACTTGAACGTGGTCGTTGTTGTTCCCTGAGTGAACGAGCTATCTCTTCTTGGCTGACTTCTTGCCAGCCTTTTTCGCGGCCTTCTTCTTGGCCTTTTTCTTAGTTGCCATATTGTCGTTTCTCCTTCTTGGTTTTCAGAGTTGTGACCACAAGATAATGTACTCTGGTAACTCTTGTGGTCTAGAGAAAACGGCGCACAACATCTTGCTATATAAACTTAAATTCCATCCTTGTCAACAATTTATTACGCGGGAGGTGAATTATTTTCGTGCCACGTTGCGGGTCGCGTGCGCAGTGCGTCGATCAAAATCAGCACCTCGAGCGTCGCGATCGATCATCGCTTGCTTCTCGTCAAGAGTGATCGATTTCATTTTAGATCAGATCTTGATCGCGAGTTGCGAGAGTCGCGCTCGCAACTAAATCTGATCGAGATGCTTCATCTGAACAGCGGTGTGAAGATCCATTCATCGTGTCGACCGATGCCGTAGTAGGTGATCACGGCGTTGCGCTGACTGCGACTGGCGACTCCAAGAAAAGGGCCGTCAGCGTTTGCTGAAGTATCGTCGCCGCCGGGCGCAGTGCCGGTGGATTCCGTATTGAGCACGTCAGTCATTCGCGGAATCAGGCCAGCAAGCCTGATAAAGTCTGCCTTCGGCGTTGGCGGCACCCCACCTACGTAAATGGTCAGGGAGCTAACATACCGAGCAAAGTCTTGCGAAGTTGGACTAACCAGCTTCCACTCGCCGCTTTTTGAGAGCGGATCCCCCGCCGCTTCAACCCGCAGGATTTGCAGTTTTTTGGTTCCTTTGGGGATTCCCTCAAGCAGTTGATCCATCGACGTGGGCAGTGAGTTTACGCCCTGGGCGCCCTTGTATCGATAGTATGAGCGAATGGCGTCGGCCACCTGCTCGCCGCGAAAGATCGCTTCCTTCTCACGTTCACGTTGGGTCTGTTGCTGCACGTTCGACGCGGCGGCCATCGCAAACAAGGCCAACAGCGACATCGTCGCCAATAGAGCTACCAGTGCGTAGCCGCCCTCTCTGTTCGATCGGTTATCCATTTCCAAAGTCCGTTGTCACGGCTCTTCACTATCGACGCGACGCACCGGCGGCGGCTGCCTAATCTGGGGGTTGACGGTACTGTCGAAAGGAATTGTGTGTCTGATCTTCAGCATCGTATCGATTAGTACAACTTCGCGTTCAGATATGCTGCTGACCCGGAAGCGGCCACCCACCACATCACCACGTTGCACGCTAAGCAGATCCTTGTTGCCCTTGTCCAGGAGGACCACAGTGTCGTTGCCTCGTGGCCTGCCAATAATGCCGACATAGTTGTAATTCGGCAGCGGCGGCGGCGTCACGTTAAGATTTGCCACATTTGAATAGAGCTTGCTGCCGTCGCTAGCTCGGGCGATCACTTGTCTCACGCCGGGAGTTGAAATCAAGGCTGCCGGAACAGTGGTGAAGAGTTGTTGTGAGTTCATGAAACGAGTCGGCAGGTCGCGGCCATCGATCGTGATGCGCAGTGCAGGTGTAAACTTGTTTCCCGTGATTTCGAGGGCAAAATCCGCCGTGCGCGCATAAACCGTGGAAGGGTTTAGAGACGAAATCATGACCGGCGGAACCGGCGTTGGCGTCGGCGTCGGAATCCGCACTTCAGGCGAAGGTTTAGGCGGCGGCTCGTAATAAGCAAAGATATTGCGATTCGCCTCCGAGGCCGGGGACCGTGGGCCATCAAAACGGATCGGCTGAAAAATCGAGGGGTCTTCGACCGGAGCTTCCTGGTCCTTCACGATCCTGTTTGGTGTCGGAGACGGTTTGGCCACAACAGAGTTTGTTGGAGGCTTCTTCCCACTCCCGCCAAAGAACACGTAGCCAAGCACCGCGATCGCGACCACAAAGAGAGCCGCGGCCGCGATTATTTTCTTGCGCTCGTTCGGATTGTTTGGATCGAAAAGCTGCATAGTTCCTTAAGCTCCGCGTCGGCGGTTCTAACTTCCGGCCCGCTCGAAGTACGTCGCCAGATCGAGACGCAGACTTACGAACGTGCCGCGCGCTCCCGAAGGTTGCGTAACGCTCGCAGGCGGCACCGCCGTTCTGCTGCTGCGTGATGGAGTCGGTGCCCTGACAATGGTTGGTTCCACCGACGCCGCATTCGATTGTGTCATGCTTTCGAGTTCGACGGCGTTGACGATCAAAAACTGGCGGCTCGTCTCGATGTCGCGGACGAAATGGCGGACGCTTTGATAAGGACCTTCGACAGTGACGCTCACACTGATTCCCGGATAGATGCTCTGCCACTTCGCATTGCTCTGTTTTTCGGCACTCGCGGTTGGCTGCACCTGTCCCTTCGTGCCGAGCGGTTCGAGCATCGTATAACTTGGACCCGAAGTATTCCGCAAGCCATTGCTGCGAATCAGGTCATTCAGTTCCGTGTAGAGCGACAGGCGGCCTGGGCCAGGCGCTACCAGCCAATTACTTTCGAAATCTTTCAGACTGGCATCAATCTTCTTGACGTTAGCAGCGACGTCCTCGTCTATCTTAATGCCTGTCTGCGAGGTCCGCAGTTGAGCCTGCAAACGGTCGCGATTCGATAAGGCAAAATCACGACGCGAGTGGGCCGGTACAAGAAAATAAAAGTAAGCAAAGATAGTGATCAGCGCGAGCAACGCCGCCACACAGAGACCAATCAATTCCGGAAGTCCGATGACGCGTAGACCAGGCGAGCTCTTCAGTTGATCGAGGCGCACGCGAATCTGCCGGCGACCAGCCAGCGGCCGACTCTGCATTGGTTGATCCTGACTCATCGCGCTCTGCTTCCCTCGCTCGCCGTGTCGACCGGGCGCTCGCCGCGATTCGCTGTTTCGATGGGCGCGCCCGCGCGCGGCACATAGTGCACGATCATTTCGTACTCTTCGCCCGTCTCGCCGCGGCCGCGCTGAAGACTTTGCGAAACCAACTCGGCGCGAAAGATGCCCTCGCGCTCCATGTCCCGGATCATCTGCGTGATCGTCGCGGCGCTCTTACTGACCACGACCAGATCCAAATCGGCAACGGTGCGGTCGCCGTCCGCGGCAACGTCCTTTACCGTGATTCTGGCCACGCGCACATTGCCCGGCAGCGCTGCTTCCAAATCGACGAATAGTCGCGACCACGAAAACCGCTTGCGATCTACCAGCGTATGCGCCGATTTCAAAGTTCTCTTCTGCTCTGGCGTGAGCGTGCGACTTATTTCTTCGGCGCGCTTGTTTAGCACGATCGTCTGCTGCCGCAGACTACCTACCTCGGCTTCGGCGGCCTGGGTTTCTTTAGTAGTTTGAAATGTCGCGCGGGCGATGAACAGCAGCGCCACAATCGACGCGACTGCCACCAGCGCGCTGACCGTCCAAGGCACGACGCGATTGCGAAAAGGATTGCTGGAGAGATTTAACTTAGTGCTCACAATTTAGACCCAAAGACCGTCGTTCTGGAAAAAGGATACACGCGTGCCGCAAAGCAGCGCAACGACGACCGTAGCGCAAGAACTTACACGCCCGATGATGGGACGAAGTTCGGAAAAGACAGCGAGGGGAAATCTGGAGCTAGGCGCTGGCGCTCATGGCGTGACGTTCGAGCTTCAGATAGAGACCACGGCGGGTCAGGCCAAGCTCGCGAGCGGCGCGGGAAATGTTACCTTTGTGTTTGCGCAACGCCTCGGCAATCATACGTCGTTCGACTTCGGCCAGCGCGTCGGCTAGCGTGACGTCTTGTATCGGCACGGTCATCGACGCCCCTCCGGCGCCGGCGCCAATCTGAGTCACGGTTCCGGGTGGCGTCGTGGGCGCGCTCATGTGTCGCAACTCTGGCGAAAGTTGTTCGGGCGAGATGACCGCTCCGTCTTCAGCGCGGGCGATGACGCGCTGAATTTCGTTGCAAAGCTGGCGCACGTTTCCAGGCCATTCAGCGACCATCAACAAGTCGACTGCCTGTGGCTCGATCTGAATGTCGCGCCGGCCAAACTTCGCCGCGTAGTGATTGACGTAGTAATTAACGATCGTGGGAATCTCTGACCGGCGCTCGCGCAGCGGCGGCACGCGCAAACGAATTACGTTGAGACGATAGTAAAGGTCTTCGCGAAAGCGACCCTGTGCCACCATTTCTTCCAGGTCGGTGTTCGTCGCTGCGATGATGCGCACGTCCACATGGATCGGGCGCTGCTCACCTAAGGGTTGAATTTCGCCTTCCTGTAGGAAGCGCAGCAGCTTTGGTTGCACGTCGAGCGGCAAGTCACCAATCTCATCCAGAAACAGCGTCCCACCGGCGGCTGTCCGAATCACGCCGGCGGAATCCTTGACTGCTCCGGTGAAGGCCCCGCGGCGATAGCCGAACAGATAACCTTCCGACAATTCCTTGGGAACGGCCGTGCAGTTGAACGGCACAAAGATCTTGTCACGACGTGACGAGAGCGCATGAATCGCGCGCGCCACCAATTCTTTTCCGGTCCCCGACTCGCCAGTGACCAACACGGTCACGTCTGACGAGCGAATCTTATGCACCTCTTCGACCAGGCGCGTCATGGCGGGACTGGAATGGATGAATCCCGGCATCAAGCTCGCTCCGGCCAAAGCGCTTTCTTCTTCCGTGCCCGAGCCGCTCCGCGTCCGCACTCGCAAAGCACAAACGTCCATGCCCAGCTCGACGACCCGCAGCAGCGGTTCAAGCGAGAGTCCGCCGGAGAGTTCAGCGCGATCGCGCGGCGAAATCAGCAACGTTGCCGGCGGCGCGTTGCTCGGCGACAGATCGATCACCGCAGCGTTGTGCTTCTTGGCGAAAGCCGCGCTGCCAGAATCCTTTTTGAGCTTGGCGTAATCTTCTGCCCAGGCGTCACTTTCTTTTCTGGTGCAACCGTGCGCTATTACCACGCGTTGGCGATCGCCTTCCTCAGGCTCGATGATTACGACGCGACCAGCGTTGGTTTCCTGACGCATGACCGCGGCCAGTTCCCTCAGCAACAGTTCGCGTGACGCGACCGCTTCGGCCAGACGCAGAGTCAGAAGCTGAACTATCGTTTCCCGCTTGCGCAATTGTTGCGGCGTGGTCTGGTCGAGCGCCGCAGCCGCCTCTTCCGCTCGGCTGAGGTCGAGTCGTGCGCCCAACTCGCGGAACAGATTCACGGCGCGGATGAGATGTTCCGCCGCGCGCTCTGGTTGAGCAATCGCGTAAGCGCGGCCCAGTTCGTAATGCGCGCGCGCGCTGCGGTAGCGATCGCCGAGCAGATCGAAGATCGATACGCTACGGCCAAAGTGCTGCGCGGCGGTTGACGCGTCGCTGCTCACCATCGCCAGCAAGCCGTGCAGACGCTGCGCTTCTCCGGCCAGGAGTAAATCGGCCGGCGAGTCAGCGATCATCTGCCCCAAACGATCGAGGTTCACCGCGCAGCCTTGGGTGTCGCCGCATTCGAGACAAGCTTCTCCCAAAAGTAAATGCGACTCGCAGATTGCCTGTCGATCACCAATCTCCTCGGCAAGTGCTTGCGCTTTCTTTGCTGTCGCCAACGCCTCGGGGCCACGCTTCATGGCGACATAGCAGCGACCCAGTGTGCGTTGTGCCTGTCCCTCGTACCACTTGTTTCCGTGTTCGGCCGATAGGGCCACGGCCCGGTCGAGATATGCACGAGCCTCTTCGAAGTCGCCGCACAGCATTCGTAATTCGCCGAGCGAATCCAGGATCATTGCCACGTCGGCGCCGACTTCGTCGCCCTCTGAAGCTATCGAGAGCGCCCTTTCCATCGCTTCCTGGGCGCGATCCCACTGTCCGATCAAAACCAGGTTGATGCCAAGGTTGTTGTAGCCTTTCCAGGCATTGACCTTGTGATCCGTTCGTTCGTAATAACCGATCGCCTTTTCGAGATAGCGAATGCCTTCCTGCGGTCGCTTCAAAAACCAGCAAGCGCCGGCCATGTTGCTGTAGATCTTGCCGAGCAGAAAGCTGGCCGGATGATCTCCGACAAGCTTAAGCGCCTGTCCGAGATTCTCCAGTGAGATTTCGTGGTTGCCTTCCTGAATGTCCGCCGTCCCCAAACCAAAGTACGCTTCCGCAAGTCCGCGCCAATCGCCCGTCTGTCGATAGCTTTCGAGGGCCCGATGCGAGTAGTCACGCGCGATCGGATATTCACTGATGCTGCGATAGACGCGCGCCAGCGCGGCGTAAACCGCACCGACCTCCGCGCCTTCGTCCGGCAAACCGCGCAGCGTCGACTGAAGCAACGAGATCGCCTTGGGATGATCACCGTTGTAATTGTTAGCCAGCGCGACCTGAACGCGCAGCAGCGCGCCGAGGGTTGGCGTGAGCTTGGCGCGTGCTTCCGGCGGTTCGTACATCGCGACGGCTTCCAGAGACTCGCGATAATTGCCCTGCATTTCAAGGGCGATCGACAATGAGCGTCGCGCTTCGGCCAAAAGCTCTGGATGATTTCGCGCTTCGCTGAGCAGCGAGTTGAGACGCGTGCGCGCCTCGATCGTCAAACCCTGATCAAGCAGACCGCGCACGGCGTCCAATTCCTGGGTCAGAGCCTCAGGCGTAGCCTTGCCCGCGCGCGAACGTAACTGCACCCGAGCGCGCTCCAGATCGATAACGGCGTTGTCAGCCTTGGTTTTTTCTTTGCTCAACCGCGCAAATCCCCGCGAAGAAGAGATCGCTTACTGTCGCCACAGTGGTGATAGCCAAAACATTAGTAAAAGACCAATAGCATCGGCTTTTCACCACCAATGTCATCCGAAGGGGGCAGGATAAGATGGGACAGGAGGCGCCCATCAATTCGTTACCAAACGACGTGAAAATAGCACAGTCCGGGCTTCCCGTCACGCACTTCCCGTATCTTCAGGGTCTCGGGAAAACGAGGATAGCGTCGCTGACCGGACGTTCGCCGGTCGCATCTGAGGGTTTATTGACGAGCTTGTTCTTGATCACCATCGCGGTCGAGCCACCACCATCGAGATTGATCGCCTCGACCGCGCCGAACTCAAGCAGCAGATCTGCGAGCATCGTGAGCGACATGCCGGCGCTTACCCCCGGCTGGCGACCGTCGACGACTACGAGGAGGATCTGTCCTGTCTTCAGTTTGGCAATCGCCGTCCGTGGATGGAAATCACTGACAAAGGCTGGAAGAATTTTTTCCGCGGCGTTGGTGATCTCAACTCGTCCGTTTCTGATCAACTGCGGGCCGCCGCCGATGATATTGGCCGCCTGTTTCCAGGAATCTGTCTGTTCGATTTCGGTTGGCGACCAACTTAGATTTAGTTTCAGTCGCGTCCCCACGCGCAGTTTCTCGAGCGCCCACTGTCGGGCCGTGCCCGCGACCGAGATCACGTAACCGTCCATTGGGATCGTGCTGCTGCCTCTTAGGTCGCGCCGCTCAGTGATTCGGTCACGGCGAACGATTAGTTCGAGTCCGTTTGGATCAGTAAGTGTGGTCCGGTGAAACTCTGGCGTGAAAATAATCAGCTCGTTGTCAGCGCGTGGGCGATTCAAACCATTGATTTCGTGCTTCTGAATGCCGACTACGAGTTGTCCGTCGAACTTTATATGTCCAAAGATCAGCTCCTGCTTTCCTTCGCCTTCGATCAAGCCGGCGGCGGCGCGCACGTTGTTTGATTCGCTCAGAAGTCTTCCATTGAGTACTTCAATTCCGACTGAGTCGCCGCGATAGGTTCCCGTCGTGCGAAAGTAACCGCTGTTGACCGCGGCCAGCGCGCCGTATCGCGCGGCCATAGAACTCGTTGTCTCGAGTCCAACTGCTTCGTCCATCGCGTGTACCATCCGCAAACGCGCTTTCGTCAAATCGATGCGCAACAGGTTGATAAACCACGGCCCGGTCGCTTCCTTTTCTGATTTGGAGCCGCGAGTGATTTGGATGTGTTCGGTTCCGGGAGTGAGAAATTCAGACGTGGGTAACACTGAGTGATACCGCTGGCCTGATATTTCAAAGACGGCGATGCAAACGAGGATTATGATGACGCAAGCACGGGAAAAAGAACTTTGCATGGCGATTCTTCACGTTCTCCTGATGATTGTTCTTGGCGCAAACGGACGTTCGTAAGCCCTTATAACCGATCTGCGCCTTCCTTGACACCCCCCAGACCGCCCCTTATCATGCTTGTTTCCGCGCAGGCCGGAATCGCCGTCTAATGTATGTTCGAGTCTCTTTCCGACAAACTGAAGCGGACTCTGAAGAATCTGCGCGGCGAAGGCGTTCTGACCAAGGAACATGTGGACGCCGCCCTGCGCGAGATTCGGTTGGCGCTGCTCGAAGCCGACGTTAACTACAAGGTCGCCAAAGACTTTATCGCGTCGGTCAAGGAAAAGGCCGAAGGTCAGCAGGTTTGGCTGGAATTACGACCGTCCGAGCAAGTCGTCAAGATCGTTTTCGACTCGTTGGTAGAGCTGCTGGGTGGGCAATCTTCGCGCCTGGTTTTTACAAAGACGAGTCCCAACGTCGTGATGATTGTGGGCCTGCAAGGCTCAGGCAAGACGACCTCGACGGGAAAGATCGCGCGTTGGTTGGCGCAGAATCAGGATCGAAAGCCTCTGCTGCTTTCGACCGACGTTTACCGGCCGGCAGCACGTGAACAATTGAAGGTCATCGCCAAGGCGACTGGCCAATCGATCTTTGAAAAGCCTGAGACGAACGATCCGCTGGAACTGACCCGCGCGGCCTTGCAGCATGCGCGCGATACGGGTTACGACACGCTTTTGATCGACACCGCCGGCCGCCTTCACATCGACGACGAGTTGATGGAAGAGCTGGTCAGCATCAAGAGTGAAACGCATCCGGTCGAAATTCTCTTCGTCGCCGATGCGATGACTGGACAGGACGCGGTGCGGTCGGCCGAAGAGTTTCATAAGCGCGTCGGCATCACCGGTGTCGTGCTGACAAAGATGGACGGAGATGCGCGCGGCGGTGCGGCCCTTTCGATCAAACAGGTCATAGGGCAGCCGGTAAAATTCGTCGGCGTGGGCGAGAAGTACGACGCGCTCGAACCTTTCTATCCCGATCGCGTGGCGCAGCGCATCCTTGGCATGGGCGACGTGCTGTCGCTGATCGAGCAGGTTCAGGACAAGGTTGATCAGAGCGAAGCCGAAGCGCAGCTCAAGAAGCTGCAAAAGAATCAGTTCACGCTCGACGATTTTCGTTCGCAGCTCAGGCAGGTTAAGAAGCTCGGCTCTTTCTCAAAGATTCTGAAGTTGTTGCCGGATCAACTTCTCGGCGGCGTCGGTATGCCGGATTTGACCGACGAGCAAACAGAGTTGATGGAGAAAGAGATGCGGCGCACCGAGGCGATCATTGATTCGATGACGCGCGCCGAGCGCGTCAATCATATAATCCTGAACGCGAATCGCCGGCGCCGGATCGCCCGGGGATCGGGCACGACGGTGGCGCAGGTGAACTCGCTGATCAAGCAGTACACCGAAATGCGGCGCATGATGCAGGGAATGTTCGGCGGTGGTGGCTTGCGGGGCAAGATGATGCGACGCATGGCCGGCATCCCAGGCATGGAAGCCGATGGCGGCGACGCAATGATGGGCGGGATGCCCGGCTTGCCGGCCGGACCATCGCGCAAGAAGAAAAAGAAGAAGAAGCGGCGACGATAGGGGCTTGGAATGTATCGCCGTTTAGAGGCGGCACTTGTGCCGCCAATGGGCCCACAAGTGGGACCCTCTAAACGATATCTGGAGGAAGAAAATTGTTAGCAATCAAATTGATGCGCACCGGCGCGAAGAAGCGACCGTCGTATCGCGTTGTGGTTAAAGAGAAGAAGTCGAAGCGCGACGGCGCGTGCCTTGAGAATCTGGGCACCTACAACCCGACGCGCGAACCGGCGGAGATCAAACTCAAGGCCGAACGCGTTAAATACTGGCTCGAGCGCGGCGCGCAGCCAACCGACACCGTGAGCCGTCTGATCAAGCAAGCCGCGAAAGCGCAGGCTGCCGCGGAATCCGAAACTGTGGCTGCGTAACGTTTAGAGGGCGGACTTGTCTGCCGCTTAGCGCCGCACAAGTGCGGCGTCTAAACGAGTGATTGAAATTTCCATGCGCGACACCATCGAAATGATCGTCAAGGAACTCGTCGATGACGCGGAAGCGGTCGATGTGCGCGCGATCGAGCGCGAAGGCACCACGCGCATTGAGGTGCACGTCGCGCAAACCGACATGGGAAAAGTGATTGGCAAGCAGGGTCGTACAGTGCGGGCTTTGCGCTCGCTGGTTTATGCCGCCGGTTTGAAACAGCGTCGCCGGTACGTGCTCGACGTCGTTGAGTAGCGCAAGTTGTTAACTTGCGCCGGTTCGATGAAGGACTCCGATCAGAATGCGCGGGACTCGGCAGATGATTTGATAGTCGTTGCGCGCATCGCCCGGACCAGAGGGTTGCGCGGAGAAGTAGTCGCGGATCTCTTGACGGATTTCCCCGGGCGCTTCGAGGGCCTTGAAAATGTAATCGCGATCGCGCCGGACGGAAGTCGTCGATCTTTGCAAATTGAAGAGCATTGGTTTCAGGGGAAGCGAATTATTTTCAAGTTCGGTTCTTACGATTCGATCGACGAAGCTAAGGAGCTCGCGGGACTTCAAATAGCTGTTCCGGCGAGCGAACGCGTTGAGCTGGCGAAGGATCAATTCTACGAATGGGAATTGGCCGGTTGCCGCGTTGAGACGATTGCAGGAAAATCGATTGGCCTGGTTCGCGAAGTGATGCGCACTGGCGGCGTCCAAATCCTGGTTGTGGCCGGGGATGCCGGTAACGAGTTCCTGATTCCGATGGCTGAGGAAATTTGTGTTGAGATCGACATAGACAAGAAACTGGTTCGCGTCGATCCTCCGGAAGGACTGCTGGAATTGTGAGATGCTTCGCGTCGATATCATCACGATCTTCCCCGATTACTTTCGCGAAGTTTTTGATTACGGAATTATCCGCCGGGCTCGGGCGGCGGGTTTGGTAGATATCAGGGCGCACGATTTACGTTCGTGGACCTCGGACAAGCATCGCATGGTTGACGACCGGCCGTTCGGCGGCGGCGACGGGATGGTGCTAAAGCCGGAACCGATCTTTGCAGCAGTTGAATCATTGACCGGCAGTAATCGCCGCGCAGGCTTTGCCGCGGGGAAACGGGTCGCGTTGCTTTCGCCGCAAGGCAAGCCGTTCACGCAATCGCTGGCCGCTGAGTTTGCGGATAGCGAACAGCTCGTCTTGATTTGCGGTCGGTATGAAGGCGTCGACGAGCGGGTTGCCGATGCTTTGGTGACGGATGAAATCTCGATCGGCGATTACGTGCTTTCGGGCGGAGAGCCGGCCGCGCTGGTAGTTATCGACGCCACGGTGCGTTTGTTACCCGGAGCTCTGGGCAGCGAAACGTCGGCGGTAAACGAATCTTTCTCAGACGGTTCGTTGGATTGTCCGCAGTACACGCGGCCGCCCGAGTTTGCGGGGATGTGCGCTCCGGAAGTTTTGCTGACCGGGCATCATGCCGAAATCGCGCGCTGGCGGCGCGAAGCTGCGCAGGAAAAGACGAAGCGCAATCGACCAGATCTTTTGAAGTAATGGAGTTGATCATGAACCGCTTAGACAGCGTCGAGAAGACGCAATTACGAAACAACCTTCCGGAATTTCAGCCGGGCGATACCGTGCGCGTGCACGTGCGCATCAAAGAATCCGAAACCAAAGAGCGCTTGCAGGCTTTTGAAGGCGTCTGTATCGCCCGCAAACACGGTGGCGCGCGCGAAACGATCACAGTGCGCAAGACCAGTTTCGGCGTCGGCGTCGAAAGGATCTTTCCGTTGCACGCAACGATCGTCGATCATATCGACGTGGTGAAGAGGGGTCACGTACGACGCGCAAAGCTCTACTATTTGCGCGGGCTGCGCGGCAAGGCGGCGCGCATACGTGAACGCGACACGCGCCAGATTGAAGCCAAGAAGGCCGCGAGCGCCAGCGGAGAACCCGCTAGCGGGGAAGAGTAAACTTTAGCTGCGCCGGCGCTTCAAAGTCATCTCGCCGTAGCGACTGGCCGGCCAACGCTCTCACACAAATTGGAGCGAGCTTGCACATCGCAATCGACGCGCACTCCGTCGGAGCGCAACTGGCCGGCAACGAAAGTTACGCGGTCAACCTAATCGAAGCGCTTGCCGAGATCGATCAAACCAATCGCTACACACTCTACGTAACCAAACAAAGCGCCATCGATCGATTCGCTAATCGCTGGCCCAATTTTAAAGTAAGACAGACGCTCCCGCACACGCCTCTGGTGCGGATCCCGCTGACGCTTTCCGCAGAATTGCGACGGCACCCGGTCGATGTGCTGCACGTGCAATTCACCGCGCCGCCGTTTGCCCCTTGTCCGATAGTTACCACGATTCATGATCTGTCATTCGAACACCTGCCCGAGACATTCAAGCGCCGGAGTCGGGCCCAGCTGCGGCTCACCGTCCGCCGCACGGCGCGCAAGGCCGCGCTGATTCTCACTCTGTCTGAGTTCTCGCGCCGCGACATCATCGAAACCTACGCAGTAGATCCGGAAAGGGTAATCGTCACGCCGGCGGCCGCTCCAACGCATTTCAAACCCGTCGCGGACGATAGAGAAGTGCAAAAGATTCGCGAGCGCTATGGCATCGGGGCAAATTATCTTCTGTCGCTCGGATCCATCCAGCCACGAAAAAATCTTACCCGGCTGATCGATGCCTATTCAGCTTTGCGGGCGACGCGTCCAGGCGATGAACTGCCGCAACTGGTCATCGCCGGTAAGCGCGGCTGGCTGGACGATGAAGTCTTTCGTGCGGCGCAGCAAGACGGTCGAAACGAATTCATAAAGTTCATCGGCTATGTTCCGGATCAGGATCTTCCGGCGCTCTACAGCGGCGCGATGTGTTTCGTTTACCCGTCTTACTTTGAAGGTTTTGGTCTGCCCGTACTCGAAGCCATGCAATGCGGTGCTCCCGTGATCGCGGGGAATCAAACCAGCCTTCCTGAAGTGGCCGGCGACGCGGCCCTGTTGTTCGATCCATTTGATACAAAGGCGCTCGGCGAAGCCATTGCTCGCGTGATCGATCGTCCGGACTATCGCGCGGAGTTGCGCGGCAAGGGCCTGAAGCGCGCCGCGAACTTTAGCTGGATCGCCACAGCACGGTTAACCTTGAAAGCCTATGAACGCGCGGCGGCCATCCGCAGCACTTATTGACGAAAGCTAATAAACACGGGCTGGAGATTCGAGCACCCGGCGAAACTCAAAAAGAGGACTTGCTCTTTCATTCTTCATCCGGCATTCTTTGTTCCTAGCCATGCGGATCGCGATTCTCGGAACCAGGGGCATTCCCGCTAACTATGGCGGCTTCGAAACATTTGCCGAGCATCTCTCAACTCGGCTGGTTGCGCGCGGGCACGATGTCACGGTCTATTGCCGTTCGCATTACACCAGTCCTCGCGAACTTGAATTTCAGGGCGTCCATTTGAAAGTCCTCCCCACCGTTCGTCATAAATATTTCGACACCGTAGTCCACACTTTTCTTTCGGCGTTGCACGCCATGCCGCGCCGTTACGACGCCGCGCTGATCTGCAACGCGGCGAATGCGCCGTTCGCTTCGATCCTCCGGCTCACCGGAACACCGGTGGCGCTCAACGTCGATGGGCTGGAACACAAGCGCAAAAAGTGGAACGCGATCGCCCGCAACTACTATCTGCTCGCCGAAAAGTTGGCGACGATTCTGCCGACTGAAACCGTTACCGACGCGCGCGTGATTCAGGAATATTACCAGGCGCGTTATCGGGTTTCTTCGACGATGATTGCTTATGGCGCGGAAGTCGAACGCCGGCCCGACCCAACCGTCCGGCGCTGGCGTGTCGAGCCGAATCGCTATGTCCTGTATGTCTCGCGTTTGGAACCTGAAAACAACGCGCGGATGGTGATCGAAGCGTTCAAGCGCGTCCGCACCGCGCACAAACTTTTGGTTGTCGGCGACGCTCCTTATGCGCACGACTACATTCAAGATCTGAAGGCGCGGGCCCGCCGCGACAAGCGCATCGTCTTTACCGGCTTCGTCTTTGGCCGTGATTATCGCGCGCTGCAACAGAACGCGTACTGCTATATTCACGCCACCGAAGTCGGCGGCACGCATCCGGCGCTTTTGGAAGCGATGGGATTTGGTAATTGCGTGCTGACGCTCGCCGCGCCCGAGAACATCGAAGCTGTCGGCGATGCGGGGATTCCGTACACCGATGAAGATGATCTGGCGGAAAAACTACAGCGAGTACTGCGCGACGGCTCTCTGGTCCAGTCGTATCGCAACCGCGCCCAGGCCCGCGTGCAGGAGAAGTACGACTGGGACTATGTCGTCGATCGTTATGAAGATTTGTTTGCCCGGATGGCCGGGCTGCCCTTGCCGGAAAGAGATCGCGCGAGCGTGATCAAAACTGCTACTAAATCAACCCGCGAAAAGTCGCTGAGCCATTCGGCTTCGGCGTAATCCTAACGCTTGAGACTAAGCGCCGCAGGGAGCGTGAAGTTCACTTTACCAGCCCCACCAGCGCCGTTGCGACTCGCAGCCACACATCCGTACCCGCCAGCATCAAACGCAGCGGCTGCGAGGCGATGATGAAGAGTGTGCCCCACAAAAACGCCGGGTGCAGCCGGCGATTCTTGATGGTGTCGAAACCCACACACGCCAGCAAACACAAGTCGGTCAAGCCGAAAAATGCCAAAGGCCCGCCCGTCTCAATAAAGTGCAGAGGGATGCGGGCAATGGCCGGGGCCAGCAGATTCACCGCGGCGACTAGCATCAGCCTTTTGTGAATGTCCAGACGACGGCGGCGCACATAAAGCGCTGTTCCAACCAGAATCGCGAACACCAGCATGTCGAACAGCGGCACCGCGAGAAACTGAAGCGCGGGCGGCCCAGGCGTGGCGCCGCGCGCGGCCCCGTTGATTGCGGTGAGCACGCCGACTATCACAATCAATACGGCCAGTAGCGCACCAAACACGCCGAGGCGTTGGTGTGTTTTGGTGCGGCCGGTGGCGACCAGCGTAACCTGCGCGACGAATAGAACCACCCACGACGTCATCACGAGTCCGTGCAGATGCACGAGCAGACTTGGTAAGGCTGGGAAACCGAAGAGACCTTTCAAATAATAAGACCGGGCAAAGCCGGCCAGGACGATGATGGGCATGAGCACCGCAAACCATACGTACAGGCGGCGGTCTTTGCCGGTAGTTTGAATGCGTGGATTCATTGCCATAGGGTTACCTCGATTCCTCCCTGGGGAAGTCCAATCGGAGTTGCGTGTCCGAGAAATCCAAATCAAGCTGTGAGGGAAGCAAACGCAGCCGAACCACACCACGGACCGATGCGCCTGCGCGTCTCAGTTCGATACTGAGGGTAAAAAGCTGGTGTTGCTCGTCGGAAATAGGTATCGAAAAATTGAGAGTCTCCTTCACTTCATCCCCTGCCTTATCACCGATCCGACTTATGTCGGTTTCGAAGGTAAATAACTTTTCGATCTGCTCATTCACCTGACGCAGATCTGGACGTCGGTAGGACGGCTTCTCCGGGAGTTCGGCTGCATTAGAAATGACAGGACTCTCTGTCTGGGCTCGGAGACTAAGAGTTGGAATATCGCTTGCGGTTCGCTTTCTGATCGAATGGGGGGTTGCCGTTTTTGTTAACATCAATCCTCGATCGAAGCCGCCACGTTTCTTTCGCTTGCTCGCTCGTTCCTTTTCCACATCGTCCAGGTCAAATTTCACGGCCCGACTCAACCCTCTTATCACCTCTTCTATGTCAGCGAGTTCTCCAATCAGTTCGTGACCCGATACTGCGTCTCGAGCCTCAAGCGCCTCCTCAACAAGCTTGCGCTGCAGCGCGGTAACCAAAGCCTCATTAGCGAGCCTCTTGGTTTCGACTCGTTCGCCGCGTTTTTCAATAATACTCGGAACGTTATCGCGGACCACTTTGTTGTACTCAATGATATCTTCCTCTGCTCCGAACAAATCAACACATTCTACTTGTGCCCCCTCGCTGTTTAGCACGTGATACACGTGGGAAAGGAGTCCACCTGATAGTTCAACTACAAACCTATTTGACGCGGCCAATTGGGCGAGTTCGCGAGCAAATTGTGGATTCCTGATGAGCTCTGATTCAGACGGTTCGACGACTACACGTTCGACACGGGATCCTGACTTAAGATGTCTTTGCAGTTCCTCCCAATCAGTTCCTTTCCTCATTGTGAAGTCACGCGCGCTTTTTCTCTTTTGACGCGGGGCTGCGTTAATAGGACCGATTGGCTCCGATCTGCTGTGGAACCAAGGTAAGACTTCGTGGGGTGTTGCCTCAGGGTGATTTCCGATGAACCACATAACTGATACTGGATGACTCTCCTGCTCAGCTATTAGCCTTGTGGTTCTGGCAATTTCAAAAAGCCAATCGTTCTTGCTGATACTAGCATTCCAGTCAAACGGCGGCTTAGTATGGTATGGGATCCACTTACCTTGACGGTTTGAGCCAATGAACCTTCCCTTGTGGCGCAGACGCTCGTTGATTTTGTATTCACATTTCTTAATCGACCGAGTTGCATCAATGGCAATTGTTTGCGTGTCGATCTCAAACGTATCATGAGAGTACCAATACAGACCCTCCGGGATACCCCAGAGCGATTCAATCCGAACGATTCGATTGCCCGGCTCGGCCCATGCCCAGGCTGAGGCTATTGACGGGATGAAATGGTGAGCAACTAGACAGAGACTCTTACTCTCCAGCTCGCTTTCTTTGACTTGACGGACAAAATCCGTGATCAACCAGTCCCTCGCTTCGTCATGAGAACCTAGCTCCTCGCTACGCGGTAACATTTCCCGTTTCTCTTCCGCTATGTCTATGCCATCTGTCCGTATTATGAGAGTACGTTTGGTAATCTCTTCTAAGTCTCGAATAATCTCTGGAGGTAAGCTGCCTGAAATGATTCCGGCGATGATTCTGGGATCATCCACTACATAGAACACTGGCATGTCATAGCCCAGTTTGCTGTAAAGCCTCGCATTTCGCAGCTTCCCGTATTTTGAGTAGTCCTGCTTATTAGCTGCACGAAAAACTGATAAAGATTTGTGTTTCGGGACTTCTATGTGAAGTGGAAGCAAACGGCTGGGGTTTTCCCCTAGCTCCGGCGCAGCGATATCAGCTTGCACCATCCAGACGCGCGCTCCATCCCAGACCCATTCGAAAAGCGTTCGCGAGGACAAACGGGTAGCCCAAATTGCCACTTGTCTTAATCGAATTGAAACTTCCAGACGAGAGTTGCATCTCAAGTCAACATCGACTTCGCTTCCATCTCGCCACTGACGAACCCCTATCGGTACCGAAGAACCTAATCGCTCGCCTTCGGGTTCCACTTCGATAACCCAATCTCTCTTCTCCAGTCGAAGGCGTCTCTCATTTGAGAGCTGACCCTTCTGCTTAGTTTCCACATACTCTTGGATAATCCAGTGAACATGCCCCGGGCCGATGTTGGGCAATTCGCTCATTAGATCACGAACCGTGGTTGCGACCTCCGTTGGCGTGCATGATCTAGATGGTAGCTGACCGCGATAGCGAATAGTCTCGAATGATCCACTGGAGCGCACCATTACTTGGTTGTCTAGATCAAGGCCAAGTCTGTGGAGACATTCGCCAATCCACGATTGCAAGGTCTCGGCGGATAAACTCTCAAAGGCGGAGTTGGCCAAAACAAAGAATGGCGGAACCCATTCAGTCGGCATAGCTGTAAGCCCGAATGCCTTCCAGCCAACAAGATCAACGGAGACATCTTCCTGTGAGATTTCGGTTGGACCGGCTTCGGTGACAAAGGTGAGCCCTCGAAGCGGATTCATGGTTCGAGCACGAGAGGATCGGGCGTGGTCGTCAGCTTTAGCCGGGGAATGTTTCTCGCTCGAGTGTGTTTCTCTTTTTCGCACGATGCCCTCAAAGAAACGATATCAGTTTCTTTGATTTGCGCAAGGCGACTTTACGCGGCGATGCTTCGTGGAATTCGCAGGCCTTGTGAAAAGAAGAGTACCTCTTTTCCGTGGCGCAAAGAACGCGCAGTATGGAGGAGTTGGAGACTGCGAGATTTGACGCCCCCGTATAGCCGACGGATTTCGCGGACGTCATCATAGGAAACAACCCAAGGGCAATTCAACCCTCGCACATACTCACTCACAGATTTGTGATCCTCAGGCTCGTACGCATTTAAGTACAGTCTTTTGCCAGCTCTATAGTATGGGGGATCGAGATAAATCATGCGTCGCTTAGAATGGCTTTGACTCCGCAAGAAGTCGAGGGCATCTTCCCGAGAAAGGTGTATGCGACTTTTGAGCTTGCCGATGCGCTCTATGCGTCTCTTCAGCTCTAGGCGATTGAATCGCGCATCGACCTTCCATGGTCCTCTCTGATCAATGCCGCCAATCATGCCGCCATTCAAAATACCGGAATGGTTAGTGCGATTAAGAAAAAAAGTGGCAAAGCCCAACGCGAGTGTGCCGGCTCTTGCGCCCTTGGAATATATTGCCTTTTGCTTGAATCGCTCCTCCGCAGTTATCGGCACGTGCTGAAGAAGCTCGATGAAATCCGTATTACGCGTCAATACAGAATGCCAAAATGCATGAATAGCAATATCTAGATCGTTGAGGTGAATTTCCGAAACCTGTTCACGAATTAACAGGCTTAGAGCTAGGCTCCCGCCGCCCGCATACGGTTCTGCATAGTGCGGCCGAGTTAGGGAATTTAACTTCAGCACGCGTTCGAAGAACGGCGCAATTCTCCATTTCCCCCCTGGGTATCGAAGCGGCGAAGCATCTCTCATTGGAATCCGAAGACAAATGAAAAATCAACTACGACTAATATAGCAGTAACTGGAGGATGATCATGAGTAGTCAGCGATTCTTATCCTCGTTGGTGACCTCAGGTTTTCGCGTTGCTATCGCGTCCGATGTGTTGGTGGTCGATTCTGTTACCTGCCTTGAGTCTTCAGGGCGCCTGGTATCATTGGTTTGTGCTCTTGCGCGATCATCTCGTTTCTCTTTTCTTTGCTTAGCTCCGAAAAAGTTTTCTGCAATTCCTGCTAGTCGAGCAAGCGCGTTGTCGGAAAAGTATCCGACTATGAAAGCAACGCCGACGATGAAAGGGCGCGACTGGATTGTTTCACGATCAAGCAAACCAAGCGCCTTTGAGGAGATGAGAGCTATGACAACGAACGCGAGCGCACCTGAGATATGTGGTGTAAAGAGTCGCCACAGACGTCGATCGAGATGCCAAAGCTGGTGAGCAACAACGTGGTAAAGCCACTTAACGCCAAGAAGCGTTCCACCCAACATGCCGCTCAACCAGGCCAACCCATATCTCATGATTGGCCTGTATGTTTCTTCCGAAAGAGCCAACCAACGTCGTGGATAACCAAGCCAAAGAACAAGAATTGATATCGGAACGCTGAAAAGCAGAACGGCTAGGTAAATTGCTTCAAAGCGAATGGATCTGCGCGCTGCCGAATCAGTATACTTCGAACCCCATTCCAACCGCCCTCGACCGTCGGTAAGATCCGCGGGAGCGAAATCAGTTGGAACTGAACGCTCTTTCATGCTGCCACAGCCGCTTCCATCTGAAGGGATACGGCCCGTTTGGCGCTTACTTTCTTAATCGTAGCGAAGACATTTTGCAGTATTGGAAATTCCCGCCAATTGAAGTGATCCTGTTCTTCGATTCGTGTCGCGATGGCACGACGGAATAATTGACTCCCAAAGCTATCATGCGTGGCGATTCGCCCGCGACCGATCGGTTGCTCAAGATATAGATAATCCTTTCCTTGATCAAAAGCATATCGACATTGTTCCGGACCAGCTGTCGACCAAGTTACATCCGAGGGCAAGAACGGAGTAACGTCCGCATGTAGGTCAAACGTTATGGGTACTACGTGTAAATGCGCGTGATCGACCCCACATCCTAAACTGCCGTCTTTCCGACTGGGCCCGTGTTCGAATGTGCAAACCGGTCCATACAACTCCTCCAGAGTCGAGCATATTTCTTGCTTCATATCCCGCATTTCGGAAGTAACTGACTTAGGCAACGAACCCATGCAAATAAAATGCTCTTTGGGCACGAGCAGCAACCATCCTTCAACAAGCGCGCCGAGCGATGGCAAGCCAACAAAGTTCTGAGACTCGAATAGAGGCTCGTTCCATGGCTCGTGCTGCGTACGCAGATCAGAACACAACCGGCAATTGTTCATAGAGGGTGCCTCCTAAGCACGGAGTAGTGGAACAGCGTTCTCGCATACTCTACTAGCGCCGGCGAGCTTAGTCCAGACCGCAGTACTGCAATTTTTTACCGATTGATATGCAAAAACGTTTGGCTCTTTTTGGGCGCGATACAGCTGGAAACGGCGCCCGTGAGACGACTCGACCAGATCTACTTGATAGCTTTGATATTTGCTGGTTTAGCAAAGAGTGAATCAGCGAGCGCCTTATTGTATTCGACTGACTCGTAGTTGATCCGGCTGGCTTGAATGCCGGCGCGGAAGTGGTCGACGACATACGGCGTCAAGACACCGTCGATCGTAATCAGTTTTAGCGGATGGTCCTCTTCTGCGATGCTTTCGATTTCTTCGCTGTCGGGTTTCTTGTGCTTGCGTTCGTAGAGCGCCTTGGCCGGCAACCCCTCCGTCGCGCTGAATTCATATTCAATCCAAAATCCGTCCGGGTAAGTCAGGCGCACAGTTTCGTTGCGGCGCCCGAGGCCCGCTTCGCGGCGGCCCACGTAACTCAGCGTTGCGCCCTGCTTGCGCCACCAGCCGTGCAAGAGATTCTCGAAACCAGTGCGCAGGCCGGATTTGAAATCTTCCAGTTGCTCGGCGGTTTGGTCTTTCAGCGTTTTCGCCATGCCATCAAAGATCCAACCTTGGGCGGCAAAGTTCGTCTGCACTATGCGCATGCCCCCACCGCTGAACTCCGTGCGTTCGCGGTCTGGAAAGGAAATGTAATCGACGAAGCGCACCGGAATCCCGGACACGCCGTCTTTGTAATCGGTGAAGAAACCGCGGCCGGTGACGGTCTTGACGGCCAGGTAGCGATCGCCACCTAAGACTTCGATCGCCCGCTTCACAATCTTTTCGGCTTTGTCGTCGGGTTGAGTGCTGGCCGTCTGGGCCGCGCACCAGGCCGAGGTGATCAGTAAGAAGACAATTACCGAGATGAGTTTGACGGGGGACTTCGGTTTCATTTGTCCTTTGGTACAAAAACCGGGACTCGTCGGGCTAGCGACCGGATGCTACTATTCGGGTTGAGCCTATGATCCGGTCGCTACCGCTCCCGGTTCTGTAACTTGAGCAAGCAGAAAGAGCCTCGACTATCGAGGCTCAACTCAGCAACGCCAACACAAAGCCCGAGACTCACTCGGCCTTTTCAGCCGGTTCGTCGATCATCTTCGCGACAATCTCTCCGTCTTCGACATCGACTGCGAACTTCGTGCCGGTTTTCCACATCGTCGTGATCGGCAGCTTCACTTTCTCGTCGATGTAGCGCTTCAGAAAACGCGCGCCGTATTGCGTACTGAAGCCCTTCTCAGTCACCAGGTCGAGGGCTCGATCCGTAATCTCGAAAGATTTACCCTGGCGCTTCATCTGCCGGCGAGTCTTTTCAAGATATAGTTGCGCGATCTGCTTCACCTCGTCCAGTGTCAGCGGCGAGAACACCACGATTTCGTCGATGCGGTTGCGGAACTCAGGCGAGAAGCGCGCTTCCGCCGCCTTCATGATTTCTTTCTTGACGCTGCGAAAATCGCCGGCGGTCTTTGTGCCAAAGCCAAGCGGCTTCTCATACTTCTTGAAACTATCAGAACCCAGATTCGACGTCATGATCACGATCGCGTCCGACAGATAAACGCGCCGGCCGCGGCCGTCGGTCATCCAGCCTTCGTCGAAAGCCTGCAGGAAAAGATTCATCAAATACGGTGAGGCCTTCTCAACTTCGTCGAGCAGCAAAACCGTGTAGGGGTCATCGCGCAATTGCTCGGTCAGAATTCCACCGCGTTCTGAACCGACGATGCCGCGCGGCATCCCGATCAATTTTTCGATGCCGACGGTGCCGTCGCCGTACTCAGACATGTCGAGCCGAACCATCTTGTGATCGTCGCCGAACATGAATTCAGCCACGGCCTTTGCCAGCTCAGTCTTGCCCACGCCGGTCGGGCCGAGGAACAGCAGCACGCCGTCGGGTTTGTAGTGCGACTCTTTCAGTGGGCCTTTGTTCAAGCGCAGCCGCTGAGCAACTGATCGGATCGCCTCTTTCTGTCCAATCACGCGAGCAGACAGATTGACTTCCGTCATCGCGAAACGATCGCTGGTGTCGCGAAAGATCATATCGCGTGGGATCCGCGATTCCTGCGAGATGACTTCGATCACGTGCTCAGCCTTGACGATCATCGTGTGCGGTTCGTTGATTTCGACTTTGACCGAAGCCGTGTCGAGCCAGCCGACCGCCTTGTCAGGCAGATGTAGATGGCGAATGTATTTTGGCGCCATTTCCAGCGCGGTGGCGATGGCTTCGTCAGAAATTTGGACCGAATAGTTTCGCTCCAGACGCGGTCGCAATCCCAAAAGAATTTCCCGGGTTTCATCAATCGTGGGTTCGTCGACTTTGACCAGGCGGAAGCGGCGCGCCAACGCCTCGTCTTCAGCGATCGACTCTTTGTATTCCGACATCGTGGTCGCGCCGATGATGCGCAGATCGCCCTTTGCCAGCGCCGACTTAAACATATTGGCGGCGTCCGAAGACGTTCCCAACGCCGCGCCCGCGCCGATGATTGTGTGAGCTTCGTCGATGAACAGAATCAGGTTGTCGCGTTCCTTCACTTCGTCGATGATGCCTTTGATGCGCTCTTCAAACATGCCGCGCAGCATGGTGCCGGCGACGATGCCGCCCATCTGCAGTTGCACGACGTGCGAGTTACGCAAACGGGCCGGGACTTTCTGTGGCTCGAGTTCGATCAGGCGCGCCAGGCCTTCGATCACAGCGGTTTTGCCGACGCCCGGTTCACCGACGAGCATGGGCGAGTTGGCGCGCTCGCGATGACAAAGAATCTCGATGATCTGTTGAATCTCTTTTTCGCGGCCGATGGTGGGCGGAATCTTGTCGGAGCGCACCAGACGATTTAGCGAGATTCCAAAATGTTTTAGGTAGGGCGGTAGGTCAAACTTCTTCCGATACTGCTCTTCCTGTTTCTCGCGCTCGTCAACGCTCGTGCGCACGTGCTCGGAGACGGCTTCGGGCTTGGCACCCAGATTTCGCAGCACCTCAACGAAGAGACTGTCATAGTTTGAGAGCACGTCAAAAATGTCGGTGGATTCGATTGTCTTCCGGCCGCGTGAGCGTGCACGCTCCATCGCGCGCTTGAAAAGATCCGTGGTGTCCGGAGCGATGCGAAAGCCTTTGCCGATGTGCTGGCGACTGCTGTCCAGGCGGTTGTCAATGGCGCGCGTAACCAGATCAGGATCGAGAGCCAGGCTACGAATGGTCGAATTAAAAAGGTCGGGTTCTTCCTTAGCCAGCGCGCTGATGATGTGTTCGACCGCGATGTAGTTCTGATCGCGACGCTTTGATTCGCCCAGAGCGTTCTGCAGCACGCGCTGTCCGCTCTCACCAAACTTATCCCGGTATGCTTCCAGATCGGCCATGATTTTGATTTAAGCTGAGTTTCTAATTTCGTTCAATTTACTCGGTCACAGTGCCCGGTCACGTTCCGTAGCGCGACTCTTTGATGTCGAGAGCATATTCGCCGTTGCGTCTCGGCGCAACAGGAATCTGCAAACATCTTCGTAAGCAAATCCCTTGCCAGCAGCCGGCGATGTCGTCCTGCGTCACGCCGAGAGCCGAATAAGCTAAGCTAATTCAGTGCTGCCGACCTCACGAAGTGGTTTCACAAATCAGCCTGCAGCCGCGGCTACCTGGGTAGCGAATTTCATTTCGCCATCGCCGGCGGAAACGATTACGGTCTGGCCCGCCGAGATTTCGCCGCGCAATAGCTTCATCGCCAGAGGATTCTGAATCAGTGTTTGAATGGCTCGCTTCAGCGGCCGCGCGCCGAAATTCGGATCGTAACCTGCGCTCGCCAGAAGCTGCCTGGCCGAGTCTTCCAGTACCAGCGAGACATTGCGCTCGTGCAGCATTGCCCGTAATCGCTCGAGCTGCACGTCGATGATCTGAGCAATTTGCTCTCGCGACAAGCGATGAAAGACCACGATATCGTCGATGCGATTCAGAAACTCGGGTTTGAAGTGCTCATGAAGCACTCCCATGACCGCTTCGCGCACTTGCTTTTCATCTTCGCTGACTTCCTGGATCTCGCGCGAGCCCAGATTCGACGTCATGATCAAGACCGTGTTCTTGAAATCAACGGTGCGCCCTTTTGAATCCGTCAGACGGCCGTCATCAAGAATCTGCAGCAGCACGTTGAAAACGTCCGAGTGCGCTTTCTCGATCTCATCAAAGAGGACAACACTGTAAGGTCGGCGGCGCACAGCTTCGGTCAACTGCCCGCCTTCCTCGTAGCCAACGTATCCAGGAGGAGCGCCAATCATACGCGCCACGGCGTGCTTCTCCATATACTCAGACATGTCGAGCCGTACCATTGCCCGCTCGTCATCGAACAAGAACTCCGCGAGCGCGCGAGCAGTTTCGGTCTTGCCAACGCCCGTCGGCCCCAGAAAGATGAACGAGCCTACCGGGCGATTCGGATCCTGCAAGCCAGCGCGCGCGCGCCGCACTGCGTTAGCGACGGCCTCGAGCGCCTCGTCCTGGCCGATAACGCGATGACGCATGCGGTCTTCCATCGTCAGAAGCTTTTGCATCTCGCCTTCGAGCATTTTCGACACCGGCACGCCGGTCCATTTGGCGACAACCTCCGCGACGTCCTCTTCGTCAACCTCTTCTTTCAGGGTCACGCCATCCTGCTGAACTTTGGCGAGCTTTTCGTGCTCAGCTTCGAGTTTTCGTTCCTGCTCAGGAATCTGGCCGTACTGAATCTCCGAAGCGCGACCGAGATCGCCGGCGCCTCGGGCCTGCTCCAGTTGTAGCTTAAGCTGCTCCAGCTCAGCCTTCGCCTTTCGCATCTTCTCGATGTGCTCTTTTTCTGACTGCCACTTGGCCTTCATTCCGGAAGACTTTTCTTTCAGATCGGCGATGCGTAGCTCAATCTCGTGCAGACGTTTCCGTGAGCGCTCGTCTTCTTCTCTTTGCAACGCCTGGCGCTCGATCTCAAGCTGCATGATTTCGCGCTCGACCTGGTCGATTTCCTGAGGTAGGGAATCGATTTCGATACGCAGGCGTGAGGCAGCTTCGTCAATCAGATCGATTGCTTTGTCAGGCAGGAAGCGATCCGTGATGTACCGAGTCGACAGCGTGGCCGCCGCGACGATCGCTGAATCCTTGATGCGCACGCCGTGATGAACTTCGTAGCGTTCTTTCAGTCCGCGCAGGATCGCTATTGTGTCTTCAACCGTCGGCTCTCCGACGTAAATCTGCTGAAACCGTCGCTCCAGCGCTGCGTCTTTCTCAATATACTTCTTGTATTCGTTAAGCGTGGTGGCGCCGACACAGCGCAGTTCGCCGCGCGCCAGCGCCGGCTTCAACATGTTGGAAGCATCGATCGCGCCTTCGGCCGCGCCTGCGCCAACCAAAGTGTGCAGCTCGTCGATAAAAAGAATAATTTGACCCTGCGCGCTTTCGATCTCTTTCAGCATTGCCTTCAGGCGATCTTCGAACTCGCCGCGATACTTGGCACCGGCCAGCATCGAGCCGAGATCTAATCCGACCAGTCGCTTGTTGCGCAGCGTTTCCGGGACATCGCCCGAAACAATGCGCTGGGCCAGCCCCTCGACAATCGCAGTCTTGCCGACGCCGGGCTCGCCAATTAGGACTGGATTGTTCTTCGTGCGTCGCGAAAGGACTTGAATCGTCCGCCGAATTTCGTCGTCGCGGCCAATCACCGGATCAAGCTTGCCCTGTCGCGCTAGATCAGTGAGGTCGCGCGCATACTTTGTCAGCGCCTGATAGTTGGATTCGGCGTTCTGATCGGTGATGCGCGCGCCGCCGCGCGTCTGCTCGATCGCTTTAAGCAGATCATCGCGGTTGACTCCGTGCTGGCGAAGGATCTTGCCGGCATTGCCGTCCTTCTCGTCGGCTATGGCCACCAGCAAATGCTCGGTCGAGATGTACTCGTCCTTCATCTGCTCGGCTTGCTTCTGGGCGGCTGTGAAGATCTGACTTAGGCGTGGACTAAAATATTGCTGGCCCCCCTGAACTCGCGGAAAGCGTGCGACCGCCGCCTGGCAGTCATTGATCACTACCTGGACATTCGCGCCGAGCTTACCGAGCAGCGGGCGAGCGATGCCCTCAGGCTGTTCGAGCATGACGCACAGGATGTGTTCCGGTTCGACCTGCTGATTCGTATTCCGTTCAGCCAACTCTATGCCGGCTTGGATCGCTTCCTGTCCTCGAAGTGTGAATTTGTCTAAACGCATCTGAAACTCTCTTACTCGATACCGTTCGCTATCCCGATTCCCAGGTACCGTTCAAAACAAGCAGGGCACCGGCGGTTTGCGCCAGCGCCCCACTCAACGCTCGCGTAGCGATTAGCTTTTCGCAGCCGTTGCCTTCGCCGCCTCGGCTTTACCTTCGATCGTCTTGCTTTCGCCTTTCACTTCAATCCGACGAGCCTTGGTCTCCTCGCGCTTCGGCAACGTTACGCGAAGTACACCATTGCGATAGTCAGCATTCGCGCCTTCAGCCGAAACCGTATTCGGCAGCGTAAACGAACGGAGGAAACTTCCATACGCGCGCTCCACGCGATGGTAGTTGTCTGTCTCGTCCTTTTTTTCAAAGTGACGTTCACCGCGAAGCGTGATCACGTTGCTCTCAACTGAGAGATCAAAATCTTCGCGACTCATGCCGGGAAGTTCTGCCTCCAGCACGAGGTACTCTTTGTTTTCATAGATGTCGACGCTCGGACTCCACGAACCGCGCGCGATCCCTTCGTCATCGAACGTCTGCGGCAAATTACCCGTGAAGAGACGATTCACCTCTTGCTGCAGTGTCCGCAAATCGCGAAACGGATCATAACGACTGATACTCATACCTCTTCCTCCCTGGTGATTCTAAAACGTTGGCGCTCTCAAGCCCTTTTGCCAAGTAGCACCGTGCCCTGAGCGCGTCGTGATAATAAAGGCTGAGTGTCTTCATGTCAAGTCTCGGAAAACGTCAGAGCGGGCCGCAATTTCCCAACGAATTGGCGGCTCTCGGGGTTGGCTAACTTGGTGAAAGGAAATGTGGTTGGTCAGTGAAGGCTGAAGAATCGCTTGATCGACGCCAGCAAACCGGCCGACTCGGCGAGGCTATTCGGCGCGGCCTGTTCAGCACTGGCAGCCAGGCCCGCGCGGCGTTCCGCGATGGTCCAACTGATGGACTCGGCGAGGCTCGGGTTCGTTTCAAAGAGGTGCTTCATAGCAGCGTGACCAATCTCGAGAACTTCGGTTTCCTCCAACGCGACGACGCTTGCTGTCCGCGGCTCACCGGTAAAGAGCGCCATTTCACCAAAGAAATTCCCTTCGCTGAGTACGGCGACGGGTCGTGACTTGCCGCCGTCAGTCACCTGAACCTGCACCCGGCCGTTGTGAACTACGAACATTGATGAGCCATCGTCGCCCGCGCGAATCAGAGTCTCGCCGGGCGCGAAGACGTGACCGACAGTCGCCATTGCGAGCTGTCGAAGCTCGTCAGTTGAAAGCGGCGCGAAGACGTCCACCGCCGACAACCGATCGGCGATTTCGTCCTCGGCCGTCGTTGGCTTGGGTGCGACCTTTCTTTCGAGGTGGAGCGTGCGAGTTGGAAAGGCGAACGTCAGGCCGTTGCGGCGCAGTGCATACCAGGTTCGTTGGCGAACGAGCGCATCGGTGTCGTTGTATTTCGCGTAGTCGTCTAACCAGTATTTGATTTCCCATTCGATCGAAGACTCACCCAAATTCCTGATCCGCACAATCGGGGTGATCTTCTCAGAGACATTGTCGGCGTCGCGCACTGATTCCCGGACGACATGAATCGTCTTCGCCGGCGAGTCGGTATAGATCGTGCTGAAAAACACCAGTCGCGCGTTCAGATTGTCGCGCGGACTTACTTCGATTGCTTCCTTGGCGGCGATGCTGTTGCTGACCAGGACCACGTGATTCTGAAACGTCCTGATCTTGATCGCGCGCCAATTGATGCTCTCTACCACCCCGGTGTGTTTCTGCTGACCCACGGTGATCACGTCGCCAACCTGAAATGGACGGTCGGCGTGCAGAGAGATGCCGGCGAAGAAGTTTCCCAGCGTGTCTTGCAACGCCAAGCCGATGATCACGCCAAAGATCGCGGACGTCGTAAAGAGCGCGCCGAGATTAACTTCCTTGTAAATGTGTTGGAAGATCAGAACGAAGAGAATCGTGAACGCAACCATCGAAAAGATGTTGCGCACCAACGCCGGCGCTTCGTAGCCGCGGCGAATCCGAAATACGAAATCAAAGGTGACTACCGCCAGCGCGCGCACGCCTAGAAATGCGAGAACGGACGACAGGATAAGCTGAGGAATCTTGATTAGGCTGTCTTGAACAGTGCGGCTGGTGATTCTCGCGCCAAGATAAGCTCTGAGTTGGGGCTCGAAGGTCACGAGCAGATACAACGCCAGCGCCACGACGGCGGTGGCGATGACGAACACTATGAATCTGTTTTTCTGATTGGAACTCTTATCAGCCATGCAAGCCCCGACGTTTGAAATCGCCGCAGAACAGTGAACGTACTTTTACCACCAAATCTCCGGCTTGGCGAGATCGGAAACCTGCGCCGCGTTACTTTGCGAAGAGGCTCGGGAACAGAGTTGCGGCGATCAGCAATACTGACAGCGCCGAGACCACGGCCGTCGTCAGCCAAGCGGCGGCGTTATAGAGTGGCCCGTTCGTGTGCGTGCCCATTAGTTCGCGATTGTTCACCAGCCGCAGCACGGCCACCAAAATTACTGGCAGCAACAATCCGTTAATTACCTGGGTGATGATCAGCACGCGAATCAAAGGCAGACCCGGAATCATCGCGATCAGTGCCCCCAGCGCGATCAGGAACGTGAAGATGCCGAGAAAGATAGGCGCTTCCCGAAAATTACTGGAAACACCTTTCTCAAATCCGAGCGCCTCGCTAATCGAATAAGCCGTGGCCAGCGGCAGCACACCGGCCGCGAGCAATGACGCGCCCAAAAGCCCAACCGCAAATAATACTTCGGCGTAAGGGCCGGCCAGCGGACGCAGCGCGCGCGCGGCCTGCGCTGCCGATTCAACGTGCTCGCCGTGTACATTCAAAGTTGCCGCAGTCGAAATCACGATGAAGAAAACGATCAAGATTGCGAAGACAGTCCCGACCCACACATCCGCGCGGGTAAGCGAATACCTTTCAACTCGCACGCCTTTCTCAACGACCGACGATTGGATGAACACCTGCATGTAGGGCGAGATCGTCGTCCCGATGATAGCTACACACGTAAACAGATATGCGGAACCGAATTCGAAATGGGGATGGACAACTTCGCGTGCGACCGTGGCCCAGGGAGGATGAGCAAGGAAAGCTGAAACAACGTAACTGAGAAATACCAGAGACATCGCCAGAAAAACGCGCTCTACCCTTTGATACGATCCTTTGACGACCAGCCACCAGATCGCAATCGCGGCGATGGGAACTGAGATGTATCGCACGACTCCGAACAGCTCCATCGCCGCCGCGATGCCAACAAACTCTGAAACCGTGACTCCGCCGTTGGCAATTAACAGTGCCAGCATGACGAACGCGGTCCAGCGCACGCCAAAGCGTTCGCGGATCAAATCAGCGAGGCCTTTGCCGGTAACTGCGCCCATGCGCGCGCACATTTCCTGAACTATTCCTAGGCTGATGGTGATGGGAATGAGAATCCAAAGAAGTTTGTATCCATGATCAGCTCCCGCCGTTGCAAACGTAGCTATGCCGCCGGCGTCGTTGCCGGCGTTAGCGGTAATCATGCCGGGACCGAGAATCGCGAGGTAGACGAACAGACGCGGTCGCCGCGCCACGGTGCGACGCACACCTTGAGCGCTACGCCGTAAGAGGCGTCGTCCCGCGTCGCGCACATCTGGTCGTCGTTCTGACACTTGGAGGGTCCTCGGTCATGTCATTTCACCCGAACATTTTCGGCAGTCTTTGCCGCCAGTCTTTCGGCAATAGAATCTCAATCGCGTCATCAAAGGTCACAATGCCGAGGATATCACCGGCTTCGTCAACCACCGGAAGAGCGAGCAAGTTATACTCGGAAATTTTCTGGGCAACTTCGGCCGCCGCGTCGTCCGGATGCGCGAACTGCAAATCGCTGCGCATCACCTGCTCGAGGGGCGCGGACGGATCGGCCAGAATCAAATTGCGTAAAGCGATCACACCGATCAACTTCCATGAATCTTCGGCGGCGACGACGTAGAGGTAGTAGATCATGTTCGGCGTCTCGGCCATCTCGCGCAGTCGCGCGAGCGCTTCGCCTACCGTCAGGTCGCGTGGCAGCGTGACGAACTCAGTCGTCATCAAGCCACCAGCCGTATCATCCGCGTACGGCAACAGCTCGGCCACTTCGGATTGCTCGTCATCTTGCATCAGGTTGAGCAAGTCTTCCGCCTTTTCTTCCGGAAGATCGCCCAGCACGTCTGCGGCTTCGTCCGGGGACATGCGCTCAAGTATGTCAGCGGCGCGCTCTTCATCCATGTCGCCGAGAATCTGCGCCTGCCGTTCCGCCGCCATCTCTTCCAAAGTCTCAGCGGCGGTCTTGTCGTCGAGCGATTCAACAATCTCCGCGCCTTGCTGGTAGGAAAAAGCTTCGGCCAGCCTTGCGATCTCAACTGGATGCAAACGTGCCAGCTTGCCGCGATGTGATTTCAGTTGCACCGTGGCCGCATCAGTAGCGAGATAGCCAACGTCGGCCCAGTCGATCACTTCGACCGGCCGGTCGCTGCGCAGAAAGCGGGCTGGCGCCAGTCGTCGCCAGAGTCCGGCCAAACTCACGTCAGCGCCGGTCACGTGCCACTCATTCCCAGCTTCGATAATCTGCACGTCGTTGACGCGCACGACGCGCTTTCCATCGACATCGATCAATTGCTTGTCGAGCACGTCACGCGCCAGCAAAACTTCGCCTTCGCGCCGCATGAACGGGCGCAGATCCAATATGTCGGAGTTCAAGCGCACGCCTTGCTCGCCGAAATCCGAGATGCGCCAGCGCGGCAGGAAAAAATCACGCCGACGATAACGCGCGAGAAAACCCGCGGCGGGCGGATGATCGCCTTCGCCCAGCCGCACGATCACGTCTTTGAGCGTCGCCACACGCTCGCCTTCGAGGTCGAGAATGGGCCGACCCAACACTTGCGACAGATAGATCATGGTTTCGGATTCACGCTGATGCGTGACGAGGCCGAATCATAACATGAGGTAGTTACAGAACCGCCTGCGGTAGCGGGCGGGTTAAAGAGGCTACCCGCTCGCTACCGCGAGCGGTTCTGTACCGGCTTGCGAAAGTTGTAGCGCAGCAGGACGCGAATCGGAATCGCCGCGCGGTCACGCTGGGCGGGGAAAAAGTGCAGTTGTCTTACTGTGTCTATGACCGACTGGTCCAAACCGTAGCCGGCCCAGCGCGCGACGTCGACGCGAACGACCTCGCCCTTAGCGTCGATGTCGACCAGCACGTCGACGGTCGCTTCGATTTCATCCCGAGCCGCGATGTCAGGATAAGGCGGTTTCAGCCGGCGATAGGGACGTGGCGCTTGCACGCCGTTGCCGGCATCGCTCTGGTCGTCGGACAACACTTCAATTACAGGCACGTCATTCAGAATCGCGTACGCGCGTCCGGCTTGCTCGTCTTCCGCGGTGCGTTGGATTTGTTTGCGATAGCGAGAGAGCGCGTCCTTTGTAGTTAACTCCTGCGCCAGGTTCTTCTCGGCATCCTCGGCAGTCTTTCCCTGAGCCGACGACCGCTCCCACAAAGCAAGTTTTCCCGTGCGCGCGCTCACCAGATAAATCGCCGCATTGGATTCAAAGTCCCCAGTCGGTCGTCGCTCGGTTTCGGCCTTGCCGGTAAAAAAGAAGTCGCAGCCGATCGCCGATCCGAGATCACGCGCGTCTTGCAACGTTAGATTCAGCGAGCCTCGATAGCCCGCTCCGAGGGCGGCTGCGCGCGCCCAATCTCGATCGATGACCTGAAATAAGTCATCTCGATTTGTCGGAGCGCCGCCGTGAAGCGACATCGCCTCTGCAAGCCGGTCAACGACGCGGTTTCCGATGGGGCTATTTCCAAAATCAAGAACGGCGATGCGAATTGGTTGTGAGCTGGTTTGCGCTGCACACGCCAGCGCCAACGCGAAAACGATAACGAGTAAGGCGGCGAGACGAATCATGAGTTTCCAGCTTGAGCCCTCTCGAATCGTCACGCACCTTTTCCAACTGTGTTGTGAGGAGTCGTGCTGTGATAAAGCCGGTAGATTTCGTCCTTCACTTCGGCAGGAAAGCAAACCCGATGCAATTCATAGCCGCGCTGCAAACCGCGCACGGCTTCGCTGATCTCGCTGATCTCGCGAATCTGCGGATGCGCATAGCCGTCTTCGACATAGATGCGCGTGCGTGGCTCAGCGCCCTCGGCGGTGTAGTAGCCGTAGTAAGGAACGTCGCTGGCGCGATCCTCGATGAAGTAGTATTCAGGCGCGAACCCGCTGCGTGCGACCACCGCCCGCGCCGCTTCGAGAAAATCCGCGCGCTCATCAACCGGCATGTCGAGGTCGATAGCCTTGAACAGAAGCCGATCCACGAATCGCCGACTTAGATCACTCAGCACTCGATCAGGCGAGCGCTGCCACTGTTTCAAGTGAAAGATAATATCCGAGTCGTCCATTTCCAGGTGCTCGGTGATGGTCAGTGATTTTCGATGCAGAACTTTTTCAAACGACGCGCCGGCCGCGCACCAAACTTCTTCGCCACACTCTACCAGTTCTAAAGCGCGGCGCAGGGCTGAACGCAGCACGGCCTCCGCCGAGCGCAGGGTGCGATGAAAGTAGACCTGGCGAAACATGTAGTAGCGTGCTTGCAGATATTCTTCGACTGCGAAGATTCCCCGCGCGGCGACGTAGATTCGATCGCCTCGCTCATCGATCTGGAGCGCGTTGATGATCCATTCCAGATCGAAGAGTCCGTACTTCGCCCCGGTCATCAGCGAGTCGCGCAACAGATAATCCATTCGATCCACGTCCAGTTGCGAAGAAACCAGTTGGGCCAACGCAGCGGGCTTGAACGTTCCTTCGATAATCGCGGCCACGCGTTGTGGTAGTTCGGATGAGAACGATCTCAGCGCTCGGCCAACTTCCGTTTCCGCGGACGTGACGGTGAGTACAGTCAAGTGTTCGTGATGGACGCCCAGAACTTTTTCCATCGCGTGAGAGAATGGCCCGTGCCCTACATCGTGCAGCAGCGCTGCCGCGCGCGCGGCAGCGCGATCCTCAGCCGCTATCTGGTAACGATCGCTCAGCTGATCGAGGATGCGCGTCATCAAATGCAACGTCCCCAAGCTGTGCGTGAAGCGTGAGTGTTCGGCACCTTGATAGGTGTACAGACCGAGCCCCAGTTGCTTAATCCGCCGCAGTCTTTGAAACTCGGGCGTATCGATCAGGCGAACCATCAAGCGTCCTTCGTCGCTGTCATCGCGCAAAGGAATGATGTTGTGAACCGGATCCCGATAGATTCGTGGGGACAAGTCTTTTTCCTTCTCTGGGCAGGAGTCTAACACAGTCAAAGCTCACAGGATTCGGGGTAGATTGCGAGTCGTTACCGCTAGGGTCATGGCCCTCGAAAACTCCTTGAAACTCACTCCCAACGCCGAGGATTCAGATCAGTCCAATCGGTCATACGCCTACTGCCGGAAGACGCTGCCAGGAAGCAATGATATCCCTGGCGGGCGGGCATCAGCCGCGCTGTCGAAAAGCCAGAGGAGGGTCTTCGCGAGTCCGCGGTTCACCATTGGGTCGCTTTCCGGAATTCCCGAATTTCGGACTAAAACCGAATTTTCGGATTTGGGTGTCGGCTATTTTCGGCGAAATTGGAGCTTTTCCGGCGACGAGATGCACGGGTCAACTATGGCATCGTCATTGCTTTAATGGACTCCGGATTAGACTCTTGCGCGTGGGGATGAAGTGAACGAAAGGGGTTCTCAGGTCGTCAGGACAATGTCCCTCAAGCGCAAACTCAATCGGAATAATGAAAAGCCAACAATACCTGGTGCCTTTTATTTGTGGGTTGTTGGCCATCAAATTGAATGCAAATAAATTGAAGGGTTTCGTTAGAAACCCTCATTTCAAGAAAGGAAATGAGACGATGAGAAAAGTTTTCATGTACGTCTTGGCCTTGTGCTTGGCAGGTTTTGCCAGCGGCGCAATGGCCCAGTCGTCAACGACGGGTTCGATCGAAGGAGTCGTCACCGACCAAAACGGCGGGGCGGTAAGAGGCGCCACTGTAACGGTGACTAGTCCGAATTTGATCAGCTCGCAGACAGCGACCACGAACGATAGCGGTCGCTACCAGATCCTTAGTCTGCCGCCCGGATCGTACAAGATCACGGTCGAGGGATCAGGGTTTGCTAAGTTTGAGCAAGACGGTGTTGCCGTAAACTTGGGAAGGACCTCGACCGGCGACGCACAGCTTAAACTCGCCGGAGTGGGCGCAACAGTCACGGTTGTTGGTGGGGCCGCGGTTGATACGGCTCAGAACACGACCGGTACTAACGTTTCCAATGATCAGTTCTCGAATTTCCCAACGCAGCGCACGGTGCAGGGGCTTTACACGATCGCGCCCACAGTGACGCGTTCGGGTCTGCGCGATGCGACGGGACGTGATCGCGATCCGTCCGTGGCAGGATCTTCGGGACCAGAGAACAACTACATTCTCGACGGCGTGAACACGACCGACCCAGGCTTTGGCGGATCGGGCGCCAATCTGCCGTTTGAGTTTGTGCAGGAAGTGGAAATCAAGACCGGTGCCTACGGCGCCGAATATGGCAAGTCGACCGGCGGCATCTTCAACGTTATCACGAAGAGTGGTGGCAATGAATTTCACGGCGACATCTTTGGTTATGGAACGACCAAGGGCCTGGTCCGCGCCGTGAAGAACTTTCCTTTCACTGGGTCTGCTCAAAACGGCTTCTCAGAGATCGACGTCGGTGGCGACATCGGTGGTCCCATCAAGAAGGACAAGCTTTGGTTCTTCGGAGCTTTCAATCCACAACGTCGGACGAATTACTATCTGACGCAAACCTTTCATGCGCCTGCGGAGAACAAGGTGACGATTCCGTTCTATGCCGGCAAGATCACTTGGGCGGTGAACAACAAGAACACCTTTACCGCCTCGACCTTTGGCGATTTCACCAAGGTTGAAGGGTTCCTGGCGACTGGTGCGCTGCAGAATTCTACTGGATTCGGTTCTGACATCACGGCGTTCCTCGGGACGCAGGAAACCGGGGGCCATAACTATGCAATCCGCTTGAACTCGACGATTAAGAACAACTTCATCGCAGAGATTTCCGGCGGGCTGCACTTCCAGAGAGCCAATACCATTCCGCGAGCGATCACCGCGCCACTCATCACCGATAACTTTGCGGTGTTGAGAGGTGGCGCAGTGCTTGCACCGGTATCGACTGGCGTCACCTGTCCTGCTGCTGGTTGTACTGGAACCGGCAACATCGACTTTGTCGATGGCCGAGGCGGCTCTTTACAGCGCAACTTCACCCGCGGGCCGGGCTTTGGTCTTTACTCAACCCAGAATCGTGATCGCTATGAAATTAACGCCCACATGCAGAACATTGTAGGCGAGCACACGATTAAGTGGGGAGTTGAGTTTTACCGTAATAAGTACGACATCAATACGCTTTCGAGCGGGCCGGCAGTCACTTACGCTTTCACGCCTGGTCTTGGTCTCACGAACACAAACGGTGCTTCCAACGTGACCAACGGCGAGCGCATTACCAACAACTGGTTGGTTTGTACGGTCCGGGGCACGGTGATTAACTGCCCGAGCTCCGCTGGTGTAACTCGTGCGTCGGCCATTCCGGCGGCCACATTAGCTGGGTTGGGTCTGACGGTGAACGCGACCGCCAATGCGATAACTACCGCGGAAGCGTTCGGCAACCCGTTCATCATCAGAAACACTACCCGCGTACGTGATTTCGAACTAGTCGGACAGACTTACACGAATAACGAAGCGTTTTATGTCCAGGATGACTGGAAGTTTCACAAGGACTGGCAGTTCAGCGCTGGTGCTCGCTGGGACTATACCCAGGGATACGCCAATGGTGGATTAACCTACATTAAGTTCAACAACTTCTTCGACAACCTGGCGCCACGGTTTGGCCTGGCTTGGGATTTTACGGGTAAAGGCAAGGGCAAAATCTTTGCTAACTATGCTACGTTCCTTGAAGGTTCGATCCCGCTGGATGTTAACGTCCGCGCTGCTGGTGGCAACGTTCAAACCGACAAGAACTTTAACGTGGGCACAATCAATGCCCCAGCTGGCTCTCTGATCGTAAACGGGGTCAGCACCGGAGCAACCAACCTCGGATCTGACGCTACTCCGATCGATACTGGTCTGAAGCCGCCCAGCATTGGCGAGGCTTCCGGCGGTATTCAATACGAAGTCGGCAGAAACATGAGCCTGGAAGTTCGCGGCACTTACCGCTTTGAGCGCAACGTGGTTGAGGACGGTTCGTTTGATGATGGCGACACCTACTTCCTCTTTAATCCGGGACGACGAGGCAACGGCCGAGAAACAACGACCGAGGATCTGGCCTGCCAGAATCCTGCGATCGGCTGCTTTGGCCACGCGGCTCGTTACTATCGCGGGCTGTCTTTTTCGGCAACGAAGCGATTCACGAATAACTATCAGTTCATCGCTTCCTACACCTACTCAAGCCTGACTGGTAACTATGAAGGCCTGTTCCGCAACGACAACGGCCAGTCTGATCCGAACATCACTTCGTTGTTTGATTTGGTCAGCTTGCTGAGGAACCTGTATGGCCGATTGCCAAACGATCGTCCGCACCAGTTCAAGTTCAACGGCAGCTATCGGACCCCGTTTAAGCTTCTCATTAGCGGAAACTTCTACGCTCAGTCCGGCAGTCCGTTCAACCAACTGACTCCGCATCCGATTTACGGAAATAACGAAGGGTTCGGAGTACCGCGCGGCACGGCCATCATTCCGACGGTTACCAGCACCCAGGTTGGATTTCCGAACGTGGTAGAGAGCGTCGGTGGAAACCGAACGCCGACGACCATGAACCTGGATTTGGGATTCTATTACCCAATCAAGATTGGTGAAAAGCGCGAGCTACGTCTCTCGGGAGACTGGTTCAACGTCTTCAACAGCCAGCGGGCTGTGACTTTGGATCAGACCTTCTCCATCAACAGTGGCATCAGCTCGGTTGCGCCAGTAAACAATCCATTCTATGGAGCGGCCTTACTGGTGCAGGCGCCATCGGCGTTTAGGTTTGGCGCCAAGTTCACCTTCTAAACCAATAGCCTTCGCCCATTGGGCGATGTCCATTGAGCGTGGGGAGAGGCGCAAAGAATTAGCGCCTCTCCCCCTTTTTTCTTTAGCGATCGGAAACTTGTACGTTCACCCGTTCAAGGTTCCAGCCTGCAAACCCTGGCAAGTTTTAAGGAGGGGTTCTTCAAATGTCTTCTGTTCCCGCGCGTCGTTCCGAATACCAGCACGCAGAGATGGCAACACGCATTCTAGCCATCGTCCTCTTACTCCTCGTGCCCGTTGTAGTCCCAGGGCAAGGTAGCGGCAGGGACTCAACCGGCACGGGTGGCAACCACGTTATCCAGGGCAAAATATTTTTTCCATCCGGTCGCCGGGCTGACGGGACAATCCAGATCAAGTTACAGAGTAACGCCGCGGGAGAGATATCGACCATAGCAGATTCCAATGGGTCGTTTACTTTCACATCGCTGGCGCCCGGCAATTACACAGTGGTTGTCATTGCCGGAGATGATTACGAAATCGCGCGCGAAGGCGTCACCATCGATAGCGATTTGAACCTGGCCCGTACGGGCGTCTCGCTTAATTCGGGAGCGCGCCGGTACACGGTCATGATCAACCTGCAACCCAAAGCACGCGTGAACCGCACAATGGCGTCCGTCGTGAACGCCGCGCTGGCAGAGGTGCCGGAAAATTCCCGCGCGCTGTACGAAAAGGGCATGGAGTTGGCGAAGGCGGGTGATTCCTTGAGGGCAATCGATAACCTGAAGGCTGCGGTTTCGATCTATCCTAACTTTCCCTTGGCGCTCAACGAACTCGGCGTGCAGTACCTGAAACTGGGACAAGCGAATAGGGCGATCGACTCTCTTAGATCGGCAACGAAACTTAGTCCCGACGCGTTCACTCCGAAGCTTAATCTGGGAATTGCCTTGTTAGAAACGCGGCAGTTCGCGGAAGCAGAGACACAATTGCGGGAAGCTCTGAGAAACAACCCGTCAATCCCTACAGCGCACATGTACCTGGGACTCACACTCGCCGGTTTGCAAAATGGCGTGGAAGCGGAGAAGGAGCTGCGGCAGGCGATCGACTTGAGTGGTAATCAACTCACGCTGGCGCACTATTACCTCGGGGGTCTCTATTGGCAAAGACGCGACTATCATCGCGCCGCTGATGAACTCGAGACATATCTACGCCTCACGCCCAACGCGCAAGACGCCGACCGTGTCCGCGGAACCATCAGAGAATTGCGAGCCAAGTCATAATTCACCAGCTCGCAATTTGATCCTTTTCGGTATAAATTCGCCTCTGGAAAGGATGAATTCATGATTATTCCAGCCAATTCTTTTTTCAGAGGGTTTCCTGCCCTGTGTCTTGTTAACTCGGCCATTCTGCTTTTATCTGTTGCCCTGCTCACGAACGCTCAGGGTGTGGGCAGCTCGCGTGGGCTGACCAGTGCGGAGGGCTCGAACACGATTCAGGGCCGTGTTTATTTTCCTGCCGGCGAACAGAACAAATCCGTCAAGCTCCATCTCGAGAGCACCGAAGCCACGAGCATGTCCACGGTCACGGATCAGGATGGCGTTTTCAGATTTAATGGCGTACCAGCGGGAAATTATTCGGTCGTTGTCGATGGTGGAAAAGACTACGAATCCACGCGCGAGCCGGTGAGCATCGATCCGATCGGCAGAGGGCGCATCGTCCAGGTGACCATCCAGCTTCGCCCGAAAGCTGACGCCTCAAATCCTGCCTTTGCCGGCGTTCCCCAAACGGCGCTGGATTTCTATCAGAAGGGCATGACCGCCGCGCAAAAGGGTAACGCGAAAGGTGCAGTCGAATTCCTTGGCAAAGCGGTCGCTGCCTATCCTAACTTTTCGATGGCTCTCAGCGATCTCGGCGTGCAATACATGAAGCTCCTTCAATGGGACAAGGCCGCCGATACCTTTGCGACGCTACTCAAACAAAAACCCAACGATGTCGCCGCGCAGCTTGATTTGGGCATCGCTCTTTACAACGTCAGCGCGGCCATGCTGAACGATAAGAAAGTGGACGAGGCCAATCAAAAGCTGGCCCAGGCGGAATCGCATCTGCGCGAAGCGCTAAAGCTAAAGAGTACTGGTCCGTCCGCGCATTACTATCTCGGGATGACGCTCATAAAACTTCGGCGCTATGACGAAGCGCAAAGCGAACTGGAGTCAGCGATCAAGAACGGTGGAGACGGAATTGCGCTGGCGCACAAGTTTCTGGGCGGTCTCTACATGAGCGCACATCGGAACAAAGAAGCGTCCGACGAGTTAGAGAAATATTTGCAGCTTGAACCAAAGGCCGCCGACACCGAACGGATCAAGGGAACGATAAAAGATCTCAGAAGCAAGCAATGATTCGCGCAATACGCACTGCTAACATTCGATACTGCCTTCTCATTTTGTTCTGTTGGGTTCTGGCGCAGACGATCTCGGCCCAGACTAAGACCGAGAAGCCGGGCCAACAGGATGACGTCGTGCGCGTCAATACCGAATTGGTTCAGACCGACGTCATGGTTTTTGACAAGCACGGCCGTTTCGTCAATGGATTGCAGCCCGAGCAGTTTGCTTTAAAGGTCGACAATAAACCCCAACCCATCGCCTTCTTTGAGCACGTGACTTCCGCAAGCCTGCGCGAAGAAAGGAAGGCTAACGGCAACAGCGCTGCTTTGCTTGGGCCTTCCACGTCAATTCGTGGACGAACGGTAATCTTTTTCGTGGACGATCTTCATCTGGCGCCCGACAGTTTGGTCCGGACCCGCAAAGCACTCCTCGAATTCATCGAGCATGGAATGGCCGAAAACGATCAAGTGGCCATTACGTCATCCAGCGGTCAGATCGGTTTTCTGCAACAGTTCAGCGACGACAAGGCCGCTTTGCGCTCTGCCGTTGCCCGCCTCAACTATCGGACGAATACCAAGCTCGACATGGATAACCCACCCATGTCCGAATACATCGCGATGAAGATCCGGGATGGTGACGAACAAGCAATCACTTACTACGTTCAGGAATTACAAAAGCAAAACTGCTACAAGGCAGGTAACTCGGTCATCTGCACGATGTCGCCGCAAGCGATGAGAATAATGGTCAGGGAGCGCGCTCTGGAAATGGTGACGATGGCGGCGCCCGATACCGACAACACTCTAATCTTCCTGGAAGGGCTGATGCGGACTGCGGGCCAGCTGGCTGGGCGCAAACTCGTCTTCATGATTTCCGATGGATTTTATCTGAACGATCGTAAGAGCAGTGCACGCGAGCGGATCAAGAAAATTACCGATGCGGCCGGCCGGGCCGGAGTCGTCATCTACACGCTGGACGCGCGCGGAATCATCAGCGAGTCGCTCGACGTAACCAACAGCAGGCCAATCGACACGGAGGGCCTGACCATCAGCTCAAGCATCGGTGAGATTACCGCTTCGCAGGACGGTCTCAACGCCCTCGCCGGCGACACCGGGGGCCGCGCCTTTCGTAACACGAATGCTCCGATGTCTAACTGGGTCGACAAAGTTCTGGAAGAGACTTCGAACTACTACCTGCTCGCTTGGCGTCCGGGCAACGAAGAGCAAAAACGAGGCAAGTTCAATCACCTTGAGGCCAGCATCATCGGCCGGCCCGAACTCACTGTGCGCCTGCGCACCACGTATTTCAAGACGGCGCCCATGCCGATCTTGTCTCTAAAGAAGAAAACGGAAAAGGATCCCACCAAAGCGCGCGAAGATGACATGCGATTGGTCATTGACGCGCCCGTTTCGCAACGACAGATACCCGCCGAGCTTGAGCTACAGATGGGCCAAATGCCCGGTGTCGGAACTCGCGTCACCGCATCTCTCCAAATAAATCGGGACGCCCTGACGTTTGATCTGAATGACGGAAAAGAGGTGTCCGATTTGGATGTCGGTGGAATTTTTTACAACGACAAGGGTAAGCCGGTGTCCAGTTTTGTGGGGCGCTTGAAAGTCTTTCCGGTTCCGGAAAGCTCGTCACAGACAAAGAGTACTCGGGCGATTTATGCCTTCAGCGCCTGGTTGCCAGCCGGCTTATATCAAGTCCGGGTCGGCGTGCGCGAACTCAAGAGCGGCAGAATTGGCAGCGCGATGCAGTGGATCCAGGTACCGAATCTTTCAGTTCGTTAGCGAATCAAGCGGATTGGATTGGGCAGGAACCAGCGGCCTCATCTGGCGTCATCACCAAACGTTAACAGGTGTCCCATCTTTTCCTTCTTGGTGTGCAAGTACTTCGCGGACAGTTCATGAGGAAGGATTTCGATCGCTACGCGTTCGGTGACTTCCATGCCGGCATCTTCTAACGCCTGCAGCTTGCCCGGGTTATTTGAAATTACTCGCACCTTGCACAAGCCCAAATCAAACAGCACTTCCGCGCACTGACGATATTCGCGGGAGTCGACCGCCAGGCCCAGACGCTCGTTAGCCTCGACTGTGTCCGCGCCTTCATCCTGCAAGGCATAGGCGCGAATCTTGTTCAGGATGCCGATGCCGCGACCTTCCTGCTGCTGATACACGATTGCTCCGCGGCCCTCCTGCTGAATCATCTCCATCGTGCGGTGAAGCTGCAGACCGCAATCGCACTTCGTAGACGAAAACACGTCGCCGGTCAGGCACTGTGAATGTATCCGGACCAGCGTGGGTGTGTCCGGTCTCATTTCACCCTTAAAGAGCACGACAAATTCTTCTTCACTGGTAAGCGAACGATAACCCGCGATCTTAAAGTCGCCCCACTCAGTCGGCAGGTTGGCCAGCGCCACACGCTCGACCGAGAGTTCCTGATCGGGTGTGCGGCAGATTGTGCTAGACGATTTATTCAATACAGTTGTCCTGAGTCTACTGCGCTTTCAGAGATTATAGGAGCAAGCTCGGAGCGCGGACAAGCCGGCCTTCTTTGGGTGAATCTCCGTGCCCGCTCTTTATTTGTTGCCGCCACCTAAATCACGCGATAAGATACGCGCGTTGGCCAAACAGTACGAAGTAAGGTTTCCTTAGCCGCCTCGACCGTTACCAGAGTCTAAATGCCGAACAGCCCGGACGACATTTCGGTAATCAAGGACGACGACGTAGATACCTTCTCCGGCAAGGATCGGCAGTTGCGCGAACGCCGGCCGGCGCTGGTCTTTCTGCGCGGCGAACTGCTTGCTGTGCCCATTCCGCTGGATCGCAAAGAAGTAACTCTGGGTCGGGCGCTGGAAGCCGATGTACGCGTGAGTGACTCGCGCGCTTCGCGCTTGCACGCGCGCATCACGACTGAACACGGCGAGCAAGAGGGCGAGACGCGTTATCGTCTGACCGATCTCGATTCGACGAACGGCACGATCCTCAACGGCAAGCCAATCGATGATGCCTTTCTGCTGGATGGTGACAAGTTTGAAATCGGCGATCAACTGATTCGCTTCGAAATGCTCGACGAGATCGACCGCGAGTTTCAGCAGCAGATTCATCGCCTGCTGGTTCACGACGATCTCACCGGATTGCTGACCAGTAAGTCCTTTTTTTCCGAGCTGCGCCGGGAAGCCGCGCGCGCCGAGGCTGAGTCGATGCCCTTCTGCGTGTTGATGGCGGATTTGGATTTTTTCAAGGAAGTGAACGACACCTTTGGCCATCTGGTCGGGAGCGAAACTCTGGAAGAAGTCGGCGCCGTCATCAAAAAGTCTCTGCGGGCCGGCGATGTGGGAGCGCGTTTCGGTGGTGAAGAGTTCGCTGCCTTCCTGCTGGATGCCGACTATGCGCAGGGAGTTATCGCCGCTGAACGCATTCGCGCGGCCATCGAAAAGCACGAGTTCCCGGCGGTGCGACGCGGCACCAGCGAGACCCCGCGAACTCATCGCATCACAATCAGCGTCGGCGTCGCTGCGTATCCTAACGATGGCCGCGATCCGATTCAACTGGTGGAACTGGCCGACTCAGCCCTCTATCGGGCCAAGCGCAACGGACGCAATTGCGTGTGTGCATACCGCCCGGCAACGACGGGGAAAGAGGTCGTACCATTGCGACCGCGATCTTAAGATACGTTCCGCGTCATCAGCCGACCCGGAGTCCCCAGACGGGCAGCCCGGCTGGGGTGGGGCGGTGAGGAGGGCAGCGTTGCGCGGGACACTAGCCCAACAAAGGCAGGGCTCAAAATCAATTCACTCAAGGAGAGTTATGTTGAGAACAAAATCACTACTAGTCGCAACCATCTTGATCACATTGGGCGCAGTCGCAGTTACTGCCCAGCAACCCGAACAACGCACGTCGCTCAACGACGCCGCCATCGCCTTTGATGCCAAGGGCGCGCCAGGAATTGAGGCGCGATTGTTGACGACCACGCTGAACGGTTCACAGGATTCTCCGGTGACCAACGTGCGGCTGGTTATCAAGAACCCAACCGCCAATTCCTACACTTACGTTTCGGGCCTGGCCACTTTCTATGACGCGGCTGCGGTGCGTTGCGGCGAAGGACAATTCAAAGTGGACGCGCTCGCGCCAAACGAATCTGCGGAAGTCGACACGCCTGGGCTGCGCTTGCGCTGCTCGCCCGCGACCTGGCGGATCGTCGCGAACAGCCTGCTGACGCGCGCGAACGAAACCATGAAGCTGGCTGAAGTGGCGGCCCCAGTCGAGCCGGCCGTCGTCGAAAAACCTGCGCCGACAAACTTCATCATCAGCATCGACGGTGAACAGCATCCGATCCAAATCAACCGTCCCGTCGTGCTGAAACTGGGGACGCGGAATCGGAAGATCGTTCTGCGCAACGTGCCGTAGTCACACGATCGGCAGCAACGCGGCGCCGCGCGGCATGATATAGCCTTTGCTGGTTGGCGTAACGTCAGCCAGCGCTTCCTCAAGAGAGCGCGCGGGACGCATTCTCATCTGGCGTACGTCATCATCAGAGAGTTTGGTGACAATGTGAACGCGAAAGCGTTCGGTTTTTGTCAGCAACGCCCATGCAGTTTGCCCGTTGACTTCATACGCTTCGCGCAGTCGCGCTTCGAGCGCGCGCGAGTCCGCTGACTCAAACCACTTCAAAAAGTCCGGCCGGCCTAAACCATCTTTGCATTCAGCCACTAGAATAATTAGGCCGCCATCGACGCAAGCCGCCGCGGCCATGTCGAGCGCTTTGTGCGCCTGGATCATGTTGATGTCGTAAGGTGAACCTCCGCAACTGACGATTACCAATTCGCGCTTTTCCGGGATTCGCTGCGCATGCGACGACGCATAGACTTCGCAGGCGCGCGCGTGTGCCGCGCGCCAGTCGCCGGCAAAGACCTGTTCGACTCGGCCACGATCGTCGACGATCGCGTTAACGAGAAACGCTGGATCGATCATGGCTGCGACACGTTCGCATTCTTCGCTGACCGCGTTACTCGCAAGCAGTCCAGCGCCCACGCCGGCGCGCCGCCCGCCGCGTTCGAAATCGAGCGCCAGCATGTGCGTCGCTTTGATCGTTTCGGCTGAAGCCAGTCCCGGACAGATCGATTTCCGTCCGCCGGTAAAGCCGGCGAAATAATGAAAGCCCACCGCGCCCGTCAGGATCACCTTCGAAAATTCTTTGAGCGCGCGATTGACTTCAACGGCTGCGCCCCTAGCGGTCACACCAATCTGAATCAAATTAGCTGCATCGTAAGCATCGTGGTCAATCGTGCGGATGCGCTGCGCGATGAAGGGTGAAAGCAGCGCGAGCTTCTCCTCCTGACGCACCGGCCGGTGGATTCCCGTCGCGAAGATAATCGCGATGTTGCCCGGCGCAATCCCGTTTTCAATCAAGCGGCGAACCAGCAGGTTGATGATCTGCGGGCTGCCGGTCGCGCGCGTCGCATCCGAAGCGACAATCAGCACGCTATCGCCTGCCGCAACCAAATCTTCGAGTGGTCGAGAATCGATGGGAGCATCAAGCGCCGCGCCTATTTCGGCGTCGCTGAGCGGATGAACTTTGCTCTCATGCGGCGCCAGCACGTCGAATCGCGCGCCGTCGTAATCAAACTCGAGTGTGTCTGGCCCGTAACCGAGTTCAATTGTCGGCATTTGTTTAGAGTTCAACCTTCAGGTTGCGTCTTCCAACCGGGTAAAAGCTAAAGTTCTGATCGCGGCGCACCTAGCGGCGATGATGCTCCGCAACTCTCTTTACGCAATACATGTCGTTCGGGTCGCAACCTTCAACTTCCACCTGAATAGTGGTGTGAGCGATGCCGAAATTCTGTTGTAGTTCTTCCGTGACGGCGCGCAAGACATTCTCTCCGCTGCGCACGCTTTGTTCATTGACCATGACGTGGCAACTACAGCAAACCATGCCCGAACCGATAGTCCAGACGTGCAGATCGTGTACCGCCAGCACGCCGTGGACGTTCGCTATCGTCTGCTCAACCTCATCCATATTCATGCCGGCCGGAATCGCCTCTAATAACACGTTGACTGATTCTTTAAGAATCCCCCACGAACTCCACAGAATCAGAAACCCGATCAGGATAGAAACCAACGGGTCAGCGATTGACGCTCCGGTAAAGGCAACGACTAACCCGGCAATGACCACGCCTGCCGCCGCAATCGCATCGCCCAGCATATGCACATAGGCGCTGCGCACGTTGAGATCTTTCTTTGCTTCACCTCGTAACCACAGACTGATTACGGTGTTCATGAGAATCGCGATCAAGGCGACGATGATCATCGGCACGCTACGCACGGGCTCTGGATGACGCAACCGATCCGCGGCTTCCCAAAACACCAGCAGAGCGATGACCACCAATGAAACCGAATTAACCAGGGCGGCGAGCGTACCAACGCGGTGATAGCCGTATGTCCGTCGTGCAGTCGCGGGCTTTAGCGCAATCCAAACGCCATACCACGCAAAGATGAGCGCGAGGGCGTCGGCGAAGTTGTGACCCGCGTCGGATATCAGGGCCAATGAGTGAGAAAAGTAGCCGGTGATCGCCTCGACCAGAACAAAACTGAGCGTAATGAGGATCGATAGGGCCAACCTCCGTCCGGTTGGGGTCGCACCGTGATCATGGCCGTGAGTCATGCAGCTTTCGTCCGTTGGTATCGCTCGCATGTTAACAAAAAAGGCGTCGAAGGGCGCACGATTGTTAACATCAACGCTTCGGCCGGTGTTAGAATCCGTCCGCTTCTCAAGTTTGGGGAATCGAGCGCCGGCGATCACGATTCGCCGCCGCACAGGAGACCACTGATGAAATCTTACCGCCCCTGGTTGCTCTTGCCGCTCGCGATCGCGCTGCTGTTTACAGTCACGTCCCGCGTGGATGCACAGAGCTTCTCCCTCGAACAGGTGATGAGTTCGCCTTTCCCTTCAGAGCTGACTGTTTCCAAACGCGGCGACAGAATCGCCTGGGCCTTTGACGCCGAAGGAAGACGCAACATCTGGATTGCCGAAGCACCTGCGTTTGCGGCTCGGCAGTTAACGCATTACGACAAAGACGACGGGCAGGAGCTGAGTGACCTGACGTTCTCTTCAAATGGAAACGCGATCGCTTACGTACGCGGCGGCGACAAGAACCAGGCAGGCGAAGCGCCCAATCCATCGAGCGATACCGCCGGCGCCAGACAGGAAGTTTGGGTCGCTGATTTGCGCACCGGACGCGCAACGAAAATGGGCGAAGGCAGCGGGCCAATATTTACCCCGGCCGGCGATCAACTGATCTGGATCCGCGACGGTCATTTCTGGATCTCGCCGGCGATCGGCGGCAAGGAGCGAAAGCTGTTTGAGATTCGTGGCAGCGTAGCTGCGCCGCAGTGGTCGCCCGATGGATCTCAATTGGCTTTTGTGTCCAGTCGCGGTGATCACAGCTTCATTGCAGTCTATGACATGCGGGCCAACCAGCTTCGCTTTCTTTCACCCAGTGTGGATCGCGATCTCGCGCCGCGCTGGTCGCCCGATGGCCGGCGCGTCGCGTTCATCCGCTTGTTGAATGTGACGGACACGTTTTCGAACGATCGCGATCGTTTTCAACCCTGGGCCATCCGGGTCGTCGATGCGCGCACCGGTGAAGGCAAGCAGGTCTGGCGGTCCGGCGATCAGGAAAAAGATTCCTACCAGGGCTTGGGAGGCGAAGATTTCTGGCAGTGGGTCGCCGGCAATCGCTTGCTGTTCCCTTCCGAGAAGGATGGATGGGTGCATCTTTACTCAGTCTCCGCCGAAGGTGGAGAACCAACGGCGCTGACGCCGGGCGAGTTTGAAGTTGAGAACGTCGTGCTCTCACCAAATAGATCCTTCGTTGTCTTCTCAGGCAACAAGAACGACATCGATCGCCGTCATCTTTGGCGCGTCAACACGAGCGGCGGTGCGCCTGAACAGATCACGACAGGCGACGGCATCGAAATGTATCCGGCACTGTTCGACAACGGCCGGCGCATCGCCTTCTTTCATTCAAGCGCGCGCGATCCTTTTATGCCGTTCACAGCTTCGCTCGATGGTTCAAACATGAAACCGCTGGCGCGGCAGGCTCTGCCGCGTGACTTTCCTGCGGCGAAGTTGGTCGTTCCGGAGCAGGTGATTTTCAAGGCGGCGGATGGGTGGGAAATTCATGGACAATTATTCAAGCCCGCGAACGTGTCCGGCAAAATGCCGGCGCTGGTGTTTATGCATGGCGGACCAAGCAGGCAAATGCTGCTCGGCTGGCACTACCTTTACTACTATCACAATTCTTATGCGATGAATCAGTATCTGGCCAGTCGTGGATACCTGGTCCTGTCGGTGAATTATCGCAGTGGTATTGGCTATGGCCGGGCGTTTCGCATGGCACAACATCGTGGCGCGCGGGGCGCGTCAGAGTATCAGGATGTCGTTGCCGGCGCGAAGTATCTGCGCGAGCGCGACGATGTTGATAAGAAGCGCATCGGGCTGTGGGGCGGATCGTACGGCGGCTACCTGACGGCGCTGGGCCTGGCACGCAACTCAGACATCTTCGCCGCTGGAGTTGATTTCCACGGCGTGCATGATTGGAGCGTGAGTGTCGCGGGGTTGCGCGTGCCGACCGACACGAGTGATCGCGCTCGGCTGGCGCGCGAGTCTTCGCCAATATCTTCCGTGGACAAATGGAAATCGCCAGTGCTCTTGATCCACGGCGACGATGATCGCAACGTTGAGTTTGCACAAACCGTGAGTCTGGTCCGGCGACTGCGCGCGAATGGCGTTTACTTTGAGCAGTTGATCTATCCTGACGAGATACATGATTTTCTGCGGCATCAGGATTGGGTGCGCGCGTATCATGCCAGCGCAGAGTTTTTCGACAAGCATTTGAAGTGACTTTCGACCCTCGCAACATTCTCATCATCGATTTCGGCCAACTCGGCGACGTAGTGATGAGCTTGCCCGCGCTGCGCGCAATTCGCGAGCGCTTTCCGCACGCGCGCATTACGGTCGCCGTGGGCAAGCCCGGCGCGGAAGTGATCGAAATGTCCGGCTTTGCCGATGCGACCATCTCTGTCGATCGAGTCGCGCTGCGCGACGGGTTCAAACCGCTTTCGGTGCTAAGAGTTTTTCAGGTTGTCAAAGACGTGCGCAGCCGTAAGTTTGATTTCGTGATTGATCTGCACAGTTTTTCCGAAACCAATCTCCTGGGTTTTCTTTCCGGCGCGCGGAAGCGTCTGTTTTCGCGGCGGCGAGGGCGGTCGCTCGACTTTCTGGCGAACTTTCGACCGCTGCCGCCGATCGAAGAAACCAATCGCACTCGGCATCAGGTCGATCGCTATCTGGATGTGCTGCTGCCTTTGGAAATCAAGGACGCGCCGCGCGTGCCCCAGCTGACGACTCAAGTCGAACATGGACGCGAGGTCGACGCCCTGCTCCGCAAATCAAAGGCTGATGCCGGCGCGCCGCTGATTGGTTTGTTTCCCGGCGCCGGTCACCAAAGCCGACGTTGGCCGCTGGAAAGATTTGCGGAACTGGCTGATTTTGTAATCCGGAACGACGGCGCGCGTCCGATAGTTTTTGCGGGACCCGAAGAGCGCCAACTGGTCCCGCAAATGCGTCAGCTCTTTCCCGCATCCACGGTGATTTTGGATCGGCTCACGATTCGTCAATTGGCAGCGGCGCTGGCGCGTCTGGCTGTTTTCGTTTCCAATGACACCGGGCCAATGCATATCGCCGCCGCAGTCGGCGCCCCGATAGTGCTGCTGCTCGATCGCCGCGCCCCGGACAGTTATGTTCCACTGAGCGAATTAAAGCGAGTGATCTACAGCGTCACGATTCCAGAGATTCCGGTCGAAGAAGTTTATGACGCGACGCGCGAATTGCTGGCGGCGGGACGAACTGAGGCCTTGTTTGCAAGCTAGCAATGTGTCGGAACACTGAGCGGCAGCGAAGGGCCACCACTCACGACAGCGATTCTAATGAAGCTCCAAAAAACATCCTTGATGGTCCTCACTTTGTTCGCGCTTACGCTGGCGTCAGTCTTCATCGTCGAGCGCCGTTCGCTTGGCGTCTCCCGCGAAGACAATAGCGCAACGCCAACAGGTACGACAGCGAGCAAGACTCCAGCCGTGAGCGTTTCAAACACACCAGCGGATGTGGCGCTGGCTAGCGCGATCGATCGTGCGATCGACGAAAGTGATTTGGAACAGGCGCGTTGGGGCGTGTTCGTAACGTCGATGAAGGACGGGCGCGTGCTGTACTCGCGCAACGGCGACAAGTTGTTCACGCCGGCGTCAAATATGAAAATTTACGCGACAGCCGCCGCGCTTGATCTGCTGGGCGCCGACTATCACTGGCGCACTTCCGTTTATGCCGTCAAACAACCAGACAGCGCTGGAGTGATCGACGGCGACGTGACGCTGTATGGCCGGGGTGCTCCTGATCTGGATTCGTTCCGCAAAGACGGTCTGCCCGGACTCGCTTTGCAACTCTGGCAGCGTGGCGTACGCCACGTGCGCGGCAACATTGTCGGTGACGAGAGTTATTTTCGTGGCGAGATGTACGGTCTCGGCTGGCAGTGGAACGATGTGCAGTGGTACTTCGGCGCCGAACCCAGCGCGCTGACGATTAACGAGAACAGTTTCGAGGTGACTATCGCACCCGCGAACAAGATCGGCGGCCACGCCAACGTTGTTCTGAACGGTGACAAAGGATTCGTTCATCTAACGAACAACACGACTACATCTGAACGCGATGCGGCGACCTCGATTGGAATCAATCGCAACCTGTCGGATAACGAGTTGCGTGTCTGGGGAGAATTTCCGACTGGAGGTCGTTCGTTCTCGGCATTTCTTTCGGTCCATAATCCGACGCTCTGGGCTGCAACGCTTTTCAAAGAAGAGTTGCGCAAACAAGGCATAGCGGTTGACGGCGAACCACGCAGTCGTGACTTTCGCGCCGCGGAAAAGTTCGATCCGCAAAAGGCGATCGAACTCGCATTCGCCGAGAGTAGACCGCTGGGCGAGATCGTTCACCAGACAAACAAAGAGAGCAACAACCTATATGCCGAGCTACTCGTGCGCACGCTGGGGAAAGAGCGAGGCTCAACCGCGCCCGATCCCGATCCGCGAAAGAATCGCGAACGCGGCGACGATGAAGCCGGAGTCGCTGTCATCAGGTCTTGGCTCGATCACAATGGCATCCCAACCAGAGGTTTGGCGATACGCGACGGGTCCGGCCTATCGCGTTTGGACCTTGTAACTCCAGAAGCGACGGCGCGCTTACTCGAGGCAATCGCCAAGACCAACTCCGCTGCGGTCTTTCACGATTCCCTCCCGATCGCCGGACGCGACGGCACGCTGAAGCCTCGGCTACTTCGCGAAGCGGGAAAAGTGTTTGCCAAGACAGGCACACTCGCATACGACCACGCACTTTCCGGCTATGCTACAACCCAGAACAACGAAGTCCTGGCCTTCTCGATCTTCTGCAACGACGCCACTGGCCACACCGAACCGGTCCGCCTGATCGACGAAATCGCGCGCATTCTGGTCGGCTACAATACGTCCTCTCCTGCACAATAGGCCCATGAATTGGGGCTTTCGGCGCGAAGTTGGCCGATGTTGGCTCTAGACAAACTCACTTTAACACGATAATATAACAATCGAGGCCACCTGTCTGGCTGGTCACTTGCCGTTTGAAAGCCGCGGGTTCCTCCCCTTTTCAGTCCAGATCTCAGGAGAATCAAGATGTCCAAGCAAGTCACCCGAACTCTCTTTACTGTGCTGCTCATGTCGTGGATGGTTACGGCCGCGTTAGGGCAGACCAACTTGTCCGCGAAGGCGAATGGCTTGCAGCCGACTACAGCGCCAGCCAACGAAAGCGATCGAACGCGCGATGGTTTGCAGGGGCCGGTGCGCCGCATCCGAACAGAAGTAGTCAAGCTTTCAACCGCCAGTGGTAAGACGGTTGAGGATGCGAAGCGCGTCGTGCTCGAAACCGCTGAGTACGATCTCAAAGGAACCAAGACCCAGAACCAATATTTTCCCGTCGCCGGATCGACGCTCACAGGTCGCGAAGTTTACAAGTACGACGATAAGGGCAACATCAGTGAGATGACCGTGGTGAATTCTGACGGCTCGCTGATCAGTAAGGAAGTTTACAAATACGAGTCTGACTCGATGGGCAACTGGGTAAAGATGACCACATCGGTTGCGGTGGTAGAAAACGGTAAGATCGCGTTCGAACCTATTGAGGTCACCTATCGCACGATTTTCTATTATCTCGACGCTTCGATGGCGAAGATGCTTGAGCCAGCCGCCACGAAAACTGACGACACAAAAGATGTGAAGCCCGCTGTCGACGCGTCAGCTAATCACGCTGAGGGCGAGAAGGTCGCGGCAACACTGCCTGTGCCCAATACATCTCTGGACAAACTCAAGCTATCCGCTTCTCAACCGGTGAATGCCGATTTACGGGGTGCGGTTGTCGATACCAGCAAGAAAGTAGTTGTCGTTAATGACAACGCGCCGCCGCCGGCGCCGCGACCTCTGCTCAAGCCCGTCTCTGGAGGTGTGCTCAACGGAATGGCCCTGGCTTTACCGCCGCCTTCGTATCCAGACACCGCCCGCAGGATGCATCAGTCAGGCATGGTCCAGGTCGAGGTTGTAGTGGACGAAAACGGCAAGGTCATTTCGGCGCGAGCGTTGTCGGGACCGACCACTCTGCGGGATGTAGCGGTGGAAGCGGCTTATCGCGCACGATTCTCGCCAACCAAACTTTCAGGCCTGCCGGTTAAGGTCACCGGCCAAATCAATTATAACTTCACGCTTCCTCAGTAACTCTTCCCGATACAGAAAAAGGAACAACCATGGCACTCACTGGAGAACTCAGCGATCTTTCTCTTGCCGAGCTGATCGAATTCTTTTGTAATCAACGCAAGTCCGGCCGCCTAAAGCTCATCTACTCAATCGGCCCGGGCTATTTCTATATGCAGGGCGGCTCAGTCGTACATGCGAGGATTGGTTCGCTGCGCGGCATTGAGGCGGTCTACTATGCGCTGACGCTGCCAAATGCCTCATTCACATTCAGCCCGGCCTTTGAAGCTCCCGAGCAGACGATCAACCAACCCTGGACTTCGGTGGTCCTCGAAGGACTGCGACGAATGGACGAGGGCATTGAGCCGGGTAATCCTTTTGGCGAGCACGAGGGACTTCCTGATGACGAACTCGACCCCATCGAAGAAGTACCCCTGGCCATCACTTACAACAAGGAAGATCTGCTGAGCGAGATTCTCTCGCCTCCTGAGGTCGAAGCGATGGGAGATTTTCTTACTCAGCCTGAAGGCGGATCGCTTTGGATGAAGAGGCCCTGGACACTGGGCGCAGTTTTTGCGGCGGTCGCCTTGATAGTCGCGGTCGTTGGCGTTCCCTGGGGATTGTACGCGCGCAGCAAAGCGGCGAAGTTGGCCAGTGAAGCGAAGCCTTCGTCCAGTCAACCAACCAGTCAATCCGCGGCGACGAATCAACCTGTCCCGACGCCGGCCGCGAGCGAAACCAGCCAGCCGGCGCCCCATGCCGAAGCTGCTGATTTGGCCGCCAGGAAGCTGCGCGAAGAACGCGCGAAGGAACGGGCGAAAGCGCAGGAGGCTGCGAGGCTGACAACGAATTCGCCGGTGGCTGCGGACACCATCGCTCCAAAAACTCAGGCATCGCCGACATCCGGAGCGAAGAAGGTAACGGTGCAGGTGACTTATGACGAGAACGGGCGAGTAACTCAGGCTTCAGGTGGCGACGCGACCGCGTTGCGCATCGCCCGACAAAAACGCTTTCCGGCGGGCAAGCCGGGATCGGCAACGATCACGATTCCGATCAATTAGGTCAGGTCAGTACCACCCGCGTTAGCGGGTGGATCATAGATCCCAACCTTGATTGATTGTCCCACCCGCTGACGCAGGTGGTACTGACTTCATATTCTTTTTCTAAACCATCGCCAGCAGCTCCGCTTCGCTCAGCACGGCCGAAGCTTGCTTGGCGCGTTCATAGATTCGGTTGACGCGTGCTTCATTCGCTTCCAGGCCGCGACTCTCCAGCCAGAAGATCACATTTGATTTGCCGCTCATCGGTCCAATCTCGATCACTTGCTTCAGGCCAAACTGTGCCGCTGGCACCCCTGAGTAAATCAGATCGGCGAGTTCAGTGTCGCCTTTCTTGTAGCATTTGATCACCGCTGCCGCGTGCACACCGGTCGCGGTGCGAAAGGCATCGCGCCCAAAGACGGGATAGTTGAGCGGGATCGTCCAGTGACAAGCTTCCGCCGCTTTGTCGCAATACTCTCGCAATCGGATTAAATCGTTTTCGATCCATCCTAACAATTTCAGATTGACTAACAACTGATCCATCGGCGTGTTGCCGACGCGTTCACCCATGCCGAGCGCCGAACCGTGGACCTGATCCGCGCCACCCTGGATCGCGGCGATTGAATTGATCACACCGAGGCCCCGATCTTGATGGCCGTGCCAGTCAAGCCGAACGTTCTCGCCCTGCTCATCGATTATTCCGCGCACAAACTTCATCACCGCGTGCGCGCCGTCCGGCGTCGCGTGGCCAACTGTGTCGCAGACGCAGACCGCCCGCGCGCCACAGCGAATCGCCGTGGTGTACAGCGCGCGAATCGTTTCCGGATCGGCGCGCGTCGTATCTTCGGTGACGAACATGACTGGCAAGCCTTCACTCACGGCAAATGCCACGGCTTCTTCAGTCATGCGGAGTAATTTGTCGAGCGTCCACTCTTCCGCATAGAAACGAATCGGTGAAGAGCCAATGAACGTGCACGCTTCGATCGGAATCCCGGCGCGCTGTGAAATCTCGGCGATCGGAATGATGTCGTTCTTGTGAGTTCTCGCCGCGCAATTCGGGCGGATTTTCATTTTCTTGTCCGCAATCTCGCAGGCCATCATCTCCACGCCGGCTGCATGAGTTCCACCTGCTCCCGGCAAACCAATGTCGGCGGTATCAATACCGAGGGCTTCCATCAAATGAAGTAGTTCGATCTTCTTCTCAACCGGAGGTTCGCGCACAGAAGGCGACTGCAACCCATCGCGCAGAGTCTCGTCGTCGAATCCGATGTGACGATCAGGCTTTTGCAGATCGGGATCAACTGTGTTCCAGTCGTAAATGAGTTCAGCAACTGACATCGATGCACCTGCGAGCTTGTACTCTCGACGAGATTCGATTACAACAATCGCCAGTTTGAATGTCAACTCAGCATTCATTGACGAGACCCGCAGCTATTGAACGCATTGCGCTGGGATCTGATCGCGCGCCAAAGATCATGGCGGTGCGCGCGGCCATCGCTCGCATCGCTGAAGTCGATTCAGCCTGGCGCGACGCGAGTGTCGTCGCCAGAAAGGTTGAGATCAGTGCGCCGGCGATGCCGCTAAACGATTGGGAGTTGATGAGCGGCGCGCGCGAACGGGCGTTGGCCGTGCGCGAGTTGTTGATTGCGCAGAAACTTGAGACCGATCTTTACGTCGGGCTCGAAGGTGGCTTTCATTCAATCTCAGTTGATGGTGAGTGGCACACCTTTCTGCGCGGCTGGGCGTTCGTTACCGACGGCACGCGCGGCAGTTTCGGTATGTCACCATCGATCAGCGTTCCCGACGCGATCGTCAAAGATGTGATCGGCGGCAAGCGTGAGCTGGGCGTTGTGATTGATGAAGTTGCCGGCGCGCGAGATGTTCGGAGCAAGCAAGGCGCGTGGGGCGTGCTCTCTCGCGATCTGCTGACGCGCTCAATGAGCTTTGAGGCGGCACTGATTGCCGCGTTTGCGCCTTTCTATAACCCGGCCCTCTACTCAACACAATCTTAGCGGCTCTGCCGCTCGCCAGTTTGGTAAGCCTTCGGCTTACCGGCTCCGGTCTCTCTTATCTTTCCGAGGCTGCGCCTCAGCGAAAAAGGAGGCGTAGCCTCCAATTATTTTCCTTAGAAATCTTTACGGTAAGCCAGAGGCTTACCGCACTGTGCTGCGGCAGAGCCGCGAAATCAGTGCTAAAATCATTCTCACATGCGCGTCACTATCGCTCAGATCAATACCACCAACGGCGATTACGAAGGCAACGTTGCGGGGATCCTCAGCGCAATCGATCAGGCGAAGAAAGATCGATCGGACTTAATCGTTTTTCCCGAAGTCACGATTCAAGGCTACACGTCGCTCGACTGGTTTCTTGATTCCGATGTTGTGCGCGCGGCTCTCGACCCCCTGAACCCAATTATCGAAGCGACCGAGGGTTTGACGGCGATCGTTGGCACCGTGCGGCCCAGCGATCAGGCAACGGGCCGCAAGCTTTACAACTCTGCCGCCGTAATACGCGATCGGAAGCTGCTCGGCTTTGCGGATAAAACGTTGCTGCCTGAATACGACGTGTTCGACGATCCGCGCTATTTCGAACCTGCGCGCGAACGACGACTATTCAATCTCAATGACTGCAAACTCGGCATTGCAGTCTGCGAAGATTTCTGGAACGACAAGACGTTTTGGAAGCAGCGTCTTTACGCTAACGACCCTGCTGACGAGTTGATTCAGATGGGCGCCAACCTGCTCGTGTCGCTCAACGCGTCGCCTTTCAACAAGGGCAAGCTGGGCCGCCGGTGTGAGATGGTTTCGCATCGCGCCAAAACCGCCGGTCTACCGATCGTTTTCGTTAACCTAATCGGTGGAAACGACGGCGTGATCTTTGACGGGTCGAGCATCGTCGCTGATCGCCGCGGCAAGATCATTCTGCAAGCGCCCGCGTTCGAAGAGTTCATCAGCACGGTCGATCTCGACTGCGGCGTCGCTGACCCGCGCTGTCTGCCCGGCGACGATATCGAGACGGTGCGCCAGGCACTGGTGCTCGGCATTCGCGACTACGCGCGCAAGAACGGATTCGCCGGCGCCTTGTTTGGGTTGTCTGGCGGTATTGATTCTGCAGTGGTGGCCGCGCTGGCCTGCGAAGCTCTGGGCCCAGCGAACGTGCTGGCAGTGATGATGCCATCGCCATACTCTTCGCGCGGCAGCATCGAAGATTCAATCGAGTTGGGACGGCGGCTGGGCGTCTCAGTAATCGAGCGACCAATCACTGCGGCGTATCAATCTCTGCGCAACGAACTCGGATTGGCGGAGCCCAAGGCTGGCAGCAACTCTCATGCGGTCGAGAATCTACAGTCGCGTCTGCGTGGCAACATCCTGATGACGATCTCGAACGCCGAAGGGCGCTTGCTGCTTTCTACCGGAAACAAGTCAGAGCTGGCGCTCGGTTACTGCACGCTTTACGGCGACACGAATGGCGGACTCGCGGTTATCGGCGACGTTTTGAAAACCGAAGTCTACGAACTAGCGCGGTTGTACAATCGCGAGCGTGAATTGATTCCGCAGTCAATCATCGACAAGCGTCCGTCGGCGGAGCTGGCGCCGGAACAGTTCGACGATCAGTCTCTGCCGCAATATGACAAACTCGATCCGATCCTCGAACTGTACTTTGAGCAGAAGGCCTCCCCGGAAGAGATCATCGCCGCAGGTCACGATGCCGATCTCGTCTACGACATTCTGAATCGCGTCGAGTCACCGGCGAACGAATTCAAGCGCCGTCAACTCCCGCCGACCTTGATCATCTCGCGCAACGCGATTGGCATTGGCAGACGCCGGCCCGTGACACATCGTTATCGCCGCCAGCCAAAGCCTTGAGAGGTTGGGCGCAGAGTGCAGGCATAATCCGACCCGATCGTTAGTCCGAGACCACCCACCGCAACTTGCCGCATGGGCCTCCGTTGACGCAATATTGTTTCGCTTCTTAGACCGTCTGCATGAAGATTCTTGCGAAGGTGAAACCAATGACAATCAAATTATTTGCATCGCGTGTAGCGCTTGCTGCCATTCTTAGCTGCCTGTTAACGGCTGGCCTGACGTCAAGGGTTCTCGCTCAAGGTGGGCCGGCTCAACCAGGTGTTTCGGCTGACGAACAGAGTCTTGCCAAGGCGATCATGTCGGCGCCTGACGCCGCTGCGAAGCTGAAAGCTGCCGCCGAGTTGATCAAGAAACATCCCAAGAGTGCTCTGCGACCGCGCGTCGCCAGTACCCTGGTGAACGAGATTGCCAAGGTCACGGACGCCTCGCAAAAGATCAGCCTGGCGCAAGACTATCAAAAGATTTTTACCGAGCAGTCCGAGGAGAATCTAATCCTGCCCGTGCTGTTCGACGCCTATGCCGACGCTGACCGGCCCGATGACGCATTCTCGACCGCGGCCACGCTTCTGGCGCGCCAGCCGGATTCGGTTCGCGTGCTGGTTCGACTAACACAACTCGGAATCGATCAAGCCAGGAAGCAAAACGGCAAATTCGTGGCTGACAGCCTTAAGTACGGAGTCAAAGCGATCGAGCTGATCGAAGCCGACAACCAGCCTGCCGACATGGATGATGCCGGCAGGAAGCAATACAAGAGTTCGGTCTTGCCCGGGTTATATCAAACAGTGGGAGCGCTCAAAGTGATCACTGGCGATCAGGTTAGCGCGAAAGCTACGCTTCTCAAGGCGGCAGAACTCGCGCCTACCGACGCTTACAACTATTTGCTGCTGGCCAGCATTTTGGACGACGACTATCAGAACCAGGCGAAGCTCTATCAGGGCATGCCCGACAGCCAGACCAAACGCGACACCTTGCCAAAAGTCCTGGCCTTGCTCGATAGCGTAATCGACACGTATGCTCACATGATCGCGCTCTCGGAAGGTAACGCAGCATTGCAACCTGCGCGACAACAGTGCCTCCAGTTTATGGAGGGCTACTACAAGTATCGCCACAATAATTCCACCGCGGGCATGCAGCAGTTAATCGATAAGTACAAGGTCGCGGCAAAGTAGAGAGGATTCCGGCCACGCGGGCTTATAATCCTCTCGATGTCCGAGCGAACACCAAATCGCGATCTGGCGCGCGAATTCCTCACCTACATTCAGGTTGAGAAAGGCCTATCGCTAAATACTCTGCAGAGCTACGCGCGCGATATTGCCAAGCTGGATAGTTGGGCCGGCAAGCACGGCAAGCGAATTGAGCAGGTTGAGCGCAAGGACCTGCGCGAATGGATCGCGCGGATGTCGCGCGACGGGCTGGCGCCTTCGTCCGTGTCGCGAGCGGTCAGCGCGGCGCGCGGCTTCTTTCGCTTTCTGATGCTTGACGGCCACATCAAACGACATCCGGCCGAAGATATTCACACGCCGCAGCAGAGCTCTTATCTGCCGAGATTCCTGAGTGAGGAAGAAACCGAGACCCTGCTCGCGACGCCGGACGTTTCGACTGACGAAGGCATTCGCGATCGCGCGATGCTCGAATTGGCGTACGCGACGGGCCTGCGCGTTTCCGAACTCGTGGGTCTGCAAACTAGCGACGTAGACATTCATGCCGGCCTGGTCGCCTGTCACGGCAAGGGTAACAAGCAACGGCGCGTGCCCATTGGCAAGAGCGCGATTCATTGGCTGCGTCAGTACCTGCGAGTGCGCAAGCGTCTGGGCAGCGAGACAAAGCCGCACTTGTTTCTCCACAAAGGCCACGGGCTGACGCGCCAAAACGCCTGGGCAATTATCAAAAGACATGCTGCCGAAGCAGGGGTGCCGGACATTTCACCGCACACGTTGCGTCACAGCTTTGCGACGCATCTGTTGCAACGCGGCGCGGATTCGCGTTCAGTACAGGCGCTGCTCGGCCATAGCGATATTTCGACTACGCAGATCTATACGCACATCACAGACTTTCACATGCGCAAGGCCTATGATCGGTTTCATCCGCGGGCGCGAGCGGCAGGGAAGGGCGGCAAGTGATTGACGAGTTACGTTTTGTGATTGGGCCAATTTCTGACTGAGTGCGAAATCCTAAGTCCCGTAGGGACGAAATATTTATAGCCAAGAATGTCCTCTCTTTCTTCAAAGCCCGTTTACGGGCGACAGAACCGCGCATTTCGCTCCTTCGGAGCTTTGTCGAACTGGTGGAACCGTTGCTATAAATATTCCGCCGCTACGCGGCTCTTTCTCAGCTAACGTGAACATGAAACCGGCACCATCCATCGAAGTCACGCGCACGTATCTCGAAATGCGCAGCCCCTCAGAGTTGCTGGCAGCTCGTAGCAGCGATCCGAGCGTGCGCATCGAGCAGGTGCATGATTGCGCGCCTTCGCTTTATCGAAATCTCTACGTGGAAGTTGGCCGCAACTATCACTGGATCGATCGCCTGCCGTGGACAGATGAACAGATCGCCGTGCATCTAAACCAAACCGAAATCACGTTCTGGCTAATGACCTACGACGACGCGACCGCCGGCTATTTTGAGTTGCGCCGTTGCGAAGACGGTTCGGTCGAGATTGCTTACTTTGGATTGCTGCCGGGATTTCTCGGGCGTGGTCTAGGCAGACACCTTTTGACCTGCGCGACCGAGCAAGCCTGGGCAGAGGGCGCGAATCGCGTCTGGCTGCACACCTGCACGCTCGACGATCCCGCCGCGCTGCCGAATTATTTGAAGCGAGGGTTCCGGCCGTTCAAGACTGAAGAGTACGCGGTCGAGTTGCCCAAGTGATATACACGTGAATTGACCGGGGCACTAGCCCGACCGTGAGGAAGGCTCTGATTTCATTTCGCTAGAGCATCCAGCCTGAGCCCTCCGTGACGGTCGGGCTAGTGCCCAGTCTTCCCGCTCCGATAAAAATGAATCTGAACCTGCTCAAGCGTGGCCATGCCTTCTTCAATTTCATTGTCGACGAGGGCGAGAAACTTCTCGAGCTTCTCGCGCGAGTCAACAATCTCAATGATGATCGGGAGATCCTGCGAGAGCCGCTCGATCTTGAATGTATGCATCCGGCTGTGCGCGCCAAAGCCCATCATGCCGCGCATCACGGTCGCGCCGGCCAGGCCTTCCTCACGCGCTTTCATGACAATCCATTCGTACAAAAGCTTGCCGTCGTGCTTGTCGCTTTCGCCTATGAAAATGCGGAGCAGATAACCTTCTTCCGGCAGCATCATGACCGTTATCTCCAAATTCAACGCAAGCTGCCAGCTTGCGCTACAACTATCTCCAAATCTGAAAGGCGACCGCGCGACCGATCCACACGGTGCCCAATCCAAGCGCGAGATGCGCCCCAATGTTGGCGGCAACCAGACCGTTCTGGCCATCGCGCCAAAGGTTCATCGTCTCGTTGCCAAAGGCCGAGAAGGTCGTGAATCCACCCAGGATGCCGATAAAGATCAGCGTGCGGGTTTCGGCGGTGAAGACACCGCGAGTTTCGGCGAGATAGGAAAGAAAGCCGATGGCGAAACAACCGATGAGGTTGACGGCCAGCGTGCCGTACGGAAAGTCAACGCTCTTCGACCAAGTCTGAACGAATCCCGTAACTGCATAGCGGAGAGTCGATCCGATGAAACCGCCGATGCCTGCTAATAATAATTTGCCCACGTCGATGCGCTCCTAACCAGAGATGTGGTAGGAGTCATCAGCCGGGCAGGCGGTTAATGGCGGACTCCATCGCCGCAGAATCTTCAGTTGGACAATCGGTGCCTTAGCCCGACCGTTAGGGAGGGCTCATCAGCTTAGATGCCTAGCCCTTGCTGACGTGCGGGCTAGTTCCCCGACCTCAAGGCGGCTCAAACAAATGCGAAATCAAATTGTTCCTGATGTACGCGAGGATCGCTGCTGATGTCAACGCCGCCGAGGTAATCTTCGATTTCGTTCAGCACGTCACGTTCCGACTCGCGCAGCGCCCGCGCGATTTCTGGATTCACGCGCAGCATCGCTTGACGTGAGCCTTCGCCGGCGTTCTCTTTCGACAAGCGCCGCGCCTGCTCGAGAATTTCATAGCAGACAGTCTGAGGCGATTTCACCAATCCCGCGCCCTGGCAATACGAGCAAGGCGCGCACAAGGTGCGTTCGAGCGATTGCTTGACGCGCTTGCGCGTCATGATTACCAAACCAAAGTCGTTGAATGAAAGCACCTTCGTCGGTGACTTGTCATGGCGCAGTGCATCCTGCAGCACGGTCATCACGCGCTGTCGATTGCGGCGTTCTTCCATGTCGATCAGATCGAGCACGATGATGCCGCCCAAATCTCGCAGGCGAATCTGGCGCGCGATTTCTTCCACGGCTTCGATGTTAGTGCGCGTGATCGTGTCTTCCAGACGAGTCGCGCCACGGCCGACGAACTTGCCTGTGTTCACGTCGATCGAAACCAGCGCTTCAGTCTGATTGATTACCAGATAGCCGCCCGAGCGCAGCCACACGCGCGGCTTGATCGCTTTATCAATCTCGGCTTGCACGCCGTACTCTTCCAGAATCGGCGTGTCGCGCATGTAAAGTTTCACGCGCTTGACCATCTTGGGATACATCCGGTTCACAAACTCGACGATGCGTTGATACTCCTCTTCCGAGTCGATGCGGATCGCGGTGAAGTCTTCCGAGAGTTGGTCGCGCAAAATGCGCTGTACCAGATCGAGATCGCGATGAACGAGGGATGGTGCTTTCGCTTTTTCCGCATCGCGGCGAATGTCTTGCCACGCGCGCACCAGATAGGCCGCGTCGGCGCGCAACTCAGCTTCGCTGATGCCCACGCCGGCCGTGCGCACGATGAACCCGCCGGCGGTGACCTTCTCGTCCGCATGAATCTTTTGAATCAGTTTGCGCAGCCGAGTCCGCTCAGCATCCGAATCAATCTTGCGCGAAACGCCAAGGTGTTCGACCGTCGGCATGTAAACCAAAAAGCGTCCGGGCAGCGCGATATGCGAAGTGATGCGCGCGCCTTTTTTGGCGATTGGCTCCTTGGCTATTTGCACCAGGATTTCCTGACCCTCGCGCAAGAGATCGGTAATCATTGGTTGCTTGTGTTCGCGACGCGAGGGGCGACGGGCTCCGCGGGGCGGGCTGGGACGACGACCACCACGAGTTGGGGCCTGAGTTGTTTCTTCGGCGACGACAGGCGCTTCGGCAACTAATTCCGGCGCTGACTGCGCTTCGATCGGTTCCGGTGTTTCGATAGCTTCATCCTGTACGTCGCTGTTGGCGTTAGTGTCGTTACCCTCGACGCCTTCCGTTGGTTTCTTGTTGTTGGGTCGGCGGCGACGACGGCCGCCACGTCGCGTGGCAAATTCTTCATGCGCGCGTCCGGTAGTGATGCTCGCTTCCGCGTCGGGGAAAGGCTCGACTGCGTTTTCACTTGCGACCGGTTCTGCGACTTCCGGCAATTCTTCGGCCGTTAGTGTCTTGAAAAACCTGCTGATCACGCCGGCCTTTTTCCGTGGTTCCCTCTTAGCCGGTGCGCGTCGTGTTAAGGGCGCGGTGACTTCTTCGGGCTGAGCAACAGCATCTTCATCATCGCTCACGCGCTGAAACGAAAGACTACGTGAATTTTCGTTCGCACCTTCATCCGAAAAATCGCTTACGTGAGCTGCCACGAGTTCGGGTGAGCGGCCGGATCGAACTCCGGATTCCGATTCGCCGTCATCGACGCGCTCAAACGACGCGGTCGTTGGCTGGACAGTAGGCAGGAGCGATCCAACTTTGGCGTCCGCCAGATCGTCGAAGTCGAATTCTCGAGCGTGCACTTCGTCCATGAGGCGTTCCTGCAACCGAGCGTCTTTGAACATCTCGCCATTCGTGACGCGTTCTTCATCGTCGCTGACACGCTCGAATGACCCCGGGGCTGAAACGAACGGTGTTTCGATCTCCTCAGTTTCCAAACGCGGCGCTTCCGGCTGTTCCGCGCGACTGCGACGCCCGCCGCGTCGTCCGCGACGCCGCTTCTCCGCTTCTTTGGACGGCTCTGCTTCAACGGTGGGGGCGGGTGTTACGGGCGTTTCGACGGCTATGAAATCCGCGCCTTCCAATTCGCGCAGCGGTTCCGCGCGCTCGTGGCTCGCTTCGATGTGGCGCTCGCGCTCAATGCGCGATTGTTCGATGTGCTCAGTGGCAGTCTGCTGCGCCGCCGCAGCATCGCCCTTCTTGGCCGTGTCAACCACGATGCGCTCAAACTCGGCTTCTTCATCGAAGAAGTCCGAGACATAGAGAAAAGCATCGCGTTCCAGACCGATGTCCACAAACGCCGACTGCATTCCCGGCAGCACGCGCATTACGCGGCCCTTGTAAAGGTTGCCGACGATGCCTTGATCCTCTGAGCCGCGTTCGATATAGAACTCAGTAACGCGTTCGTTTTCCACGATCGCGATTTTCTTTTCGCGACCATTCATACTAACAATTAACTCTCTTGACATTGATTTTCTTTCTGCGGCGCGGACACTGCGCGCTCAAGCCCGAAGGCGAAGCGCGCGTCGCGCACGCGGTGAATGAGCGAGAGCGAGCAATCGCCGGCACGGATGCCGGCGAACCGCAGGCAAGGATGCCTGCGCTCCACTCTGCTCAGTTGTTTTGGGAAATCGCCGGCAGAATTTGCCGGCAGTGAATTTGTTCGTCTCGCTGGCGATCGCAGACGAGCAGTACCTAAGTAAGGTTCGCGCGCATGAAGCAGATCAATTGGATCTACATCTCTCGCGGCGCGAGAAGGTTCTGAACTGTCCAAATGGAAACTCCGTTGAACCGCTCGGGCCGTTGCTTCGACTTCGGCAACGATCTCCAGGGAGCCTAGCGTAGCCAATTAGGACGCGCTCTGAAACCTGGTTGCAGTTCTTTCAATCGGCCGTCATATCGACAGCCACAAAATCCGCGCTCAACCTGTCAGTCTGTCCGAAAAATCTGTCGGGGTGACTTGCGTCCGGGCCGGTTGCCCAGCGAGGCGAGCAAAACCAGTATAACAGAGAAAGGACTGTCAGTACCACCTGCGTTAGCGGACGCGTCGGGCTATGCAACCCGTAGGGTTGCGCGAAAGTAGCCGGTGGTCGCAGACCACCGGTTCGTGATTGAAAACATATCGCACCCCGACAGGGGTGCCAGAATGCGAATCAAAGAAGATATTTCTCGTCATACGCTAGGCCGGCCTTCCCGAGCAGTTCCTTCAGTTCATCAACGAATGAGTGCTTGGCATGGTGAGCTTCCTGATTAGCTATGTACTTTCGTACGGCATCGGTCGCGGAGGGACTGATAGTGAACGCAGCGTAACCTTCTTGCCAGCTAAAGTGTCGGTCGAAATTCTCTTTCACCCAATTCGTCGAATCCTTCTTCAGATCTCGCATAACGTCCGCAAGACGATGCACTGGACGGAGGCTTATCAGTACGTGAGCATGATCATCCACGCCACCAACAATCTCAGCGACGCCGTTCATTCCTCTTACCATTCCGCCAAGATAAGAATGTAGTCGCGGGCGCCATTCGGCATGGATGAGAGGCCGTCGTTCCTTCGTCGAGAAAACGATATGGTAATGCAGACTGAAGAAGGTTGATCCCATGGGAGTTACGTCTTCCATTCTTGCACCCCGTCGGGGTGCGGATAAACTTTTTCCGAATCGCCTCCGGTGGTCTGCGCTCCGCTTCGACCACCGGCTACTATCTGGACAGCCCTTATGGCTGTCATGAAGAAAGCACTTAAGTTGCTCGCGTTATTCTCTTTATCAAATCCTTAAACCGCGCGTCGTCCCGCAATGACGCCAGATTGGGATCGTGTTCGTAGCAGGGCCTGTTCTCGTTTCCCAACGCGGCTGAGCGATTGAGCCACTCGAAAGCCTGGTCCCGTTCGCCCTCCAACGCATAGACGGACGCGACGGCGTAAGCAATATCCGGATCGACCGACGCGGTTCGCATCGCTGCTTCGTTCAGCTCGGCGCGCGCTTCCTCGTGATGTCCCTGTACGCTCAAACACATCCCGAGAAACGGCCGCACGCCGTGCAGATTCGGATTCTGCTCGAGCGCTTCGCGCAACAAGGCCGCGGCCGCATCAACCTGCCGCGTGTAGTAGAGCGCGAGCGCGCGAAAAGTTTTCAGCAGTGGATTGTTCGGCTCGACCGATGCCGCCCGATCTAGTTCGCGCTGCGCTTCCGCAAACTTGCCTTGATACAGAAAGATGAGCGCGCGGTTGTAACTGACCACCACGAACGCCGCCGGATCGAGGTGCACCAAACGATCGTAACTGCGCAACGCGCGCTCGTATTCACCGTCCAGCCGGTGCAGCGTCGCTTTCACAAAGTGGACCACCGCCTCGTTCGGCGCTTCGCGGCGCATGCGCGCAACTTCCTCGCGCGCTTTCTGCTTCTGGCCGCGCCACAAATAAACGAAGACCATCAACATCCGGGCTTCGATAATGTTTGGATCGATCGAGAGCGCTTTGGTGAACGCTGATTCAGCGCGCTCGAAATCTTCGGCGCCTCCCAAGCCTTTGAAAACGCGATTGACGTGACAAGCGCCCAAACCGTCATACGCCAACCCGAACGTGTCGTCGAGTTCAATCGCGCGATTGAAGTGCTGAATAGCCGCATCGCAATCCGCCTCGGCGACAGTGCGAAAGATAAAGCGTGCAAACCGATCGCGGCCGCGCAGGTATTCTTCGTAGGCTTCGGCGTTCACCGTCGCTGGTTGCGCTAAGCCGGCTTGCTCATCCGGGCTTAGTTCCAATCGCAAGCCATCGACGATGCGCTGGGTAATCTCGTCCTGCACGGCGATGATGTCCGCGGCCGCTGCATCGATGCGATCGCTCCAGAGAATCTCGCCGTTGGCCACGTCCAGGAGTTGGGCGGTGACGCGGAAACGCTCGCCTACGTGAATGAAACCTGCGGACAAGACGGCGTCCACGTTTAGCTCGCGGCCGACATCGCGCGGGTCGGCCGGTTGCCCCTGGTACTTCGACATTACCGACGATGGGCGCACGACCAGCGAACGAATGCGGGCGAGTTCGGTAATCACCGCGTCGGCCAAGGCGAATTCGTAAAAGCTCGACGCCGGATTGTTATTCAGATTCTTGAAAGGCAGAACTGCCAGGCTCTTCTTCTCGCGATCAGTGGTGGTGATGGAGGGCGCTTCGGTCGTGCCCACGGCCGGAACTGAGGTCAACTGCGGCGAACTCGTGTGCGGTTCAGATCCAGTCAGCGTCTTCAGCCAACGCAGCGCTCGCGAAACCGGATTCGCTCCGGCCAAGTGACGCGCGGGCGCCGCGGTCACTTCAAACTGCGCGCCTGACGAGACCTCTTGGAGCACTTTGCGCAGCTCGTCGCCTAGTTCTGAAATTCTTTGATAACGATTGCTCGGATCCTTGGCCATTGCGCGATCGAGAATTTGTTGCAAACGCGGCGGCGTTGCGCCCGGTCGCGCCTCGGCGAGCGGCTTGGGCGCGTCATAGAGAACTGCATGGCGCACATCGACGGTTGACTTGCCGCGAAATGGCCAAGTGCCGGTGAGCATTTCGTAAAGCAGCACGCCCGTTGAAAAGATATCCGCGCGCGCGTCAACGCGATCACCCCGCGCTTGTTCCGGCGCCGCGTAGGTGGCCGTGCCGTAGGGGACGCCGACCTCAGTCAATTCCGTCTGATGAATACCGGCGGTCGCCGCTTCGGTTTCATCGAGGAGTTTCGCCAGGCCAAAATCCAAAACCTTCACCTGGCCACTGTCCGTGACCATCACGTTGCCGGATTTAATGTCGCGATGAATTATTCCGCGCGCATGCGCCGCGGTCAGCGCGTCCGCAACCTGAATCCCGATCCGCAAAGCGCTTTCCAATTCCAGCGGCCGCCCGTTGACAAGCTGTCGTACGTTGCGGCCTTCGACGTGTTGCATCGCGATAAAGTGCAGGCCGTCTGCTTCGTCGAGATCGAAAATCGTGCAGATGTTCGGATGGTCAAGCGCGGACGCGAGCCGCGCTTCGCGATCGAAACGCTTCAAGTTAGATTCTTTAACGGTCAATTCGGCGGGCAAAACCTTGAGGACGACCGTGCGGCCCAGTTTGTTGTCAGTGGCCTTATAAACTGTGCCCTGTCCGCCGGCGCCGAGCTTTTGGAGGATCTTGTAATTGCCGAAATTCTGCCCGACCATGAGTGCCGTTATTTAACTCTCAAATAACCCCGACTGCAAATGTTTCCCCAGGGCGGAATAATCCGTTGGCCAGCGGATGATATACTCCGACCCGAAAGTCAGGATGATTCCCGCGAAGGAGATCGATCAAATGGCCGTTAGTTTGACCGAGAAAGAGTTTTCCCAACACGTCGGCACGACGTTTCACCTCACGGCAGACCAGCGAGAGATCGAGTTGGAGTTAATTGAAGTTAACGGATACGTCACCCAGGAGATCGAGCAAGGCGGCATGGAGCGGTTCTCGGCTTTCTTTGTCGGCCCTGGCGACCCGTTTCTCCCGCAGCGTGTTTATGAATTGAAGCACGAGCGCATGGGGGAATTCGAACTCTTTCTTGTGCCCATCGCCGGTGACGAGAAGAGTTATCGATACGAGGCTGTGTTTAATTACTTCAAAGAGGCAGAAGGCAGTAAGCAGTAAGCAGAAGGCAGCCGGAGCGGCCCGTTTTCTGCCTACTGCTTTTTGCCTACTGCCTGCTGTTCTCCGCCCGCCACTCCATGTGCTTATACGCGCCGAACTCTTCGATCACGACGAAACCGAGTCGCTCATAAAAGCGGTGCGCATTGTTATTGAGCACAAAGACCATGTGACGCAGGGCCTTACCCGCGCGCTTTGATTCTTCGATCAGCCAACGCAGCAGCAGCGTCCCGGCGCCGCGATTTTGAAACTCGGGCAGGATGGCAATGTCGAGCAGACGAATCTGGCTGTCATCTCTTCCGATCCAAATTCTTCCGGCCGGGTAATCGTCGATCAGGATTACAAAGTATTCGGCATCCGGGAATCGCGCGCCGTATTCGCGTCGCTGCAAATCGAACTGCCATTTCACAAACGCCTCTTGCTGCCCGGCTTCCCACTGAGCCTGCGCGAGTTCGTCCGCCCGCGTGGCCGCATAGATTGAAAGCAGAAACTCTTCGTCCGCATCCACAACCGGTCGCAGAGCCAGCCGTCCGCCGCCTGGCAATATGAAATTGATCTCGTGATTATCCATCCGATTTCTTTCCCGCGGGCTTATTCTACTTCATCCCGACACCGCGAGCCTGTCGAGGCCAACCGGCCCACCCACGGCAAAAAAAGGCGCCGTGCCTCCGTCAAAGTTTGGGGAAACCCGATTGCGCCCTGGCGCAGGCAACCGAGCCAAACTATCAGCTATCGTACTTTCCGCAAAACGTAGGCCGTTGAATGTTTACCTAAAACATAATAGACTCGGAAACTTACAAATTGAGCGGGAGCCCAACCTGAACCCGCCCGGCACGGTCCCCACCTCCGCCGGATAATCAAGGAGAACGAAATGTCTATCACTCGCAGAAAGTTTTTGAAGGCGGGGACTTTGGTGGCGCTGGCGACCGCGATTCCCCTAAGGGCGACCGCCCAACAAGTTCGGAAAGGGGATGACGGCAATCCCATCGACCAATCAAAGGATGTCGCCGCCGACCCGCTTTCGGGTTATACCAGATCGGCCTTTTCATCTTATTTGAATTCCATCTTCCGGATTTATACCGGATACTCGTTTGTTGATGTCGCGTTGGTCGAAGTAAAGGATCTGATGCCGGGAGCGGCTACCGCGCAAACCGGCGCGGAATGTTTTTCGTTGCTGTTCCGCGGTGGTAACACTGCTCTGCGGCAGAACACATATAAGATCGAGCACCCGTCCCTCGGCAAGTTCCAACTGTTCCTGGTTCCGGGAAAGCCGGATGACAACGGCGCCCAAAGCTTTGTCGCCATCATTAATCGACTGTCGTACAGCGAGGCGCAACGCCCCGCCCCGACGCGTCTGTCAAGACCGGCCGGAACAGTGACGCCGCAAGAGACGCTTACGCCAGGGCCCAAAAAGACAAACACACCCGCGACCACTACCACGCCGCCTAAGAAAACCAAGCCGTCAAAGCGACGCGGCGGCGATGAAGATTTCTTTGAGGGCGTGATTGACTAGTGATCGTGTCAGAAGCCCGACCGCATCACCCATAGAATTTACTCTGGAGGAGTAGCAACCATGGCAGAACCATTTCTTGGTGAAATCAGAATCTTCAGTTTTGGCTTCGCCCCGAAAGGCTGGGCGTTGTGTAACGGGCAGCTTCTGCCCATCAATCAGAACCAGGCGCTTTTCAGTTTGCTGGGCACGACCTTTGGCGGCGACGGGCAGACGAACTTTGGGTTGCCGAACTTGCAGGGTAACACGCCTATCCACGTCGGCAGCGGCCATGTCCTTGGCGAGCGTGGCGGCGAACAGGCGCACACGGTTTCGATTGCGGAGTTGCCGACACACACCCATGTGTTGCAAGCGTCGTCTGACAATGCAAACGCCAGCCCCCCGACACCCGTGGCGAATATTCTCGCATCGAGCGCGCCGGGTCAGGCCTACAACTCGCCGTCGTCGCTTGCGGCGATGAACCCGGCAAGCATCGCGAACACCGGCGGCAGCCAGCCACACCAAAACATGCAGCCTTTTCTGGTGCTAACGTTCGGCATTGCGCTCCAGGGCATCTTCCCGTCACCGAACTAAGAGGAGAAAAGAATATGGCACAACCATACGTTGGCGAAATCAGAATGTTTGCCGGCAACTTCGCTCCGGCGGGCTGGATGTTCTGCTCCGGCCAGTTGCTCCCGATCTCTGGGAACGAGACGCTGTTTCAGTTGATTGGCACGACCTATGGAGGCGATGGGCGATCTACGTTTGCGCTGCCGGATCTTCGGAGTCGGGTTCCAATTCATCAGGGCAACGGATTTGTTCTGGCCGAGACGGGCGGCGTCGAGACGGTAACGCTTACTACCAATCAGATTCCGGCGCACAGCCATGCCCTGCTGGCATCGGCGAGTCCGGGTACCAACGCCGCCCCCGCCAACGCTGTTTTGGCAAAGACTACGACCGGGTTTCTTTACATAAATGAAAACCCGACCAGCAACATGGCCGTCACAGCCATCACAGCCACCGGAGGTAGTCAGCCGCACAGCAACATACAGCCCTATGGCTGTCTTATGTACATCATCTCGCTGTTCGGAATTTTCCCGTCGCAGACGTAAGAGGAGAAAAGAATCATGGCAGATCCATTTGTTGCAGAAGTCCGCATTTTCCCGTTCAACTTTGCGCCCAAGGGCTGGGCCTGGTGTGATGGGCAGATACTGCCGCTTTCGCAGAACACAGCGCTCTTCTCGTTACTGGGCACGACGTATGGCGGCAACGGCCAATCAACTTTTGCCTTGCCTGACTTTCAGGGCAGCGCCGTCGTCCACGCAGGACAGGGACCGGGCCTCTCCACGTATTTCGAAGGACAGCGTGGCGGCAGTGAGACGGTGACGCTGCTTGAGTCCGAGATTCCATCGCACCCGCACCAACTGAAAGCAGATCCAAACGTTGCCGAGACGCCGGATCCAAGTGCCAACAGTCTCGCTAGAGCGACGAGCATTAACGCTTATCAAACCAATTCGAACGCGAACCTGGTGTCTACGGCGCCGGGCATCCTGGCGCCGGCCGGAGGCAACCAGCCGCACAACAACATGATGCCGTACCTGACGCTCAATTTTAATATTGCGCTGCAGGGCGTCTTTCCGCCGCGCATTTAAGTGGCGCAAGTTGCCAACTTGCGCCACATCAATTCCGCCGGTGCCGACTCTTCAATGGAGTTTGTGCTGGCGGTTTTGCATGAGCAGCCTGAAAGGCTGCCAGATAGTAGCCGGTGGTCGAAGCGTAGCGCAGACCACCGGAAGCGAGTTGATAATTATTTGGCACCCCGACGGGGTGCAAGAATGGTGGAGAGCGAAATCAAGATCGACTGTGGCACCCCTCCAGGGTGCGGGCGATCACTCGCTGCTTACCGGAGGTCTTCGCTTTGCTGCGACCTCCGGCTACTTTCGCGGAACCCTGCGGGTTCCAATGCTCCAAGGTTCCATTCGCTTCAGGGATGAATTCCAATTGACCCAAAATCCAAGCTGTAATAGTCTTACTCCCCTGACTAATTAGGAAATTCTGCCGACGTTTAGATCGCAAGAGCTGCCACCACAAGGAGTGATACGTGAAGCGTTCGTTGCCACTTTCAGCCCGGAGCATTCAAGCCCCCGAGGGAAACAAGGTACGCTTTGTGTCTCGACTAAGCTGGCGCAGTCCGCTGGCCCTCGTTTTGATTTCGTTTGTTGCTGCCGCGACGCTGATCACCTTTGCGGTCTCAGCCAACAGGAAAGCGAACAGTGGCCCGGGCGTCTCGCCCGTGAATCACGCGCAGGATGCGCGGGCCACAAAACCATTAACCAGGATCGCCAATCCCCGCACCGTGGCGCCAATGTCTCCGATGTTCGCGCCGGTGGTTACCGCGACGCTCACCGACAATATTACCTCAGCCACTAAGGTAATTCCCGGCGGGACGATCAATTACACCGCGGTCATCAGCAACACCACCACAGATGCGACCGGCGTGCAGTTTACCGACACGCTCGATGCGAACACGACGTCTGTCGGCTCGCCCGTCGTTTCGCCGATTGCTTTTAACGACACGTATGCGGCCACGGGAAACGTGCAGATTTCTGTTGCTGCCGGCAGCGGCCTGCTGGTCAATGACTTTATGGGTTCGAATCCGGCCGGCACGATCACCGCCTCTGACGTCGCCAGCACGCAGGGCGGAACGGTTGCCGTAAACGCTGCGGATGGCGCGTTTACTTACACACCGCCCGCCAATTTTACGGGCACGGATACTTTCACGTACACCTTGTCTAACAGCGCGGCCAGCAGTGTCGGGACGGTGACGATCACTGTTACGGATCGCGTCTTGTTCGTCAGTTCAGCGGGAGTAGGCGCGGCAAATTGTCGGCCCGCGACGACATGTACGCTGGCGACTGCCGATGCGCTCGCTGCTCCGACTGGAAAAGATTTGGTTTTCGTTACGAGCGGCACTTACAGCAGCGCGGCTATTTCGCTTAACAGTGCCCAGACAATCGCGGGTCAAGCAATCACCTTTGCTCAGGCGCTGAGTGACGCCACCATCACGCTGGCGCCGAATAGCGTCGCGCCTGTTTTCGGTGCGAGCACGACGCCGGTGCTTAACAACGCCGGCACTATAGTCACCCTGGGCGGTAACAATCTGGTCGAGGATCTCTCGATCAATCCATCAGCCGGCAACGGCATTCTCGGGAACAACATTACGACGGGCGCGACCATCCGCAACCTGACGGTCACGGGCACCGGCGCAGCCAACGGCATCAACCTAACTGGCACCAGCACTGGCAGCACCTTCAATTTGAGCAACATCGGCGTGACTACGGCCAGCGGCAACGCCTTGAGCGACGTCGGTCCCGGCGCCGCCACGACTGGCGGCACGATCAACGCCACGCAAGACAACAGCACGACAATTAACACGCTGGCGTCGACGACCGGCATCGCGCTGAACCTGGTTAACACGACAATTGGCGCCAGCGGTGTCACCTTCCGGAGCATCGCAGCGAACGGCGGATCGAAAGGCATCGTCCTTAACAACACGGGCGCCACTGCCGGGTTGACTGTCACCGGCACCAGCACTACGGCAAGTACGGGCGGCACTATTCAAAATATCAGCACCCGCGGCGGCGAGTTCATCACGACCAAAGCCCTTTCGCTGAAGAACATGAACTTCACTAATGCCAACACGAGCGATGGCGGCACGTGTACTGACCTTTCGACGTCGGGCTGCAATGCAGACATCTATCTCAGCAGTGTTACGACTGCGACCCTGGACAATGTCAACATCTCCGGTACGACCGCGCAGGAAGGAATCAACGGTGTAACCGTCAGTGACTTCTCTTTGCTCAATAGCACCATCGCGAACTGCGGCGCTGCGGTGGAAGAGGGCTGCGTCAAGATGCGGGGATTGACCGGAACAGCGGCAATCACGAATTCGAACATCAGCTTTCCCGGTCAGGACGTGGTCGAGATCGTCAACAGCTCTGGAAGTCTTTTGCTCAATGTGAATAGCAGTACCTTCCGCGACAGTCAGGCGTCAGGAAACGGGGGAAACGGTATTCAGATGAGAAGCGAAGGAACGGCGAACACGATAATGAATGTGAATAGCTGCACCTTCCTCAGGATCAGGACCAATGGGATCCAGGCGACGGCAATTAACAGCGCGACTAATGACGTTGATGTGACGACCAGCACGTTTGATCCCGACACCGGCACCATGATCGGTCTCGATCTCGACGCCGACAACACCGGAAACCTAAAATTCAATATCGTTAGCAACACGAAGATATACAGCCGCAACGGTCCGGCAGTTAATGTCTTTGGCGATACGAATGCGGTCATCAACGGGCGCATAAACAATAACGCTGACGTTAAGGTTCTAAACAACGTAGGCAGCAACGTCGGTTCCGGTATTCGCGCCAACATCAACAAGGATGCTACTGCCAGAATAGAAGTTAAGAGCAATACTGTTAACGTAGCTTCTGACGACGCCGGTATAGATCTAACTGGTATCGGAAAGACGACCGCCAATCCCGGCGGCGCGACGAACACGTTAGACGCCACGGTTACTGGCAACAACGTCACGATCGGCGCAACGTCTACATACGGTATCTTCACGATATCTGCGAGCAACGCCGGCGACACCAATGCGATTTGCATGAACGTGGCTAGCAACGTAGTGACACGGAATCCTTCTTCCATTGCCTCTTTCCGGGCGCGCGTACCCAGCGTCAATGGCTTTTACAGGATGAATGGATTTACGACTAATGCTGAGAATACTTGGAACGCCAATGGAAACACGCCTGTAAGTGCCGGTGGCAGTGAAGTCAGCTTTGGCGGCAGTGGCACGTTCGGTTCCTGCACAGCCACTCTGCCGACGAATCCGACCATAACACCGTCGTCGATGTACCGACCGGAGACAAACCGGCTGTTCGAGGTAGCTCAGAACGATCAGACTACGCAGCCTGTTGAATCCACCAGCGGGGCTATGTCCAGCGGCAGTAACGCCTCATCGACGACGTTCTCGTGGTTGATGCAAGCCATTCATCCAATCACAGCCTTCGCGGCGAAGCTGAACTTCCTTAACAGCAACAGGAGCGCGTCGACTGATCGGGGCCTTAGCCCGCGCGTAAGCAAGGGCTCAGGGTCTATGATTGAGCCGAACGGAGCCCTCCCTGACGGTCGGGCTAGTGCCCGGTCAGCCTCGGCCGCGATCTTGCCACAGAAGAAAGGTGTGACGCCTCAGTCTGGCGAGACGATCGGCCCGATCAGCATCGGCACGTTGCCGATCGGCAAGAGCGTCACGATCAAGTACCAGGCGACGGTGAACGCGCCGCCTTTGGTCAAGTCAGTGAGCACGCAGGGCACGGTGTCGGGCGGCAACTTCAGCAACGTCTTGACCGACGATCCGGAGCCGGTGGGCGCGAGTGATCCAACGGTGACGAACATCGACGTGGCAATCACGTGGACGGGCGCTCTCAGCACTGACTGGAACACGGCTGGCAACTGGAATTTGACGGGACCGGTGACTTCAACCTACGCGCCGGGCGTTTCGAATCCGGCCATCAACGATGTGATTATTCCAAGCGGGGTGTTGCCGAACGAACCGAATATCGGGACGACCGACATCGGCATCTTCAGCTTGAACATCTCGAATGGTCGGACGCTGACGATTGGCGCTGGTCGCATCCTGACGATTGGCGGCGGCGCTGGCAGCGATCTGACGCTCGATGGGATCATCAGCGGCGGCGCTTTGCAATTTGGCGGCGCCGGTCCGCATGTCATTAACAACGCCGGTGGCACGGGAAGCCTTTCATCCACTAACCTGATGACGGTGTTAAGTGGCTCAACCGTAAACCTGAACAACAACCTGCAAATGGGTGCTCTGACGGTCATCGGTGGCTCCATCATGAACATCACCAACCGCACTCTGTCTCTGAATGGGGCGGGCGCGGCGCTGTCAGCGGCTGGCAGCTTTACGACCACGGGCAGCACGGTAGTCTTCAATGGCAGCGCCGCGCAGACGACGGGCACCATCTATAACAATCTGACCATCAACAACGCTGCCGGGGTCACGCTAACCGGAAACAGCACGGTCAATGGCACCCTGGCCCTGACCAGCGGCGATCTGAACACGGGCGCGTTCACGCTGACACAGCCGAACACGACTGCTTCAACCGGCGCCGGTGATGTGGTGGGCACGGTGAAGCGGACCGGTGGCCCATTTGGCCTGATCTCGTTAACGTTTGGTAACCCCAATAACATCCTCACCTTCACCGGCGCCGGCACCAGGCCCACCGATGTGACGGTGCTGCTGGCGAAAGTCGCGCCGGCAACTTACGCGGCGGCGGTGCAGCGCAATTACACGATCAGCCAGACCGGCGGCTCTGGATTTACGGCCACCGTTCGCTTGCGCTATCTCGATCCAGAGCTGAACCTGAACACGCCTGAGGCTAACTTGAACCTGCGGCGGCTGACGGGCGGGTTATGGAAGGCCCAGACGCCGACGACGGTGGACTCGGTTAACAACTTTGTGGAATCCACTGGCGTTGCGGCAGTAAACCTGGCGACGCAATGGACCTTCAGCACGCTGGCGCCCACTGCGACTGGCAGCACAGTGAGCGGCCAGATCGTCGACAACGACGGCAACCCGGTCGAGGGCGCGGTGGTACGACTCAGCGGCACTCAGAACCGCAAGACGATCACCGACACGCGCGGCAATTACAGCTTTGCGGATGTCGAGACTAATGGCTTCTACACCGTCACGCCTTCACGGGTGAACTACAACTTCGCTCCGGCCACCAGAGGTTTCAGCGCGCTGGGCGCGCAGACGGAAGCGTCGTTCGCTGGCGCCTACAACGGCAACCATCTGAATCCGCTGGACACGACCGAGTACTTCGTACGCCAGCAGTATCTGGACTTCCTCGGCCGCGAACCGGAAGAGAAAGGCTTCAACGATTGGACTGACACGATTAATAACTGCGCCTCAGGCGATGCCAGTTGTGATCGCGTGCATGTCTCAGAGATGTTCTTCCGCTCAGAAGAGTTCCAGCAGAGAGGATACTTTGTCTATCGGTTCTACTCGGCAGCGTTGGGACGCAAACCTGATTACGCTGAGTTCACGCCGGACATGTCGAGGGTCAGCGGCTTCCTGGATGCCACTCAGTTGGAAGCGGCGAAGACTGCATTCGCGAACGACTTCACGTCGCGAGCAGCGTTCGTCAATCAGTACGGCACGCTCAACAACGCGGCGTACGTCGATGCTCTGACCGCAGCGGCGGGAGTGAGTCTGTCGAACCGGCAAGCGTTGATCGAGTCGCTGGACGCGGGCACGCTGACACGAGCACAGGCGCTCAGGCAGATTGCAGAAAGCGGCGAGGCCTATGCGAGGTACTACAACCAGGCGTTTGTGGTGATGGAGTACTTTGGATACCTGCGACGCGATCCGGACATTCTGTACCTGAACTGGATCGACGTGCTGAATCAGGGCGGCGATTCACGACACATGGTCGAAGGGTTTGTTGATGCGACCGAGTATCGCAACCGGTTCCAACGGTAGGAAGAATTAGCCGCGGATGAACGCGGATAAGCGCGGATAAGAAAAAAGAACCAGCCACAAAAAGGCACAAGTAGCACAAAAGGGAATTCCCCTGATTTGCTCTTGTGCTTTTATTGTGGCTAGCTCTTTTTCGTTCTGCTTAATCTGTGAAATCTGCCGATGACTGTCCTTGTCTTACCCGCGACGATCCGCGGCTGATTTAGTCCTTCACTCAGAAAACTCTTTGACCAGATCGAAATATTCGGGCAATTCCTAGTTCACGAACCGCCGCAGTTGCACGCTGATTGCGAACCCGATGGCGATGAAGGTGGAAAGCACCGAAGAAAGACCGGCGCTCATCAACGGGAGCGGTACGCCGATCACGGGCAGCAGGCCGACGGCCATGCCGACATTGATGAAAATCTGAAAGATTAGTCCGCCGACAATCGCCATGATCACCAACATGCCGGTCCGATCCCGCGAGCGGCGCGCGTCCGTGATCAAGCGCGTCAAAAGCAACGCGTACGATGCCAGCAGCAACAGACAGCCAATGAAGCCGGTCGTTTCTGCCGTCACGGAAAAAATGAAATCTGAATGCGGCTCTGGCAGGAACTTCAGGCTGCTCTGCGAATGTTCGCGATCGCGCGATCCCAGTAAACCGCCTTCTCCCACCGTGACCATCGACTGCCACGTGTGATAACCAAACCCGCGCTTGTCGGCGTTCTCGGGATCGAGAATGACATTGATGCGTTCGAGCTTGTATCCGTGAAGTAGTCCCGTCTTGACACCCACCTCGTAGGCAAGGGGCGCGCCTCCGATGGTCGCGACCAGCGCCGCGACGACGATCCACATCCGCATTGATGAAAGGAACAATACAATCGCCAGCAACGGCAAGTACGTTATCGCCTGGCCCACATCCGGTTCCAGCAAAATCAAGCCTATCGGCAACGCCAGAATCACGCCGCCGATGAAGAGTTCCTTCCACGTGAGCAAGCCGCTGCGATGCTTGCCAAAATATTTTGCCAGCATCAAGACCACCGGAATTTTGACAAACTCAGACGGCTGAAACTGCCCCAATGATCCAGGCAGCCTGATCCAGCAGCGCTGGCCATTTATTTTCATCCCAATACCCGGCACGAGCACGACGATCAGCAAGATCAACCCCAGCACGTAGAGAATCGGAGCCAGCTCAACCAGGCGGCGATAGTCGCTGAAGGCGATCGCGAGCATCGCTACCAGGGCGATCCCGAGACCGATTAGTTGCTTTTGCCAGAAGGTCTCCGTGGGCTGCGCATTGTGAATCTCCCACGCCCCGAAACACACGATCGCGATCGCCAGTACGGCGATCAACCAATCAAAGTCGCGGAGCTTCCGGTTTTTTAGAATCGCGAGCATAAATCAGTAGGCAGTAAGCAGAAGGCAGAAAGTAGAAAGCAATAAGCAGTTACTCATCACTCAAGACTTCTTACCTCATCGCATTCGCAACGCAATGTTATTCGGCGGCGTTTCCTTTGCTGGCCGCGTCTTGGCGTAATAGACGTCGTAAATGGCGCGTACTGACGGCGCTCCAAAGCGCGAGCCGAGGCCCGCGTTTTCGATCATCGCGACACACGAAATCTCAGGCTTAAACGCCGGCGCGTACGAGACGAACCATGAATGATCTTTGTGCTCGCTGCCTTCTTTGCCCAGGCCGACGACCTGCGCGGTGCCGGTCTTGCCCGCGATATCGAAATTGGCCATCTTGATTCCGGTGGCCGTGCCGGCGACGTTAACCACCGACCACATGGCATGGACTACTAAATCGTTTTGGTCTTTCGGGATCGGCAGAATCTTTGGTTGCGGGCGATCAAAGGTCCGGCCCGGACGCGCCGCGCGATACTCTGAACGCGACGGATCGTTACCGACGGCCGGAATCGCGCGAACTTCTTTCAAGAGATGTGGCACATACATCTTGCCCCCCATGCCGATCGCCGAATGCGCGCGCAACAAAGCGATCGGAGTCAGCACGTCTTCACCCTGCCCGAACGAAGAATAAACCGTGTCGATGTCTTTCCACTCCGGGTCGCTGGGATAAAGACGCGCCTTCAACTCCCGCGAAGGTGTCGTACTGATGATCTCATGCGGCAGGTCGATGCCCGTGCGTTTGTCGAGATCAAACTCATCGACCATCGCCTGGATGCCTTCCAGCTTCATCTTCAGCCCAAGATGGTAAAAATAGCCGTCGCACGATTTCATGATCGCAAAATGAACATCAGGCGAGCCGTGGTTGCCACCCATGCAGCGCGTAAATTTATTGCCGACCGTGATGCCACCGCCACAGACCAGATTTGAACCCTGAATCGAAATCGCGCCCTGTTGCAGACCGGCGGTCGCCATCAACGGCTTCCAGGTCGACCCCGGCGGGTAGCGTCCCTGAACTGCCCGGTCGATTAAAGGCTTGTCGGGGTCGGTCAGTAACTTTTGATATTCCGCGCGGCCTTCTTTGGTCGCGATCCGTCGCGAAAAGAGATTTGGATCGAAGGTCGGCGCCGACGCCAGCGCGAAAACCTCGCCGTTATTCGGATCCATCGCGATGATCACGCCGCGACCCTGGGGTGACTTGCGCAATTGATCTTCGGCGGCCTGCTGCAAATCGAGATCGATTGTAGTCACTATGTCCTGGCCGGTCTGCGGCTCAACTCTTTCCACTTCGCTTTGAATGTGGCCGCGACTGTCGACGATCACTTTGCGGTAACCGTCACGCCCGCGCAGGTATTCGTCATAGACGGCTTCCAGGCCATCCTGCCCGATGATGTCGCCAGGCTTGAATCCCTTGTCGCGGAATTCCGGTTTGTTCAATTGCTCGGGACTAACTTCGCCCACATAGCCGAGCACATGCGCCAACATTCCGTTCGGTGGATAGCGCCGCTGCGGAGTTTGCTCGACGCGCAACGCGGGATATTCCAACTGGTGCGCATCGACCCAGGCAATGTCGGTGAGGCCGGCCTCTGCCTTGATCAGGATCGATTCGAAAGCCGGCTGAGACTTAACCTGATCGAAACGCTCGCGCAGAATCTCGGGATCGATATTCAAGCCTTCCGAAAGCGGCTTGATCAGCGAAGTTCGATCGATGCTCTTGGTGTCTTCACGTGACAGGATGACCGTATAGATTGGTTGCGAATCAACCAGCGGAACCGGACCACCGTTGCGATCGAAAATCCTTCCGCGCGCTGCGGGGATTGGCAACTTCCGCAGGCGTTGGTTCTCGGCGACTTCGGCATACCGCGCGCCATTTACAATCTGGAGCAAGTAAAGCCGAACTGCCAGCACGGCGAGCAAAACCAGCACCAGCACCTGGATGATGCGCAACCGAACGCGCAGGTTTTGCGAGTCGTCAACGAATTTCATCTGCTTGTGAATCGCGAATCGTCAATGGCGGTCAAAGTATTTTCTGTTTACCATTCACGATTTACCATTTACGGTTTAGCCTCCGCGTCAAACTCGACGGTCGACGCGCAACGCGGCGGCGAGCTGAGAACTTTCGCCGCTGCCGGGCCCGCTCGCTGAGATACGAATCATAGACGAATAGCAGCAGCGTGCCGGCCACGGTCGTGGCAATCAGCTTGAAAGAAAGCGACCGCACAAAAGGCATCGGCGGTCTTTGACCTAGAAGTCGATGCGCGCCCACATAAAGGAGATTGTCGACCAAGGCAGCGCTCGCCAGAACTGGAATGCGCAGCAGCGTCGTGTCCAGCATGACGCGCGATGCCACGAAGTAAACAGCGTAAGCGATCAGCGTCTTTGAAAACCCACCCGCCCCCAACAAAGCTGGCGGTCCGCTGATCACGTCGGTGGCCAGGCCCGCGGCTGCCGCGATGACCAGGGCCTGCAATGGTTCGCGCTGCAGGGCGAAATAGACAACCAGAATCAGTGCCAGGTCAACATAAGCCAGCGGTTGCCAGATTGCTCGCAGCGCGGATTGTAAAGCGATAACGACCACCAGCAGCGCTGCAATTTTCAGTTGACGCATGGCTAGAAGAGTAGGCAGTAGGCAGTGAGCAGTGAGCAGTAAACACAATGAGCGGCCGTTTGCCTTTTAGCCGTGCGGGTAACTGGCGGGTGCATGGTGCTTCCTGCCTACTGCTTACTGTCTACTTTCTTTTCCGCGTTGGGGAGCGCCTGATCTGAGTCCGTTCGTTGCGGGGGGTGATACAACAACACGGCGACTTCTTTCACTCGGTCCAGACCAGCCGTTGGCCGGATGCGAATCGCCTGCGTCTGCGTGCTTGATCCTGAACCAGCTTCGACGACTGCTCCGACATCGTAACCCGGCGGATAAATTCCATCCTGACCCGTGGTGAACACAGTGTCGCCGACCTGGACTCTTTCCAGGCCTGAAACGTAACGCATCTCGAGCAAGCCGCTCTCGCCCAGGCCTTTGATTGAACCGAGGGATTGCGATTGGCCCAACTGGCCCACCACCGCGCCCGCGCCGGATTTTTCGTTCGTGATCAGCATGATCTGCGCGCTCCACGGACTGGTCGATACCACGCGGCCAACAATTCCTCCCGGCGCGACCACTGGCATGTTGACTTCCACGCCCGACCAGCGACCCTTATCGATCACGATGTTGTCGAACCACATCGACGGGTCGCGCGCTATTACCTGCGCCACGATGGTTTCGTAACTACTCTTCGCTTTCAGATCGAGAAGTTTTTCGAGTCGCTCGGCGGTGGCGACCTGTTGCCGCGTGTCGCGCAACTCGTTTTGCATCTGCTTGATTTGGTCGCGGAGTTGTTGGTTCTCAACCGAGGCACGGCGCAGTTCGCCGATGTTGCCAAAGAATCCAATCACGCCGTTGCCCACGCTCGACGCGCCTCGCTGAAATGGATAAGCAGCGCCCTGGACGATCGAGCGAATCTTCCGCTGCTTGGTGGCGTCGTCCCGCGCGTCGTAAGTCATCAACGCAAAATTCAGTGCCAGCAGCCCGAACAGCCACCAGGGAGCGCGCTGGCGAATTTCTCTTTGAGTGCGAATCGCGGCCATTGTAAAACTAGAGGTCAGAGATCAGATGTCGTAGATCAGAGGTCAGGAACCTCGGACTCCCGGACTTCCGACCTCTGCTAATAGGTTCCGCTCGTCAAGCTATTGTCCCACTTTACGCGCTTCAGCAGGTCAAAATCCGAGAGCATCTTGCCGGTGCCGAGCACGACTGAAGCCAGTGGATCTTCCGCCAGAGAAACCGGCAAGCCGGTCTCGATCGACAGTCTCTTATCGAAGTTTTTCAACAAAGCGCCGCCGCCGGTCAGCACAATGCCGCGCTCGACAATGTCCGCCGAAAGCTCGGGAGGCGTTCGTTCCAGCGCCACGCGCACCGCATTGATAATCGTCGAAACTGAATCGCCGAGCGCTTCACGGATTTCTTCGTCAGTGATCGTGATCGTTTTCGGAATGCCCTCGATCAAATTTCGGCCGCGCACTTCGAACGACAACTCTTCGTCGAGCGGAAACGCCGAACCCAATTCAATCTTGATTGCCTCCGCGGTGCGTTCGCCGATCAGCAGATTGTATTTTCGTTTGATGAACTGCGTGATCGCTTCGTCCATCTCGTTGCCGGCGACGCGCACCGATTTCGAATAGACGATGCCGCTCAAACTGATCACGGCGATGTCTGTCGTGCCGCCGCCAATGTCCACGATCATGTTGCCGAACGCTTCCGTGATTGGCAGCCCGGCGCCAATCGCAGCCGCCATCGCTTCTTCGACCAGATAAACTTCCGATGCTTTGGCGCGGTACGCGGAATCTTCGACGGCACGTCGTTCGACTTGGGTAATCTCTGACGGAATGCCGATGACCACGCGCGGGCTGACCCACGTCTTGCCGTTGTGCGCCTTGCGGATGAAGTGCTGCAACATCTTTTCGGTCACTTCGAAATTCGCAATCACGCCGTCTTTCATTGGCCGAATCGCAACGATGTTGCCGGGCGTGCGGCCCAACATCTCTTTTGCGTCGCGGCCGACGGCTTCGACGGCGTTCGTGACTTTATTGATCGCGACGATCGACGGTTCCGAGACGACAATGCCGCGGCCCTTGGCGTAAACCAAAGTGTTCGCGGTGCCGAGGTCGATCGCCAGGTCGCTGGAGAAGAGGCTAAAGATCGATTTGAAAAAAGCCATCTGGAAAAATCCTTGACTGTAAAATGAATGGGCCTGAAAGAGGTGAGCGATTACTTCGGCGCGGGCTTTGAAGCCGTGAAGCTCCTCGAGTCCCTGGCAAATGGAAAATAACTCACCGACGCAGAACCGAAGTACCAAGATACAACGATTCTGTCGCCAACGCTATCAGGAAATTAGTTTCTGGTCGGGAAATCTTTGAAATTGGGATACTCCCAACGTCGCCGGTTTTGAGACTCCCTCGACAGCGGCATCCGACGGTTCGGCAATGACCCGAATGCAGTTCTTATCCGCGGCCTTGGCGCCGTACATCGCCGCGTCGGCGCAGTCGACCAGTTGCTGCGGCGACAGCGCGTGCTCGGGAAACACGGCGATCCCAAAACTGGCGGTCAGCGAAACCTTCAGCCGACGTCCGCCAGTAAAGTCATGCTGCTCGATTTTGGAACGGATCCGCTCTGCTACCTGAACGGCTTCGTCGATTCCTGTCTCAGGGAGGATCACTACAAACTCGTCACCCCCGTAGCGCACCACGCAATCCGTATCGCGCACCGCCGGCAGGATCAGGGCAGCGACTTCCATCAATGCGTGGGAACCGACCAGATGTCCATACAAGTCATTCACTCTCTTGAAATCATCCAGATCAAGAAATAACGCTGCGACCTTGGTCTTGTAGCGGCGGGCTCGTTTTACCTCGTTCACCAGGAACTGCCGCAAGTAACGTGCGTTGTGCAACTTGGTCAGATCGTCCGTCAGCGAAAGACGTTCGGCCTCGGCAATGCGCACTGAGTTTGCTAACGCCGATGCGATTGGGATCGCCAGCGCCGTCAGCAACGAAGCTTCGGTCGCAGAGAACTGACGCGCACCCGCACTGACACGAACCCCCTCCAGCACGCCGAGAACTCTTTCGCCGCTGACCAGCGGTACGGCGATCACGCGCCGACCGCGCTCAATCTTTCTCGTCGGCGCGATTTGTGTTGCCGCGGCGCGTGCGGTTTTTGATTCCGGCTCATTGAGAACCTCTGGAACGCTCAGCAACTCGTCGCTCCAATCTACATCAAAGCTCAAAGAATCTCCGCGTAAACTGCTTCTGGTCACCAGCGCCTCGAAGTTCATCACATCAACGCCGCTTGCTTGCGCGATGGCAAATATCGTCCAACGATGGGCGGTGACCAAACGTGCGATGCCTGCGAGCGCCGCTTGTCCTGCTTCCTTTTGATTCGACGCGAGGTGAAGCGACGACAGCAGCGCTAGAGCTCCCCGTAGGCGCTCGCCGCGCACCGAAGTGGGAAGTGAAAAAGCGCGGCTGTCAGGCAGACTCTTGAATTCGGGGGGCAGCTTGAGTTCGCCGGTGCCTGGACCGTCTTCGACTTGTCGCAAAAGCGCCGGCAGCTGCGCGGGCCGATCAGCAATCGCGCGGAATCCCAGGCGCTTCAGCGCTGTATCTCGCGGCGCGGCCGCATTGAATGCCCCGGTCCTTGGCGACGAACGGCGAGAGGCGACTACGGACACGCCCGGCCATCTCAAGCTGGCAGATTTGATGACCGCGCGCAGCTCTTCAACGGCGGTATCAGGCGCAATTTCGCAGATCAGAGCGATAGGATCGTTAAGGGGGAGGCCTTCGGCCGGTGCAGACGCCTCGTCCGCACCGAATTCCACATTGTGCAGCTCTTCAATCCATACACCGATGCCAGAGGAGCTGAGACTTTCAATCAACTCCATCGTCGGCGCTGCTGCAGCGCTCGAAAGCAAAACCACTTGCTTCTTCATTCGGCCGCCCCTTGTTCGTTGCCGCTTGCGCGACTGATTCTCATCAATAGAAGCTGTGCGGTTGCCGAGTAAACCGTTCAGCTCGCGTGCAAATCTACGTTAACAATCACCCACCTGATCCGGGGCTGGTCAGGGGAACACGGTACTGGCTGTTATTACCTTGTGAGTCTGAAGCTTGAAGCGTCACCTCTCGCGTGGTGGACGGAGCAGTGATTTGAACTTGAAAATTGCCATCGCTGGCAGCCGCGGCTTCGCGGCCTGAGACGCGCACGCTGGTTCCCGGCGCAGTCTTTCCGCGAATGATGTAGACGTTGCCGCCCAGGTAAACCGACGTCAGGTTGGACACGGGTACCGCAGAGGCGGCCGCGCCCTGCGTCGTAATCAGAAACTTGAGCGGTTCGCTCCAGTCGCTAATCTGTCCCGATGTGTCGGTGGCGCGGATGCGCCAGAAGTATACGCCCTGGCGCAAATCACTGGCACTAAACTGGGTTGCGACCAACTGATCGCGTTCGATGACTTTGCCTTCGGAAACAAAGAAGGGTGAAGTCGCAACTTCGACGCGATAGTAAGACGGCACGCCCGACTGAGGTTTTTGCCAGCGCAGGGCAACCGTCGCCGAGCCATTTCCGTTCACGAATATTTTTTCGAGATTCTTTGGTTGCTGCGGTTGCGGCACTTCAAGCAGGCGCTGCGGCTTCGACATTGTTCCCGATTGATTCACCGAAACATACTGGCCGCCTTGCAGCGAAGCTTTCTCGCCCGATCGGTTGGAGCTTTCCACGGAACCGGTGTTGACGCGAATCTCTTCAGTGCCCTCTGGGTTGACGCCAAAGCTGGCCTGCGTCTGTCCGCCAATTTGGTTCTGCGTCTTCGGCGTTTCAATCACGTTCTGGCCTTCGCTCTGCGTTTGCGTCCGCACCAACATCTGACCGCTGTCGACCACGACGTGCACGTTGCTGCGCTTGCCGTCTTCAGCGCTCGCATTGTCGCGAATGATAATCGTGCTGTTCGGTCTCAGGACTACGGTTGAGCCGTCGGCCATGCTGATGCGGGCGCGACCGTCGGCCTGAGTTTGCACCGTGTCGCCAGGGTAGAGTTGCGTGTCGCTGTTCGCGCCAATCACTTCGCGTGTGGCCGAACGAATCACGCGCACATCTCCCTCGAACGACATGAAGCGGGCCCCCGCCGGCAAATCAGTGCGCATCACGACGCTCTTTAGCGGGTTGCCGTACTTCCAAACGTACAGCCACGCGCCCGCCGCCAGCATGCACGAGATGAGCACGAGCGTCGCGATATAGATCGCGCGCTTCTGAATTACCCACCACTCAATTTCGAAATGGCCGACCTTGGATATCATCAGTCTTTAGTAAGTAAGGTGAAGATGGAGCGTCAGGAGGCAGCCAAACTACGCCAAACACAGATTAACACGCGCCTGCCTTGCGGTTCAAGCTGCTTATTTTATTGGAGTTTTTGGCTCGCTTGGTGGTCTACCTGGCCAGAAAAGGCCCGACATGGATAGGGTTGGAGATAATCCAAGGCTGACCTCTCACGGGTGCCGGTAGAGAATCGAGATAGGCCTCGACGCGGTAAGTTCCGGGAGCGTCCATCGAGAACTCGACCGCTGCACCTGATTTTTCACTTACCACAAACCCGTCCTTGAAGAGCACGAAACGGCAGAACAGGGGTGCGGCAGCCCGCAATTGCATTTTGCCAATTGGGAAAATCTCGTCGCCCATGTTAGCCGCTCCATCCACCGGGGCGAAGGTGAATCCTCTCGCATCGCCGAAAATATCGAACGAGACGTAGCAATGGCCGTGTGAGATTGCTTCCAGCAGCGACTCGCGTGTGAGTGGCTTGTCCTTCTTGATTAGCACGTGAGTGCGCACGACGCGAAAACTTCGTTCATAAGGATCGAGTTTCACGCCCAGCCACTGTTTGCCGGAAGCATCATTCACGCTAAGGCCTACGTTCGAATGAGCGTCGTTGCCGGCAATGGCTATCACCTTACGCCGACCGACGGACATCGCCTCATCCCAACGCTTCAAGTTTTCCGCCGGCCGAGCAAAAAAGTTCGCGAACATCAAATCAGGGTAGCCGCGGTAAGACCAGAGTCCATCAAGGAACATCAGCGTGGAGTTAATCTGTCGAGCATTCGTAAAGAGATTGTAGACCTCGACTCCGTCGACTGAACTTGATTGCCAGTTCTGGGATTCGGACGGATATGCTGCGAACGTGAGGCCTCCCGCTGATTTTTGCTTCGCGATCACTTCTTGCGTTGTCTGTGTGCTCATCGCTGGGGCGTCTGTTGATCCCGGAATCAGCAGGAGTCGATCACCACTCGCGGTAGCCACTTCGTTGCCGTTGATGAACAAGATACCGGCATGCACGCCGCTCAAAGTCATCGCCGAGGTATCGAACTCAATCTGCGGATGCTCAGTCACGATCACAAAATCGAGTTGATTCGCTTTCGCCGCGGCGATTATTTCCGCAAACGTACCCGTGCTGTGTCCGCCGAGAGACGAGTGAACGTGAATGACGCCCTGGTAATCGAAGTATTCGCCTTCACCTTTCGGCGCGACCCTCTGCGATTCAAGCAGCTGGATTGTTCTTTGGAGGCGAGACAGGCGATAGCGGCGGTAAGCAAATGGAAGCTGGGACAAGATCACGAGTCCCAGCACCACGATCAGAATCCTGCGCTTCATGAATGTATCCGGGGCATTAGCCCGACCGTCAGGGAGGGCTTAAAGGATGCGCGACGTGAACCCTCCCTCACGGTCGGGCCAGTGCCCGCTCGATCAAGCGGTGCGTCAGTCTTCGAAATCAACCGAGGCCACATGGTCACTGATACCACGACCAAAGTCAGCGACCTTTACATGCTCAGGATGAACTGTGTAGTCGTCGAGCGCCGCGCGATCGCGAAAGACTGCGACCAGGCCAGTGTCGTACGAGCGCCCGAGATGCAGCGTGTCGAATCCTACGTCGAAACTTTCAATCCCCGGAACGACGTTGCTCACGCTTCTTAGCCGCCCGACGTGCTCATCGCGCGTTGCTTGTGAAACGTCAGCGCGATATTTCCAAACGACAATGTGTGTCAGCATAAAAGTAGTCCCTAGGTGGTAAGGTTTTTCAGTTGCTCGTTCAATAATTCCCACATTCGACGGACGTGGCGCTCAGTCGTGCGAATATTTCCGATCGAAAGGCGCAGAGTAAGTTTGTCGTTCAGCTTTGTGTGCGACAGAAAGGCTTCGCCGGTGGCGTTCACGCCATGCATGATCGCTTCGTTCAGAGCATCCAGTCGCTTCGCTTTCGCCTCCTCAGTTTCCCCTTCGATCTGTGGACAAGCACGAAAACAAACGAGAGCAAACGGGACCGGCGCCATGATCTCCCAACTTGGTGATTCCTCGACCCACGACGCGAACAGCTTTGCCAGTCGGCAATGCTCGCGAATACGCTCGGCGAGTCCTTCGTGGCCAAAGTAGCGAATGATCATCCAAAGCTTCAGGGCGCGAAAGCGACGACCCATTTGCAGTCCATACTCTGATCCGTTGCGTACCCTTTCCTGTTCGGGTGTCCGCAGGTACTCAGGCACTACAGAGAACGAGCGCCGCAGCAAATCCATGTGCCGACAATAGAGCACGGAGAGATCAAAGGGTGCGAACAGCCACTTGTGAGGATTCAGCACCAACGAATCTGCACGCTCGCAACCGTCGAGAGCGTATCGCAATTCAGGAACGATGGCGGCCGAGCCGGCATACGCTGCGTCAACATGCAGCCACAACGCGTGCTGCTCGCAAATCTCGGCAATTGCGGGTACGGGATCGACGCTGGAGGTTGAAGTGGTTCCCACGGTCGCGACGACACAGAACGGAAGGATGCCGTTGCGCTTGTCTTCCTCGATCGCTTCGGCGAGCGCCCTCGGATTCATGCGAAACTCGGAATCAGTGGGAATCTTTCGCAACGCCCGCTGGCCCAGGCCGAGCGTGATGATTCCCTTATCGATCGAAGAATGCGCTTGTTCGGAAGCATAGACGCGCAGCAGCGGCAGGTCCGGGCGTCCGCTCATGCCTTCTTCACGAATGCGCAGCTCAACGCCTTCACGCGCGGCGGCAATCGCGTGCATGCTCGAAATCGATGCGGTGTCGTAAATGAACCCGCTCATGCCGGCATCGAGATCGATCATCTGCCGCAACCAGTCGAGGACGACTTCTTCCAATTCAGTCGACGCCGGGGACGTGCGCCACAATATCGACTTTGCATCAAAAGCCGCGCTTAGCAACTCGCCGAAAATTCCCGGCGCGGAAGTTGACGTGGCAAAGTAAGCGAAGAACGACGGGTGACTCCAATGCGTGAGCGCGGGGACGATCAGTCGATCGATGTCGGCGAGAATCGCTTCCATAGGCTCGCCTTTTTCCGGCGGCGATGAAGGTAGTTGGGCTTTAAGATCGCCGGGCTCGACCTGCGCGAGCACGGGCAGGTCTTCGATGTGCTCGAAATAATTCGCGATCCAGTCGACGATCTCATGACCGAAGCGGCGAAACTCTTCGGTGGGCATGTCGCCGGTTGGTGGAACGGCTGATGGCTTGTTATCTGGCATTTCGACTAGAACCCCAATGGCTGCAGCGGCCGAGGCGCGGTGCCTTCGAAGAACCAGCTCGCGCCCACCCGCAGACGATGATGCCACGTTGGCAGGCGTTGCGTGTACAACGCAAACCGCGCCTGTCGCGCCAGCGGACCGCTAATGACTTTCCCGGCTGTTAGTACCGCTGCGCGTTCGGTGCCAAGACTCACCGCTTCGCCAAGTTCGACAAAATGTTTGGACTTGAGTTCGCGGCCCTCGACTAATCGGTGCACATTGGAAGCGAGCAGGCTTGATTGCTGAAACGCGAGTTGCGCAGTGCCCGCGAGCGTCGGCACAACATCTTTGTAGAAGGCGATGTCCCCAAGCGCAAAAACATTTTCGTGGCCACGAACTTGCAGTGTTGGCGCGACGACAATCAACCCGCGGCGATCTTTCTCGATTTCCAGCTGTTCCACGAGTGGATTGACGCGCACGCCGGCTACCCAAACGACGGCGGCAGTCGCCACTTCGGTCTGCCCGTTATTGTGTTCGAGCGTAATGCTGTTTGCGGCCACGCTCACGACGCGGGTCTGGGTGTGTACTTCGACGCGAGATTCAAAGAGCGCGTGTTCGACATACTTGCGCATCTCTTCGCCCATGCCGGGAACGACTTGGTCGCTCATCTCGATTAAGAGCAATCGCGGCTCACCCTGCAGCGCGCGTCGCCGAACGGCGTCTTGCAACAGGTCGGCCATCTTCGTCGATAACTCGACGCCGCTGGCGCCGCCGCCAACAACTGCAAACGTCAATGCGCTCCGCGCGTCTTGCGGCGCAGCATCAGGCTGAACGTGATCGAGTGCTTCGGTCATGCGCCGTCGCAGGCGATTGGCGTCATTGAGCGTCCGGAAGGGAGACGCAAACTGTTCGGCGCCTTTGACGCCGGAATAGTTGGTCACGCCTCCCAACGCGAGCACCAGCACGTCGTACGAAAACGCCCCGCCGTTCGCTAACGTGACTCCGCGAGCCTCCAGGTCGATCTGTTTGACTTCGCCGCGAATAAAGCGCACTCGTTCGTCGAGCAGCTCTCTGTAGTCAGGTGCGATGTGCCAGGCCTCAATCTCGCCACTCAGATATTCATAGAGCATCGGCTTAAACAGAAAGTGATCTTCATCGCTAACCAGTGTCACTTCCCCTGCTCCGGCCAGTTCGAGGGCGCTGAACAGACCACCAAATCCGCCGCCGATGATTAGAATCTTTCGTGCCGCTTCGGCCATCAATCTCTCACTATTGCTAGGGAATCGAGCGGCAAATCTTATCAGACAAGCAGGTCGCGCGCACAAGTACGAGGAACGGGTAAACGCTCCTCGCTGGACAGTCAAGCAAACGAGATGTTAGTTTTACACCTGTAATTTGACGTTTTCGTGGTTTGACCAGCGTTCACACAGGGCTTACTGCGACTTAGGAGGATCATTTTTAGCAGTGGCATTAGCAAGAGAAGCAAAAGAACAGATCGTCAGCGACTATCGTGCGCATGAGACTGACACGGGCTCAACGTCCGTGCAGGTAGCACTATTAAGCCAGCGCATCAACGAACTCACCGAGCACTTCAAGATACATAAGAAAGACAATCACTCGCGGCGGGGCCTGCTAAAGATGGTTTCCCAGCGGCGCAGTTTGCTCGATTACCTGAAACAGACTGATATACAACGTTACCACGAAGTCGTGGGCCGATTGGGACTGCGCCGATAGTCGGACGCGCCGGTCGGATTTCTGGAAAAAGATTAAGACAAAACGAACGAGAGAATCTTCGAATCTCGGAACTGAAAAAGCCCGCGTCAATCGAAGAGCTTGTGCCCGAGCCGAACGTGACGGCGATATCGGGAGCCAGACGACGCGTGTGGCCTTAAAAAACAGGGAAGGCGGCGAGAGCTTCACGGCTAGGCTCTCTGCCGCCTTCTTTTTGTGAATAGCGGCGACTAGCTCGCCACATTCAAAGTGCGCTGACAGTCGGCGCGCTCCAAATCAATTCAACCAAAGCGCAGCGGACGAGACGCTGCGTGCCTGCCCTCGGGACAGGTATTGTCAAAGGAGACAATGAAAAATGACAGTTAAGAAATACCTCAAAGAATCAATCAAGGTTGGCGATCACGACCTCAGCGTCGAAGTTGGCCGCGTAGCCAAACAAGCCGATGGCTCATGCGTAATTAGCTACGGCGACACCATGGTCTTGTGCGCGGCGGTCGGCGCCAACTCACCGCGCGAAGGGATTGACTTTTTTCCGCTCACGATCGAATACCGCGAATCAAACTATGCGGCTGGGCGCATTCCCGGAAACTATTTTCGCCGCGAAGGTCGGCCCAATGAAAAAGAAGTGCTGACCTGTCGCATGATCGACCGGCCCTGCCGGCCCTTGTTCACCGAAGGCTATCGCAACGAGACGCAAGTAGTGGCGACCGTAATTTCAGCCGACGTGGACAACAATCCCGACGTAATCGCGATTACCGGCGCGTCGTGCGCGCTTTACCTTTCAGATATTCCATTTCCGAATCCCATTGCCGGAGTGCGCATCGGCTTGATCGATGGCCGTTACATCGTCAATCCGACTTACGATGAAGTGCGCGAATCGCGGCTCAATCTAATCGTGGCCGGCACGGAAGAAGCCATCAATATGGTCGAGGCCGGCGCGGAGGAAGTGTCGGAAGAGATCATGGTCGAAGCGCTGATGCTGGCCCACAAGGAAATCAATCGCCTGTGCCGCTGGCAGAAAGAGCTTTACAAGGCGCTGGGAATCGAGAAGCGGCCGGTCGAACCAAAGCCACTGAACGAAGAAATGGTTGGCGAGATCGAACGCAACTATGCCGAGCGTTTGCGCGCGGCGCTTGACACTACTAATCAGGAAAAACGGGCGAGCTACGCCGCCGTCGACGCGCTGAAAAAGGAAGTGGTCGAGTCTTATCCCGAAGATCAACCTGAAAGCCGGATGATGGCCAAGAAGTGCTTTGACCATTTGAAAGAGAAAATTTTCCGCGACGACATCCTGAACCATCGCCGCCGGCCCGACGGCCGCCGCTTTTCAGAGATTCGCCCCATCACCTGCGAGGTCGGATGGTTGCCGCGCGCGCACGGCTCGGCGCTGTTTACCCGCGGTGAAACCCAGGCAATGGTCACTACAACGCTCGGCACGAAAGAAGACGAGCAGTTCATCGACGACCTGGAAAAGGGCGAGCTAAAGCGTCGCTTCCTCTTGCACTATAACTTCCCCCACTACTCTGTGGGCGAAGTCGGACGCTTCGGTTCGTCTTCGCGTCGCGAGATCGGACACGGTGCTTTGGCGCGCCGCGCTCTCGAAGGCGTTCTGCCCGACGATACGACGTTCCCTTACACGCTTCGAATCGTTTCCGACATTACGGAATCGAACGGCTCTTCATCGATGGCCACCGTCTGCGGCGGTTCGATGTCCATGCTGGACGCCGGCGTGCCATTGAAGGCTCCGGTGGCCGGCGTGGCGATGGGCTTGGTAATGGAAGGCAACAAGTACGCAATCCTATCGGACATCGCCGGCGCCGAAGATCACTATGGCGACATGGACTTCAAAGTCGCGGGTACCAGCGAAGGCATTACCGCCTTGCAGATGGACATCAAGATTGCTGGCGTGAATTCCCAGATCATGGCTGAGGCCCTGGCCCAGGCAAAGAAGGGTCGCTTACATATTCTTGACGTGATGGGCCAGACGCTGGGTACGGCGCGCGCTGAAATGTCACCGTTCGCGCCAAGAATTATCAAAATCAAAATTAATCCGGACAAGATTCGCGACGTCATCGGACCAGGCGGGAAAATCATTCGCGCTCTGGTCGAAGAGACAGGCTGCAAGATTGACGTCGAAGATGACGGCACGGTTTCGATCGCTACGTCTGACAGTGCCGCGGCCGAGGCTGCGGTCAATCGCATTCGCGGTCTGACCGCGGAAGCTGAAATCGGCGCGACCTACGTGGGCACGGTATCGAGGATTGTTGATTTTGGTGCCTTCGTGGAAATCTTTCCTGGCACGGATGGACTATTGCACATTTCCGAAATTGCCGACCGTCGGATTCGCGACGTCCGCGATGAGTTGAAGGAAGGCCAGCAGATCATGGTCAAGTGCATTGGCAAAGACGGCAATAAGATTAAGCTATCGCGCAAGTCCATTCTCAAAGACGAGCAGCGCCAGGGCGGCGGCGACGCCGACGCCGGCAGCGATCAAGACGAAGGCTGATGGTTACCGGAGGGCGGCGATAGCCCATCGCTATTGCCGCCCCTCAGGTTTCTGGATTCTCCGCAACTCCCTTCAGAAATTCTCACTACTCGTTCCAGAAAACTGGAATCACCCTCTAATTAGGCGTCTTTCACAAGCAGGTAAATCAAGCCTTAATGGGTTTTTCAGGCTTGTACCCACGGCAGGCTGTATCGCCGGCTCGATATCAAAGTTCCAGTTTTTCTGGGTGCTAAAGGCGAAATAAGCCGTCAATGCACCGGCCCGAATGCTCGAGGAGGGAGTTTCCTAACCAGATGAGGACCCGTTTTTTCCGGCCACTTGCCACGATGATTAGCTTGCTGCTGTTGGTAGCAGTGCCTGCACAAGCCAGTCCAATCAAGTTTGCCGATGTCATGAATGTCATGGGTGACTTGCAGAAGAGCGGTCAAATTGAACAGCTCAGACTGCGTACAGTCGCACAGGATCCCAGCACCCAGTCACTATCGAGTGCTTCAAAGTCTTTAGCCGGCCCAACCGCTCCTGCCATCGATACGGAAGTCCAGACGGCCGCGCCAACGCTCATTGCCGGAGCCGAGGTCGCGCCGCAGCAGCCACAGGGCGAGATCCAGGTTTTCGAGCAGGACAACGTCGATGGCACGATCTGCGATTGCGGCGAGATCCCGGCCGTAGGCGGCGGATTTCCAAAGTGGCCATTCCTGGCACTGATTCCGCTGATTTGCGTCACTGGCATTTGCACGCGCGATCACACTACGCCACCGCCACCCGAAAACACGCCAACGCCGCCTCCGCCTCCGCAGGTTCCTGAGCCGGCTTCGCTGTTGCTCTTTGGTTCCGGAATCGTGGCTCTGACCGCCGGTGCCCGTCGTCGTTACGCCAAGATGCGCGCGAGCAAACAGGCCGCAACCATGACGGAGGTGTAGATGATGATGAATCAGAAAACTTCCATGGTGGCTAATCTAATGAACTCTTCAAAGATCAAAACTGCCTTCGCAATTTTCGTCGCGCTGACGTTCACGCTCGCCTGCACTTCGACGACGGCCTATGCCAAGAAGAAGCACAAGGTGAAGTACGGTCAGGTCGAGCTGACGACTAACCCCGGCGGCTTTCCGCTGCGCATTGATGGCAAGCCCCAGGGCGACACGTCAACGACGATTCGCATTATCGAATTGGAGCCCGGCCATCACAACGTCGAGATCATGCTGCCCAACGGCGGACGTTGGGTGCGCGACTTTGACATCGAAGCGGGCCGCAAGGTCTGCGTCAATGTTAACTATCATCCGAAGAAGTACACGATCACCAAGCCGCCGCCGAATCCCTGTCCCTATCCGGTGAACATCTCAGCGCCGGTCAGCGTCAACGACGGCGACCTGATCACGTTCACTTCTGATGTGGCCTACACCGGCACCGCGTCACTCAACTACGCTTGGACAGTCACCCCTTCCGAAGCACGCATCGTCAGCGGCGCCGGCACGGCGACCATCACCGTTGACTCGACTGGTCTGGGCAGTCAGAAGGTCTCGGCGACTCTCGTGGTCGACGACGGCTCAAGCGAGGCCATGTGTCGCCAGCGCGCGATGGCTTCGACCAGCGTCGTGTTAAAGAAACTGCCGGTGCCTGAGTGCAAGCCGTTTGACCAGTTCCAGTCGGTGGCCTTTGATGATGACAAGGCGCGCTTTGACAACTTGGCTATCGAGTTGCAGAACGCTCCTGACTCGCAGGCTTACATCATCGTTTATGCTGGGAAGACCAGCCGCGCCGGGCAGGCTGGTATGTTGAGCAAGCGCACGATGAATTATCTGGTTACCAATCGGGGAATCGATACGGGACGCATCACCATTGTCGATGGTGGCTATCGCGACACCGATTTCTTCGAAATTTGGATTTGTCCGCCGGGTGCGCAACGCCCCCAGCCGACGCCAACCATTCAACCGGGTGACGCTCAGCCGTCCAAGGATCGGACTCGGCCGCGGCGGCCGCGTCGGTCGGGCAACGACTAGGACGCTTAACAATTAGCCCTTGAACGTGGGCTTTTCGAAAGCAGGTGACGACGCCCCCCAATTGTCGTCACCTGCTTTTCATTTTTGTGATCAGTTGTTCCGCCCGCTCCTCTTCTCACTTTTGATCTGCGCACCGCGACTGCTACTATTCCGCTCGACTTTCTATTTCCGATTCACGATTTACGATTCACGAAGAGAATGTCTGCGCCCAACATTGATACGATTGTTTCGCTCGCCAAACGGCGCGGCTTTGTCTATCCCTCGTCAGAGATTTACGGCGGGTTAGGCAGCGCGTGGGATTACGGGCCGATGGGAATCGAGCTTTACAACAATGTGAAGCAGGCCTGGTGGCGCTGGATGGTTTACGAGCGCGATGACATCGAAGGTCTCGATTCGTCGATTATCCTGAACCGCATGGTTTGGAAGTATTCGGGACATGAAGAGACGTTTACCGATCCTCTTGTCGATTGCCGCGATTGTAAGAGTCGATGGCGAGCAGACAAGTTGGAGTTTCCCGGTGAACCGGGAGTCCCTGAAGGCGGAAACATCGCGGAGATGATTCGGCAAGGACGGATTAAGTGTCCGAATTGTGGTTCGACAAAACTGACCGAACCGCGTCCCTTCAACCTGATGTTCCAGACTCACGTTGGCGCGACCGCCGAAGACGACGAGTCGGCGCTCGTCTATCTGCGACCCGAAACTGCGCAAGGGATTTTCATAAACTTCCTCAACGTTTTGAATACCAGCCGCCGTAAGCTGCCATTTGGCGTGGCGCAAATCGGCAAGTCGTTTCGCAACGAAGTCACGCCCGGCAACTTCATCTTTCGCACCCGTGAGTTCGAACAGATGGAGATGGAATACTTCGTGCGCCCCGGCGAAGACGAACCGGCGCATCAGGAATGGATCGACGCGTGCCGGCAATGGTTTCTGGATATCGGCATCTCACCCGACAACCTGCGGCTTTATGAACAACCAAACGAAGAGTTGGCGCACTATGCCAAACGCACCGTGGATATTCAGTATCGCTTTTTCCCCGAGCGCGAAGATGAAGAGCGGCACTGGGATGAACTGATGGGAATCGCGAATCGCACCGACTTTGATCTCAAGACGCACTCGAAGAAGCCGGAAGACGATGAGGGAAAGCGAAAGAATCCTGATTCCACGGAAGACCTTTCGTACTTTGACGAAGCTACGAAGCAGCGCTTCTATCCTTACGTGATCGAGCCCGCAGCCGGCGTCAATCGCACCGTGCTCGCGATCTTGATGGACGCGTACTCTGAAAAGACGAATGACAAAGGCGAGACCCGCGTCATCCTGAAGCTTCACCACTCGATGGCGCCGATCAAAGTAGCGGTGCTGCCGCTCGCGAAAAACAAGCCCGAAATCGTGGGCATGGCGAAAGCGATCAAGCGCTCGCTTCAACCCGTTCTGCGCGCCGTTTACGACGACACGGGCGGAATTGGAAAGTTATACGCGCGGCAGGATGAGATCGGGACGCCCTTCTGTGTCACCGTCGATCACCAATCGCTGGAAGATGAAGCCGTCACCGTGCGCGATCGCGATACTTGGGAGCAGGAGCGCGTGAAGGTAAGTGATTTGCCGACGTATCTGCTTCAGCGATTTAGTAGCGCAAGTTGATAACTTGCGACTCTGGTTTCGCAAATTAACAATTTGCGCTACGTTAACCTGATCAAATGATAATGCTTCGCTCCCTTGCGCAACACCAGCACCTGACCATCAATAAACTCTGAAGCAGAGATCGCTTTACGCGCCTCATCCGCGCGTCGATTGTTTACCGACACGCCGCCGCTTTGAACCAGACGCTTGGCTTCGCCCTTGGAAGGTGCGAGCCCCGCGACCACGAGCGCATCGCCGAGCGTGAACCCATCGCCATCCAATTTCGATCGCTCCAATTCAGTCGAAGGCACGTCGGCAAAAATATCGAGGATCTCGTTCACGCTCAGCCCTGCGATCTCTTTGCCGAACAGAACTTCCGAGGCGCGCACAGCCTTCTCCAGCGCCGTCTCGCCATGGACCATCGCGGTCACATGGCGCGCCAACTCTCTCTGCGCTTTGCGTTGCTCAGGCTCCGCGCGAACACTTTCTGCCAATGCTTCAATTTCTTCTTTCGACAACCACGTAAAGAAGTTCAGATAAGTGATCACATCGCGGTCGTCGGTGTTCACCCAGAACTGATAGAAGCGATAAGGCGAAGTTAGTTTCGCATCCAGCCACACTGCGCCCGCTTCGGTCTTGCCGAACTTTACGCCGGCCGTCGTGGTCACCAGCGGAAAAACGAGGCCGTGGGCCTTCGCGCTTCGCAAACGCCGGATTAAATCAATTCCAGCGAGAATGTTGCCCCACTGATCGCTGCCACCCATCTGCAAAGTGCAGTTGAATCGATCGTGAAGCACGAGATAGTCATAGGCTTGCAGTAGTGGATAACTGAATTCAGTGAATGAGATTCCTTCATCGGATTCAAGCCGCCGACTGATCGCTTCTTTGCCAAGTAGATTGTTAACGGTGAAATGCTTGCCGACGTCGCGCAGAAATTCCATCATCGTGATCGGGCCCAGCCAGTCGGCGTTGTTGACGATCCGCGCGGGATTCTCTTGGGTATCGAAATCCAAAAAGTGACTCAGTTGCTCCTTGATCCCGACCAGATTTTCTTCGACCTGTTCGTTCGTCAAGAGCTGCCGCTCTTTCGTCTTGCCACTCGGGTCGCCAATCAACCCGGTGCCGCCGCCGGCGATCGCGATCGGCGTGTGACCGAATCTTTGCAACCGAGCCAGCCCCATCACGGGCAGAAGTGATCCGACATGCAGACTTGCCGCAGACGGATCGAAGCCGATGTAGCTGACGAGCTTTTCCTTCGCGAGCACGTCGCGCAGTTCCGGCGTCGCCTCAGACACCATTCCCCGCCATTCGAATTCGTCAAAAAGGTTCATCTTCGTAATCCGCGGACGGGGAATAATAGCAAACTACGCTAAATCAGGCTTGCCAAGATGGCTGATATAGAGTATTTGAAGCGACAAATGAACCGTCGAAAATTCAATTTCGGACTGCTGGGAACCACGGGCGCAATTGTGCTTCGTTACCCACTTGTTATCCCGATTGATCGGGATTCTGTAACAAAACTGCGGGTGAATGGCGCGCGCATCAGCGAGCACCTCAACGCCCTCTCTGAGTTTGGCAAGAATCCGCAGGGTGGCGTCAGCCGCGTCGCGTACAGTGAAGCCGATCGCCAGGGGCGCGAGTACGTCATGGGCCTGATGCGGGCGGCGAGACTTGATACAAGCATCGATGCCGCGGGCAATATCATCGGCCGCCGCGCCGGCAGTGATAGCGGTCTCAAGCCGCTGCTGTTCGGCTCGCACACCGACAGCGTTCCCGAAGGCGGCAACTATGACGGCGACGTTGGTTCGCTGGGCGCGATTGAAGTCGCGCAGACGCTGGCCGAAAACAATTTCATCACACGCCATCCGCTCGAAGTGATCATCTTCCAAAATGAGGAAGGCGGCTTAATCGGCAGTCGCGCGATGAATGGCGAGTTGACCGAGAAGGAGCTCGATCTCGTCAGCCGCAGCGGCAAGACCATACGCGAAGGCATCAAGTTTATCGGCGGCGATCCGGCGAAGCTTTCCACCGTCAAGCGTGCGAAGGGAAGCATCGCCGCTTATCTCGAATTACACATCGAACAGGGCGGCATTCTTGAAGCCGAGAAGATCGACATCGGCGTTGTTGAAGGAATCGTCGGCATCAATTGGTGGGACGTTAGCGTTGAAGGCTTTGCAAATCACGCGGGCACGACGCCGATGAACAATCGCCAGGACGCGCTCCTGGCCGCAGCCAAATTCATCGAAGCCGTGAATCGCGTTGTGACCAGCATCCCCGGTCGCCAGGTCGGTACGGTTGGCAGGATTTCTGCGCTGCCCGGCGCGCCGAACGTGATTCCCGGCAAAGTAGTTTTGAGTCTTGAACTGCGCGATCTCGACGCCGCGAAAATCCAGATGCTCTTTGAGAAGATCAAAACCGAAGCTGGTCAGATTGCCCAAGTCAGCAAAGTTACTTTCGACTTCAAAGAGCTTAACGTCAACATTCCCGCACCGACCGACGCGCGAATTCGAAGTCTAATTGATCAATCAGCGAAAGAGTTGGGACTGACTACAAAGCAGATGCCGAGCGGCGCCGGTCACGACGCGCAGGACATGGCGCGCCTCGCGCCTGTGGGCATGATCTTCATTCCCAGCGTCGGTGGCATCAGCCACTCACCGAAGGAATTCTCACGACCAAAGGATATTGAGAATGGCGCGAACGTGTTGTTGGGGGCGGTGATGAAACTAGATCGAGCGAACCTCTCTTCAGGCTGAAGGCCTGAAATACAATAGCCCAGGGTAAGCGCGCAGCGCGACACCCTGGGATCAAGTCCCAAGAGAATCATTGAGCCCTGAAGGGGCGTAAGAAAGCTTTGGCCAATCGAAGAGCGATAAGAGGGAGAATGAGATGCCGTTCAATCGAAGTGAAGTCGACGAGCTATTGACTGCTTGTCACCGTTTCTGCGGCGTTAAGATTGAAACTGATCATATCATCCCGGCAGGCGATGGTGGTGGCTTTGAATCCTTTTCTTACTTCTTACCCAGGGTGGCGCGCTTCGCGCTTACCCTGGGCTATTGTATTGAGCGCCTTCAGCGCTCGAAAGCGTGAGCCCCCCTTACGGTCGGGCTACTCTGCCCCGATTATCTCAAGAAGAACTTGTCAGGAGATGTGGCCGCCTAAGCGGCAACTTCGACGTATTCAATGCTTGAGGAAGGTTCGGGGATGGGCTGCCCATCTTCGCGCAGGCTCTCGACGTGAAACTCGATGGCCTCATGAATCAACTGCAAGACCTCTTCCTTTGTTTCGGCCGCAGCTATACAGCCGGGCAAGTCCGGCACGTAAGCGCCAAAACTAGTTTCACCTTTCTCAACTACGACAGCGTATTTCAATTCTCTGTTCCTCCGGTCTTACTTCAAACCCGCCTGCTTCAGAATACTATTCAATGTTCCTGGTGGCACGTCAACACTGGGCTTCCCCGATACCGTCACAGTTCCGGGCCGGTTTGGATTTTTGAACTGGCGATGGCTGCCCTTCATCCGCGCCAAATACCATCCTCGTTCTTCGAGAAGCTTGATAACCTCCCTGACCTTCATTATCTATTGTCCTTATTGCGCCTTCTATCGCCAATCGCACCACTCTCGATCTATCAGCGTCCACCAATCCATCCCGATCGGCTGGCCGTCGGGGGGATCGTTCGCCTTTGTGAGGTTCATTTTCTTTGGGTCTTCCTGAAAGCGCTTGATCTGGTTTGCCGCGTACAGCAGATATGCCTTTTGGCTCTCGTCACGCGTGAGATCCTTTTGAAAAACCAGCCAAGACTTCAATTCTTCCAGCTTGAAATCCGCGATCGCTCGCACCTGATTCTGGGCACGCTCGCCGGAAGCCAACGCCATCAGGCTCGACAACACTTCCATGTTCACGGTCCGCTGAATCTCAGCGCGATAGCCCGCGCCGATGGGCGCTTTCCAGGTTGAGGCCAGAATCTTGTCGATTACTTCGCCGAAGCTTGGGTACTGCGGGTCACGCGCATGAAACTCCACCAGGCGCGCTGCGCGTTCCTGATTCAAGAGAAAATCGCAGACGTGATTGGCGATGGCTTCCGGTGGCGCGAGGGCGTCAAAGTTGGGAAACGTCCGAATGCGAAAGTCTTCACGCGTGCGCCCGTAACCCGGCGGACGCGGCGGAATCAGCCGTAAGAGGGATTCGGGAAGGGCCAACGCCTCGGGCTTGAGCGTATCGAGGACGGCTGAGAGAGCGCGGCGCTGTTCTTCGGGCGAAATGATTTGCGGATTCTTATCTCCCTTGCCGCGCAAGCTGAAAGTGTAGTCCTCACCACCAACCAATTTCGCTGCTGCTTCAACCTGATAGCGGTGATACATGTACAGCGGCACGAGCACGTCTTCGAGCGTAGCCATCGGCGCGCCTTCGCGAACATTGTTTTCGCCAAAACGACGGAGCGCGGCGGCCCGCACCTTCATCACGTTCGTCAGACCATCGACGACGTTCGCGCCATTGTCCCAAAGATGCGCGACCGAACTCGACGCGCTCGCCGGGCGTGCATCCTGATCGGTCAGATACATCAGGCCGCGCCTGAAAGCATCGCTGAGAATCTTATCAAGCGCTGCATGCTCGTCAGCGCCGGCCGGAAAATCCTGATAGCCATAGGTAATCGTTACTTTGTCCCACTCGCCGATACCCTTTGCGTAGGCGTCAGAAATATCTGGGATGCCGTCAGCGCCGAGCTTCACGAGCGGCGCGGGATAATCCATCACTGAAGCGCGATTGGTTATGCTCGCCGCGAAGTTGTGTTGCAGGCCAAGCGTGTGCCCGACTTCGTGCGCCGCGAGTTGTCGTAAACGCGCAAGCACGATTTGCTCCATGATCTTCGCGACTTGCGATTTGTCACTGCCGTAAGGCGCGAGCAGTCCTTCGGCGATCAGAAAATCCTGGCGGTCACGCAGCGAACCTAAACTGACACGCCCCTGAATTATTTCTCCTGTGCGCGGATCGGTGATTGACGAACCGTACGACCAACCGCGTGTTGAGCGATGCACCCACTGGATCACGTTGTAGCGCACGTCCATCGGGTCGGCGTCCGCGGGCATCACTTCGACGCGAAACGCGTTTCGGTAGCCGGCGGCCTCAAACGCCTGGTTCCACCAGCCCGCGCCTTCGATCAGCGCCGAACGCACTGGTTCAGGCGCGCCGCGATCGACGTAATAGACGATTGGCTCGACCGGATCGCTCATCGCCGCTGAAGGATCTTTTTTCGCCAGGCGATGATGACTGAGGTAGCGCTTGGTGATGGGCTCGCTGATTGGCGTCGCAAAATCCAGGTAGCTAATTCCGAAATATCCGGCGCGCGGATCGTTCGTTCGCGGCTTGAATCCCGGCGGCGGCAACTCGACGAACGAGACGTGCTCGCGGACGGTGATTGCCTGGGCGATTGGCGTCACTGAGCGCACCAGCGGACCCGACTCGCCCTCACTCGTGAACGTGAGCGTCGCTTCAACTTCAGTATTCTTCGGAAAGTTTTTCGTGTTGGCGAGATAAAAAGCGCAACGCGTCGGATCCAGACGGAAGGTCCCCTGCTGCGCGCGTTGCAGCGTGCCGGGAATTCCGTGAACATCGCGCAAATAAAATGCGGTTGCATCGACCAGCGCACGTCCACCTTCTTCCGCCGCGACTTCAAATCCCCACAGAGTCGATTCAGCGAAAGCATCTTTGACCGCGCGCCGCTCATCGGCGTCGCTGCTGTTTGCGCGAAAGCCGTAGTTCGACGCGATCAGCAGAACGCGTGGCCCGATGCGCTCAAAGCGGACGATGTGGCTCTGGCCAAGCTGGCCACGATCCAAACCGATGTCGTTCGAGCCAATGCCGGCAGGGAGGGATTCAACGTAAAGAAATTCGGAATTCCATTTGTCGATCTCCAGCCAGACTTTTCCGGCCTTCGCGTCCCAATAGAAAGGAAAGTAGCCGGGAAACTTCTGCAGAGTGGCGACTTTTTCGGCGATAGTAGGCGTCTTCGCGTCAGCGGCCGAGCGCGGTTGCGCGAAAGAGTTGGCAGCGAAGATCAACAAGACGGAAAGTGAAAAGATGAGACGCTTCATTTTGGTTGTTTCCTCCGAAGGCGAAAAGCATATCCGCAGATTTCGCAGATTACACAGATTCAGATCATGCCCGCTAAGGGGCAATGCGGGCCGTCAACCGTCGGCTAGCTGGGTATTCCTTCTGCGTAATCTGTGTAATCTGCGGATTCTATTTCTCGTCCGGTTTCCGTCCCGCGTTCAAGTTATCGAAATTCAGAATCGCGTTGAAGACCAGGAAGTAGCTGCCCTTTGTCTGGCCGCGCCAGAACGGGTTGGTTGAAAACAGCACGACGTGGCCATTACCGTAGGGCGCGTCGATCACCGCCGCGTGTTGCGCGATTTCATCGCCGCCATCCAGGAGGCCAGAAACGAAAAGCTCGCTGCTGTTGGCGTAGCGTAGCACCACACGCGGACGTTGGGCGGGTGGAATGATGCCGCCGTTGTTGCGACGCTGCTCGTCGGTCAAGGGCAAGGCTTGCCAGACTTCGGCCCTCGGCATTTCGGGGGCTTCGACCGGCGGTCGTCCCTGCGGGGTATCTGGATCGTCGGGCGTGCCGCGGCCGGTGCCGCGTTGCTGGCCACCGCCACCACGCCTCACACCGCCGCCACCGAAGAGCGTGTTGCTGAGGTTGAAGATTGGTCCGTTGGAACAATACATCGCCAGCGAATCGCCGTAGCCATAGGCAATCGGGCTCGCTGAATCAACCGCCTTGAGACGCAGAATGTCGCCGACAGCGCGCAGGCGATTGGCGCGGCCCGTCGATACGCCGGGTGCAAGATTGTAAGTCACCGCGAAATCGGAAGTGTCGTCCGCGGTGATCAGAACGCCACCGCTAGAAACGAACTTCTGCAAGTTCATCAGGCCGGTCCAGCCCAAACCGGGGCGCATGTCGTCAGTCTCGTCGGTCTTGCCGAGATTCGGCGTAAGCGTAGTCGCCTTCCACGGCAAAGGATTTCCGTACATCGGCAAACCGTTGATGATCGCCGCGGCGCCACGCCCGACCGGAGCAAAGATGATGACGTCGTACTTCCTTCTGAGATCGCCGTCCTTCGCCGCGTCCTGAGTGCTGATATAAGTGAACGGCACCTGCAATTGGTCGAACGCGATGCGCCACCAGCCTTCGTCCTGCGTGCTTAGCCAGGTGTGCATGACTGCCACGCGCGCGGCCTTCACCGGATGCGTTTTCACCGACGGTGCGTCTGCCGCGAAAACCTGTACGCCGAGATCGCTTGCGGCGCGCTGCAATTCGTCCGCCGACGCTTTGCGGATGATGAAAGAGCCGCGATTGAATTTGTGACCAGCGGCTTCGAACGGCTCTTCCGCTGCTTCGATCGCGACGTCCTTCAAGCGATAGCGCAGGGTTACCAGACTGTTGTCAGCGTTGTGATTGACGAGATAGACCGAACCGCTGCTATTCACACCTCCCGGTGCGCGCACTTCGCCGCTCACGCGTTCCATCGCGGCGTCCAGCACTTTAGTGTCAGTCACGCGCACGACCTCGACGTTGGCCAACTCGCCCATCGTCCAGGCGGTGTCGTCATAGATGTCGGTCTGCGGATCGTTCGGCGCCCAGTATTGATAATCAAGCAGCGCGTCGGCGATGCGGCTGTAGGGCTGATCCATGCGGACGAGGTAACTGCCGGCCGGGAAAGTCCGCGTCTCGGGCTCGGCAGGCTTGGCCGGAGATGCAGATGGCGAAGCTGCGCCCGCTGCGGCCGGACCACGACGCGCAGCTTTCTTTTTCATCGTTACCGTGAAGGGCGCGGTGGCGCGATGGATTTCGCATCCCTGGGTTTGCAGCGTGCGCAATAGCTCCGCCTGATTTCCGAGGCGCGGATCGTCGCCCGGCAGGACGTAGGCCGCCGGACCTTCGTTCTTCGGCTTGTCGATTGAGCGCTTGGCCTTCAAATAAAAGTTCTTCAGAAACAGTTTGCTGTTGTGATTGAAATAGTTGAGCGAGATCAAGAGCGCCGTCTGCTCATAATTATTGTTGTTGCGCTGTGACCATTTGGCTTTCGGCAGCGGCGGGGTCTGTTTGTACCAGGGGCGCTGATACTCGCCCGGCGACAGGGGGCGCTCGAGGGTATCCGGCCCCCCAT
>Ga0082335_1000167_pt1 | contig 176489 bp, 169 predicted proteins | sample Subgrocontami58m_FD_72375 | JGI IMG/M metagenome (GOLD analysis project Ga0082335, IMG submission 72375) | Subsurface groundwater microbial communities from S. Glens Falls, New York, USA - GMW37 contaminated, 5.8 m (SPADES assembly) (version 2) ... | reverse complement strand
GATCCGGGCGGTGGGCCGCCCGTCGCGGGCTTCCTTGTCGTCGCGGTCCTGGGGGTCCTGACGATCATCGCCGGCTGGTTCATCGTCGGCCGCCGGTCATCCCGGGACGACGAAGCCCCCGACCCCGGGAAGGCCCCCGACCCCGGGAAGGCCCCCGACCCCGCCGGCAGCACCACCACGACTGCGTCCGTGAGGCCACGGCCCAGGATCGCGCTTGCGGGACCCCAGGCCCAGGATCCGCTCCTCGCCGCGATCAAGCGGTCGCGGGACGCGCGCGGCGCCGCCAGCCGGGTGCGGACGGTGCCGATCGCCGCAGGGGACGAAGGCCCTGAATTCAAGGGGCCCACCTGGGTCCGTCGGCTGGACCCGGACATCAAGGTGATTCCGGGGCTCGCGATCGAAGCGGAACGCGCCAGGGAGGCCCGCCGGACCGACCCTGGAAGCGGGTCGAGTGACGACGCCCTCCGCGCGCGCTCGGCCTGATCCGACCAAGGCAGATCGCGCCCCCGGACGTCAATCGATCGCACGCCCGATGCAGGGCAGCGGCGCAGTCGGGCCCTCGGCGACTCGTCCTGCTGCGACTCCCGGGGTCGTGGTCAGTGGTCGCCGGGCTTATGTGCGCTGACGATGCGCGCACTCCCGGCGCTCGGGCGGACGGTACTCTCGTGACCGTCATCCCATCGAACGCGGTAGCGCGTCCCGTACGATGCCTCGATCACCTCGAGGATCTCGCCCTCGCGATCCCGCTGCCCGACACGCTCGGACTCCAGGATGATCCGGTCTCCGATCCTGGCGGTCATCTGCCCACCTCCTCGACGAGCGGCGCCCGTGCGCCGTCAGTTGCGTCTCGACGAGCATCGCGCCGGACCGGCGTCGTGGGTAGGGACTTAGGTCACGATCGGCCGCGTCCGCCGAGAGATCGCTGGCAGACGCATGCCGCTAGGGGAGCGCTTCGAGGACGACGATCGGGATGATGCGGGCGGTCTTGGTGCGGTACTCGCCGATGCCTGGGTGGAGCGCGATGTGCTGGAGCCAGAGGCGTTCCCGCTCCCCGCCGTCCGCGATTGAGGCTCGAACCTGGAAATGCTTCAAATCCAGCTCGATCGTGGCGATCGGGTCCGCGAGCAGGTTGTAGTACCAGCCCGGGTGGTCAGGGGCACCACCCCTGGACGCCGTCACGATGTAGCAGCCGTTGTCCATGGAGTAGGCGAGGGGACTCAGCCGAGGCTCCCCCGATCGAGCGCCCCTGGTGTTGAGCAGCAGCGCCTGCCGGCCGACATAGCTCCCGGTAACGGCGTGGCCGTGTTCCCGGATCTCGTCGATGAGCTGCTGCTTGACCGACCCGTAGGCGGCGGGTACTTCAGGAGTAAGCATGGGTTCGGTTTTGGTGCCTCGCTGATTGACGGGCGCGTCGTTGCGTGAGCAACGATCCTACACGACGGCGAACGAGGGAGCCGGGATCAGGCGGGTTCAAATCGGCGAACCCCGCGCGCATACGCGGCCCGGCTCCGCGGGCATCGATGTGTAACGGACGTACTGAACGAGTACAGATGATTGCCAGCAACCCAGGAATCCAGCATACTGGCTCGGATGAAGGTAACGCTGGACGTCGACGCCGACCTGTACCGCGCCGCCAAGGTCGAGGCTGCCCGAGCAGATCGGACCGTCCGCGAGATCGTCGAGGAGGCGCTCGAAGCCTGGCTCAGCGCCGCCGAGGAGGCGGAGGATCGCGAGTCGGCCGCGGCGGCGCTCGAGGAGTACCGGCGCGACGGTGGGGAGTCGGCCGAGGCGTGGTTTGGGCGCCAGGCTGCGGAGACGCGGGCGACGTACGGTAATGCGACGCGCATCGACGCCGACTGAACAGGGGTGAGCGAGGGGCGCTTCCGCGTCGAGTTCGCGCCCGCAGCCCAGCGCCAGCTTCGCCGCCTGCCTCCCGGCATCGCCGCCGGACTTCGCGGGCCCATCCTCGCCCTGGCGCTCGATCCCAGGCCGCCGGGCGTGACGAAACTCGTGGGGTCGGAGTTCTGGCGGGTCCGGGTCGGGGACCTTCGCGTGATCTACGGGATCGAGGAAGCGGCCCGGCTCGTCGTCGTGCTCCGTGTCGTGCGCCGCTCTGAAAGTACGAATCGGCGAGTGGGCTGATATACCCCCTTGTGGTGGTCGATGATGCCATCGACTCCACGGGGAGACCGGCGCCCGGCTATCCGGCAGATGACCGTTGAACCTAGTGTCCGGCCCCCGACCTCCGGCCGTGAACGGTGATCGGGATCCGGCGGCTTTGACCGGTGATCGGATACATCAGCTGACGTCGACCGGGGCGAGCGGGCGCCCCTGGGGTCCGCGGAAGGAGGGTGCCTGGATGACGATGATCGGGATCGACATCGGGGGACGGACGCACGTGGTGGCCCGCTGCCGGGATGGCCAGGCTCGGGCCGACCGGGAGATCCTCCGGGTGAGCCAGGACCGAGCCGGCTTTGCCACCCTCGATGCCTGGCTCAAGCGCCAGCCGGAGGACGTGACGCTCATCACGATGGAGTCATCCGGCCATTACTGGATGCCGCTCGCGAGCCACCTGCGGCGACGGGAGATCCCGGTCGCAGTGGTCAACCCGCTCGCGGCGAAGTACTTTGCCAAGAGTCGCCTGGGCCGGACGAAGTCCGACCCGGCCGATGCCCGGAGCCTTGCCGAGATGGCCATGCGCGATACGCCCCCCGCTCGCGAGCCGCTGGCCGGCGTCGAGCTGCGCCAGGCGGCCCGCTTCGCGATGACCCTGGTCACCGAGCAGGCGAAGGTCTGCCAGCGGCTCATCCGCCTGGTCGATCTCGGCTTCCCGGGGCTCGGCGAGCTGTTCGACGACCCGACCTGCCGGACGGCCCGGGAAGTCCTCCGGATCGCCCCCACGGCCCGGGCGGCGACCCGGCGGCGGACAGCCACCCTGGCCAACGCCAACGCCAGTCCAGGTCATCGCCGCCTCGGGACGGCGAAGGCCGAGCGGCTCCAGGCCGCCGCCGCGGACTCGATCGCCGTGCCCGAGCTCGACGCCGAGGTCGCCTTCGAGGTCGGTCTCCTGCTCGACCAGTTCGACCTGCTCGAGCGGCAGATCGAGGAAGCTGACCGGCGCGTCGCGACGCTCCTCGACGGCGAGACGGCCCGTCGCCTACAGACGATCCCTGGCGTCGGCCCGTCGATCGTCGCGACCCTCCTGGCGGAGATCGGCGACATCGAGCGCTTCACCGACTTCGACCAACTCCTCGCGTACGCCGGGGTCCATCCCGCCGAACGAAGTTCTGGCAACAAAGGGTCGAACCCAGAGACCAGCTGGCATATGAGCAAGGCCGGCAACAGCCACCTTCGGGCGGCGGCCTATCGGATGGCCGTCGTCGGGGTCCAGCACAACCCGGTCATCGCGGTCCACTACGCTCGCAAACGAGCTGCCGGCAAGAGCAAGATGAACGCCCTCGGCCACTGCATGCGCAAGGCTCTCAGCATCGTCTGGGGTGTCTGGCGCAACGGCCACGACTTCGACCCCAATTGGGGGGTCGAGGCTTGACAAGACCCTATGGGATCTAGGTCTGGTCCAGGCCCCGAGATCGAGGACGAACCGAAGGGTGGCATCGAGCCGCTCGAGCGCGGCCGGGTTCAGCCGGCCGACCCTGGGACCCAGCTGCGTATCCCGGGCGCCACAGGGGCAGCGCCGTCGATCCTGCGCATATGATGGTGCTATGATGGTGTCATGAGAACAGTGACGGCCCTCGACGTTCGGCGCCGGTTCGGTCAGATCATCGACCAGGCGGCAGCGGGGGAGAGGATCGTAATCGAGCGGGCTGGTCAGCCCGTGGCCGCGCTCGTGCCGCTGGCGGACCTCGCGCTCGTGGATCCGGATCGCCGGCGGGCGGCGCGGCTGGCGGCCCTCGACGACATCCAGCAGCTGGCTCGCAGGCGGCCGTTCCCGCCCGGCTTCGATCCCGTGGCGACCCTCCACGAACAGCGCCGGGCTCGCGCGGGAACGGGACCCGACTCGAAGGCACCGGCGTGACCTTCAACCCGGGGCAGGGGGCGGTCGTCATCCATGCCTCGGCGGCCATGGCCCTCCTGGCCGGCGACGAGACCTGGCTTGACCGTTGGCGCGGGTGGACCGCCGCCGACACCATGATCCTGGCCCCGCCGCATTTCCCGGCTGAAGTCGCGAACGCGCTCCTCCGGGGCGCCCGTCTGCAGGCACTCGAGGCCGCCAACCGGATGGAGCGGCTGTACGCGAGCGGCGTGGAGACCGCCGACCGGGGCCTGCCCGGCCTGCTCGGAGCCGTCGAGCTCGCCGCGCGTCACCGTCTGACGGTGTACGACGCGCTGTACCTGGATCTCGCGGTGGACGTGGATGCGGAGCTCGCGACCCTCGATCGAGACCTCGCCGCCGCCGCCAGTTCCGAGGGCTTGGCCGTCACCGTCTGATCCGGGTCGTCGGTCGGGAGTCCCTTGGCCCAGCCGCGCAACTGTGAGAAGCGCGATTCCCACGATTGAGCACGGCCCGTGGTCCCAGCATGCAGATTCGTGTCGGAACTGGGCAACCACGCGTGCTCATTCATCGAAAATGCGCAACTGAGGGTTGCGCGGAGTCTCGATGGCAGGTGGGGCCCTCGCGCTTCCCCCTTGCGCCGCCTCGTCGGATACACGTCCGTTCGGACGACATTGACGTGCGAGTCGCAATACCGTACACTTGTCACACCTCCATCAGGTGATCCGAATGACGCACACCACGCTCGCTCGATCTGTCGAGGCCGAGGCCCGTCTTCGGGCGAAGAACCAACTGACGCTTCCCGAGGCCATCGTCGACGCCCTTGATGCTCGGCCAGACGATGTTCTCGTGTTCGAGGCGGATCCACGCGAACCGGGTACTGCGCGGGTGCACCTGGTGCGTGCCGAGTTCGCCGGGAGCATGACGGGGATGTATGGCACCACGGACGACGTGATCGCGTTCCTCCGTGAGGAGCATGCGGCGTGGGGCGAGTAGCGGCAGCCCCGGAGCCAGCCTTGTGAGCCTCGAAAGCCTGGTCCGTGCCATCCCTGAAGGGGATCGGATCCTCCTGGACACGACTGCGCTCGCGGCCTATCTGGATGAGTCGGAAGCCACCCATTCGGTCACCCGCCACCTTGTAGCGGAGTTCGTGGGTTCGGGTCGAAACCCGGCGGTGATCTCGATGATCACCGTGATGGAGCTGCTCGTCAGACCGTTGCGGGCAAGTCCGCCGAGCCATTACACGCTCCTCGCATTCCTGCGAAATCACCCTAACCTTCTGGCCGTCCCGGTGGATCTCCAGGTAGCCCAGGACGCCGCGTTCCTTCGAGCCGCCCAGCGGTTGTCGCCGCCGGACGCACTCGTCGTCGGGACGGGCCTCGCGACCCAGGTCGGCCATCTCGTGACGAACGATCGGAAGTGGGCCACCAAGTTGTCGTCCATGCCGGACCGAATCCGGGTCGTGACGCTCTCGGATCATCTGCCGTTTCCGTGAGTCGGAGGCCGGCGCACATCACGCCCGACAGCGACGCCGAGGGCGAGTTTGACGAGCACAACCGCGCCCGGATAAGCGCCGGTTGAGCGACGACGCGTACGGTCGTTGGATGGACCGACGCTACCCGTCAACGGGCTTGACGAGCGTTCAAACGCCTGCCAACATGCGCTCGAACGCAGGAGACCTCCGTTGACACGCCTCGCCAGCATCCTCGATGACCGGAACCTGAGTTACACGGCCGTAGCGGAACGCGCGCATCTGCAGCCACGCACGGTCCGGCAGCTCGCAAGCGGCGAGACGCCCATGGACAATGTCGCCGTCGGCACGGTGCGCAAGATCGCCTCGGCGCTCTCGCTTCCCGTTTCTGCCCTGCTGGAAGCAGAGCTCGCGTACCCCGGTGATGCGTCGCTGTCCCGCACCGCCCGCCTGTCCGCGGCGATCCGCGAGGTCATGTGGCCGCCGACGCCGATGCCGTACGTCTCACCGGTAGAGAACACAGCCGCGGACGATATCGCCAGCCTGTCGGCGGACGAGTTCTTTGCCGACATGCCGGCCATCGATGCCCGTCGGGGCTGAGGTCTATCGCTCGGTCGATGAGTCTGACGAACTGTCGTCGGGCGACATCGCATTCCTCTCGCTCGCTCGGACCCGGCTCGTCGGTGAGACCCCGCCAGGCGACTCGTTTGACCCGATCGGTCGGATCGCGGCGTACCCGCGTCCAGGTCTGCTGGCGCTGCCCCACGATCGCGAGGTCGCCGTCGACACCATGTTCGCCCTCGTGATCAGCCACTCGTGCGAGATCGACCGGCAGAAGAACATGGACGCCACGGCGGACCACTTCGACTGCCGGCTCACGGTGGCGCCCATCGTGTCCGAGCCTGCCGTGACATTGATCGGGCCCGATGGGGTCGAAGGGACCGTGAACTGGGCGGCCATCGAGGCCAATGAGCCTGCCGCCTCCTTGTTCCTGCCCTCGATCCCGGACGTGTCGGTGCTGGCACCGGGGTTGGACGCTCTCCCGTGGCCACGGGCGTTCGCCGACCTGCGAGGTCTGACAACCGTATCGCGAGGCATGGTCCGCCCCGATCGCTTCTGCGGGCTCGCGCCCCACTACCTGGGGATCATGCAACGCCAGCTTGCCCGGTTCTTCACCTGGCGAGACCTCGCGCGCCACGAGCTCGTGGAGGCCATGGTCGGGCGACGCATCGTCGACGCGATCCCGTTGAACACGAAGGGCGACCGCTTGCGTGTCGCGCTGACGGCTGACGATGGGTCGTCGCTGACCGTCGAGATGCGCGTCGGGTAGCGGCGAGAGCCCTCGGCGTATGTCGAGGGCTCTCCACCCGCTCCGGGACCGCTTGGGGCGCTACCGCGTGACCACTGGCCGCTGTAGGTGCCGCCGTAGTTCCCCCAGTCGCAGGGTTCGGGGACGTCCTGTGACGCCCCGCCCCAGTTGCCGCGGGCAGTGACGGAGGCCAGTCCGCCGGTCTCTCCCACGAGCACCCACTTGCCGCTGCCAGGACCAGTTGCGGGCATGACGCCGGTCGTCGGGACGAAACCCTCGTAGCTCAGCCTGCCGGTGCCGGTCAGCCCGGCGACCGTGCCGCTGAAGGTGCCACTGCCATGGAGCGTGGCACTGCCGTCGGCGTAGACGACGTCACGCTCCGTGCCGAGATACGTGCCTTCCAGCATCCCGTAGTAGTTCTCGGAGATATCGACGGTCACGATGAGATTCGGACCCACGAACGCGAGGGTGCCGTTGGTGTTGCAGTCGTCCCAGGTCCCAGAGCCCGCGGACGGGGCGCCGGAGCTGGCGAGGACGGTCATCGGCGCGAGACCGACGACGAGGAGTCCCGTCACGAGGGCGGATGCGATCTTGTTCATTCGAGTGCGGTGTGCCAACCCCGAGTTGACCTCCCGCCCGTACCCTTGGTGTGATGCCGCGCCTCGACCCCGCCGCCCTCCTCGCCGACCTCGACCCTGAGCAGGATGTGGCCGTCCGCGCGACGAGCGGACCGGTCGTCATCCATGCCGGCGCGGGGAGCGGCAAGACCCGGGTCATCAGCCGCCGAACTGCCTACGCGATCGCGACCGAGGTCGTGCCGGCGGACCAGGTGCTCGTCGTCACGTTCACGGACAAGGCGGCCACCGAGATGGTGGCTCGGCTGCGCTCGCTCGGGTTGCCGGGCGTGACCGCGCGGACGTTCCACGCCCAGGCGCTCAGCCAGCTCCGCCACTTCTGGCCGGCCCGCCACGACGGGGCGCCGTTGCCGGACCTCCTCGACTCGAAGCTGCCGATCCTGTCCCGGCTCGCCCGCCAGCTCCCCGGCCACTACCGGTTCACGCCGTCCAAGGACCTGGCCGACGAGATCGAATGGGCGAAGGCCCGCCGGATCGCGCCGAAGGCCTACGAGGTCGAGGCAGCCGCCGCCGGGCGGGAGCCGCCGATCCCGGCCGACCTCGTCGTCCGGATCTTCGACGACTACGAGCGCGCCAAGGCGCGCGCCAATCGCATCGACTTCGACGACCTCCTCGTCGAGACCGTCGGACTCCTCGAGACCGACGCCCGTGCCGCTGAGACCGTCCGAGCCCGCAAGCGCTGGTTCAGCGTGGACGAGTACCAGGACACGAACCCGCTCCAGCAGCGCCTCCTGGAGCTTTGGCTCGGTGACCGGGACGACCTGTGCGTGGTCGGCGACGAAGACCAGACGATCTACACGTTCACCGGCGCGACTTCGGACTACCTCACGGACTTCGCGGCACGCTTCCCCGGGGCGCGCGAGGTGACCCTGTCGCGCAACTACCGGAGCTCGCCGGAGATCCTGGCACTCGCCAACCGCCTGCTGGCCGCCGAGGGTCGACGGAAACGCCTCGTGGCGATGATGCCGTCCGGGCCGGCTCCCTCGATCCGGCGTTTCGCCGATGGCGAGGCGGAACTCGCGGGCCTCGTGGCCTCGATTCGGGGGCTCACGTCCGACACGGCCGGGGCCGGCGCGACCACGGCGGCCGAGATCGCCGTCCTCGTCCGGATCAACGCCCAGATCCCGCCGATCGAGGCCGCCCTGACGAAGGCCCGCATCCCGTTTCGCGTCCGGGGTCAGCGTTTCTTCGAGCGTTCCGAGGTTCGCGAGGCGCTCCGGCTCCTGAAGCGCCTGCCGGACACCGCGCGCGGGCCGATGCTCGCGCACCTGCTCGAGGAGCGCGTGCGCACGGAGATGGGCTACCTGGAGGGCGACGACAGCGGCGGCCCTGCCGCCCGCGAGCGGACGGCCTCGCTGGCGCTCGTCATCGAACTCACGCAGGAAGGGGTGACAGCGACCGCCGAACTCGACCGAGAAGCGCTGCTGGCCGACTTCGCCGCCCGTGCTGCCGCCGAATCCGAAGGCTCGGCCGACGGCGTGAACCTGCTCACGTTCCACCGCGCGAAGGGCCTCGAGTGGGATGCGGTCCTGCTCCCGCAGCTCGAGGAGGGGACCCTGCCGATTCGCCAGGCCGAATCGGACGAGGAGCTCGCCGAGGAGCGCCGGCTCCTGTACGTGGGGTTGACGCGGGCCCGCCGGCACCTCGCGCTGTCCTGGGCGGAGCGGCGCGTTGGTTCCGGCGACCGCGAGACCCGCCGCCGGCCCAGCCAGTTCCTCGCGGCGCTGGAGGATCGCCCGGCCCGTACGCCCGGTCGCGTCACCGTCCTCCCCGGGGCACCCATGAACGCGGCCGCGCGCCGTGCGCGCGACGAGGACCGCCCGCTGATGACCGCGCTGCGCGAGTGGCGCCTCACGACGGCCCGGTCCGACGGCGTCCCCGCCTACGTGGTCGCCACAGACGCGCTGCTTCTTGAGATCGTCGACCAGCGCCCGACCACGATCCCGGCCCTCCGCCGCGTCAAGGGCATGGGCCCGTCACGCCTTGCCCGCTACGGGGCGGAGATGCTCGAGATCATCGCGGCGCACCGCTGAGGCGGGTGCGATCAGGGACTGATCGCCGGACTCCGGTCGCCTACCATCGCCATGAAGGAGTGTGCCGTGACCCTGGAATCGTTCGCCCGGTACCCGCTCATGTTCGGGCCGTCACCGGTCCATCGGCTGGACCGCTTGACGAAGCATCTCGGCGCCGCCGCGGTCTGGGCCAAGCGCGAGGACTGCAATTCGGGCCTCGCCTTCGGCGGCAACAAGACCCGCAAGCTCGAGTACCTCGTCGCCGACGCACTTGCCCAGGGCTGCGACACGCTGGTCTCCATCGGCGGCGTCCAGTCAAACCACACGCGCCAGGTGGCGGCCGCGGCTGCGGTGGCCGGCCTGAAATGCGTCCTCGTCCAGGAGAGCTGGGTGGACTGGCCGGATGTCACGTATGACCGCGTCGGCAACATCCTCCTGAGCCGGCTCATGGGCGCCGACATCCGGCTCGTGAAGGCCGGCTTCGGGATCGGCTTCAAGGAGAGCTGGGAGCGTGCGCTCGCGGAGATCGAGGCCTCCGGCGGCAAGCCCTACGCCATCCCGGCCGGGGCATCGGACCATCCGCTCGGTGGCCTGGGCTTCGCCTCCTGGGCCCGCGAGGTCGAGACGCAGGAGCGTGAGCTCGGCGCCTTCTTCGACACGATCATCGTCTGCTCGGTGACCGGTTCCACGCAGGCCGGGATGATCGCCGGATTCGCGGATCGCGAGCGCGACCTGCGCGAGGCCGAGATCATCCTCGACGACCGGTACCACGCCGGGATCTACGGCATCCCGGACGCGGCCACACTCGACGCGATGCGCCTCGTCGCCCGTCTGGAGGGGATGATCACGGACCCGGTCTACGAGGGAAAGTCGATGGCCGGGCTGATCGACCTCGTCAGCCGTCGGGAGATCGACCCGACATCGACGGTCCTGTATGCGCACCTCGGCGGCCAGCCGGCGATCAATGGCTACGCAGCCCTGTTCAGCTGAGCGCCCCTGGTGCTGGCGAGAGTCCCCGCCGCGCAAGGGCGCGACCGGCGAACTGGCGCGCCGCTGATGCAGCCGGCGCGCCCTACGTCGGCTGGTCAGCCGGAAGGATCGTGAAACTGCCGCCCTGGAGCGGGGCGACCGCCCGGAAGGCGCGCTCATCGAACGTCAGCAGGCGCCGGGTAGCGTATCGCTCGGCAATGACGATGAGCGACGCGTCGGCGAGGCCCAGCCGCAGGTCTCGATAACGGGCCACAACGTCTTGCGCCGCGCGAAGCTGCGTTCGATCGAGGCATTCGACGACGTACGTTCCCTCGGCAAGATCCTCGAGGAAGGCGAGTTCGACGTCCGGCCCAAGGCGGTCGAGGATCAGGTAGTCCGCCTCGGCAACCGCCAGTTCCGTGGTGACGAGCGTCCCGCGCTCGCGCTCGAGGATGGCGCGAACGGCCCCGTGGCGCGGTTCATCTGCGTCTGCCTGCGCGTAGAGCGCCCCGGCATCGACGATGAGCGCCACTACGGTTTGCCCATCGCCTTGCGATAGACCTCGTCCGACGTCCAGCCGGCCGGCTTGCTCCCACCGCCCCGGCCGGCGGCGAGGCTTCGGAACGTCCGTGGCTGGGCCTCGATGTCTGCGATCACCTTGCGAACACCCTCACGGATGAGCTCGGCCTGTGGACGGCCCTCACGGACCGCGAGGCGCCGGAGACCGTCGGCCTCATCATCGGTCAGGTAGACGGACGTCTTGCGCATGACGTACGTAGGGTACCATACGTTGCAATGTACGAGGCTCCTTCGAGCCACCGCATGGGCATCCTTGCCGGCATCGCCGCCCCGATCGTGTCGTGGGGACTGAGCGTCGTCGTGATCGCCACGTGGCCCGGGTACGACCCGGTGGCGCACTCGATCAGCCTCCTCGCGAACGCGCCGCTCGGCTGGCTGCAAACCGTGGCGTTCGCGATCAGTGGGCTCCTCGGCGCGGCGTGGGCGTTCGGCCTGTCGAGCGTGCTCGGGCCGACGCCGCGGGATCGCACGATCGTCCGCGGTCTGCTCCTGCTCCAGGCGATCATCACGTTCGCGTTCGCGATCTTCCCGACCGACATCGAGGCGCGCGCGGTCACGACGATCGGCGCCATCCACCTCGCCGATTTCTATCTCTACGCGCTGACGATGCCGCTCACGCTGCTCGTGCTCGGGTTCGTGATGCGCCGCGACCCGCGCTGGCGGGGGAGCGCCCTGCCGACCCTCATCGCCGCCGGCCTGGTCGTTCTGGCCACCGCCCTCGTCCCGTCCACGATCGAGGGCCCGCTCACCCCGTGGCTCGGGCTCCTCGAGCGCCTCTACGTCGCGATCCCGTCGGTCTGGCAGGTGGGCGCGGGGGTGGTGGCGTGGCGGCTGGTAGCGCGGTGACGCCGAGTCGAGCACCCGCGCGTGCTCGTTCTGAATGCGCCGCCTCCACCCCGACATCGTATGCTCCGTCACATTCCCGCGAGGGAGACGGCCCCGTCACCTGAGGCAGCCGCCACATGATCTGCTCGAGCTGCAGCACGGAGAACCGTCTCGACGCGAAGTTCTGCATGGAATGTGGGACCGCGCTCGCGGCCGGCTGCCCGGCGTGTGGCACGACGAACCCACCCGGCGCCAAGTTCTGCTTCGAGTGCGCGACCCCGCTGGCCGGTGCCGGTCCGGCCTCGGCGGCGTTGGCTGGCCTCGGCGCCGCGTCGCAGCCGGGCGCCGCCACGGGCCGCGGTGAACCCGCAGTCGCCGAGCGCCGGCTCGTCTCCATCCTGTTCGCCGATCTCGTCGGGTTCACGCCGTTCGCTGAGGAACGCGACGCGGAGGACGTCCGCGAGGTTCTGACCCGCTACTTCGATCTCGCCCGAGAGATCATCGGGCGATACGGCGGCACGGTGGAGAAGTTCATCGGGGACGCCGTCATGGCGGTCTGGGGCGCCCCGGTCGCCCGGGAGGATGATGCCGAGCGCGCCGTCCGCGCGGCCCTGGAGGTCGTGGACGCCGTCCGCTCACTCGGCCCGGGGATCCAGGCGCGGGCCGGCGTGCTGACCGGCGAGGCTGCCGTGACCCTCGGCGCCACGAACCAGGGGATGGTCGCGGGCGATCTCGTGAACACCGCCGCACGGCTCCAGTCGGCGGCGGCGCCGGGCGTCGTCCTCGTCGGCGAGCCGACGCAGCGCGCGGCGGCCGGGGCGATCGCGTTCGAGCCGGCCGGGGAGCAGGTCCTCAAGGGCAAGGCGGCGCCGGTCCCCGCGTGGCGCGCGGTCCGCGTGGTGGCCCAGCGGGGCGGGCGGAATCGGAGCGAGGCGCTCGAGGCACCCTTCGTCGGGCGCGACGAGGAACTCCGCCAGTTGAAGGACCTGTTCCACGCGACACAGCGGGAGGGCAAGTCGCGGCTCGTGAGCGTCGTCGGGCCGGGCGGGATCGGCAAGACCCGTCTCGCATGGGAGTTCCTCAAGTACGTTGACGGGCTGCTGGACCGGGTCTGGTGGCACACGGGCCGGAGCCCCGCCTACGGCGACGGCATCACGTTCTGGGCCCTCGGGGAGATGGTTCGCGGCCGGTCCGGGCTCGTGGAGACGGACGACGAGGCGACCACCCGAGAGCGAATCGGGGCGACCGTCCGGCAACACGTGCCCGATGCGGCCGAGGCGCATTGGGTCGAATCAGCGCTTCTGGCGCTTCTCGGCTACGAGTCCGGCATTCCATCCGCGCAGCTCTTCGCGGCCTGGCGGACATTTTTCGAGCGCCTCGCGGTGACATCCCCGGTCGTGATGGTGTTCGAGGACCTCCATCATGCCGACAACGGCCTGCTCGACTTCATCGACCACCTCATGGAATGGAGCCGCGGCGTCCCGATCACGGTCATCACGCTCGCGCGCCCCGACCTCCTCGAGAAGCGACCGGATTGGGGCGCCGGCAAGCGCTCGTTCGCGTCGATCTACCTCGAGCCGCTGCCGCCCGAGGAGATGGAGCGCCTCCTCGCCGGGCTCGTGCCGGGCCTGCCACGGAAGGCGATCGACGCCATCGTCGGTCGCGCCGACGGGATTCCGCTGTATGCGGTCGAGACGGTGCGCATGCTCCTCGCCCAGGAGCGCCTCGTCCTCGAGGACGGGCGATACCGCCCAACCGGGGACCTCGACGATCTCGCGGTCCCGGAGACACTCACGGCGCTCATCGCCGCCCGTCTGGATGGGCTCGATGCCGAGGATCGGGCGATCGTGGAAGACGCCGCCGTGCTCGGCCAGAGTTTCACCATCGTGGGTCTCGGCGCGGTCTCGGGGATCGCGCCCGATGAGCTCGAGCGGCGCCTCGGCGGCCTCGTCCGGCGTGAACTCCTCGTCCTCGACGTCGACCCCAGGTCACCGGAGCGCGGCCAGTACGCGTTCGTCCAGGCCCTCATTCGCGAAGTTGCCTACAACACGCTGGCGAAGAAGGACCGCAAGGTCCGGCACCTTGCGGCGGCGCGGTTCTTCGAGAGCCTCGGATCGGACGAACTGGCCGGTGGACTGGCCGGCCACTACCTCGCGGCGCATCGGCTTGCCGGCGATGAGGCCGAGGCGGCCGCCCTCGCGGCCCAGGCTCGCCTCGCGTTGCGTGGAGCCGCGGATCGCGCGGCGTCGCTGGGCTCCCACGACCAGGCCGTGACCTTTCTCGAGCAGGCGCTCGATGTGACCGTGGAGCCCGAGGAACGGGCGGACCTGCACGACCGGGCACTCGTGTCGGCTGGTGAGGGCCTCAAGCCGGACATCGCAATGCGCCACGCGGAAGGCGCGCTCGCCGAGCGGCGGACGCTGGGTGATCGCGAGGCGACGGCCAGGGCCGTTGCCCGCCACGCGACGGTCATCTTCTCGCAGTTCGGCGACCCGGAACGGGCCGCCGAACTGCTCACTGAAGCCTGGGAGGAGTTCGCCGACCTCGAGGGCACGCCCGCCGGCGTCGACCTGATGGTGGCCATCGTCCGGGCGAGCCGCGGACAGAATGATCAGGGCGCTGCACTCGAATGGCTGGAGCGGTACCTGCCGATCTCGGAGCGGCTGGGCCTCCTGGAGCCGACGGCCCGAGGGATCATGGGTCGAGGCATCGTCCTGCTGAACTTCAACCGCCCCCGTGAGGGCCTGGTCCTCCTTCGAGGCGCCCATCAGTTCGCCCTGGCAAACGATCTGACGGACGTCGAGTTCAACGCGCGCGTCCTGATGACGTTCTTCGAACAGTGGGGCGAGCCGTCGATCGGTCTCGAGCTCGGACGTGAGGGCTTCGAGATCGGCCGGCGGCGCGGGTCGCGCGTCTACGGTTTCGGGATGGTTGGCAACAGTGTCATCTGCGCACTCAGGGTCGGGGAATGGGACTGGGCGGCCGCACTGCTCGATGAATGGCTAACCATCGAGGTTACCGCGGCGGGGTGGGCGGAGTTCTTCGTCGACCGGGCAATCCTCCGGTCGCTGCGGGGCGAAGACGCGACCGACGACATCGCTGAGGCTGCCCGGCTCCGCGCCACCATCACCGACCCGCAGTTCGAGTCGTACGACCTCTACGCACGGGCATGGGCGTCCTTCGCGGCGGGGGACCTCGGGGCGGCCCGTGCCCATGCGGAGCGGGCCGTGGCGATCACCGACTACTTCACGCCGCTCGCGATGCCACTCGCGGTCCGCTCGATCCTGTGGTCGGGCGACCTCACGGATGCGGAGCCGGCGGTGGACCGATTCGAGGCGTCGGGATTCTGGGGCCCCGCCCTCCAGCTGGATCGTCAGGCGGCCCGCGCGGGCCTCGCGGCCCTGAAGGGCAATGGTCCAGAGGCCCTGGCGGGGTTCCGCGAGGCCCTGCGCGGGTATCGCGGGCTCGGGCTCGCGTTTGACGAGGCGGCCACCAGCGTGGACATGGCGACGCTCCTGCGATCGCCCGAGCGCGACGCCCCGGACGTCGTCGCGGCAATCGCGGCCGCCCGCGAGGCACTGACCCGCCTCGGTGCCCGCCCCTTCCTCGCCCGGTTGGATCAGGCCATGCGTGGTGCTCCATCCACGCCGCCCCGGGTCGCGGCAGATCGCGCGTCGGCCGACGCGGAGTCCGCCCGGCGGTAGCGCGCTGCGGGCCGATCGTCCAGGCTGCGGCCATTCGTGAGCAATCCAGGAAGGCGACGGAGGGCCATCGCGCCCTACCGTCGCGGCGAGACCCAGCGCGTCGGCTGGCCGGTGAGGCGCGCGACGCGGTCGTAGTCCTCGTCGAAATGGACGATGGGATAGCCGTGGTGCTCGGCGACCGCGGCGACGATGAGATCGACGAGCCGAACGCTTCGCTGGTGACCTGCGCCGGTCCCGGCAAGGAGCCGATGAACCTCGAACGCTCGCTGCCACGCGTCGGCCGACGTGGACAGCACGCGAGCCGCACGCAGCGCCTGATTGAAGCGGTCGTACTCAGGCACGTCCCGCGCACCGTTCAGGTACTCGAGGAGGATGGGCTCGCTGATGGCGACTTCGTCGTTCGAGAGCGCCTCGGCAAGGCTCGCAGAGACCACGGGTTCCCGTGCCGCGAGGATCAGCGCGCTGGTGTCCCAGACTTCGATCACGCGGGTTGTGGGTCCGTCGCGTCGTCGGTCGGCCCGTACGGGGCGGAATCCTCGGCAAACCGGTGAGAGCGCATGGCGTCGAGGTCGGTCAGTGTCAGCGCGGGTCGCAGGTCCGCGATTCCCAGTCTCCGCTGGCGACGGACGATCTCATCGAGCGCGGCATGGATTGTCTCGGTCGTCGTCGTCGTGCCCAGGACCTCGCGAGCCGCACGGACCAGGTCCGCGTCCAGATCGATCGTCGTATGCTTCCGCATGGCCCAACGATATGCAGAATCAACCCGATGTCAATGCTTACGATTGGCGTCGGTGCCGCCTTCAGCGCGGCGCGAGCTGGATCCAGATCGTCTTCGTCTCGGTGTACTGGTCGTGGGCGTGGAGCGACTTGTCGTGGCCGCCGAAGCCGGACTGCTTGTAGCCGCCGAAGGGCGTCGTCATGTCACCCTCGGAGTAGGCGTTGACCCCCACGACGCCGGCTTTGAGATCGCGAGCGACCCGGTGGGCCACGTTGAGGTCCTGCGTGTAGAGCGATGCGGCGAGCCCGTACGGGGTGTTGTTGGCGATCGCCACCGCCTCCGCCTCGGTCTCGAACTCGATCACCGACAGGACCGGCCCGAAGATCTCCTCCTGCGCGATCCGCATGTCGTTGCGCACGCCGTCGAAGATCGTGGGCGGCACGAAGTAGCCACCGGTCTCCTCGAGGATCTGGTGACCGCCGGTCACGACGCGCGCTCCCTCCTTGCGCCCGATGTCGATGTAGTCGAGCACGCGCTCCATGTGGCCGCGCGAGATCAGCGCGCCGATCTTCGTGGCGGGATCGAGCGGATCGCCAACGCTCCACTGTTCGAGCTCTGCCGCCACCGCCTCGAGGACCCGGTGCTTGACCGACCGGTGAACGATGAGCCGTGAGCCTGCGCTGCAGTTCTCGCCCATGTTCCAGAACACCGCGATGGCCACGTTCGTGGCGACGTTCTGGAAGTCGGTGACATCCGGAAAGACGAGTTGCGGGCTCTTGCCGCCCAGCTCCAGGAGCACGCGTTTGAGATTGGTCTCGGCGGAATAGGTGAGGAAGCGCCGTCCGACCTCGGTCGAGCCGGTGAAGGCGACCGCATCGATATCCGGGTGCCGCCCGATCGCCTCACCCACGGTGCTACCGGGCCCGGTGACAACGTTGAGGACGCCGGCGGGGATCCCGGCCTCGGCCCCCAGCTCGGCGATCCGAAGAAGGCTCAGCGAGGTCGTGGACGCGGGCTTGATAACAATCGTGTTGCCGGTGGCCAGCGCCGGCCCCAGCTTCCACGCAGCCATCTGGGCCGGGTAATTCCACGGGATCACGGCCCCGACGACGCCGACCGGCTCGCGCGTGATCGTGGCGATCGTGCCCTCCGGCGACGGCGCCACCTGACCATAGCTCTTGTCGATCGCCTCGGCGTGCCAGCGAATGCAGTTTGCGGTCTCGGGCATATCCAGCCCGACGGTGTCGGCGATCGGCTTGCCGGCATCGATGGTCTCGATGAGCCCGAGCTCGCGGCCGTTCGCCTCGATCAGGTCCGCCCAGCGGATCAGGATCCGCTTCCGGTCGCCAGGGCTCATCCGCGACCAGACCCCGCTGTCGGCCGCTTTGCGTGCCGCCACCACCGCTGCTTCCACGTCGGCCGGGCCGCCCTCGGCGACCTCGGTGATGGGTTGCCCCGTGGCCGGATTCTCCGTCATGTAGCGGCGGCCACTCGCCGCCTCCCGGAACTCGCCGCCGATGAACAGCTGTGTCCGGAGCTCGAGCGCGGCGATTTCCTCGCGCGCCTCGTCGATCGCGGGGATAAGCGTCTCGGTCATTGGGTTGGCCTCCGGGGCGAAGAGGGGAGCGAACGCTGTGAGGATATGGCTTGGGTCGGGGGCGCGCCACGCTCCTCGGGCTGGGCCGCCGGGAGGATCGCCTCAGGTCGGAAGGCCGTCCACGTCGAAGCCCAACGCTTGCGCGGCGAGCCCGAGCTCGAGGTCGTGGGTCGCGATCGTCAGGCCGTCGACATGTTCGCGCAGCAGCAGCGCGCTCGCCAGGTGGATTGCGTCGAGCGAACCGAGGGTCGTCGGGAAGGGTTCGGCGGCCCGTTGGAGAACCGCGCGGTTGACCGCGATCAGGCTGAACGTCTGCAACACCTCGAGCACAGCCGCCCGCCGCTCCGCGACGGCCGCGTCGTTCAAGCCGAGCACGATTCGCGCCCTGTCGATCGTGCGGAGGCACTCGACGCGGATCAGCTGGCTGGAGATTGGCTGGTCGATCCGACTCCAGGACTCGAGCCGGTCCGGCTCGCCGAGGACGACCCTGAGCAACACCGACGAGTCGATGTAGACCGTCATCCTCGAGCCACCCTCAGCGCGACGCGCGCTCGGCGCGGAGCAGCTGGGTGGAACTGATAGGCCACCCGGCGGGCGTGTAGGACCGCTCCCGGATCTCGGCAAACGGACGCAGCGGCCGGCGGATCTCCTCGGTAGGGTCGTCGCGCCCGGCCTGGTCCGAGGCCGCAATCGCTCCCCGGATCGCCGCAGCGACAACCGCGCTGACGCCCGTGCCACCTGCGGCTGCCGTCGACCGGACCTGGTCGATGAGGTCGCTCGGCAGGCTGATCGAGATCTTGCCGTGCGGCACGCGCGGGGCGTCCGGTCCGTACGTGGCCAGGATCTCGGCGAGGCGCCGGCCGTGGGCGTTGTTCCTACTCATGGTAGGAACATGGTATGACGCGGTATCAGCCGGGTCAACCGCGTGTACTCGTTCAGTACGTCCGCCCGGCTTGCTGCCAGCCGGCGTCGGTCCGTGCTGCCTTGCAATACCCCCACCGGGTATTGACACGGGTCTTGTCAAGGGCCTGAAGCGGGCCTAGAATGACCTTCGAACGGCCTGTCAAGACTTGACAGGCCCGCAGTTGTTTCCGGCGCCTCGCAGGTCGGGTGAGACGCCCCGCGAACCCGCGCGTCATTACGAGTGTAGAGACAGGCAAGCGGACGGAACCGGAGGTCGGTTGGCAGGCGGAATCGCGGCCGAGGTCAAGAGCCGGCTGAACATCGTCGATCTGATCGGCGAGAGCGTTCAGCTGAAGAAGGCGGGCACCACCTACAAGGGCCTCTGCCCGTTTCACGGTGAGAAGACACCCTCGTTCACGGTCACGCCCGGCCGGGACTCCTGGAAGTGCTTCGGCTGCGGCCTCGGTGGGGACATCTTCAGCTTCGTCATGCAGCGGGACTCGGTCCCATTCCCCGAGGCCCTCAAGAGCCTCGCCAGCAGGGCCGGCGTGGAGATCGACGAGCGCACGAAGCGTGAGGACGCCCATCGGGCGCGACTCCGGGACATCCTCGAGACATCGATCGCCTTCTACCACCAGGTCCTCACCGCAACCAAGCTCGGCGCACCCGCGCTCGACTACCTGCGCGGCCGCGGCTTCACGGACGCCACGATCGAAGGCGCGCAGCTGGGCTGGGCCCCGGACGGCTGGGACACGATGAGCCGGCGTCTCGTGGAGAAGCGGGGGATCAAGCCCGAGGAGCTCGTGGAGGTCGGCCTTGCGTCGCAGGGGCGCTCAGCCTCCCGCGGCGTCGGTGTCATCGACCGGTTCCGCGGTCGTGTGCTCTTCCCGATCCGCGACCAGAACGGCGCCGCGGTGGGGCTTGGCGGGCGGATCCTGGGCAAGGAGGGCGAGGACGCCGATGGGCGCCCGCGCGACACCGGCCCCAAGTACCTGAACAGCCCCGCGACCCCGCTCTTTGACAAGAGCCGGACCCTCTACCTCATCGACAAGGCCAAAGGCCCCATGCGCAAGTCCGGCCAGGCGGTGATCGTCGAGGGCTACACGGACGCGTTGATGGCCCATCAGTCGGGCTTCGACAACGTCGTCGCGTCGCTCGGCACCGCGCTCACGCCCGGTCAGGTCGCCCTCCTGACCCGCTACGCAAAGAAGATCGCGCTCGCCTATGACGTCGATGCCGCAGGCCAGAAGGCCGGGACGTTCGGCGTGCAGGCGCTGGAAGGGCTGATCGGGCAGCTCGCGGCCACCGAATCCGGGGTCGAGCTGGATGAGGTCCGCGTCGTCCGCCTGCCCGACGGCAAGGACCCGGACGAGGTCCTGCGCGACTCGCCCGATCGCTGGTGCGAGGAGGTCCGGACGGCCCAGCCGATCGTGGACTACCTCATCGACACCTACGCGAAGGCATATGACCTCAAGACCCCCGGCGGCAAGGCGCGCTTCGTGGACGCCCTGATGCCCACGATCCGCGCCGTCCCGAACCCGGTCATGCGCGACGGCTGGCTCCAGCGTGTCCGCCAGGTCTCGGGAGTGGAGGAGCGGGTGCTCCTCGAGGTCCTGCGCGGGGCTCGAACGGCCACCGGGCTTGCGCAGCCGCGTGGCGCACGGCCGGGGGCGACCATGGGAACAGGCGCCGCCGGCGGCGGCGATGCGCCGAGTCGCATCAACGTGGAAAGCGTGACCACGGCGCCAGACGCCCTCCGCCTGACCGACATCCTCCGGGGCATCCTGCCGCAGGAGCAGGAGCTCCTCCGACTGCTCCTCCTCGTGCCCGAGGTCCAGATCAAGGTTACCGAGAGCATCGGGCCGGACCAGCTCCCGAACACCGTCGCCCGCGAGCTCTTCAGGGCCGTTGTCCTGGCGCGCGAGCCGAACGATGAGGGCGTCCACCCACCGTTCAGCCTGACCGCCCTCGTTCAATCACTGGACTCGGAGACCGCGGCTCTCGCGCAGGCGCTCGTCGCCCGTCGCGACCCGAATCCCCGGGAGCTCACCCAGCAGGAGCTCGCCTACGAGGTGGAGCGCCTGGTCATCGATCTCGAGGAGCGCGCGCTCGACGAGCGCTCCGAGTTCACCCAGAACGCGCTTGCGGAGGCGGAGCAGGCAGGCGACGAGGAGGTCGCCAAACGGCTCCTTCTCGAGAGCCAGGCCGCCAACGAGCAGCGGCGCTCGCTCCATCGCCGCCGCGACCAGACCCGACTCCTCGTCCGACCCGCCGCGTCGGCCACTCCTACCAACGACAGCGAACTCAAGTCCACCAGGAGGTAGCACCCACCATGCCCGTCGATCCGCTCGATCAGCAACTCGTCGAAGCCGTCCTTGCCCGCCCGCGCCGCGCGAAGGCGGATCTCGAGGAGGCCAAGCTGGCCGGCATCCGCACCAAGGTCGCGGATGACGATGATGACGATGATGACGATGACGACGACGACCTCGGCCCCGCGGCCTCGATGGGGTCGGACGACTCCGACGACGTGACCGTCGAAGTCGTGACGGAAGGGCGCGATCTCCTTGACCCGAAGTTGCCGACGGACGGACCAGCGAAGCTGAACCCGGCCGAGCTGGAGGAGCCCACCGCGGCGGAGCTCGAGGCGCTCTCGGCCGACATGATCGGCATCGACGACCCGGTCCGGATGTACCTCAAGGAGATCGGCAAGGTCGCCCTGCTGACCGCCGAGGAAGAGGTTGTCCTGGCGAAGGCAATCGAGCTCGGGGAGCAGCTCGTGGACGAGCCCTGGAAGGGCATCGTCTCGCTCCACGAGTGGACGACGCACAACACGGAGACGAAGACCCGGACCCTGAAGCCCCAGCATCGTCTGCCGCTCGGGGAGGAGGCGCACCGCCTTGTCCGCGAAGCCGTCTCGTCCGAGGATGCGGCCGACCTGCTGGTCCCTCCGCCGGACTTCCACCTCATCAAGGCCGGCCGCGACGTGCAGTCGGAGGGCACGACGCATCTCCTCAAGGAGGCGCGGAAACTGCTCTCGATGTACGCGGATGCGCTTGCCGGGACGGACGGTGCCGCGGCACCCGCCGAGGCGTTCCTCGCGCTCCTCGACTGGGCGTACTTCGCGGTCCATAACGGCGATCTCGATTCTCGCGACAACGTCGGTCTCCGCGCGATCTACGACTGGACGCGCGACGGCGTCGCGTACCCCGCCCTCGATCGCTGGGTCGCTTCCGGCCGGGACGCCGACCTGCTGAAGCGGATGGGCCACGATCCGGAGGTCCCGCTGAACACGAAGCTGGCGCACCGCAAGGGCGAGCTCGTGAAGATCGGGCGCGACGCGCGTGAGCAGCTGACCTCGGCCAACCTCCGCCTGGTCGTCTCGATCGCGAAGAAGTACATCGGGCGCGGGATGAGCTTCCTGGATCTCATTCAGGAGGGGAATATCGGGCTGATTCGGGCGGTCGAGAAGTTCGACTTCGAGAAGGGCTTCAAGTTCTCGACCTACGCCACGTGGTGGATCCGGCAGGCGATCACCCGCGCCATCGCAGACCAGGCGCGGACGATCCGCATCCCGGTCCACATGGTGGAAACGATCAACCGCCTGATCCGCGTTTCGCGACAACTCCTCCAGGAGCTGGGCCGGGAGCCGACGGTCGAGGAGATCGCCGAGGCGATGTCCAAGGGCCAGGAGGTCCAGGTCACGCCCGAGAAGGTCCGCGAGATCATCAAGGTCTCGCAGGAACCGGTGTCCCTCGAGACCCCGATCGGCGAGGAGGAGGATTCGCATCTCGGTGACTTCATTGAGGATCGTGCGGCGCTGGCCCCGGCCGAGGCCGCATCCCACCAGCTCCTCAAGGAGCAGGTGGAGGCCGTGCTGGACTCCCTGACCGGGCGTGAACGGCGCGTGCTGCAGCTCCGGTTCGGGCTTGAGGACGGTCGCGCCCGGACGCTCGAGGAAGTGGGCAAGGAGTTCAACGTCACGCGCGAGCGCATCCGCCAGATCGAGGCGAAGGCTTTGCGGAAGCTCCGGCATCCGTCCCGCTCGCGGAAGCTCAAGGACTACCTCGAGTAGGGGGACGTGGGCGGCGCGCCGGGTGCTGGCGCGCCGGGCGAGTGGCGCCGGGCGAGTGGCGCCGGGCGCGGGGGGCACGGCCCGCCGGGCGCGATGGGCGAGGCGCGGCTGGCGAGGCCGGGGTTCGGCATCACGGGCATTGGGGTCACGCGGGCACGCGGCGGCGACCCGCGGTGGGGCACGGGGGCACGGCCCGCATCCAGAGCGGTACCCACCACGTTCCAACAGGGCGGGCCGGTACTCGTGAGTTACACAACTTCGTATGGCGGCCCGACCGGGCGCCGAAATGGGTCGTCGGACGTACCAACCGGCGATGGGTGAGCTGCCGAGGTGCATAGTCGCAGCGTGGTGGTACCTGGTACGTCCCACCGCGCTGGAGCAGAGGAGCCAGGGCTGCGGTGGCGCGAAGTTGTGAACTTCCCAGTTACCGTTCGCTGACTCGGAGGGCGGCCATCTCCGAGGATCCAGTGCCCCGGATCGAGGGGCGTGTCCTTGGCAGCACGATCATCGAGTTCCCGCCGGGATCCAAACCTGCCTTGAGCAGCGCGAGCGCGCGACCGCCCGGTACCGGGAACAGCGGGGCGAGGTGTGCCTCGCCGGCAGCGAGGAACTCACGCGTCCGCCGCGTGGAGGGCAGGACGAGGAGCAGCCCGTCGACGTTGCCGTCCCGCAGCTTCGTGGACATCCGGCGTCCGAGGGCCTGGGCGTCGCGGGGAGCCGTCTCTGCCTCGACACCGTAGAGCCATCCGCCGCCTCGGATGAGGGCGTCCCACGCCCGTGGGTCGCCGGGAGTTGGAAAGGGGACTTCCGTGGCCCAGCCCAGGCGGGGCGACAAGTGAGCCCGGAAGTCGGCGAGCAGGGCGACGTGCGCCGTGTCGCGCAGGGGAGCCCCGCCTGCGTACGCTCGAACGGAGAGCTCGAGGCCGACGACCTCGGCGTACCGGGTCAGCATGGTCAGGCCGACGCCCGGCACCAGCCCGCGTTCGACCCGACCGGCCGCGACATGCGATACGCCGAGCGCGGCCCCAACGTCGCGCAGGGACAGCCCTCGATCTGTGCGGGCAGTCCGGAACTCGGCTCCGAGGGTGGCGAGGGCGATCGCCGCGCGTCGGGTGCCACGGTCCGCCGGCTTCTCATGCGTGGCCATCGGGCGCATGGTGGCACCGACCACTTCACCGGCGCTTATGTGCGCCTGCGGGCGGGGATGGCGCCTGCGGGTGGGGAGGGCGCTTGCGGGTCGGGCGAGGGGATCCAGGCGGCGAGGGGATCCAGACGGCGAGGGGATCCAGGCCGACGCGGCGGGACGGCGGATCAGCCGATCAGGCCAAGCTGCCCCGCGATATCCAGCCACATCCGGATGGCCACGACGAGGATGACGAAGCCGAGGACCAGCCCAAGCCGATAAGGCGTGACTCGCCGCGAAACGGTCGCGCCCAGCCGACCTCCGGGGAGCGCACCGACCACGAGCGCCGCTGCAAGCAGCCAGTCGACCTGGCCGGTCAGGGCCTTGCCGAGCAGCCCGGCACCGGATGAGACGGCTACGATCCCGACCGACGAGCCAACGACGTAGCGCATCGGGATTCGCAGCCCGTAGAGGAGCACCGGGGCGAGGAAGAAGGCTCCGCCGGCCCCGATGAACCCGGCCAGCACGCCCACGACGACCCCGATTGCGACTGCCACGCGTCGGTCGAACGCGGGCGGTTCGTCCGTGTGGGCCGGTGCCCGATTGCGCAGGCCGAGCATCAAGGCGGACGCGAACACGGCGAGACTGGCGAACACCGCCTCGAGAACAATCGGCGCGAAGAACGCAGAGCCGAGGGCACCCACGAAGGACGCCACGATCATCGTCGGGCCGAGGACCGACACGAGACGCCGGTCGACGTGGCCAGCGCCGCGATGCCCCGACGCCGCGGACAGGGCTGCCGCCGTGACCTGGACGATCGTGATCCCGGCGATTGTCTTGATCCCGAGCTCGGGCAGGCCCAGGAGCGGCGGGACGTACAGCAGCAGCGGAATGAGGATCACCGCTCCGCCCACGCCCACCAGGCCGGACAGGAACGCGGCCCCGAAGCCGACGCTCATGAGGAGCAGCACGATCGGTTCGGCGCGGGACAGCACCAGGGTCACCGCGGCGACCAGCACCCACCCTCCGATGACCGCCACTCGAAGCGGGCTGAGCTGGATCGAGTTCATGGACATCCTCAGCCGCCGGTCTGGAACGACCGGAAGACGAGGATGAGCAGGACCAGCGAGGCAATGGCCAGGACGACCACCGTCCGCCGCGGGTCGTCACGCATACGGGCGATGGCCCAGGCGCCGGGCAGGACAGCGATCCCGAGAAGGCCATAGACGACGTGCAGCGGATCACTCGGCGGCTCGTCCGTGAGCGCCAGGGTCACGCCCACGAGGCCGGTGCCGGCCAACAGGATGACGGCCCATACGAGTCCGCCGAGGAGGAGCGGCGGGAGTGGCCGCCGGATCAAGCCCAGTGTCACCGCCCAGCCGGCGAGGACGATGACGAGGACGAGCGTGATCTGGGCAGCGAGGCCGTGGATCTCCGCCATGCGGCGGTCAGGCGTCGCCGGCCAGGTCGAACAGCGCCGCGGCAGCCTCGTTGGTCATGTCGGGCAGGTCGCAGTCCCGGATGCAGGCCAGGATCCGGTGGACTTTCGGCTCCGTGATCCGGTAGAAGACGTGCATCCCGTCCCGACGCGTACCAACGACGCCCTCGGAGCGAAGAATCGCCAGGTGCTGGCTGACGAGGGCCTGGGTGGCCCCACTCACGTTGACCAGGTCGGTCACGTGGTGCTCTCTGTCCTCGAGTACTTCGAGCAGGTGCAGCCGGAGCGGGTGGCCGAGGACGCGAATGACCCGCGCCGCGCGCTCCAGGATCAGGGGTTCGATGAATGCGACGGCGGAGCCGGTTGGGGCCGTGCCTGACGCAGCCTTCCGGACGACCGCGCCGCGGCGCGGTCGTCCGGAATCATCCGAGGTTCGGCGGCTGGGCATGGTCTGGGTCGTCATGGCTGCCTACTCTAGGGGTCCTGTGCAAGCGGGGTCGATTGGGGGCTGACCGGCGCGCCGGCCGCCGCCCCGGTCGCCGCACTGGCGGCGCCGTTCGCGCGATAGGCCTCGGGGGTGGGCCGCAGCGGTCGGAGCAGCCATTCCGGGCGACGCAGGCCACCCGGACCCGGTCCGGGCCTGGCAAGCTCGAGCCACTCCCGGTAGATCTCGCGTGATCGACCGGTGTCGACGCTGATGTCACCCTCCTGGTCGTCCGGGAGGGCTGGCCGGACGGTCACCTTCTGATGCCACGCGTGGGCGCCGGACACTGGGTCCGGGTGGACCGGGAAGGTCAGGTTCTGATGCACACCCGCGTCACGCCACCACACTCGCGACGAATCCGGATCCGAGGAGGGGAACGGGGCCACGCCCTCCAGCCGTCGCATCCGCCACTGGCTTCCGTGGCCGTTGCGCGCGCCCTGGGCCGGCCCTGTCGGCTCCTCCGTGAGATCGACGCGAGCACTGGCCCAGCGATCCGTGCCCGCCCCATCCCCGAGCCGCCATCGACCCATGTGATGTGAGCAGGCCACCACGCCCGGTCGGATACCCTCGGTCACCCAGGCCCGGTTGACGTAGTGCCCGATATCCGTTTCCACACGAATCAGGTCGCCCGTGGCGACGCCGACCCGAGCGGCGTCGATCGGGTGGATCCAGACCGGGTTGCCGTGGGCGATCTCGGTCAGCCACTTGGCGTTGCCGGTGCGGGTGTGAACGAGGACCGGCAGGCGGAAGGTGGGGATGAGCGCGAAGTCGTTGGGGCCGGTCATCAGCTCGCGCGCCACCTGCGACGAGGTGTAAGCCGGCAGGGCCAGCTCGGGCCAGCCCCAGTCGGCCAGGGTCGGGGAGTAGAACTCGAGCCGTCCCGATGGGGTGGGGAAGCCCCGGCGACCCTCCCCATCCACCACGATCCCGCGCCGAACGCGTCCGGCGGCGTCCGTCGGGATTGCCGGCACCGGCACGATGTTGAGCGGCGGTTTGGCCGGCGCGGGGCCATGGATCGCGCCGTCGACGTTGACGACGACATCCTCGCCCGACGTCGAGACCGGATCATCGTGGCGACCGTAGATGTCGTGCTCGATCTCGAACGCGCCGTACTTGCGCATATAGGCGAGCGGGGTCAGGTCCTCGTCCGCCGCCGCCTTGGGCAGGCCCGGCACGGAGTGCTCAAAGATCCAGCCGTAGTAGTCGTCCACGGTCATCTTCTCGCCGGGCCTGTTGGGCGCCTCGAACCAGCGTCTGATCCCCAGCGAGCCGTCCGGGTCGATGCGCCACGACAGCTCGATCCAGAACTCGTTCTCCTCCCAGACCTCGCCCGGGTTCGTTTCCCGCGTGTCGCTCACCGTGCGCCCAGCGCGCTCGGCGGCGACACGGGTGACCGGCTGGCGGAAGCCGATCCAGGTCCCGGCGTGGGTCTCGTAGGAATGGAGGTCGTGGCGCTCACCGGCCAGGCCCACCGGCAGGACGTAGTCCGCGTACCAGGCCGATTCGCTCCAGACCGGGGTGAGCGCCGCGTGCCGCCCGATGAGGTCCTCACGGCGCAGCGCCTCGACCCAGGTCAGCCCGTCCGGGTTCGTCCAGACGGGGTTGTAGACGCGCGTGAAGTACACATCCAGGCTGCCCCGGCCCTCGAGCAGGAAGTGGGGGAGCAGGAATGACATCTCGAAGAAGGCGAGTGGGTATTCCCTGGGCCAGGTCAGGTTGTTCCATGTGCCCGGGTGGGGCGGCATGTACGGCGGCCGGGGGACCCACTTGTCCCAACCATTGGGCGAGGTGCCACCGGGCGTCCCGACCGATCCGGTCAGGACGTTCAGGAAGAACAGGCAGCGGGCCGTTTGCCAGCCGCCGATGACGCCGGCCGCGCTGGCCCGCCAGTTATGCGCCGCGAGCGCGGTGCCGGCGCCGGCAACGAGTTCCGCGACCGCCTGGATCTGTGCCGCCGGAACGCCCGTCTCGCGCTCGGCGTAGTCGAACGTGTAGCCGCCATAGAGCCGCTCCAGCTCGACCACGAAGTCATCGAAGTTCGGTGCGTTCAGCTCCGGTCGGGCGACCCGGAGATAATCGGCCCAGTTCACCCAGCGCTCCACGAACACCCGATCGAACCGGCCGGTGACGATCAGATGGCGGGCGATCGACAGGAGCAGCGCAGGCTCGCTGCCGGGCCACGCGGCGAGCCATTCGTCTGCCTGGGTGGCCGTGTTCGACAGGCGCGGATCGACGACGATCAGCTTTGCCCCGTTGCGCCGGCCGTCCATGATTCGCTGGGCGTGCGGGTTGAAGTAGTGCCCGCTCTCCAGGTGCGCGCTGATCAGGAAGATGACCTTCGCGTTCGCGTAGTCGGGCGACGGTCGATCGAAGCCCATCCAGAACGCGTAACCGGCACGCCCACCGGACGAGCAGATGTTCGTATGCGAGTTGTGTCCGTCGACGCCCCATGCGGCCAGCACCCGCTCGGTGAAGCCGTCCTCGCCCGGCCGGCCCACGTGATACATGACCTTGTTGGGCTCTCCGCGAGTAATGGCGGCACGGATTCGCGCGGCAAGATCGTCCAGCGCGTCGTCCCAGGTGCAGCGTTCCCAGCCGCCGGCGCCGCGCGCGCCGATCCGGCGCAGCGGGTACAGGATCCGCTCCGGATCGTGCTGCTGGTTGATCGTGGCCGGACCCTTGGCGCAGTTGCGTCCGCGACTGCCCGGATGGAGCGGGTTGCCCTCGTACTTGCGGACTTCGCCCGTCTCCTTGTCCACGTAGGCCAGCAATCCGCAGGCCGACTCGCAGTTGAAGCAGGTTGTGGGGACCAGCGTGTATTCCCGGCTCTCGCGACGAGGCCAGGCCTTCGGATCCAGCTCGGTCCAGCCGTCCCAGCGGTCCGGCGGCGGGAAAGCCTCGAATCCGGGTTGCATGGCGCCGTCGTTGGCCGGGTGGTTCGTGGCGCCCCCGGGTCCATTGCGTCGCTTCACAGTCATTTCGTCACCTAGCTGATCGGGACAGCCTGGCCGGCCGCGATGAAACCGAGTTCGTACCACAGCAGCCCGGCCGCCGCGGAGGCGCCCGCCACGACGAGGACCGGCAGGGCCGCCACTCCGAAGGCCGACAGGCCGAGCCACAGGACAACCGCCACGACCGGCGCGATTCCACCCAGCGTCACGCCGCCGACCCAGAACGCGCCGGCGAACGGTCCACGGACCAACAGGTGAGCCGCCGCCCGCCCGTTCGCCGTGGGGTGGCCGGCGAGGGCCTCGCCGAGGACCAGGGCAGCGAGGTTGACGGCGCCGCCGACGAGTAGCGCGCCGGCGGCGACGGCGACAAGCGCATCCGGCGCCCCCAGCACGGCCAGGGCGGGCATGACCGTGGCCGCGCCCAGCAACGTTGCCTGGGCCAGCAGGACGACGCCGGTGACTGGTCGCTGCCAGAGATCGCGAGCCTCGCACTGGCGGAGCAGGAACATCGTGTAGAGAGCGGTCATGACGGCCAGTCCGAGCGTCGGCAGTCCGAGGATGGTGAGGAGCGTGTCATCGACGCTGAGCAGGGTGCCCAGCCACCACAGGCCGAGCAGACCGCTGTAGCCGATGAGGATGAACGCCCCGATCGCGAGCCAGCTCCTTCGCTGCGGTCGATAGAGGATCGACAGGAACCGTTCGGGTCGCTTGAGGTCCGCCACGAGCAGCAGGGCCGTCAGCCCGACCCCGACCAGCGAGATGAAGCCGGCGACCAGGCGGGTGAGCTGGTCGACCGGGGCGAGACCCAGCGTCGCCGTCACGAAGATCAAGCCGAACGCCCCGGCGCCGATCCCCTTGGTCCACAGGTAGAGCGCGACCTTCCAACCCCAGGGACGGGGGTGGAACACGTCGTAGGCGACGCGAGCATCCTGCCGGAGCGGCAGCGCGACTGCGCCGCCCGGGCCGGCGACCAGCGCGGCCATCGCAGCCGCGGTCAACGGCGGGCCCTCTGCGATGGGCGACGGCGTTCGGATGTCGGGTCCGCGTACGGCTCCGAGTGGCGCGGCGCCGCCAGTCAGGACGGGCAGGGCCATGCCCCGGAGCGACGATCGGCCGCGGACGCCGACAGCGGCGCCGACAACGGCACCGACGGCGGCGGGTTCGGCCCGGACGCCCGGGCCGAGCATCTTCGTGTAGTCCTTGGCGCCGCCGGTCTGTCGATCCGCCCACATGTAGCGATCCTCGTGGACCGCCGCCAGCGGGTCCAGGGCCGTGGCCGACGCCCCGACGTAGAACGCCTGCGGCCGCGTGCCCTGCTCGGGTCGCCGGACCGTGGTCCGCTTCGAGGCGATGATCTGGGCCGCCCGACTGGCAGGGTCCTCGATGTCGCCGAAGATCAGCGACTCGGTCGGGCAGACCACGACGCAGGCGGGAAGGAGGCCCTGGTCCACCCGATGAGCGCAGAAGTTGCACTTCTCGGCGACGTGTTCCTGCGGATCGATGTAGATCGAGTCGTACGGGCAGGCCTGGATGCACGCCTTGCAGCCGATGCATCGGCTCGTGTCGAAGTCGACGATCCCATCCGGCCGCTTGAACATCGCCGTGGTGGGGCAGACCTCCACGCACGGTGGTTCCGCGCAGTGGTTGCAGCGGAGGACGGCGATGTCCCGGCGGGTGTCGGGGAAGGTCCCGCGCTCGACGTACTTGACCCAGGTCCGATTGACCCCGAGGGGGACGTCGTTCTCGGCCTTGCACGCCGTGGTACAGGCGTGACAGCCGATGCATGAGGTCTGGTCGATGACCCAGGCGAAGTTCGTCACGAAAAAGGACGCACCTCTGGCACTACCATCGTTGACACGCCGGACGCTCCGGGAGTATATAGGCACATCGCGATACCGCAACCCGCCTCGGCGTCCGATCCGGCAGGCGCGGGGCGAGGACGGCAGTCGCGGCAAGGAGACTCAGATGGCCGACGCGCCCGCTCACGACCAGGTCCTCGACGCGAAGGGGCTGCTCTGCCCCATGCCGATCGTCAAGCTCGCCAAGTTCATGAGGGAGATGGCTTCTCAGCAGGTCGTGCTGCTGGAGGCTACCGATCCAGGGTCCGTCCCGGACGTCGCCGCCTGGAGCAAGAACACCAGGAACCCGGTGATCCACCAGGAGTCCGAGGGCAAGGTCATGCGCTTCTGGATCCAGAAGGCCTGACGGACGGCCGGCGCAGACGACCTACGAGGAGGCCGGCATGTCGAGCATTCTCTACGTCCACAGCGGCGGGGTGAACAACCCCGAGCGCAGCGCCACGCCGATCTATCTCGCCACCACGGCCGCGGCCATGGACGTGGAGGTCGGCATCTACTTCACGGTCAACGGCCCCACGCTCCTGAAGAAGGGCGTCGCCGAGACCCTGATCGTCCCCAAGTTCGACGGGAACGGCGCACCGCTCCGCCGGTTCATCGACCAGGCCCTGGACATGGGCGTCAAGTTCTACGTCTGCCAGCCCTCCCTGGACCTGCACGGCCTGACCAAGGACGATCTCATCGACGAAGTCGAGATGATCGGTGGGGCCGCGTTCAACGACATGGCCCTCGAGGCCGACCAGGTCATCTGCTTCTGATGACTGCCTGAGCCGATGGTCCTCCAGGCGCGCTACGCCGACGTCCCGCTGGAAGAGAAGGAGCGGCTGTTCGACGAGGTCAAGGCGGACGCGCGCTTCGACAGCTACCTGTACGGCTGCTACGAGTGCGGCATCTGCGTGGCCGCCTGCCCGTCTGCGCGCTTCTATGACTTCTCCCCGCGCAAGATCGCCCAGGCGGCCTCACGCGAGGACCTGCCGATGTTCTACGAGCAGCTCAACGACGACATCTGGAACTGCTCGCAGTGCTTCTCGTGCACGCGCTGCCCGCGCGGCAACAACCCGGGCGGGCTCATCACGATCATGCGCGAGGTATCGATCAACAACGGTCTCACGTCGGCCAAGAACGCCCTCGAGGGCTACGGGCGGGTGGTCTACAAGATCATGTCCACCGGGACCCAGGTCTCGCCCGACATGCTCCAGCCGAACGCCTTCCCGGACTGGGGGCCGCACGTCCAGGAGATCTCGGACAACCTGGCCCTGTGGCGGCGGGCGCTGCCGCCGGACACGATGCACACGACCTCCACGGCGTGGGAGGTGGACGACAAGACCCTGACCGAGCTCTACCTGATCTGGCACATGACGGGGGTGCTCGACATGATCAAGAGGGTCGATGTGGGCCTCCACATGATCCTCAACGACGTGATGGAAGAACTGCTCGAAGACGCGGGCTACGAGGCCGACTAGGAGTCCCCTGATGCCGATCCCATTGACCGTGCTCGAGACCCGGCGCGAGGCGCGCGACGAGCGGGGCCCCACCGCTCCGCCGACTGAGGACGTCCGCGAGAAAGTCTTCGAGCTCGAGGCTCAGGGGCAATGGCTGGTCCAGCGGGTGCCGGACCCCTGGATCGGGGTGACCACCAAGTACGGCCGGATCAAGAAGATCCCGATCAGCCGGACATGGCATCACAAGTCGTGCGGGCAGTGCGGCCACATCCCGGGCTACTCGACCTCCATCTTCTGGCTGATCCGGAAGCTCGGGCTGGACTACAACGATCCGCGCGACCAGACGTCGTGCACGGCCTGGAATTACTACGCCTCAGCCACCTCGAACCAGGGCGCCCAGGCCGCGGTCGCGATGCGCAACTTCGGAGCCGCCTATGAGTCGGGCTACTTCCCGATGATCCATTGCGGGACCTCGTACGGGCACTACAAGGAAGTCCGCGAGGAACTCGTCCACTCGGCCCAGTTGCGCGACGAGGTCCGCCGGATCTGCGACAAGCTCGGCAAGCCGTTCGTGATGCCGGAGGAAATCGTCCATTACTCCGAGTGGATCTACGCGATGCGCGATGAGTTCGCGAAGCGGCGGGTCCTCGACCTCTCGAACATCGACGTCACGGTCCATCCGGCCTGCCACTACCACAAGCTCGTGGTCGAGGACGCGATCTACGACCCGGATGTGTATGGGGGTCAGCGCACCGCGGTCGTGTCCGCGGTCGTCACGGCCCTGGGCGCCAACGTCAAGGACTACAGCACCTGGTTCGACTGCTGCGGCTTCGGCTTCCGGCACATCCTCGTCCAGCGCGACTTCACCCGATCCTTCGCAACCCTGCGCAAGATCGAAGTCATGCAGGAGGAGGCCAATCCGGATGTGGTGCTCACGCACGACACCGGGTGCGTGACGACCCTGGACCAAAGCCAGTTCGCGGCCCGCGCGCACAATCGCAAGGTCGGCGTGCCGGTCATGTCCGAGGCCCAGTTCGCGGCCCTCGCGATGGGTGCGCATCCGTACCGGGTCGCCCAGCTCCACTGGCACAGCACCGAGTATCGGCCGCTCCTCGAAAAGATGGGGATCGACTGGCGGGAGCGCTGGCGCGAGTTCGAGGAAGACCTCGAGCGACTCAAGCTCGACAACAAGGCGTACATGACCTGGGAGGATGCCGATGCCTGAGACGGTGCTCGTGATCGGTGGCGGACCGGCCGGGCTTGAGGCGGCCCGCGCGATCGCATCGATCGGTGGTCGTGCGCTCCTGGTGGAGCGGCGGGACGTTCTCGGCGGGACGCCTGACGAGTCGAACTACGCCGCGCTGACGCCACGGATGGGCTCCGCGCAGGACGCGCTCGATCTGCTCCGCGCCGGCGTCGTTGATCCGAATGTCGACGTGCGCGTTTCGACGACTTTGACCGCCTGCACGGGTTCGGTCGGTAATTTCTCGGTGACCCTGTCCGGGCCGGCCGGCGAGACCACCGAGCAGGTTGGGGCGATCGTCGTGGCGACGGGCTTCCAGCACTTCGATCCGGGCCGCGAGACCCAGATGTACGGCTACTACGAGTACCCGGACGTCATCACCTTGCCCGACGCCGAGAAGATGCTGAAGGACCATCGCTTCGTCCGCCCGTCCACCGGGGAGCCGCCGCGGAACGTCGCCTTCATCCAGTGCGTCGGCTCGCGTGATCGGCGCCTGGGCAACGAGTACTGCTCGAAGGTGTGCTGCGGGGTCGCGTCCAAGGAGGCGATCGAGATCCGGCGCCTCCTGCCCGACACCAAGGTCTACATCTTCTACATCGACATGCGGATGTACGGCTACTGGGAGAACGAGATCTACTGGCCCGCCCAGGAGGAGTACAACGTCACCTACATCCGGGGGATCGTCACCGAGATCGTGAGCAAGGACGGGCGCCTCCTGATGAAGGGTGAGGACACCACGATGGGGCGCCCGCTGGAGGTCCTCATGGACGTCATCGTCCTGTCGGTGGGCATGGAGCCAAGCCGCGGGACCCGTGACGTCGCCGGCATCCTGGGGCTCGAGCAGAACAAGTACGGCTTCATCTCGGCCCCCGGCGAGCCGATGGACCCGGTTTCCACCACGGTGCCCGGCATCTACGTGGCCGGCGCCGCGGCCGGGCCGAAGGACCTCGAGGACGCCATGGGGATGGCCGGCTCGGCCGCGATGCGAGCGGTGGGCGCCGTTCGCGGGCAACAGCGGGTGGAGGCGGCGGGGGCCCGATGACCTGGGGACCGGCGGTCTTTGGCGGCGGGAGCTTCGCCGGCCAGGGCGGGCTCATTGATGCTGTCGACACGCCCAGCGCCCTCGAATTCATGCGTGAGGCGCTGGTCAAGATCAGCGAGGAAGACATCGGGACGGTGGTTGACCTGCTGGCGCGGAAGCGCGACGTGATGATGCCGCTGCTGACCGAGGACGCCCTTGCATCCGCCAACGCGGATGCGGTGCGGCCCATTCTCTGGCGGGTCTTCGCGACTCGCCGACGAGCCGACGAGCTGCTCGTCGCCGCCGGAGCTCCCGTCATCGCCCGCGCGATCAATGACCTGGTCCACGGGGCCGGCCGGATCGAGACGCGCTTCGCCGCATTCGATGGCGCCCTCGGGGCCATCGAGGAACCGATTCGACGTGACCTCGGCGGCGAGTGCCTGCACTTCGCGGATCCGGAGCGGTACTGGCTGTGGAGCCGCTGGATGTGGGATCCGGAGCCGCGTACGGGGGCCCTGCCACTGGTCATGGTCGAGGACTTCGACTTCTCTGGAGACGATGCCGGTGTGGCCTACCTGCGGGTAGGTGCCGCCACAGCGGCGGTCATCGCCACCGCCAGGAACCTCGGTTTCCAGCGGATGGGCGCCAGCCCATTCGCCGTGGATGTCTACCTGGCCGCGATCTACGGGATCTACCTGTACACCGTGACCCGGCTCCGGATGACCCAGGAGTTCAACAAGGTGATCCCGCACCTGCCGGACCTGGTGCGCCGACTGCTCGGCGTGTGGTCCCTGGACGTCGCGCGGAGGAGCTGAACAGGATGTCCAGGGACCTCCCGATCCTCAAGGTTGACCAGGTCAACGAGCTGGAGCACGCGGTCGTCGATGGGGTCGACATCTCGGGCCACTGGAACCGGATGTTCAGCGATCGGTCAACCACCGAGTTCCCGACCGAGGCGATGGACTGGATCACCTCACTCGACGGGGGCGAATCCCTGCGCGACTGCTACCAATGCGGCAAGTGCGTCCCCGTCTGCCCCGTGCAGCACGTGGGGGACTACGGGCCGCGCAAGCTCAACTCGAAGGTCATTCGCGGTAACAACCTGCTCGACGACCCGGACCTCTGGCTGTGCACGACCTGCGGCAACTGCTACCGCATCTGCCCCAAGGAGGTCAACCCGCTCCGGATCATGCCCGCGATCCGGGAGCAGGCGGTCCTCGAGGGCAAGATCCCGGACGAGCTGTCCGATGTCTTCCGGAACCTCCAGAAGTCCGGCAACCCGATGGGCGAGTCGCCCCGCAAGCGGATCGACTGGATTGCCGAGGCGGGCGTCGACGTCCCGATCATCAGCCAGCTCGGCCGACCGGTGGATGTGCTCTGGTACGTATCCGACTACACGAGCTATCACCCCCGGGGCAAGGACGCGGCCAGGGCCATGGCGAGGGTCATGACGGCGCTGGGGGTGGACTTCGCGATCCTCGGTCCGGAGGAGCGCAGCGACGGTGACTCCGCGCGCCTGGCCGGCGAGAGCGGCCTGTTCGACCTCCTGGCCGAGCAGAACATCAAGGCCTTCGGCAAGTACGAGTTCAAGCGGCTCGTGGTCATGGACCCGCACGCCTACAACGCGTTCAAGAATCACTACCCGCGCCTGGGATGGGAAGGCGAGGTCCTCCACTACACGCAGTTCCTGGCCCCGCTGGTCGACCAGATCGAGTTCCTTTCGTCGGTCGATCTCGACGTGACCTATCACGACCCGTGCTACCTGGGGAGGAACAACGGCGAGTTCGAGGCCCCGCGCCTCCTGCTCCAGGCGATTCCCGGGATCCGTCTCGCCGAGATGCCCCATAACAAGGCGAACGGCTACTGCTGCGGCGGCGGCGGCGGCGGCATGTGGCTCGACGGTTTCGTCGCGGACCACGTCTCCGAGCGCCTGTCCGAGCGCCGCGTGCGCGAGGCCGTCGCCACCGTCGGGATGGATGGGAGCGGCGTCCTGTCGGTGGCCTGCCCGTACGAACCATCCCGCTTCGAGGACGCCGTCAAGTCGACCGGCAACGACGGCAAGCTCGCGGTCCGCGACATCATCGAACTCATCGACCAGGCGATGCAGCCACCGGCGACCTGAAGGCCGATGGGCCGCGCAGCCCAGTCCCGCCGCACCCGCCGCCCCGAGACCACGCACCGGTAGTAACTCGAGGAGCCGCATGGACTACGTCGTTCTGTTGAAGCAGGTCCCCGATCTCGCCGAGGAATTGGAGATCGATGCCGCCGGGACCGGACTGGACCGCGAATGGATGAGCTTCGTCGCCAGCGAATGGGACGAATACGCGCTGGAGGAGGCGCTCCAGCTCAGGGAGTCGAGCGGCGGCACGGTCACCTGCCTCGCCCTGGGGGTTGAGGCCGGTGACGTCGATGAACTCCTGGCGACCTGCCTGGCGCGCGGCGCGGACCGCGTGGTCAAGGTCGGGTCGTTCGAGCAGAACCCGGATTCGCATACCGCGGCGGCGGCCTTCGCCGAGGCACTCGACGGGATCCCCCATGATCTCGTCCTCACCGGCGTCCAGGCGATCGACGATCTCGACGGTCAGGTCGGCCCGCTGCTCGCAACGCGGCGGAATCTGCCCCACGTATCGGTGGTCACCCACATCGCGGTCGGCGGAGACGGCAGGACCGTGACCGCGCACCAGGAGTACGCCGGCGGCGTGGTCGGCGAATTCGAGATCGACCTGCCGGCGCTGCTCGGTGTCCAGACCTCGCGCGAGGCGCCCCGCTATGCGCCGGTCAGCCGGGTGCGCCAGCTGATGAAGACCGCGACGATCGAATCGATCGACGGCGGAGGAGGAAGCGGCCCGGGCAGCGGCCTCGTCGTGGAGTCGATGTTCGTACCGGCGGCCGGTGGGACTGCCGAGATGATCACCGGCACGCCCCAGGCGATCGCCGAGCGCATCGCCGCGCTCCTCGCTGAGCGCGGCATCAGCGGCGGAGCGGCCCGATGAGCGGCGACATCCTTGTCCTCGTCGAGCATCGCGACGGGGCGATCCTCGATACCACCCACGAACTCCTGGGTCGGGCGCGGACACTCGCCGGCCAGAGAGGTGGCGAGGCGGTGGCGGTCCTGCTGGGATCGGGTGTGGCCGGACTGGCCGGCTCGCTCGGGGCGGCGGCGCGCGTCATCGTCCTCGACGACCCCGGCCTTGCGGCATTCAGCCCGTCCGCCTACCAGGCCGCGCTCGTGCCGCTCGTCCGCGACCGGGCCCCAGGCCTTGTCCTCATCGCGAACACCGGTCCTGGCATGGACGTGGCGGCCGGGCTCTCCGAGGCGCTCGAGCTGCCGCTCGCGGCCTACGCCACCGATGTCACGCTGGACGGTGGTTCGCCGCTCGTCACCTGCCAGCTGTATGCAGGCAAGATCCAGGCCAAGGTCCGCTTCACCGGAGGCCGCGGGATCGTCACGGTCGTGTCCGGCTCCTTCGCGGCGGAGACTGCCGCCGGCAGCCCGGCGGTGGAGAACGCGGCCCCTGCCGGAACCGACGGGCGGATCCGGTTCAAGGGGCTTCATCGGCCCGAGGCCGGAGACGTCGATATCACCCGGGAATCTGTCCTCGTCTCCGTCGGCCGGGGCATCGGCGAGCAGGACAACCTGAAGCTGGTCGAGGCGCTCGCGGCCGTCCTCGGCGGCGCGGTGTCCTCGTCACGTCCGATCGCCGATGCCGGCTGGCTGCCGCGCACACGCCAGGTCGGCAAGTCCGGCCTGAAGGTGAAGCCGAAGGTGTACCTGGCCCTCGGAATCAGCGGCGCGCCAGAGCATCTCGAGGGGATGCGCAATGCCGAGCTGATCATCGCGATCAACTCGGACGCCCGGGCGCCGATCTTCTCCGTGGCCCACTTCGGGGCGGTTGCCGACCTCCTCGATGTCGTGCCGGCCCTGACGGCCCGGCTGGGCGGGTAGCGGTACCCCGGGCGTGCTCGGTCGCGACATCACCCGCGAGATCTTCGAGGGGATCTCCTTCGAGGGAGAGGTCCTCTTCTACGGGCTGTCCGCGCTCGCGACGCTCGTGTTCTTCGTGGGCATCGGTGTGCGCCTGCGCAAGTACGTCCGGGGGCGCCGACAGGACGTGATCGGGTCACCGCTCGGGTTCATGCGACGGGCCGCTCGCAGTTCGGTTGACACGGCCCTCAACCGGACGGTCGCCAAGCGAGACGCGTACGCCGGCGTGTTCCATGCCGCGATCATGTGGGGGTTCATCGTCCTGTTCATCGGGACGGCGATCCTGACCATCGAGTCGGACATCGTCCGGCCGTTCCTGCCCCAATTCAGCTTCTACTGGGGTGCGTTCTATGTCGTGTACTCGCTCGTGCTCGACGTCCTCGGGCTGGCGATGATCGTGGGCATTGTGGCGATGGCGATCCGGCGCTGGCGTCGGCCGCGCCAGCTGGATTACGGCCGGGTGGATATCGGTCCGGCCACCACGGATCGCGGCGGGTTCCGGACGGGCGACTGGATCTTCCTTGGGTGGCTGGGCCTGCTCGGCGTGAGCGGCTTCATCCTCGAGGGTGCCCGGATCCTGGCAAACGACTTCCCCTGGTTCGAGGTCTTCTCGCCGGTCGGCTGGGTCGTCGCCGGTCTCTTCGGCGCGCTCGGGTTGACGGCGGCCTCGGCCGAGGCGATCCGCTACGCGCTGTGGTGGAGCCACGCGATCGTGGCCCTTGCGCTCGTGGGCTACTTCCCGTTCTCGAAGGCCATTCACGCGATCGTGGACCCCGTGAACCTGGCGCTTCGATCACCGCTTGCGGGTCGCCGCCTGCCGGTCCTCGCGGCGGCGGGAGCGGGCCCGGCGGACGGGCATCTCGGCATTCGTGACCTGTCCGACCTGACCTGGAAGCAGCTGGTCGACGTCGACGCATGCACCAAGTGCGGAAGGTGCCACGTTGCGTGCCCGGCGGTCGCCTCTGGTGCGCCGCTCTCGCCCCGGGACCTCATCCTCGACATCCGCCAGGAGGCGGACGCGGCCTGGTCCATCCTCGCTCCGCTCGGCGAGCACCGATCCGATCGTGCCTACGGCGGCGTAGACGTCGCACATGCCGCCAACGGCGGCTCGCGCCTCGCCGGCGGTCTGATCAGCGCCGACACCCTGTGGTCCTGCACGATGTGCCTCGCCTGCGTCGAGGCCTGCCCGGTCGGGATCGAGCACGTGCCCACGATCGTCGGGATGCGCCGCTCGCTCGTGGACCAGGGGATCGTGACCCCGGGCCTCCAGACCGCCTTCACGAGCCTCGCGAAGCAGGGCAATTCGTTCGGCCAGTCGGGTCGGGCGCGGGCCAGGTGGACGGACGACCTGCCGACACCCATCGTCGACGCGCGCAAGCAGGACGTCGACTGGCTCTGGTTCGTCGGCGATTTCGCCTCCTTCGACGTCCGCGTCCAGGAATCGACCCGTCTCGTGGCGCGCGTCTTCCAGGCGGCGGGCCTGGACTTCGGGATCCTGTACGAGGGTGAGCGCAACGCCGGGAACGATGTCCGTCGAGCGGGGGAGGAAGGCCTGTTCGAGCTGCTCGCCGAGCACAACGTCGGCCAGCTCTCGAAGGTCCGGTTCCGGCGGATCGTGACCACGGACCCCCACACCCTCAACACCCTCAAGTTCGAGTACCCGGATTTCGGCGGTGACTACGAGGTCTGGCACTACAGCCAGGTCCTGGCGTCGCTCCTCGCCTCCGGCGACCTCGTCAAGCAGCGCGCGATCAACCGCCGGGTCACCTACCACGACCCCTGCTATCTCGCCCGCTACAGCAAGGTCACGGCGGCACCCCGGGAGGTCCTCGCGGCGATCGGGGCGGACCTCGTGGAGATGCCGAGAAACGGCACGAATACCTTCTGCTGCGGGGCAGGCGGCGGCCGAATCTGGATGGACGACAGCGGTCTGGCGGAGCGACCGTCCGAGCAGCGCATCCGGGAGGCGGCGGAGCTCGTGGGGGTGACCGACTTCGTGACCTCGTGTCCGAAGGACCTGACGATGTACACGGCGGCGGCGAAGGCCACCGGGCACGCCGACCGGTTGCTGGTCAGCGACCTCATCGAGCTCGTCGCCGCGGCGGTGGGCCTGCCGCTGGAAGTCGCCGCGATCAACGAAGCGATCTCCGCCGACGAGATCGCCGCGACCGAGGTCATGCCCGGATGAGCGCGGCACAGCAGGCATTCGATGCCGCTCTCGAGGCATGGCTCGCGCGCCAGGCGGCAGCCGAGGACCGGCTGACGTCATTCGCGTTCCGGGAAGGCCAGCCAGCCGTCATCATCCCGGCTCCCACCAGTCACGATGCGCTCCGTCGCTGGATCCTGGGAGTCGTGGCCGACCCCGACGTCGCTGGGGTCATGCGCGCCCTGGGCGACTCCGGACGGTTGATTGCCGACCTCACGGCCGACGGGACACTCGGCCTGCGACCGGGCGACCGTGTCGCGCTGGCCGCCCGGATCGGCGTTCTCGCGGCCGGAGGTCTGATCACGCGGGAGCTCGAGGCCGACCGAGTCACGCTCACGGAGCTGGGAAGCGCGGCGCTCGCGCTCGCCGATGAAGCGGCCCCGGTCGCGACCGCGGGGGGTCGCAGGTGAACTGCCCGTATTGCCGCCGCGAGGGGTCGCGGATGGACACCCACGCCCACCTATGGGACGGCCACCCGGAGCAGGTACGGACGTTCCGCGACGAGGCCAAGGGCAATCTCAAGTTCGCTCTCGACTGCCCGTTCTGCGATGAAGGCCTGGAGCGGGTCGCCAATCCGCGCGGCCGTGAGACGGACTTCCTGGCGGAGTTCCAGCGCGAGATTGCGCTCGTCGCGTTCGACCTCCTCCTCTACCATTTCCAGGCGTCCCACGCCGAGCAGGTCGGGCTCCCACCGATCCCCGACGATCCGACAACTGAAGGAGGAGCGCCGTGACCGACGTACGGGGCTGCAACATTCCCGAAGACCTCTACTACTGGGTGGAGAAGCACGCCTGGGCCCGTGATGACGGCTCCGGGGAGTTGACCATTGGCATCACCGACGTGGCGCAGCATCTGGCCGCGCGCGTCGTGGCCATCACCACGAAGAAGATCGGCAAGGTCCTGGAGCGGGGCCAGAGCGTGGCCACCGTTGAAAGCGGCAAGTGGGTAGGTCCCGTACCCGCACCCGTGGACGGTGAGGTGGTCGCCGTGAACACTGACCTCGCGACGGACCCGACGCTCGTCAACAGCGACCCGTACGGTGCCGGCTGGATCGTCCGGATCCGCCCGTCTGCCTGGGACGCCCAGAAGGGGGAGCTCGCGACCGGCGCGGCAGGCGTGGAGGCGTACACCGCATTCCTGGTGGCGGAGGGGATCAGTTGCACCTGATCGGCCTGAGCGATGCCTCCGCCTTTCGCGGCTGCGAGATCCCGCCGGACCTCTGGTACGACGTGCCGCGCGACGTGTGGCTTCGCCCCGAGGACGATGGGACCGTGGTCCTGGGAATGACCGATCCGGCCCAGACGCGGGCCGGCAAGGTGCTCCACATTCTGTTCAAGAGGGTGGGCCGGCACATCGAGGCCGGCCAGAGCGCGGCAACCATCGAGTCCGCCAAGTGGGCCGGCCCGTTCCCGACACCGGTGGCCGGAACGGTCGTGGAAACCAACGAGGACGCGTTCAGAGCCGACATCCTCATCGCGAACCGGGATCCCTACGGCCTCGGCTGGATGATCCGCCTGGAGCCGGATGCCTGGGAGCCCGCGGCCATCGGCCTGGTCACCGGCCCGCTGGCAGTTGAGCGATATGAGCTGCGGATCGACGAGCTGGGGGTGTCATGCCTCCGATGCGCCGATTGAACGATAGCGAAGGAGCCCGACGATGAACGACGCAAGCGTCCCCATCCGGCTGCTGGATCTCGGAACGGTGAGTCCGTTGCGGTCCCAGACCGTCTTCCACGCCGTTGGCTATGCGATGTCCGAGGGATCGCCGGACACGATCATGCTGGTCTCGCCCGACGCGCCCTACGTCTCGATCGGGCGCCACCAGGACGTGGACCGGGAGGTTGATCGCGGAGTCTGCGCGGAACTCGGCTTTCCGGTCATCCGGCGCGAGATTGGCGGCGGCGCGGTCTACCTGGACGGCAACCAGCTGTTCACGCAGTGGATCTTCGCGGCCGAACACCTGCCGTCGACGGTCGAGGCGCGCTTTGCGCTGTACTGCGAGACGCTGGTGCAGGCGTATCGCTCGCTCGGCATCGAGGCGGCGTACCGTCCGGTCAATGACATCCATGTCAACGGGCGGAAGATCGGGGGGACCGGGGCCGCCCGGATGGACCGCGCTGAAGTCGTGGTTGGAAGCCTCATGTTCGACTTCGACATCCTGACGATGTCGCGCGTCCTCAAGGTGCCGTCCGAGAAGTTCCGCGACAAGGTCTATCAGACGCTCAGCGAGTACATGACGACGATGCGCCGCGAGCTCGGCGAGGCGCCCGATCGATCCGTCGTCGTGGACGCGTACCTCGCAGCCTGCTCGACCGCGCTCGGCCGGTTGATCGAGCCCGGGGCGTTGCGCCAGGACGAGATCGATCTCGCCGAACGCCTGGAGGAACGTTTCGGATCCCTGGAGTGGCTGGAGGAGGGCGGCGGCCTGCGCCGCCCTGGAGTGAAGATCCACGAGGGTGTGCGGGTTGCCGAGGGTGCAACCAAGGCACCCGGCGGGATGATTCGGTGCGTCGCCGTGATCCGGGACGACATCCTCGACGACGTCGCCTTCAGCGGCGACTTCACGGCCCGGCCGGCCGATTTGCCGGATCGATTGGCGGAGGTGCTGATGGGTTGCGCTGTAGCGGAGAATGCATTCCTGGAGCGAGTTTCGGGGTATTACGAACAGGTCCGGCCGGAGACCCCGGGCGTGACGGCGAACGATTGGGTGACCGCGCTCATGCAGGCCACCTCCACAGTCACGCCGGCCTGAAGCCGGCCACAGAAAGGGAGGCCAGCACGTGGTCGAGACGACAGATCGGGCCATGACGGACATGGATGCGCTCATCCGCGATCGCGTGGATGCCATGGTCACCACCAGGGTGGACGAGCTGTTCGCGATCAAGGAGGCGGAGCGCCTCGCGAAGCCAAAGAAGATGGCCATCATCGCCACCAAGGGCACCCTGGACTGGGCCTACCCTCCGCTCATCCTGGCCACGACGGGCGCGACGCTGGGCTGGGATGTGGGCATCTTCTTCACCTTCTACGGCTTGAAGATCCTCCAGAAGGACCGCAACCTGGAGATCGGCACCACCGGCAATCCGGCCATGCCGATGCCCATCCCGATGCCCCAGCTATTGACGGCGCTGCCGGGGATGACCCCGATGGCGACGTGGATGATGAAGCGCCAGTTCAAGGATCACGGCGTGGCCTCGATCGACGAACTGCTCGAGCTTGCCGTCGAGATGGGCGTCAAGCTCATCCCGTGCGGGATGACCATGGATGTGTTCGGCTTCTCCAAGGACGGATTCATCGACGGCATCGACCCGGTCTGCGGAGCGACGCACTTCCTGGACTGGGCAGCCGACGCGGACGTCTCCCTGTTCATCTGACCCAGCTGCACTGATCGACGCCCGGCGGGTTGCCGCCGGGCGATTCGATTCCCCGGCCGCGGCCTGGCGCGAGGGTTGCCCCGTCGGCCGGCAGCCGCGGCGCCGGTCTGGCCGCCACGTTCCGGCCGTCACGCTGCTCCGTCGCTCTGCTGGTCTGTTTTTTGCGCTGGGCGCAAGAATCGCGCCGGCGTTGCACGACACGCAAACAACTCGTGATTCGGGCGTGCCGGGCCTCGTTCCTTTGCGTCCGACGCAACAGAATCCACGGTGAGCGCGCCACGAGCGCACGCAGGCCAGGATGCCTGTACTTCGTTGCACGGGGCGCAATGGATCGATGAGTCGTCCGGTCCGCGGCGCTCGAGGGTCGAAGTTGTTTGCATCCCACGCAACGAGGCAATGGGCCCCAACGCGGTAGGGGCTCAGGAACGGCCAGGGGACCTTCCGACTATCGACGCAGATCAGTCCTTGGCTTCGGTGGCACCCGGACCACGACGATGGAGCTGCCGCCAGGATCCACGCCGGCACCGAGAAGCTCGAGGGCACGCCGGCCGGGCACCGGAGACGTCGCTCGGAGGTGCCCGCCGGCATCGTCCAGGAACAGACGTGCCGCACGCGTGTCCGGAAGGAGCAGGATCACGCCGTCCACGCTCGAGTCGCGAGCCTTCAGCTGGATCCGCCGGTCCAGCGCCTGGGCATCGCGCGGCAAGGTCTCGGCTTCGACGCCGTAGCGCCAGGTCGGCATCGAAAGCATGGCATCCCAGCCGCGCTGGTCACCGACAATGGGGAGAGGGACCTCCGTCGCCCACCGGACGGAGCGGTGGAGGCGCGCGCGAAAGGCCTCCAGGAGTCGGATGTGCCCGGCGTCGCGGATCGGGCCGCTGCCGGGGAACGCTCGCCCCGAGAGCTCGAGCCCGACGACCTCGAGGAGCTGCGCCACCGCGGCGATGGACACGCCTGGGACCAGTCCACGCTCGATCCGGCTGATCGACGCGGCGGACAGACCAACGGCCGAGCCGACCTCGACCAGGGACAGCCCACGGTCCACACGCGCGTCGTGGATCGCCCGGCCAAGTTCGATGCTGATCGCTCGGGCGCGGCGCATCCCGCGGTCGGCTGGTTTCTCGTGGGAGGCCATGGCCGGATCGTGGCCCCGGCCGATTGCTCGCGGCTTATCTGCCGATGCCGGCAGTCCACGATCCCAGGTCGCACCGGACGACGACACGGAGCCGCGACGCTGAGGGGCCCGACGCACGCTCGGCGACGATGCTGAACCCGGCGCGCTCGAACATCGGGAGCGTGCCGGTGAAGGCGGTTTCGGGATGAACCCCCTCGCCGGCATCGACGACGACCGGATAGGCCTCGAGCGTCTCCGCGCCCTGCTCTCGGGCGAACGAGATCGCCCCATCGAGCAGCGCGCGGGCCACGCCACGACCTCGGGCTGATGCAGACACCGCGAAACAGGTGATCGACCAGACTGGTCGATCGTCGATCGTCGGGATCACCTTCGAGCGGACGATGCGCTCGAAGTCGATGCGCGGGCCAACGCTGACCCAGCCGACCGCTCGCGCACCCGAGCCTTCGCCGTCCAGCGCGACGAGACCCGGCGGATGATCACTCTCGGCCTGAGCGCGGAGCCGGCCCCGCAGCTCGGGCACCTTCGCCGCGCCGAAGTCCTTCGCACGAAGCCGCCAGAACTGGCACCAGCACCAACGTGGGTCGCCGCCCTTCGGCCGCACCCTCGGCCGGAGGCTCCCCAGGCCGTCACGGCCAGAGCGGCGCGTACCCGAACTTGGCGAGGACCTCCGCGATCCGCTCATTGCCGAGGTCCGAGGGGTGCGTGTAGTCCTTGGCCAGCAGACTTCCCGAGGGTGTCAGACCATCCGGTCCATTGAACGCGTGGTAGATGTCGGCGCACTCGAAGCCGTTCGCCCTCGCCTCGGCGCAGACCATCTCGTTCCAGACATCGAGAATCAGCTTCGAACCAGACGCCTCGCCTTGGGTCGTGCCCGTCTCGATGACGTCGTTGTAGCGGTTCACCGTGCGATAGGCCGTCGCCCGGCCGGCGCGGAGCCCGACGACCTCCGCGAAGACCCTCGCGTACGTCGCCCGGTACTGGTCGGCCGAGGTCGCGCAAACGGCGCGGTCGAGATCCCAGTCCGGACATACGACGTTGTTGTGCGCGATCGTGATCAGGACGAAGTCCGCGCCGGCGATTGCCTTGCGGCGGACGGCGTCCGAGCGGAGATCGGCGAGGAGCCCCTCAACACGAAGGCCCGTGTACTCGGACAGGTTCGTGAGGGTTACCTCGCGGCCCGTCGCGCGCTCGATCGCCGCGGCATACCGGACCGCGACGCCGGTGCAGCCCGGGCAGTCCTTCGGGTGGTTGTAGGGGATCGAGTCGCCGACCACGACGAGGGACCACGACCGCGGGAGTGCCGTGGGGAAAGGCGAGAAGGTCGGCGCCGGTGTGGGCGGCGCGATCGTCGGCGCCGGTGAGGCGGGTGAGGCGGCGGTCCGGGGCGTGGCCGTCGCAGTCGGCCCCTGCGTGATCGGAGGCGTCACGACCTTCGTTGGAACCGGGGACCCCGTGACCGCGCACGATGCGAACAGGATGACCTGGAGCACGACGAGGACGAGTCGATGCGGCATGCGCCGGATTGTGCATCCGTCCGCGAATCACGCCGAGCCTGGGCCAGGCGGCCACGGTGATCGCACGTTCGGTCCATCCGGAATACGCTCCACCGCGATGGACCTTCCGGACCTCGGCCGCCCTCTGCCCGCATCCGCCGTCCCGGGCGAGCCACCGTCGCTCGTGGAGCTGGTGCGGCGGGGCACGGTTGACGCCGAGCTGGCGGCGCTCGTCTGGGTCCTTGTCGAGGCCCGGATCCCACTTGTCGTCGCAGCGCCGACAGCGTTGGTCGCGGTCGGTGCGGCGGGCGAGATCCTGCGCGGCATCGTCGCGTCGCTGCGCCCGGATCTCGGACTGGCGGGCGTGGATGCATCCGATCTCGCGACGCCCCTCGGGGTGCGATCCGCGCGCGAGATCATCCACGGCGAGCGTCCCGGCGGCGTCGCGCGCGCTGAGTCCCTCCAGGCGCTGCGCGACGACCTCGGAGCCGAACCCCCGGCCGGCCTCACCGATGACGAACTGTCATTCCTGGGATGTGTCCTCGTGCTCGGGGAGGATGCCCCGGGGCCGATCGAGGCGGCCGATCCCGCGATGGCGCCGGAGCGCGCGATCCGCGTCACTGCCGCCCATTACGTCCGGCCACTCCACCGTGACGAGCGCGGTCACGCGCAGCTCCTTGGCCCTGCGGTGCTGGCGATATGGGATTCGGGTCATCAGACCTTCGAGCATTTCGCCTGGGGCGTGCTGCCGGAGATCGCCGCCCGGCTCGGTCGCCGAACCGGCGACCTTGAAGCAGACCTCCACCATCGCCGGGACGACGTCGGCGGGCTCGCCGCGGCGGGGGTCACGTCACTCGACGAGGTCGGCCGGCTGATCGCCGGCTACCGCGTCGGATACGGGCACGCCCATGGGTCGGGCGCCGCGCACTGAACTGCAGGGCGTTTCCAGGCCGAGATCGGGCTTGTGTGGAACCGGCCGGCGGGCCTGACGCCCACCGGGGTACGATCGAGAACACGACCGTGTGCCGGCAGGACGCCGGCGCGTCCCACCCCAAGCACTGACGCGCGACGTCGGTGATCGACCGCGCGCATGGAGGTACCCATGGGTCTGTTCGAACTCCTCCTCTTCCTGCACGTCCTCGGCGCGATCATCGCGTTCGGACCGACCTTCGCGATGTCGGTGATCGGAGGCATGGGCGGCAAGGAGCCGATGCACGCGAACTTCGCGACTCGCGTCAGCGAGGCCCTTGCGAAACAGCGGATCACTCCACTGGCCATCGTGCAGGGTGTCACCGGAGTCGGCCTCATCGTCACAGGCGGCGTCGACCTCGGGAAGGCCGTCTGGCTCCAGGCCGGCATCCTGCTCTGGGTGACTGTCCTCGGGTATGGAACGGCGGTCCAGACGCCGGCCGTGAGGCGCCTCATCGAGCTCACCTCGGGCGGCCCGCCACCCGCCGGCGCCGCTCCCGCCGGCCCGCCACCGGAGGTGCTGGCAGCGGTCGGGAAGGTCCAGCGCGGCGGGATGCTCCTGGCCGGCCTCATCACCGTGATCGTCTTCCTGATGGTCGTCAAGCCCGGCGCTTGACCCGGACCGGCGCGCAACGGACGGGCCGACGGCGCCGGGACGGGCCGGCGGCGGCGGGACGATAATGAGCGAGACATCACGAACGGTCGCCACCGACCGAGGGGAGTCTCGCACCATGCCGTACGTCGCCAGCTCCGCCGCCGACCTGCTCACACGCGTGGGCAGCGCCCTCCACGTCGAGGGCGACCGCGTCGTCATCGACGATCTCGCGCACCTCCGCGGCGACGCCATCCGGGACATCGCCTGGACGGCGGCATTCGCCACGGACGACGGCGCGGCCGCCGCCGCCCATTGGCTCGCCTGGGAGGCTTCCCAGGCTGCCGGCGCACGGTCGGCGAGCATCCAGGACCTCTACATGGCTCGCGCCCGCGGCGAGGTGTCCGGGTTCACGGTCCCGGCGATCAACATCCGCGCCCAGACCTTCGACATGGCCCGGATCATCTTCGAGACCGCCGCCGCGGCGGACGCCGGGGCCGTCATCCTTGAGCTCGCGCGAAGCGAGCAGACGTACACGTACCAGCGCCCGATCGACTACGCGACGGCCTGTCTGGCCGGGGCGGTGGCCGCAGGTTGGCAGGGACCCGTCTTCCTCCAGGGGGACCACTACCAGTTCAATGCCAGGAAGTACGCCGCGGATCCGGAATCGATGACCGAGGAGATCCGGCGCGCCTGCCGCCTCGCAATCGACGCCGGCTACCGGAACATCGACATCGACTCCTCGACGCTGGTCGATCTGTCGTTTCCGACGGTTGAGGAGCAGCAGCGAGCGAACTACGAGCGATCCGCCGAGCTCACCGCGCTCATCCGATCGCTCGAGGCCGATGGCGTGGCGATCAGTATCGGCGGCGAGATCGGCGAGGTCGGGAAGACGAACTCCACCGAGGGCGAGCTGCACGCGTATCTCGACGGCCTCCAGCGCGAGCTGGCGCAGCTGGCGCCCGGCGTGATCGGGATCAGCAAGGTCAGCGTGCAGACCGGAACGTCCCACGGTGGCGTTGTCCTGGCGGACGGGTCCGTGGCGAAGGTGGCCGTGGACTTCGACGTTCACCGGCGGCTCGGCACGGTCGCACGGTCGGAGTACGGGCTCGCGGGGACCGTGCAGCACGGCGCCTCGACGCTGCCCGACGAGATGTTCCACACGTTCCGGGAGGTCGAAACCGCTGAGATCCACCTCGCGACCGGCTTCCAGAACGCGCTCTACGAGCACCCGGCATTCCCCTCCGAGCTGCACGCGAAGATCGAGGGCTGGTGCTTCGAAAACGCGCTCGACGAGCGCAAGGCGGACCAGACGGACCAGCAGTTCGTCTACACCTCGCGCAAGAAGGCGATCGGGCCGTTCAAGCGCGAGTTGTGGGATCTGGCCACGAAGGACGAGATCCTCGCGGCCCAGGCGGCAAAGATCGGGTTCCTCTTCCGCGAGCTCGGGGTCGTGGCGTCCCGAGCCATGGTGGACCGCTTCGTCCGCCCGGTGGAACGGCACCGGCCTGCGCCCGCGGCCGTGGTCGAGGCGGCGGCCTCGGGCGTCGCGTAGCCACCTGCGGGAGGGCAGCCCGATGACGGCGTCGGCGGCGGATGGAGCGCTCCGCGGCAAGTTGCGCGAAGAACTCACGCGAGCCATGCAGCGCGTCCCCGATCTCGCCGGTCGTGCGCTCGGGTTCACCGCGCTGTCCGGCGGGATCACCAACCGGAACTTCCTGATCACCGCCGCCGGTGCCCGCGACCAGTACGTCCTGCGCCTTGCCGGCAATGACACCCACCTCCTGGGGATCAGCCGCGAGGTCGAACATGCGGCGACCGTCGCGGCGGCCGGCGTCGGCGTTGGGCCCGAGGTCGTCGCGTTCGTCCGACCAGAGGGCTACCTCGTCACGAAGTTCATCGTCGGAGAGCCCGTGTCCGACGAAGCTGTCCACCGGCCGGACACGATCCGACGTGTTGCCGACTCCATCCGCCGCTTCCACGACGGCCCGCCGATCCCCGGCCTGTTCATCCCGTTCCGGATCGTCGAGGCGTACCGGGCGCTGGCGATGGCCAGGGGTGTCGCCATCCCTGCCGAGTACGAGCTCGCGATGTCGATCGCCCGGCGGATCGAGCTTGCGTTCCTCGCCTCGCCGGTGGAGCTGCGGCCGTGCCACAACGACCTCTTGAACGCGAACTTCATCGATGACGGCGAGCGGATCCGGATCGTGGACTGGGAGTACGCGGGCCTGGGGGACCCGTTCTTCGACCTTGGGAACTTCTCGGTGAACAACGGCCTGACGCCCGATGAGGATGCCGTGCTTCTCGAGGCATATGAGGGCGAAATACGACCGGCGCGGGCGGCACGGCTGCGTCTGATGCGGATCCCGTCCGACTTCCGTGAGGCGATGTGGGCCGTTCTGCAGCAGGGGATCAGCAGCCTCGACGTTGACTTTGTCGCCTACGCTGCCGAGCACTTCGACCGGCTGCTCGCCAATGCCTCCACGCCGGCGTTCGAGCGCGCCCTGCGCGACGCCGCAGAGGGGTAACGGCAGCGCCCTCAGCGCACCTCGTCCACGTCGGTCCACCACTGGCGGCGATCGCCGACCCGGTCGCGCATCCGCCAGGCCAGCGGCTTCGGCACCGCATCGATGGCTCGTTTCAGCTCGGCAGCCGCGGCCGCGACCCGCGCTCGTTGTGCATCCTCGAGCTGAGGGTAGGTCGCGGCAAGGGCGGCCACCTTCTCGAGGTTCATCGTGAGGGTTCGCCAGAGGCCCCACTCATCCGCGGCGAGGCGGGCAATCCGCCCGATGTCGATCGTGTCGTCGTCGTTCGCGCCGAGCGGGTGATCGAGCAGCAGGAGGATCGTGTCCACCACGTCCTTCTCGTTCAGTTTCACGATCTGGAGCTTTGAGAGCAGGAGTTCGGCCAGCGGAATGGTCGGGCTGTCAGTCTCGAGCCGTCCGGCCAGCGGGATCACGTGGCAGAACTCCAGGCGGTCGTAGAAGACATCAAGGTGGATCTGCGCGAACGGGTGGTCGAAGATCGCCCGGCGGCCCTCCGAGAAGATGAAGACCTGGCGGTCCTCCAGGTAGCCCAGGCCGGAGATCACGGCCGCGACGTCCCTGGCGTCACGCTGGTAGGCCACGAAGTCGATGTCCGCGTACGTCCGCTCGAAGCTCGGGAGGAGCGCCCGGGCGTCGGGGCAGTGGAGCACCACGCCGATCGACCCGAGAACGCGAATCGGCCGTCCGCGCTCCGCGACGGCCGCCACGACGCGGTCGACCTCGCGTTCGAGCGCGGCGCGATCAAGGACGACGGCGTTCTGGTCGCGGGGCATGGGCGCTGGCGACTCCGTTCAGGGCGCGGGGATGCGCGGATTGTAGGCGCGCGCGCGCGCCGCGCGCGCCCCGCGCACGCCGCTGAGGCGGTATACCGTACCCGGCAACCCCGAGGAGGGCAGGGTCGGGGCAGCTCAGGAGGCGGACCGCACGTGGATCAGGCGAGGGTGGTCGTCATCGGTGGCGGGATCACCGGGTGCAGCGTCGCCTACCACCTCGCCGAGGCGGGCTGGACGGACGTCCTCCTGATCGAGAAGGCGCAGCTCACCGCAGGATCCACGTGCCAGGCGGCCGGCCTGGTGACGATGTTCAATCCGTCGAACACGATGATGCAGTTCCGCCGCTACAGCGTGGAGCTGTACGAGAAACTCGGTGTCTTCGATCGCGTCGGGAGTCTGCGTCTCGCCTCGTCGCGGGAGCAGCTCCGTGAGCTCGAGCGGACGGCCAGTCGCGCACGCGGGATCGGGCTGGACGCCGGCGTGATCTCCCCGGAAGAGGCCCGGGCGCTGATGCCCGCGATCTCGCCGGATTCGCTCTTCGGGGCCGTCCACATCCCGGGCGACGGGTATCTGGACCCGCACACCGCGACCCACGCCGTCGCGGACGGAGCCCGGGCGCTCGGCGTCCGGTTCCGCCTGAACACTCGCGTCACCGGGTTCGAGCTGGGCTCCGGCCGGGAGATTCGCCGCGTACTGACGGACCACGGCCCGATCGAGGCGGAGCTGGTCGTGAACGCCGCGGGAATGTGGGCTCCGCAGGTTTCCGCGATGGTCGGCGCATTCCTGCCTTCGACGCCGGTGGACCACCAGCACGTCGCCCTGAAGGCAGTCCCGGGCCACGAGCTGCCGCGCGACATGCCGTGTTTCCGGGATCCGGACAACCTCGTCTACGGCAAGAGCGAGCAGGGCGGAATGGTGTTCGGCGGGTACGAGGCCGAACCTCGGGCGCGCTGGCTGGACGGCGTCCCGTGGGAGCACGCGGCCACGTCCCTCCCGCCCGACTGGGAGCGGTTTGCACCGCTGATGGCCGGTGCCATTCGGCGCTTCCCGTTCCTGGCCGACGCCGAGGCGATCCGCCTTGTCTGCCATCCCGACGCGATGACCCCGGACTCGAACCCGCTCCTCGGGCCGATGCCCGGCCTCCGGGGTTTCTGGGTTGCCGCGGGCCTGTCGCTCAACGGGTTCGGGGGCGGCGGCGGACTCGGCCGGGCACTGGCCGGCTGGATCACGGCGGGAGATCCCGGGGTGGATGTGGCCTCGTATCGCGCTTGGCGGTTCGCGGACACGTACCGGGACCCGTCCTGGGTATCGGCGCTCGCGCGCGAGACGTACGCGGATTACTACCGCCTCCGCTTCCCCTATGACGCGGACGAGGCCGGTCGGCCCCGCCGGCTCTCTGCACTGCACGGCCGCCTTCAGGAGACGGGCGCTGTCTTCGGGACGAAGGCCGGCTGGGAGCGGGCGGACCTGCATCGCCCGGGCGCCCCATGGCGACGCGCCGGCCGACAGCCGCGCGAGGGCGGCTGGGCAAAGCCCGACTGGTTCGACCGGGTGGGTGAGGAGCACCGCGCGGTTCGGGAGCGAGCGGGGATCATCGATCTCACGTCGTTCGGGAAGATCGAGGTCGCGGGTCCGGGCGCCCTCGGCGTTCTCCAGCGCGTCTGCGCGAACGACGTGGACCGGCCGGTGGGAAGCGCCGTGTACGGCCAGTTCCTGGACGAACCCGGCGGAATCCTCGCCGACGTCACGATCACGCGCCTCGCCGAGGACCGCTTCCGGGTCCTCACCGGGGCCGGCTACCTGGCCGCCGATCTCGGCTGGATCCGGGCGAACGTTCGCGCCGAGGACGGGTCGGTCGCACTGCGAGACGTTACGGCCGACTGGGCGGTCATCGGGCTGTGGGGCCCGCGGGCTCGCCACATCCTCGGGGCGGCCACCGGCGCCGACATCTCCAATGCGGGGATCCCGATCCGGACGGCACGAGAAATTCACCTGGGGCCCGGCGCACCCGTGCTCGCGACGCGGATCAGCTATGCGGGTGAACTCGGCTGGGAGCTCACCGTCGCCCCGGAATGGGCTGTCCCGGCCTGGGATGCCCTCGTGGCCGCGGCTCGCGATCTCGACGCGGGTCTGGAGCCGGTTGGCTACCGCGCCCTCGAATCGCTCCGGCTGGAGAAGGGGTTCCGCTATTACGGCGCCGAACTGACGACCCGGGATTCGCCGATCGAGGCGGGTTTGGAACCATTCGTCAGACTGGGCAAGGGCGACTTCATCGGCCGCAAGGCGCTCCTTGCGGCACGGGATGCCTCTCCCGATGGCCCGGCGCGTCGATTGCGCAGCGTGACGGTCGGCGACGACGACTGGCTCCCGATCTTCGGCGGCGAGGCCGTCCGGATCGACGGTGAGGTCGTCGGGCGTCTCCGAAGCGGAGCGTTCGGATACACCGTCGAGAGGACGGTCGGGACGGTCTACCTGCCCGCATCCGTGGCGGAGGGCACGCCGATCGAGGTGGACGTGTTCGATCGGAGAGAGCCGGGGATCGTCGCCGCGGATGTGCTCCATGACCCCACGGGCGCCCGGATGCGCGGTTAGGATCACCCCCACGATGCGTCTCTTCCGCAAGGGCCAGCGCGGAACCAAGCTCTTCTACGCGACCGACGTCCACGGGTCGGAGCGGACCTGGAGGAAGTTCCTCAACGCGGCGAAGTTCTACGGTGCCGATGTCCTGGTCATGGGCGGCGACGTCATGGGCAAGCTCGCGATTCCGGTCATCCGCGAGGCCGGCGGCTCGTACAGGGCCACGGTCCACGGGCGCGTGGAGCGGGTCACCTCGGAGGCCGAGGTGACGGCCATCCGCGCGCTGATCGGTGACCTCGGGTTCTACGACGTCCTCATGGACGAGGATGAGTACCGGGCGACGCAGGCAGATCCGGCTGCCGTGGAGCAGCTATTCGTGCGGCTCGCGACCGACCGCGTCGCTCGATGGATCGATCTTGCCGAGACGCGCCTCGCGGGGACCGGGATCAGGGTCTACGCGACCGGCGGCAATGACGACCTGACCGAGGTCATGGCGACCATGGATCGGACCGACACGAAGTCGTTCGTGGCCTGCGAGGACCGTGCGGTGCCGCTCGACGATGAGCACGTGATGATCAGCATGCCGTACGTGAATCCGACGCCCTGGCGGACACCACGGGAGGCCGAGGAACCACAGCTTGCCGAACGGATCGCGGTGCTGGCCGATCAGTTCGGCGACCACGGCAAGGTCATCTTCAACTTCCACGCGCCGCCCAAGGACTCGACCCTTGACACCTGCCCGATGCTCGACGGGACAACAGACCCGCCGAGCCAGGTGGTCAAGGGAGGGCAGCCTGTTCTGTACGGCGCCGGAAGTACGTCGATTCGCGAGGCGATCGAGCGCTATCAGCCGATGCTTGGCCTGCACGGCCACATTCATGAATCACAGGCCGCGGCGAAGCTCGGTCGGACGGTGTGCGTCAACCCCGGCAGTGAGTACGGCGAGGGCGTGCTCCGGGGCTGTCTGATGACCATCGCCGACGGCAAGGTCACGAGTTACCAGATGACGGCGGGCTGATCACGGCCCACGGACCGGCGCCCAGCCGGTCCGGATGCGGCAGAGGAGGTGCGATCGAGGCTAGGTCCCAGGTAATGGGGTGGTCCTGAGGGAGGATCGCCCGGTCCCACATTCCCTGTATCGAGGTGAAGGTATGGCAACGGCTACGACCACGACGCCCGAGGTCTTCGTCAGGAAGTCCTCCGGTCTGGTCCGCGTGATGTCCGCGCGATCCGCGTTTGTCTACAACGTCCTGACGATGGGCCTGATCTTCCCGTGGACGTACCTCTGGGCGCCAGGAGCGCTCCCGGGTGGTCAACTGGTCTGGGGCATCCTCCTGGCCATGGTCCTGGAGATCCCGATCGCGCTTGCCTATGTCTGGCTGTCGACCGCCCTTCCGAGATCCGGCGGCGACTACGTCTTTCAGAGCCGCGTGCTCGGCGGCGGGATCGGCTTCACACTGGTCTTCTCCGGGTTCGTGATCTGGATTCTCCAGTGGGTAGCGCTGTCCGGATGGCTGCTGTCGTCCCTTGGATTTGCGCCACTCTTCCTGGGCCTCGGGGCGGCCACCGGGAGTAGCACGCTCGTTGACATCGCCTCGTGGTTCACGACAACGAATGGCATCGTGATCACGAGCATTGCCAATGCGCTCGTGGCGATGCTGATCCTGACATCGGGATTCAAGAACTACGTGCGCCTCCAGAAGGTCATGTGGATCGCGATCCTGCTGTCCTTCGGCACGATGCTCGTCGTTCTGGCGACGACGGTTGCCTCCGAAGTCCCCGGCAAGCTCGATGCCTTCTCGGCCGCGATCGGCGGCTCGGGCACCTTCACCGCTGACGCGACCGCCGCGGCGACGGATGGCGGAGTTGATCTCAACCCGCCATTCAGCCTGCTGGCGACGCTGCTGATTGCGCCGATCGCCTGGACCTCGCTCCAGTGGGCGACCTACTCGGCTCAGCAGAACGGCGAGATCAAGTCCGCGGGGTCCTTCAAGGATCAGCTCTTCATCATCGTTGGGTCGCTCGTGCTCACGGGCGTCCTGCTGGCCGTGCTCGCGTTCTTCCTGCAGAACGCGATTGGCACCGAGTTCCTGTACGTGGCCGGTGCCGGGTATTGGGGAGCGGCAGATGTCTCGCTCGCGGGTTCGTACCTGTGGCCGAACATCATCGCCACCGCGATTGCCAACAACCCGATCATCACGATCATCATCGCGACCGGGTTCATCCTGAACGCGCATCAGATCGTCCATAACTGCTACATCGGCATGACCCGCGTCATGGTTGCGATGTCGCTCGACCGCCTCCTTCCGGAGATGGTCAGCCGCGTGTCGGACCGTTTCCACACACCGGTCAATGCGCATCTCATCTACTTCCTGGCAAGCCTGCCGGTCATCTACCTGTACAGCAACTACTCGGTTGATGACGGCGCGGGCGGGGCCACCACGTGGACGTCGCTGACGCTCGGCGTCACCTTTGCCTGCGGCTACGTGTTCGTTGGAACGGCGATTGCAGGTGCGCTGCTTCCGTTCCGGGCGAAGGCCCTCTACGAGGCGTCCCCGGGCTCGGCGTACAAGTTCATGGGCGTTCCGGTCGTGAGCATCGTCGGGACGCTCGGCGCGGTGGCCGGGGCCATCTTCATCTACCTATTCCTGACCGAGCCAAGACTTGGGCTCACCAGCGACCTTGCCTATCAGGTGGTTGGGCTGATCCTGCTGTTCTCGCTCGGCTGGTACCTCGTCACGTACTACGTGCGTCGGTCCAGCGGCATCAACGTCAATTACGCGTTCAAGGAGATCCCGCCCGAATGAGTCGCGGGTTCAGCCAGGTTTCGAGACGGCCCGGGCAACGCCCGGGCCGTTCGATTCAACCGGCCGCCGTTGCGGCCAGCCACCCCTCGAAATCCGGACCGTCAATCATCGCCTCGGCGCGCGTCCAGCGCTCCACGGCCCAGGCCCAGAAGTCGTAGTCGATGGGAGAGATCCGAGCCTGGATCGCCGCCCACAGGGTCCAGCCGACATCGGACATGATCATCTGGAGCCGACAACGCGCCACGAGCGCAGGGTTGACGGTCCCGAAGTACCCGGCGATGAGCTCCTTGAGCCGAGCCTCGTCGAAGCCGAGCTCCTGGGCCGTGTTCCCCAACTCGAAGGTCGGGTCGTTGTTGCCGCTGTACTCGTAGTCCACGATCCACAGCCGTTCCCCGTCGTCGAGATAGTTCTCGGCGAGCAGGTCGTTGTGGCACGGCACGGTCGGCAGCGGGTTGGCTCGGAGGGTCGTGTCGATTCGCGGAACTGCCGCCAGGTGCTCTCGATAGCCGGCAGGCACCGGGATGCCACGCTCGTCGATGACGCCGAGATACCGCGCCGACAGGGCGACCATGTCGAAGTCGTCCCGGAAGCGTGGGCCGGCGTGGAGACGCCGCAGGGCCTGGGCGATCCGGGTCGGTTCATCGGCGCGCTGGAACGCGGCGTTCGACATCGTCCTCGCGTCGAGCCATTCCAGGACGATCACGCTCCACTCCGGCAGCTGGTGGAGGACACGAGCCCCGACGCCCGCGTCGGCCGCGGCGCGGGTGTTCGCGAGCTCGTTGCCGCGGTCCACGGCGAGCAGCTCGGTGGCCGTCCCGGGGATCCGGACGAAGTGGGGGACGCCGTCCACCGCGACACGGAAGTTGCGGTTGGTCAGCCCACCGGCGATTGGCTGTGCGGTCACCGGGCGGCCGGCCCATGCCGGGATGGCTGCGATGACATCCTCGATCGAAGGCTCCACCGGTCCCGAATCCTCCCTGCAACCCTGGGCCGAGCGTACACGCTACGGAACGATCCACGCGGTAGCGCGGCGCTCGGTACCCTGTGCCGATCGGAATGCGGACGCCGGCACGGGTCGGTTCGCACGTAACGTCAATGAGGAGCGGAAGCGCGAATGGTGGAGCAGGCCCGAGCGGTGATCATCGGCGGCGGCGTCGGTGGGACGTCCATCGCCTACCACCTGACGGAGCTCGGCTGGCGTGACGTCGTCCTCGTTGACCGTGCGGAGCTGACTTCCGGATCCACGTTCCACAGCGCCGGGCTCGTCGGCCAGCTCCGATCGAGCGTGACCCTGACCCGGATGATGATGTACGGGGCCGCGCTCTACCGGCGCCTGACTGCGGAGACCGGTGTCGACGTTTCGTGGCACGAGGTCGGCTCCCTCCGGCTGGCCTCCACGAAGACCCGCTACGAGGAGCTCCAGCGCCAGGCGGGCTGGGCCAAGACCTTCGGGCTGCCGCTGGACCTGATCTCCGCGAAGGACGCGCAGGAGCGCTTCCCGCTCATGACACCCGACGGCGTCCTCGGGGCGGTCTGGCTTCCGACCGACGGTTGGCTCGATCCGTCCGGCCTCACCCAGGCGCTCGCTGCCGGCGCCCGAGCACGCGGAGCGCAGATCCGGCAGCACACGCGGGTCGTGGGGATCAACGTCGAGCGCGGCCGCGTGACCGGCGTGGAGATCGAACACAAGGGCGAGCGCTCCACGATCGCGGCCGATGTCGTCGTCAACGCCGGCGGCATGTTTGCGCCAGAGATCGGGCGAATGGCCGGCGTGACGGTGCCGATCATCCCGATGGCGCACCAGTACCTGTTCACCCATTCGATCGAGGGCGTCCATCCGGGCCTGCCGACGATGCGCGACCCGGACAACCTGTGCTACTTCCGCGAGGAGGTGGGCGGACTGTGCATGGGCGGCTACGAGCGCGACCCCGCGCCGTGGTCCCTCGACGGCGTCCCGGCGGACTTCAACCACCGGCTCCTGGATCCGGACTGGCCGCGCTTCGAATCGATCATGGAGGGCGCGATTCGACGCGTACCCGCAATCGCCGACGCCGGCGTGACCCGGATGATCAACGGGCCGGAGGGGTTCACGCCGGACAACGAGTTCATCCTGGGCGAGAGCGAGGTCCGCGGGTTCTTCGTCGCCGCCGGGTTCTGCGCCCACGGCATTGCCGGCACGGGCGGCATCGGCCAGCAGATGGCGCACTGGATCGTGGACGGTGAACCCGAGCTGGATCTCTGGAAGATGGATATCCGCCGTTTCGGCGGCCAGTACCGCAGCCAGAAGCTCACGCTGGCGCGGACCTGTGAGAACTACGCGACCTACTACGACATCCACTACCCGAACGAGGAACGGCACGCCGCGCGGCCCCTGCGCATCTCGCCGGCCTACCACGAGCTCGCCGCGCTGGGCGTGGTTTTCGGCGAGAAGTCGATGTGGGAACGCCCGAACTGGTTCACCCCGAACCAGGATGGCGCGGGCGTCACGGACCGGGCGTCGCTCGAGGCGCTCCGGCCGCGAGGGTGGGCCGGTGAGCACTGGAGTCCAGCGATCGGCGCGGAGGCACTCGCCACTCGGCAGACGGCCGGGCTGTTCGATGAATCGAGCTTCGCGAAGATCGAGGTCGAGGGCGCCGGCGCACTCGCCTATCTCCAGTACCTGTGCGACAACGACGTGGACAAGCCGGTCGGCAGCATTGTCTACACCCAGATGCTCAACCGGCGCGGCGGGATCGAGTGCGACTTCACCGTTACCCGCCTGGCGGACGATCGATTCCTCATCGTCACCGGGACGGCATTCGGGAACCACGACCTCGGCTGGATCCGGAAGCACCTCCCGGACGACGGCAGCGTCCGGGTCCGGGATGTCACCTCGTCGCGGGCGTGCTTCGGACTGTGGGGCCCGCGCGCTCGGGACATCCTCGCGCCGCTGACGAAGGACGACGTCTCCGATGCCGGGTTCCCGTACATGACGGCCCGCGAAATCACGATCGCGGAGATCCCCGTCCTGGCGTTGCGTGTCACCTATGTCGGTGAGCTCGGCTGGGAGCTGTACCCGCCGGCCGAGTACGGCAGGGCGCTCTGGGACGCCCTCTGGGCGGAAGGGACTCCACAGGGCCTCGTGGCGTGCGGCTATCGCGCGATCGACGCCCTTCGGCTCGAGAAGGGCTACCGCGTCTGGTCGAGTGACATCACGCCGGAGGAGACGCCGTACGAGGCAGGGCTCGGGTTCGCCGTTCGCCTCGACAAGGGCGCGGACTTCATCGGCCGAGACGCCCTGGTTGCCGCGAAGGCGGCCGGCCCAAGGAAGCGTTTGCGCTGCCTGGTCCTCGACGACCCACGCTCGGTGGCCCTCGGCAACGAGCCGGTTCGGGTGGACGGGACGATCGTCGGGCGAGTGACGAGTGGCGGCTATGGCTTCGCTGTCGAGCGCTCGATCGCCTACGCGTACCTGCCGCCCGACGGCGCAGCCATCGGAACGCGCGGCGAGATCGACATCTTCGGGCGGTGGATCGGCTGCGAGGTCGTCCGGGAGCCCGTCTGGGACCCGGAGGGGGCGAGGATTCGGTCATGAAGCCGGATGCCGTGCCGGCCTACGGCCCGGACTGGAGCGCCTCGCTCCGGCTCGGCTCCGACGCCGAGCTGCGCGGCTGGGTGGACGCCGCCCTCGGTTGGTGCGATGCCGCGGATGAGATCGCGCTGCGTCACTTCCGCCAGAACCCGGTGACGACCCGCAAGCCGGACCGGTCCTTCGTGACGGAGGCGGACACGGCCGTGGAGCGCCTGCTCCGAGACCGGATCGCCGACGCCTTTCCGAATCACGGGGTCGTGGGCGAGGAGTACGGCGCGGACGGCGGCGGAGCGTCCGTGCGCTGGTTCGTCGACCCGATCGACGGCACGCACAACTACCTTCGGGGCGTGCCCGTGTTTGCCACCCTGCTGGGTGTGGAACGCGACGGCGAACTCCAGGCCGGGATCGTGTCGGCGCCGGCCATGGGCGGCCGCTGGTTCGCCTGGCGGGGTGGGGGAGCCTGGGGCGCGGGACCGCTGGCCGGCCTGGATCGCAACGGCGGTCCTCGCCGCCTGCGGGTGACGGCGATTTCGAACCTCGCCGATGCGCAGATCCTGTATGCCGGGACGCAGGACCTCATCGCGACGGGCGATGCGCCGGGTTTCACACGGCTCCTCGAGTCATCGTGGCGCGAGCGTGGGTTCGGCGACTTCTGGGGTTATTCGCTGGTCGCCGAGGGCGCGGCCGAGGTCATGGTGGAGGTTGGGCTCTCCATCTGGGACGCGGCAGCACCCGTGGTCCTGGTAGAGGAGGCGGGCGGTCGCGTCACCGACTTCGCCGGCCGCCGGATCTTCGATGGCGGCACGATCCTCGCCACGAACGGCGTGCTGCACGATACGGTCAGGGCAGTGCTGACCAGCGGCTGAACATCCGGGTCCGGGCCGCGTGGCGGCGGCGGCAGGCCGACGCCGCCACGCGTTCAGTTTCTCCTCAATGCCCACCTGGAGGTCCTTGGACAGCGATGGCCGCGGGCCGGCCGGCTCAGTGGGGCCGATTCCGTCTCCAATGCTCATCAGGAGAACACTTGGGCCGGATTCTGGGCTCCGGCGCCCCGCGGGACGCCCGGCAGGGACCAGATCGGTTTCGAGTGCTCACCGGGCGAGCATTCGGGAACTTCTGGGCCAAGGCACGGGTGTGGCGGCCGCACGGGCGGGGCCGTGTCGGTCGCGGTGGAGTACGAACCGGGGCCTGCTCGCTTATCGGGTCGCGGCCCGCGTCGCCATCTCCCCCCATGGTCCGAGCAACGAATCGCGCTCGTCGGGCTCGATCTCATCCCACAGGATCACGGCGACGACCGCGAGCTCCAGCGAGGCAAGGAATCGGAGCCGCTCCTCGGGCGACGATGCGTTGGTGCGCGTCAGCAGCACCGAGTGATAGCCGCCCAGCGCTTCGGTCGCCGAGCGAACGGCGAAGTCCCGGAATTCGCCGAGCGCGGCCAGGACGCCGGCCCGCCGTGAGCCCTGCCCGATGAGTTCCTGGACCCGATCCAGCGCCTCCAGGCGCTCGTCCGGGTCGTGAGAGGCCGCCGAGAACGCCATGTAGAGCTCGCTGTCGAGCTGCTGGAACGCGTCGGCGAAGCGGTCGAGCCGGCCACGCGCCTCGCCGGGCAGGCGAGCGATCGGGTCCCGTGACCCGGCCATCAGGCGCCAGCCGCGCGGATGCTGTCCTCGAGGATGGAGAGCGCCAGATCCACCTCATCGGCGGTCGTCACGAGCGGCGGGATGATCCGCGACACGTTGCCGAAGGAGCCCGCCGACAGCACGATCAGATAGCGCTCGAGGGCGCCTGCGATGACTCGCTTCGTGAGGTCGGCGTCGGGTACCCGGCCATCGCCGTCGCCCGGCCGCACGAACTCCATGGCCACCATGCACCCGAGGCCGCGGACGTCCCCGATTGCCGGGTGGTCCGCCTGGAGTTCCCGCAGCCCGCCGGCGAGCTGGGCGCCGCGGGCCCGGGCATTCGCGACCAGGTCCTCCTCCTCGATGACATCGAGGGTCGCCAGCGCGGCGGCACAGGACACGACGTTCCCGCCGTACGTCCCGCCGTGGGTGCCGGGTGCGAACCGGTCGAGGATGTCGCGGCGAGCCAGGATCCCGGACAGTGGCAAGCCGGACGCGATGCCCTTGGCCATGACCAGGATGTCCGGCTCCACGTCCCAGTGACGGACCGCGAACATCTCACCCGTGCGCCCGAATCCCGTCTGGACCTCGTCGGCGATGAGCAGGATCCCGTGCTCCCGGGTGATTTCGCGGAGGCGAGGGAGGAATGTCGGCGGAGGAACGACGTAGCCGCCTTCGCCCAGCACCGGCTCCACGATGATCGCGGCGACGCGGCTCGGGTAGATGACCTGGTGGAAGAGCAGATCGAGTTCCGCCTCCCAGTCGCAGGAACAGCTCGCATCCGGCGCATGCGGTCCGCCCGCCGCCCGATAGCAGTACGGGAACTTCGTGTGGTAGACGGAGCCCGGCAGCGGCTCGAATGCGGCCCGGTAGACGTCCTTGGCCGTCGTCAGCGCCATCGTCTGGGCCGTTCGACCGTGGAACCCACCCCGAAACGCGATGATCACGGGTCGCCCGGTCGCCACGCGGGCCAGCTTGACGGCCGCCTCCACGGCCTCGGCCCCCGAGTTGGACAGGAAGGCGCCCCACGGTCCGCCCGGGAGCAGGCCCGCGACCCGTTCGTACAGCCGCAGCCCGGGCTCGTGGTAGACGATGTTCTGCTGGCCGTGGAGGAGCTTGGCCGCCTGTGCCTGGACCGCGGCCACGACCCTTGGATGGGCGTGGCCCGTGTTGGTCACGCCGATCCCGGATGAGTAGTCGAGGTAGCGCTCACCACTCGGGGTGATCAACCACGAGCCCTCGCCGCGGTCCACCTCGAGGTTCGTAATCCGGCCCCAGACCGGCGGGATGACGCCGTGGTCGGGGAACGAGGTCGCGGCTCCGTTGGCCATCAGCGCGGCCGCACGGCGACGGTCCGGCTGCCGCGCCCCTGGAGCCAGACGGAGATCGCCACACCGCCCACCGCGATGAGGAAGATCGCCGTGCCGATCACGTGGACCTGCGGCGGCAGGTTGTTCCGGATTGTGCCCCAGATCCAGACCGGGAACGTGTTTACCAGTCCGGATGTGAAGTTCGTGATGATGAAGTCGTCGATCGAGAGCGAGAACGCGAGCAGTGCCGCGGCGATGATGCCCGGCCGGATAAGCGGGAACGTGATCTTCCAGAACGTCGTCCACTCATTCGCCCCGAGGTCCATCGCCGCCTCCTCGAGATGGCGGGGGAAGCCCTGGATGCGGGCCTTCACGGTCACGACGACGTAGCTGATGTTGAACATGACGTGGGCGATGATGATCGTCTTGAGGCCCAGCGGGTAGAAGATCCCGGTCGGGATGATCGACTTGAACGGCTCCTGGGTCGCCGTTGCCACGAAGATCGACAGCAGGCTGGCGCCCAACACGATCTCGGGCGTCGCCATCGGGATGAAGATGAACAGGTTCGTTGCGTTCCGGCCCTTGAAGCTGTAGCGAACGAGCGCGAGGGCGATCAGCGTCCCGAGGATCGTCGCGATGATCGTCCCGACGATCGCGACCAGGATGGACGTCCACAGCGCGTCGGCGAGCCCCGGGCGGTTGAGCGGGCTGGCCCAGGCGTCGAGCGAGAACTCGGCCCAGACGAAGTTGAACTTGCCCACCGGGTCGTTGAACGAGAAGACGATCATCACGACGATGGGGACCATCAGGTACGCGATCGCGGCGATCGTGAACAGTTTCAGGAGCCACCGGTCGGCGAACGCCTGCAGGCGCGGCCCGGCGCCCGGGTGGGCAGCCTGGACCCTGGGCGCGGCAGCGGTCATGCCGTGCCGCCCGTCAGCTCCTCGGTCCCGAGGAGCTTCGCGTAGAGCGCGATCGCGATGAGGATGCCGGCCATCAGGAGGAACGCCAGGGCGGCGGCGATCGGATAGTCGTTCTGGTCCAGGAAGCGGCCCTGGATGACGTTCCCGACCATCTGCGTCTTGGGGCTCCCGAGGAGCTGAGCGTTCACGTAGTCGCCAAGCGCCGGGATGAACGTGAGGATGGAGGCGGCGAAGACACCGGGCAGCGACAGCGGAAACGTGACCCGAATGAACGCCTGGCTGATGAGGAGCCCCCCCACCAGCCCGCCGGCCACCGCCCCCACGAGGCCGGCAGCCATGACCGCGGCAGGTGCCGCGTCCGCGCCAACGAGCTTCCCGTAGCCCAGGCCCACCTGGAGTGCGATGAGCACGAAGGCGCCGGCGACCGCGCCGGCGATCATGCCGCCACGGCGCCATGGGCCGGCATACAGATCCTCGGCTGCCTCGATCAACCGCCGGTCCACCTTCTCGATGGAGACATAGAGCGGCAGGACCATGAACGGCAGGAACTGGTAGGTGAGCCCGCCGACGACCGCCAGCGGCGTGCCGATGATGGAGAAGTTGTCCGGCACCAGGCCCAGGGCGTCACGGACGATCGACAGGACCGGCCCGTCGTTGCCCAGGATGATCCGCCAGCTGATCGTGCGAATGAGGAAGCTCGTGAAGAACGGGGCGATGACGAGGAAGAGGAGCAGGTTCTTCCAGCGGCCGCCCTTGAATGCGATCGCGTAGGCGAGCGGATAGCCGATCAGGAAGCAGAGGATCGTCGCGAGGCCGCCGTAGACGATCGAGTTCGTGAAGTTCTTCGAGAACTTCGCGATGCTGCCCGTGTAGTTCTGAAAGTCCCACACCTCGGGTGGTGTCGTGAACCCAGTCCGAAGCGTGCCCTCGGAGAGGCTGAAGAGCAGCATCTGGATGTTCGGGACGACGAAGAACAGGAGGAGCCAGAGCAGGCCTGGCGCCATGAGCAGGTACGGGATCGCGCGGCGGCTCCGGAGGAGAGACACGCTCGGCAGGCCTCGTCAGTCGGTGGGCTGCCGCGGCCGGGTTGGCCCGGCCGCGGGTCGATGCACGTGGGCCGTTACACGCCCTCGAGGTCGGCGGCCAGATCGGCCCATTTGATGTCCTCTTCGTCCGCGAGCGCCATCTGCGGGAACATGTTCGCGGCGATCTCGGTGGGCGGGAACAGCAGCGGGTTCGCAGCCGTGTCCGGATCGGTCTTCGCGATCTCGTCGCCGGCACCCTTCACCGGCGAGATGTAGTAGATCCAGGCGGCGAGCCGGGCCGCGTTCTTCACGTCGTAGACGAAGTCGATCATCGCCTCGGCTGCGGCCTTGTGCTGCGCGCCTTTCGGGATCAGCATGTTGTCCGTCCAGATGATCGAGCCTTCCTCGGGGAAGACGAAGCGGTCATCCTCGCCGCCCGACGACGCGAGGTCGCCCGACCAGACCATGGCGGCCCACGTGTCGCCCGAGCCGAAGTCCTGCAGGTACTCGTTGCCCGTGAAGGCGCGGATGTGCCCGTCGTCCACGAACGGCTTCAGGTAGTCGTGGACCGTCTGGGCGTCCTCGTAGGTCATGTTCGCCGGCTCGTTCGCCACGGTGCCCTGCGCCTTGAGCATGAGCCCCACGAGCGAGAAGGTGTCCGGGTAGCCGCTGAGTAGCGTGACCTTGCCCTTGAACGCCGGGTCGAAGAGGTCCGCGACCTTGGTCAGGTCCCGGCCGGTCGACACCACGTTGTAGCCGACGCCGGTCGCCCCGGACTGCCACGGAAAGTGGAACTTCATGTCCGGATCCCAGTCGAGGCCCCTCAGCTCGTCGCGGACGTTGGCGTGTGCGGTCGGTGTTGCTGCCGCGTCGATCTCCTCGATCCAGCCGGCCCGCACGACCCGGGCGGCCATGTAGTCGGTGAGAACGATGATGTCCCAGCCCGTGTCAAGACCGCTGCCGAGCTGCGGGGCGATCGTGGCGTAGAAGTCCTCGTTCGCCTCGATCTCCTCCTGGTAGTTGACCTCGATGGCGTATTTCGCCTCGAAGTCCACCAGGGTCGGAGACGAGGTCTCGTCCTCGGTCAGGTCGATGTAGGCCGGCCAGTTCGCGAAGTTGAGCGGGCCCTCGACGTTGACCGCGGTCGGCTGCGGGGAGCCGATCGCGTCGGTCGGCGCCACGGAGCCGATCGCGTCGGTCGGCTTCGGGGAGCTGCCGCCGCCGCAGGCCGCGAGGAAGGCCGCGAAGCCGGCCATGGTCGAGCCCTGGAGGAACGTCCGGCGGGTAACCGGGATGGCGCGGATGGCCTGTTGGAGGTCGGACATGGGTCGGCTCCTTTCGAGACGGTCTGGCGTCGGGACGGTCATCCTGCGACGGCTGCGTTGGTGTGGACGGGGCCGTCGTTTCCAACGGCGAACGTGTGGTCCGGAGACCAGCTCAGATGGACTTCCTCTCCAGGGCGGTGGAGCGAGCCGTGCGAGGTTCGCTCGACGTTCTGCTCGAAGACGGTGAAGCGCTCGCCGGCGCCCGATTCGATGATGTAGCTCGTGGAGGCGCCGAGGTAGGACGCGTCGATGACGCGGCCACGAAGCCGGTTCATCCCGGCCGCGATCGCGGACGCGTCTGCGTGGAGCCGGATCTTCTCCGGCCTGACCCCGATCTTGATCGACGACTTCCCCTCGACGACCGACGCCGGAACGCGGACCGCCGCGCCGTCCGCGAGCCTGGCCGTGATGTACTGGCCGTCACGCCCCGCGAGGCTCGCGGGCAGCAGGTTGCTGATGCCGAGGAAGCCGGCCACGTACTCGGTCGCGGGCCGCTCGTAGAGCGTCTCCGGATCTCCGAGCTGCTCGTATTTCCCACGGTTCATGACGGCGATGCGATCCGACATCGTCATCGCCTCCTCCTGATCATGGGTCACGTAGATGAACGTGATCCCGACCTCTTCCTGGATCCGCTTCAGCTCGACCTGCATCTGCTTGCGAAGCTTGAGATCCAGGGCTCCCAGCGGCTCGTCCAGCAGGAGCACGGACGGCTTGTTCACGAGCGCTCGAGCCAGCGCGACGCGCTGGGCCTGACCGCCGGAGATCTGGGCCGGCTTGCGACGCTCGTACCCAGGCAGCTCGACGAGTTCGAGCATCTCGGTGACGCGCGCCTTGACCTCCGCATCCGCCACCTGCCGCCGACGCAGGCCGAAGGCGACGTTGTCGAAGATCGTGAGGTGCGGGAAGAGCGCGTAGTTCTGGAAGACGGTATTGACGTTTCGCTTGTACGGCGGCAGCCACGTCACGTCCTGGCCAGCCAGCTCGATGGTCCCGGATGTCGGCTGTTCGAAACCGCCGATCATTCGGAGCGTCGTCGTCTTGCCACAGCCCGACGGCCCCAGCAGGCTGAAGAACTCGCCGTCGTGGACCTCGAGGTCGATGTGGTCGACGGCCACGATCAGGCCGCTGTCGCTGGGCTCGACGTATTTGGCAACGCGGCGTCCGGCGGCGTCGTTGCCGAAGGCCTTGTAGATCTGGGTCAGCCGAACCTCGACCTCGGGCACGTTCGTCTCGCTCCTCCGAACCGCTGGGTCGCAGCAACCAGCCACACGCCGGTCCGGATCGGACCGCGTCTGGCGTGGGCCGAGGATAGGCGGGCGCCGTCTGCGGTGTCAAACGACGGAAGCCCTCGTGCAGGTCCCCGCCAACCTACGAAGTTCGCACGAAAACACGCCTCGGACCAACGAAGTTCGGAGATGCTGACCCGTCTGGGAGCGTGAGCGGGGCTCGCTCACTGCCACGACGACCTTCGGGGCTCATCCCCATCCGGCGCGCTGACTGCACGTCAGGCGAGCCCAGACTAGGATATCGACGCCAATCCCGCCGGAATCCCCTTACAGCCCGAGGAACGCATGCCGCAGGTCACGGAAGACGTCGTCATGGCCGCGCTTCGCAACGTCGAGGAACCCGAGCTGGGTGGCGATCTCGTGACGCGGAACATGATCAAGGACCTGCGGATCGACGGAGGTGCCGTCGCGTTCACGATCGAGCTCACGACGCCCGCTTGCCCGTTGAAGGACGAGATCGAGTCGCGGGTCCGAACCGCCCTCGAGCCGGTTGGAGTCGAATCGATCGACCTGACCTGGGGCGCCAGCGTCCGCCGCGCTTCTCCCCGGACCCCGGAGCAGCTCCTCCCTGGCGTGAAGAACATCATCGCGGTGGCCTCCGGCAAGGGCGGCGTCGGCAAGAGCACGGTTGCCGTCAATCTCGCCGTGGCGCTCGCACGTGATGGCGCCGCGGTCGGCCTCCTGGACGCGGATATCACCGGCCCGAACGTGCCGATGATGCTGGGCCTGGATGGGCAGCCCGGCAAGAGCGAAAACGAGAAGATCCTGCCGCTCAGCCGACACGGCGTGAAGGCGATCTCCATCCAGTTCTTCGTCCCGCCCGGCCAGCCGATCATCTGGCGCGGCCCCCTCGTGGGTGGCGCGATCCAGCAGTTCCTGCGCGACGTCGAATGGGGCGAGCTCGACTACCTCGTCATCGACCTGCCGCCGGGCACCTCGGATGCGCAGCTCACGCTCGCCCAGGCGGTGCCGATCTCGGGGTCCGTTCTCGTGACGACGCCCCAGGATGTCGCGCTCCTTGACGTCGAGAAGGCGCTCGCGATGTTCAGGCGGACGAGTGTCCCCGTCATCGGGCTCGTCGAGAACATGAGTGGCCTTGCCTGTCCGCACTGCGGGGAGATGATCGAGTTGTTCGGACGCGGGGGCGGGGAGCGCTTCGCGCGCGAGCACGACGTTGAGTTCCTCGGTCAGATCCCGCTCGACATCACGGTCCGCCAGGGTGGCGATGTGGGAGTCCCGGCAGTCGCCCAGCGCGAGCCGGGTCCGGCCGCCGTGGCCCTTCAGAACATGGCCCGGATCATCGCGGCGCGGATGAGCGTTCGGGCGGCGACCGGTGCGGGCCAGCCGGTCCTGACGATCTCCTAGGGTCGCCCCTCCGGCAGCGCCGGGAGGGTCACCGTCGGCGCCTCGCCGGCCGCCACGTCAATCGTGGTTCCCGGTACGGCGGGTTGGACCAGGCCCTTCGTGGGCGCGCAGATTGCCCGGATTGCCGCGAGGCGCTCGTACGGGTAGTGGACGAGGATCCCGCGCGGAACTCCTGCCCGGATCACATGGTCCACGGCCTCCTCGGCCGTGAGGTGCCCGCGCCGGACGTCGTCATACCGATCCGAGTCGAGGGTGGCCTCCAGGATCAGGAGCTCGGCGCCGCGCGCGAGTTCCACGACCGCGTCGGACGGGCCCATGTCGCCGGCGTAGACGACACGCTCTCCGTCCGGGCCGGCGATCACCATGGACCAGGCCGGGACGTAGTGGCCCACAGGGTGCGCGCGGATCGTGAGGTCGCCGATCTGGAACGGCTCATCGGTCGCGTATTCACGGATGTCGAACGCTGCCTCGAAGAATCCCGGGCGCTCGCTGATGACGATCGCAAGGTGGTCGAGCCGTTCCTTGCCGCCGGGCGGGAGGTAGACCGGGATGGGCAGCGGGGAGGGTTCACCCCATGGGAAGCGGTACCGAAGCGGCGCGATATCGATCCAGTGGTCCGCGTGCATGTGCCCAACCACCAGACCGTCCAGACCGGCCGCCCCAATGGACATCTCCAGCTGCGAGGCAATGCCGCTGCCGATGTCGAAGAGGACGGCGGTGGTACCTGTCTGGACCAGGATCCCGGACGCGGCGGTTTCCGCGACGGGGCGCGCAGTTCCCGTCCCGAGAACGGTCAGGCGCATGCGGATCCTCCAAGCCGCGCTCCGGGCCGGCGCGTCCGATGGATGGTGGCATGCGCGACGACGGCTGTCTGGCCAGGCATGCCATGGAGCAAGTGATTCATCGCACCCGGGCGTGAAGAATCGCCGCGGCGAGGAGCGCGGCCCGGGTGCGGCCCATCGCTCCGGCGAGGAAGGCGAGCCGACGTTCTGCATGCTCGCCGGCCGGGTCGACGACGGCGACCGACACTGCCATGTCGCCGCCGCGGGTCGTTGCCCGGACCGCGAGGCCGACATCGGCGCCGGCGGCGTCGCGGATCTCGCGAGCCAGGCCGGCCAGGTCCAGGCGACTCCCGGTTGCGGCCCGCGGCGCCCCAGCGAGGACCGTCGCGCGGATGAGGCGCTCTCCGAGTCCCTCCCCGAGGAGTGCCGCGACGGACCCGCGCGTGCCGATCTCCACCGTCGCAATGTGCCACCCGCGAGCCGCGAGCGCGGCCTCGATCGCGGCCGGCCACGTGATGTTGCCGCGGGCCCAGACGTGCTCGCCGATCCGTCGGAGCACCTCCACCTCGGCCGCGGCGACGAGCGTCGCGGCGTCTGTCTCGCCCGCGGGGACGGCCGATATCCGGATATCCAGGGCATCGGCGCGCGCATAGGTGGCCACGGTCGGGTTCGCGTCGCGATCGAGAAGAGACCCGAGGCGCTCCGCGAGGAGTGACTCGCCGATACCCGTCGTGCGCAGCGTGAGCGTGGCCGTCCGCCGGCCCAGCCCGCGCGAGACCAGGCGCGGCAGAACCCACTCGGTCCACATCGGACGCATCTCGCGCGGCGGCCCGGGCAGCGCCACGATCACGCAACCGTCCGGCCGGTCCACCCACCAGCCGGGTGCCGAGCCGCGTGCGTTGGGGATGGGCGTGGTCGACGGCGTCGTCCAGGCCTGCTTGAGGTTCGTCGCGGAGAAGGGGAGACCGCGCCGGACGAACAGGTCGCGAAGCCACGTCGCGAGCTGGAGATCCACCGCCGGGGTCTCGCCGATGGCGGCGGCGATCGACTCGCGTGTCAGATCGTCCGGCGTGGGTCCCAGGCCGCCGGTCGAGATGACGAGGTCGGCCCGGCCGAGCGCGGCCTCGAACGCCCCCTGCACGATCGGCAGCTCGTCGGGCAGCGCGGTGATTCGGAGGACCTCGACACCGGCGTCGGTCAGGGCTCCGGCGAGCTCACCCGCGTTGGTGTCGCGGGTCTCGCCCACGGTTAGCTCGGAGCCGATGGACAGGAGCTCAGCCCGCCGAATCTCACGCACGGGCCGATGGTATGCGAGCCGGCCGGAGTGGTCGCAGCGCCGGTGGTTGGTATCATCGGGGAGCGCCCGACCTGCACGAGCGAAGACTGGAGACACGTTGGACGACACCCAGACCGCCGGAACCGCCGGGGGCCCGGCCTCGAGCGCCGCCGAGGAGCCGATCGGGCTGCGCGGCCAGCTCGGTGCGGTCCGCGCTGCGATCCGGCGGCTGCTCACCGCGCATATCGACCTCGCGAAGGCCGAGTTCAGCGAGATCAGCGAGGAGATCGGACGGGTCGCCCTCCTCGGCGGGATCGCGTTTGGCGCGCTCCTCCTGCTCGCTCTCCTGCTCCCGATCGGCGGCCTGCTGTTCCTTGCGGAGTGGCTCCTCGGCTCGATCGGCTGGGGTGTCCTGCTCGGGAGTCTGGCACTGCTCGATGGGGCAGTGGTCACCGTCCTCCTGGGCCTGGGTGTGCCGCGCAGCCGGCTGGCCCGGGACTACCTCGTCGCGCTCGTCGGGGCGATCGTTGTCACCGCCCTGCTGCTCCTCTTCGTGACCGGGGTCCAGGTCGGGGTTGGGCTCGGCCTTACCGTCCTGCTGATCGCGATGCCGATTCTCGCCGGCTACGGTGTCGCCCGCAGTGGCATCGACACGGAGGCGTTCAAGGCCCGCTTCTATCCAACGCAGACCATCGAGACGACAAAGGAGACCATCGAGTGGGTGCGCGAACGGACGCCGCTCGGACCGAAGTCCTAGCTGCCCGCGAGGGCCTTCAGGACGAGGTCGTCCGGCTCGAGGCAGCCGGTCGGGCCGCCATGGACATCCCGGCGCGGCTCCGCAACGACCCCGTGAAGGTCGGCGGGGCCGCGGCAGGCGCCGCGTTCCTCCTCCTCGGCGGGCCGAAGCGGATCCTTCGTGGCGCCCGCCGGGCCATCTTCGGCAAGCCCGCGGACCCCCCGCCGTCGATGCTCCCGGATGAGGTGGAGGCCGTCCTCCGCAAGCTCGGCTCCGATGGGGACCGCGTTCGCGGCACGCTTGAACGCGAGTTCGCACGATTCCTGGAGGAGCGCGCGCCGGAGCGTCGAGAGCGCGACATCGCGGGGCTCTTCGGCGGCCTCCTCGCGAACGTCCTGCGGCCCGCCTCGGTCCGTGCCGGGCGCGAGTTCGCGGAGCGCCTCTTCGATCCCGACGGCCCGTCGTTCGCGGAGGGCCTCCGGAAGGCCCGCGCACGGATGGATGCCGCCGTCCCGAAGGGGCCCTCGAAGGGCTGACAGTCGGGACCGTCGCACCCACCGGTCACGAGCCGTCACGTGGCGCTATCCTCGTCCCGGGCGAGTGGCGGAATGGCAGACGCGCCGGCCTTAGGAGCCGGTGCCCCGTGAGGGGCGTGTCGGTTCGACCCCGACCTCGCCTACAACGGCAACCGGGCCGGTCCGGCTGCCGCCCGTATACTGCCCCGCGATGAACAGCACGATCTCGCCCGCCCCCAGGAGCTCGGTCAAGGTCCGTTTCGAGCTGCCGGCCGAGCAGTTGACCACGGCCCTGGACGAGGCGGTCCGTCATATCGCACGGCGTACGCGGATCGCGGGTTTCCGTCCCGGCAAGGCCCCGCGCGCCGTCGTCGAGCGCGTCGTGGGAGCGCCCGCGATCCTCGACGAGGCCGTGGATCACCTGGTTCAGCGCGCGTACCGCGACGCGCTGATCGAACACGACCTCACGCCCCTGACCAACGCCGATATCGACATCGAGCAGGCCGAAGAGGGCAAGGAGATCATCTTCACCGCGACGGTCCAGGTCCGCCCGGAGGTCGTGCTCGGCGACTATCGCAACTTCAAGTTCCCGCCCGAGATCGAGTCGATCGACGACGCCAAGATCGACAAGGTCATCGAGGAGCTCGCCGATCAGAACGCGACGCTTGCCCCGGTGGAGGATCGGGGCGCGAAGGCCGGCGACTACGCGGTGATTGGCTATGTCGGCACGCGGGACGGCGTCCCGTTCGACGGGGGGTCAACCGACAGGATGCCGCTCATCCTCGGCGACGAGCGGCTTATCCCGGGCTTCGAGGCCAACCTCATGGGCATCAAGGCTGGCGAGTCGACCAGCTTCGACATCACGTTCCCGGCGGATTACGTGGAGCCGGCACTGGCCGGACAGGGGGCCCACTTCGCGGTCGATCTGCGAGAGCTCCGGGAGAAGGTCCTGCCGACGGTTGACGACGAGTTCGCCCGGTCGATGGGCAGCTTCGCGGATCTCGCGACGCTCCGGCTCGAGATCGAGGCGCGCCTGGGCCGAAACGCTCTCGATCGAGCCCGCCACGAGTTCTCGGACAAGATCATCGAGTACGCCGTGGCCAACGCCTCACTCGAGCTCCCGGACATCCTGGTCGACCAGGAGGTCGAGGTGATGCACGACGAGTTCCGCGCCTCGCTGGCCCGAAAGGGCATCACGGAAGAGGCGTACCTGAAGGTCGTGGACAAGGCCGACGCGGATCTCCACGCGGAGTTCCGCCCCAATGCCGAGAAGCGGGTCCGGGTTCTCCTCGTCCTCTCGAAGCTCGCCGAAGCAGAGGGCGTCGTCATCACCGACGCCGAGGTCGAGGCCGAGGTCGACCGCGCCCGCGAGCGCTACAGTCGCGACAAGAAGACCGTGGCCTACTTCGAGTCGGCCCGCGGCCGGAGCTTCGTTCGGAGCACGCTCCGGCGGAGCCGTGTCGTGGAGCAGCTCGTGGACGCGTGGCTGGTCGCGCACCCCGAGCATCCCGGCCTCCCGCACCTTGAGGACGACGCCCCGTCAAGTGTCGCTTCGAGGTCCGCGCAAGCCAGTGCAGCCATTGATGCCACCGATCCGGGCTCGGTCTTCGAGCCGGACGCCGCGCCGGCCTCGGCCGGCTGACCCATCCCCCCAAGTTGCGTCAGGAGCCAACCATGCTCGTGCCGATGGTCATCGAGTCCTCCAGCCGGGGGGAACGCGCCTACGACATCTATTCCCGGCTCCTGAAGGAGCGGATCATCTTCATCGGGGACGTGATCGAGGATCATCTCGCGAACCTCGTCATCGCCCAGCTCCTCTTCCTGGAGTCCGAGGATCCCGAGAAGGACATCAGCCTGTACGTCAACTCGCCCGGCGGCGAGGTGACGGCCGGCCTCGCGATCTACGACACGATGCAGTACCTGCGGGCCCCGGTCAGCACGATCTGCCTGGGCCAGGCGGCTTCGATGGCAGCGGTCCTCCTCGCGGCCGGCGCGAAGGGCAAGCGCTACGCGCTGCCGCACAGCCGGATCATGATCCACCAGGGCTCGGGCGGGTTCCGCGGCAACGCCCCGGACGCCGTGATCCAGATGCGCGAGTGGGAGCATCTGGTGCAGCTGAACCACGAGATCCTCGCGCGCCACACCGGCCAACCGATCGACAGGATTGCCGTGGACACGGATCGCGACCGGTTCATGTCGCCCGAGGAGGCGAAGGACTATGGCATCATCGATGCTGTCTACAGCGCCCGGGGGTCGTCCCTGATCTCGCAGGCCCACGATGCCGCCCTCGCCGGCGGTGAGGGCAGCAAGGTCACGGGCATCACGGACGCGGGGACGAAGAAGTCGAAGGGTTGATCCCGGCACCAGTCCGGGACACCCCGAGGCGATCGAACGAGGCAGGCGCGTGAGTACGACCGGCAGCAGCAGCTCCAAGGGCCCCAAGGTCCCGTACCGCTGCTCCTTCTGCGGCAAGAGCCAGGAGCAGGTGCGCAAGCTCATCGCGGGGCAGGGCGTCTATATCTGCGACGAGTGCATCAACCTGTGCCAGGAGATCATCGACGAGGAGCTCCTGGATCAGCCGAAGGCGAAGCCGGCAAGTACCAAGCTCCCGAACCCGCGCCAGATCACGTTCTCCCTGGACCAGTACGTGATCAGCCAGGAGAAGGCCAAGAAGGTCCTCTCGGTCGCGGTCTACAACCACTACAAGCGGATCAACGCCGGCCACGCCATCGACGACGTGGAGCTCCAGAAGTCGAACGTCCTCCTGGTGGGCCCCACCGGGTCCGGGAAGACGCTCCTCGCCCAGACGCTGGCGCGCGTGCTCGACGTGCCGTTCTGCATTGCCGACGCGACGTCATTGACGGAGGCCGGCTACGTCGGCGAGGACGTCGAGAACATCCTGCTTCGCCTGATCCAGGCGGCCGACTTCGATGTTGCCCGTGCCCAGCGCGGGATCATCTACATCGACGAGATCGACAAGATCGCCCGCAAGGCCGACAACCCGTCGATCACCCGCGACGTCTCCGGCGAGGGTGTCCAGCAGGCGCTCCTCAAGATCCTCGAGGGAACCGTTGCCAACGTGCCGCCACAGGGCGGGCGCAAGCACCCCCACCAGGATTTCATTCAGATCGACACGACGAACGTCCTGTTCATCTGCGGTGGCGCATTCGACGGCCTCGAGAAGATCGTCGAGGAGCGCGTCGGGAAGCGGGCGATCGGTTTCGGGTCGGAGGGGGCGCCGTCGGCGGTTGAGCGCGGCCGGCTCCTCGAGAAGCTCATGCCCGAAGACCTCCTGAAGTTCGGGCTCATCCCCGAGTTCATCGGCCGTCTGCCGGTCATCGTCACGCTCTCGGCGCTGACCGCCGCCGACCTCGTCCGGGTCCTCGTGGAACCGAAGAACGCGATCGCCAGGCAGTTCCAGAAGTTCCTCTCGCTGGACAAGGTGGAGCTGATCTTCACACCGGGTGCCCTGCGGGCCGCGGCCGAGGTGGCCCTCGACCGCAAGACCGGCGCTCGCGCGCTCCGGTCCATCGTCGAGGAGGCGCTCCTCGATGTGATGTTCGACATCCCCGAGCGCACCGACATCCGCAAGTGCATCATCACCGAGGAGACGATCCGGGACCGTCGGACGCCGCTCCTCCTGACGAAGACGGACGTCGACAAGGGCGTCGACGAGACGAACTACGAGGACTGGCTGGCCGAGCGGGCTGAAACCGCCTGATCGGGGCTGTCAGTGGTCCTCGAGGACCAGACCCGGCGGAAGATGCTCGCGAAGCGCGTCCGCGACCGATTCGAGGTCGGTGCCCGCCGGCCCGCGCAAGGTCAGCGCGAGCGACACGCCGGGGACCGTGGCCGTTACCACGGCGGAGGGCTGCGCCGCGACCTCGACGATGGCTGAGGCCCCCGCCACGGCCACTGCCGACGGCTGCGCCGGTGCCGCGGATCGCAGGTCGGAGAGGAGCAGCCGCGCATGGTACAGGGCGATGACGGAGGCCACGATGACCACGGCGATCGGGATCGACAGGTCTGAGCCGAGCGCGACCCCGCGGCCACCCAGGAGCGTATCGACGACCCGATAGAGCGAGAACGCCGCACTCGGCACCGCGGCGATGAGGGCCGCACCAACCGCGAGATAGAGGTACGCACGGCCGGCGGTCACGTGCCGTTCCGTGATCGGGGTCGCCAGCCGGCGGCGCATCACGAGCGTCCAGGCCGGGATCCAGAGCACGGCACCCACGACAATCTGCGCCACGAACCACGCGAGCTCGAATCGCAGGAAGTCGTTGTCGGCCGCGACGGCCAGGGCTACCTCGAACAGGCGGCCCAGGAGCTGCGCCGTGCCGACGGCCAGGAAGATGATGCCGACCGCCGCCGTGAGATGGAGGGCAAGCCGCTCCACCGCCGCAAGGGCGACCGGCGAGCGACCGGCGCCCTCACGCCGCCACGCGGCCCAGTGGAGCCAGCCGGCGATCGCGAACGGGATGGCCACGAGCGGCGGTCCGACAACGAGTTCGAGGAAGGCCGAGGTGTCGGTGCCATCGCTGACCCCCAGCACCCATCGGCCAAGCTCCGCGAGTGACGAAGCCACCGTCACGCCGACATTGGACAGGGCGACGAGGATGACCGCACCGAAGTAGGTCGCGCGCAGGGCGCTGGCCCGATCGTCCTCTCCAACGGTCTCCGCGTCGCTGACGGCCCGTCGCGCATCGTCCGCCTGGAACCAGAAAAGGCCCGCCCCGACGACGACCGTGGCCAGTGACCAGGTGAGCGGCACGAGCCACCAGTCGGCTCCTCCGCCGAAGCCCTCCCGCCCGATGAGGACCGACAGGAGCGTCTCGATGACCTGGCTCACCCCTCCGACCAGGAGCACGAGGCCGACGAATGCCCAGGCGTAGCGCTGCAACCGGGTGATCCATGCAGCCGCCCGGCTCAGTCGATCGTGCCGAAGGTCGATGCTCCGTCGCCGCTGGTGGTACCACCAGACGGGTGCCGCGACGAGCAGCAGCGCGACGTGGTCCGAGGGTCGTGCACCGCCAGGGTCGGTGCCGAGGAGCGTGCCGAAGACGTAGTCCAGGAGTTCGAGAGCCGCGTAGGCCCCGAATGCCAGGGCAACGGTGCCGACCAGACCCAGGTGCAGCGCACGAATGGCCGAGTGGCGGTCGTTGCGGGCGGTGTCGTCGCTCCCGCGCCAGCCGCGACCGACCAGCAACCAGTGGACGGCGAAGACCGGCGACCCCACCGCGACCAGCGCGATGGCCAGGCTTACCTGCTCCCGTCCCGTGCTTCCACCACCGCCGATGATGCTCGCCCCGAGCGCGTCGGCAAGTTCGCCGAGCACGACGGCGACGAGGTTGTAGAGCCCTATGGACAGCACGAGCAGGCTGACCGCCGATACCACGTACAGGTAGAGCCGCTTGGCGATGTCCATGGTGATCGACGCTCGTCCCTCAGTACTGGTACGGGACGGACTCGATGCCGACCAACGGCTCGTCGATCAGCCAGGTGCCACGCTCCCGGACCAGCCGGACCGAGCGCTCGTACGAGTAGCGCTCACCGGCCAGGCCGCCCTCGGAGAATTGGTCAACCCGGATGCGGAGCACAGAACGGTCAGCGGTGACGTCCACGTTCAGCAGCACCAGGCGACGACCCTGGTCGCGCTGCCAGGACCAGTCGGCGTCCATGCGCCGGTACTCAGCAGGACTCATCTCCGCGGTCACCGTGGAGGAGAAGTGGCCGTAGGCGGCCTCGATGTCCCCGGTTTCCCAGGCCTCGTAGAAGTCCTGGAACGCGGCCTCCGGCGAGCCGGCTGCGTACTCGGTCGGCCGGTTGGGCAGCGCGACCGCGACGATCAGGGCGATCACGACCAGCGCGCTGATCGCGGCGCCGATCAGCACCACCGACCTCGGGAACGCTGCACTCCCGCTCGGGGGCGCCGTCATAACCCCAGACGGCTCGTTCATGGCCGCTCCTCGCATCGGTGCCCACGTGGCGAAGACGCCCTGCGGCCCTTCACCATCGGTGAGCTTACTCGTCGCCGCAAGGGCCACTCCGGGCCCGAGTCCGGAGAATCGCGTGCTACACTCCCGGCCTCACGGCGAGGACCGAGAGGAGTAGGGCCGGGTCGGCCATCAAGCGAGCGCGGGACGGTGCGAGCCGCGCGGGCACGACGGACCCGAAGGTCGCTCGCGAGCCGTGCGGTTGGCGCCCGATAGCGCGCCACGAGGAGGCCCGGACCCGGCGCCCGCGATGTGCGGGAGGCCTCGGACCTCGAACCAGCAGGTGGTACCACGACCCGTTCGTCCGCTGGGCGAGCGGGTTCGATGTTTTCGCCCCGCGGCCGCGTCGAGCGGCTGATGGGGCCCGAGGGAGCAGGGGACGGATGACGGAACGGGAGCTCGCGAAGGCCTACCGGCCAGCCGATGTCGAGGGCGCGATCTACGAGCGCTGGATCGCGGCCGACGTCTTCGCGCCCGACGGTGCCGGGTCCCGCGCGGACGCTTCGAAGCCGCCCTTCGTCATCATCCAGCCGCCTCCGAACATCACCGGCGCGCTCCACCTCGGTCACGCGCTGACCTCGACGCTGGAGGACCTCATGGTCCGCCACGCCCGAATGACGGGGAGACCGACGCTCTGGTTGCCCGGCCTGGACCATGCCTCGATCGCCGCGCAGTACGTCCTCGACAGGATCATCGCCGCGGAAGGCGAGACCCGGGAGAGCCTCGGTCGCGAACGATACCTCGAGCGCATGTGGCAGTTCATCAACGCGACCCGCGAGGTCATGCTCGGCCAGCAGCGCCGGATCGGCGCGTCCCTCGACTGGAGCCGGCTCCGGTTCACGATGGATGACGAGTCCGCACGCGCTGTCCGGGAGTCGTTCAGCCGCCTCTACCGCGACGGTCTTGCGTATCGAACCGAGGCGCTCATCAACTGGTGTCCGGGCTGCCGGACCAGCGTGTCCGACCTCGAAGTCGTCGCGACGCCGACGACCGGAACGCTGTGGTTCGTCCGTTACCACTTCGTCGATGAGGCGACTGGTCGGCCGGACCCCGACACGTGGATCACGGTCGCGACCACGCGCCCGGAGACGATCCTCGGTGACACGGGCGTCGCCGTCCATCCCATGGACGAGCGCTACAAGGTCTTCGTCGGCCGGCGGGTCCGCATCCCGTTCGTGGAGCGTGATGTGCCGATCGTCGCCGACGAGTCGGTGGATCAAGCATTCGGCACCGGCGCCGTCAAGGTCACGCCCGCCCACGACGCCACCGACCTCGAGACCGGCAGGCGCCACGGCCTCCCGTCGATCGACGTCATGGCCGATGACGGCTCGATCAGCCGGCTGGGCGGTCCGTACGCTGGCATGGACCGATTCGTCGCCCGGGCCCTGATCCTCGAGGATCTTGCCGAACATGGCGATCTCGAGGGAGAGCGGCCGCACGAAATGGTGCTGGGGCGCTGCCAGCGCTCGGATGATGTCATCGAGCCGAGGCTCAAGACCCAGTGGTTCATCAGGACGGCCCCCCTCGCGGAACGCGCGCTCGAAGCCACCCGGTCTGGTCGAACGCAGATCCTGCCCGCCCGGTTCGGGAAGGTCTGGGAGCACTGGCTGACGGGCATCCACGACTGGAACGTGAGCCGTCAGCTGTGGTGGGGGCACCGGATCCCCGCGTGGTACTGCCCGGACGGCCACATCACCGTGTCCGAGATCAAGGCCGGCCCGTCGGCCTGCGAGACATGTGGTCGGGCCGCGTCCGAGCTCCGCCAGGACCCGGACATCTTCGACACGTGGTTCAGCTCGGGCCTGTGGCCGTTCTCGACCCTCGGCTGGCCGGACGCGACCGACGATCTCGCCCGCTACTACCCCGGTTCGGTCATGGAGACCGGCTACGACATCATCTTCTTCTGGGTCGCCCGGATGATGATGCTCGGCATCCACCTCACCGGAGATGTGCCGTTCCAGACCGTCTACCTCCACGGCCTGGTCAAGGACCCGTACGGGAAGCGGATGTCGAAGACGAAGGGCAACGTCGTGGATCCGCTCGAGGCAATCTCCGAGTCCGGCGCGGACGCGCTCCGCTTCGCGATCGTCCACGGCACCTCGCCCGGAAACGACCAGAAGTTCCGCTCCGAGCGGCTCGACGATGGTCGCAACTTCGCGAACAAGCTCTGGAATGCCACGCGCTACGTGCTCGGGGCGCGCCCGTCGTCCATCCCGGCCGGGGCTCCGCGCCACGCGCCCGACCCCGCGCATCTCGGCCTCGCCGAGCGCTGGATCCGGTCGCGGTCAGCGGCCACGATCGGGACGGTGAATGCGGCGATGGCCGGGTTCCAGTTCGCGGAGGTGACGCGGGCCCTGTACGACGCCGTCTGGACCGAGTACTGCGACTGGGGTCTGGAGCTGGCCAAGACCCGACTCGGGGACGAATCGCTGCCGGTTGAGATCCGCGAGGCAACCTGGTGGGCACTCGTCGAGGCGCTCGATACGTACCTCCGGTTGCTGCATCCCGTGATGCCGTTCCTGACCGAGGCCCTGTGGGCCTCGCTGCCCCATGCCACCGATGATCCCGACCTGCTCGTCGTCGCGGCCTGGCCGACCCCCGGGGCGCTCGATCCCTTCGCCGACATGGCCGTGGCCGCGCTCATCGAGCTCGTTCATGGGACCAGGAACGCACGGGCCGAGGCGGGACTCGAAGCCGCCGCCTGGTTCCCCACGGACGTCGCGGCCCCCGCCCCGCTGACCGCGGCTTTCGAGGATCTCCGCCCAGCCCTGGAACGCCTCGGACGTGCACGGCCCCTTCGCCTCCACGGATCGCGCGACGCGCTGGTCGCGACCGACGGACTCGGGTCGCTGACGGTGATCGCCGGCGATATCGAGGCCCGGATCACGCCGGCGGCGGATCCGGCGGCGGCGGATCGTGAGCGAGGCCGCCTGGAGAAGGAACTCGCCGAGGCAGAGGAGTTCCTGGCGGCGACCCGTGCCCGGCTCGCCAACGACGCGTTCGCGTCGAAGGCCCCATCCTCCGTGGTCGAAGGCGCCCGCGCTCGCGAGGCCGAACTGGCCGACACGGTCGCCCGGCTCGGCTCGCTCCTGGGTCGATAGGCACTCGGAGAGACGGATCGGCGCTGCTACGATACGTGTCAGTTTCCGTCTGCTGAGTTCCCGGGGGAGACCACGTTCGTGCCGCTCGAGTTCCTTCGTCGCAAGGGCAATGAGCCCGCTCCGGTGCCTGCCGCGAAGGCTGCCCAGGCCGGTCCATCCGGCCACGCCATGCCCGAGGAGGTCGTTGCCCACGAGCACCAGTTGCGCCTGAACTACGCTGGCAAGACGAGCGAGGGCGTCCGGATCAAGGCCGGGGCCGGCGGGCTCGCGGACCTGCCCACGATGCTCGCCGGCATTGCCAAGAGTGAGGTCGAGGTCATCGAACCGCTCCCGATCGAATTCAGCCAGGCGTCGCCCACGATCATTCGGCCATCCGAGGCGATGCAATGGCTGAACGCCCACCACGCCCTCTCGCCGATCGGACGGCACGCGCTGCTTGTCCTCGAGACGATCGACGCGGTTGACCTCGCCTTCGATACGTTCGTCTGCGGGCTCCTCGACGGCGAGACTGATACGTCGGGCTACCCGGAGTACAACGCGGTCGTGGGTGGAGCGGCCGCGCACTGGGACGAGGTGACCGGCGACATGATCGTCCGCGGCGTTGTTGGCTGGGGCGGCCGAGGTGTTCGTGGCGACACGGATCGCGTGGGCTCGAGGATCCTGACGACGATCCTCTCGAACATCCTCGCGAGCCAGTATTCCCTCGGGCTCACCGCCGTCGAGCGGCCCGCCGTGGCAACCGGGCGCGGGGGTGTGATCTGCGCACATTGCGGCTTTCAATCGGCGCACGAGCGGGCGTTCTACTGCCCGAAGTGCGGCATGCGCCTGTCGCGCGGCTGAGCTGACCGGGAACTGAGGATCGCCTGCTCTGTGCCGATCTACGACTACACCTGCTCGGGCTGTCGCCACCTCGTGGAAGTGATTCACGGGATCCACGAGGGCGGACCCCGGTTCTGCCCGAACTGCGGGATCGAGGGTTCGATGCGCAAGGGGTTCGTGACCCCGGCCGTCCATTTCAAGGGTTCCGGGTGGGCCAAGAAGGACCGGTCGGCGGCTGCTGCCTCGGGCAAGTCACGGGAGTCGAAATCTGCCACGCCGGCCACGGGTGTCGCCGACACATCGAAGGCCGGGGCGGAGACGGCGTCTCCGGCGCCCACGCCGTCTTCCTCGGTATCGACGTCGGATGGAGGCGAATGACGATGGCCGGGTCTGCCGCTGACTGGATCAGCCTCGCCGAAGCTTCCGAGATCCTCGCCGCTTCGAACGTCCACTTTCGACCATCCACGATCGGGACCTGGGCGCGAACCGGCAAGCTCCAGAGCATCAAGCTCGGCGGGCGGCGGTTCGTCCGTCGTGGCGAGGTCCGAGCGCTCATCGCGCCGCCGCGACGCGTCCGTGCGGATGACCTGCAGCCGGGGCTGTTCGAGGACCTTCGGGACTGACGATGCTGCTGAGCGGATGGCGGGTCCGCATCGGGAGGATTCTCGAGCAGCGCCGGGTCCAGACCCTGCGCGCAGTGCTGTATCGGTACGACGCTGCCGGCGGTGCCCTGTTGGCCGGCGGGCTGGCCTACAGCGCCCTGTTCGCAATCGTTCCGCTCGCCCTCGTCACCGCCGGCCTGACCGGCCTGTTGGTCGGGGATCCCGACGTTCGCGACCAGGTGGTCGAGACGATCGCCAACGTCCTGCCGCCCCTCCTCGGGCTCGTCAGCCTCGTTCTCGCTGAGGCTGCGAAGTCGGCCGGGACAATCTCGATCCTGGGTGCCGCGACCCTCCTGTGGGGCGGAAGCCGGTTCATCCTCGCCTTCGAGGGTGCAATGTCACGGGTGGCCGGAGGCCCGAGAACGCGCGGCATCCTGCACCGAAACATGCTCGGCGTCGGAGCGGCGCTCCTCCTCGTCTCGACGGTCGTGGCTGGAGCCGTGCTGGCAGGTCTCGCAGCGTTCCTCGACGCGGCTGCCGCCGTCAACGGGCCCTTCGTCGTGTCGCAGGTGACGAGCACGGTGCTGGCCCTCCTGCCGCTGGCCCTGTCGGTTGGCGCGATGGTCCTCGTCTACCGGTTCGTGCCCGAGGATCGTCCGTCCTGGCGCGCCGCATGGCTGCCTGCCGGCGTCGTGGCGCTTGTTCTCACGATCACGGCCCGGATCTTCGTCTTCATCGCCCCCCGGCTGATCGGGGCCGCGGCGACGATCGGAGCCGTCGCGACCGCCTTCGCGGCACTGGCATGGCTCGGGTTGACGTTCCAGGCGATCCTGCTCGGGGCTGCCTGGGTAGGCGTGCGCCACGAGGCCGGGACCGGACCGGCGAAACCCGAGTCCGCGTCGCGCTAGCGCCCGTCGTCGAGCCCGCCCCCGGGCGATCAGTCTCCCGCGAGAGCGCCGTGGCGCGCCGGCGCAGACTTAGGGCTTGTGGCTGAAATGCGCAGCTCGGCAGGCGACAGCGGAGCCCGATCGGTCTCGGATGGGCCGCCGCGAAAGCCGCCGCGCAAGCCGCCGCGAAGCTCCCAGGAGCACGATCCGAACGAACGAGCACGACCCATGCCCCCGACGTGCGGGTTCCTGCTCGATGGGACGTTGGGTCGTGCTCATTCATCGAAAACGCGCGTTTGACAGAAGCTCGCCGGCTGAGCGCCTGAGCGGGTGGGGAGCGGCCCCGAACAGCGCGGATCTGCGCGGTGATGCTGTGCCGATCGTGCGTGACGGATTCGGCTACAGGACCTCAGTCGTCAGCGCTGCGGGGTTCCGCAGCGCCGGCAGAACCGCGCGTTCGCCGAGAGCGAGATGCTGCAGGTTCCACAGGACTGGATGCCGGGGGTCGGCTGCACCGTGGCCACGGGCTGGAGGATCTCGCGATTGGAGGCGGCCCACATCGCCTCCGTGGATGTCCGCGCCATGAGCGCTACCAGCAGATCGTCCGTCGGCGCTGGCGCTGGCGCTGATGGTGGCGGCGCCTGACGCGCCGAGATTCCGGTGGGCCAGCGCGGTCCGCTTGGCCATTGGGGAGCACCCGCCGGCGGTGCGGGCGCCGCGGGCAGCTCGGGCGGCTCGGGCGCCGCCGGCAGCTCGGGCGCAGGTTCCGGGATGGACTCGGCGCCGTCGTCCACTGCCTCGGCCGGCATCGGCGCTTCCGCGGCTGCCTCGGGCGGTTCGGCCGCCAGGGACGCCTCGTACGCGGCGATCGCATCATCCAGGCTCTGGCCTGGGTCCATGCCGCCGCTAACCGCGCTATCGTCGACGGCAGCCTGCGGCTCGACTTCCTCGGCGCCGGCCGCGGGTGCCTCGACCGTGGGTCCGCCGATGAATCGGAGCAGGCGTTCTGGATCGATCTCGGCCTCGAGAATCGGCTCGGCCTCGGATACGGCGAGCGGGGCGCACGACAGGCAGCGAGCCTCCGGCTCGTTCCAGCAGTTCGCGCAGGTGTACTGGCGGCACGACATGCAGAAGCTGAACGTCTTGTGGAACGCGTCCAGCTGGTGGCCGGTGGCCTCACGCTCGGCATCTGAGCGCGCTCCGGCGATCGCCTCGTCGAGCGAGGAATCGTCCGACAGGACGAAGCTCTTCAGTCCGCGACCCAGCACTTTCAGGCCGCCCAGCCGGCGCCGGCGCGGGGCGGACGACTCGAAGGTGTAACGCGTGCCACACCGTTCGCAGAAGGACTCGGTCAGGATTTCGGTCATTGGCCCCCGGCTGGTCGCGGTCCGAATCGCACGCGTCGGCGTGCAACGGGCCCGGAGTATAGCCCAGCATTCGCGCCGTTCCGATCGGCAGCAGGTACGGGCACGGACCAGTCAGCCGTACTGCCTCGAATCCGCCGGCCGCGTATTTCGTCGGCTCCGGCGGCTCTGGTAGGCTCCCCCGGATGCGACCGATCCGACCGATGTCGGCCGTGGAGCGCTTCTTCGAGCGTCTCTTCGAGCGGCCAAGCGCGCGGCTTTTCGGCACCCGGGTCCAGCCGGTGCAGCTCCAGCGCCGGATCGAACGGGCGATGGAGCATGGCCGGGTCGTCGATGGCGGCCGGACGCGCGTGCCCGACCGGTTCACCGTGCGACTGAGGCGAGCGGACCTCGCGTCCCTGGATCCCGCGGCCGAGCTTCCCGTGGATCTCGCCTCGGGCGCCCTCGAGTGGGCGCGCCGGCGCGCCTACACGCTCGCGGCCAGGCCCAGGGTCGCGATCCTGGCCGACGACACGCTTCGTCCCGGTGATATCGAGGTGGAGGCGCGGTACTCGGATCTCGGGTCCGGCCCCAACCTCGACAGCGCCCACGAGGTCAGCCGGACCCGGGTCTTCGCGGCTCCGATCGTGCGTGCGCCCCACGCGACGCTTGCGGTCCAGGAGCCCGGCGGCCGCGCCCGGACGATCATTGCCGACGGCGGCCCGCTTACGATCGGGCGAACGCCCGACAACGCGCTCGTCCTCGTGGATTCGCGCGCCTCCCGGCGCCATGCTCGCCTCCAGGCGCGGGAGGGGGTCCTGGTGCTGACCGACCTCGACTCCACCAACGGCACGCGGGTGAACGGCGCCAGGATTCGGGAGGTTGTGGTGGGCGAGGGCGATGTGGTGGAGATCGGCGCCTCGACGATCACGGTCGTCGCCGTCGACGATGGGTATCCGGCCGACCCGCCCGGCATCGAACCACCTGGAGTCTGAGTGGACGGCACGGTCATCGCGATCTGGGTCCTGCGGCTCCTGTTCCTGGCGGGCCTCTACGCCTTCCTGTGGGCAGTGGTCCGGGTTCTCCTGCGGGACCTCCGGGCGGCAGCCCGTGAGCCCGGCGCCGAGCTGGGCCGACTCGTCGTCGTCGCTTCGCCGAGCGGCGAACCCGCGGTCGGTGCAGGGTTCTCGCTCGATGCCGTGACGACGCTGGGGCGGGACGTGAACGCCACGATCCTCCTCGATGATGAGTTCGTATCCGGTCTGCACGCCGCGCTGACCTACCGGGGAAGGACCTGGTACGTCGAGGATCTCGGCTCCACGAACGGGACGTTCGTCAACGGCAGCCCGGTCGAGGAGATCGCCCTCGTCGCGTTCGGGGACGAACTCCAGCTCGGCAATGTCCGCCTGCGCCTGGAGCGAGCTCGCCGGTGAGCCTCGCGCTCGCCGGGATGCCGCACCTCCGGCTCCGACCACGGCTCCGCCGCCGGGAGTTGGGCCTGCTCGTCATCGTCGCCCTGGCGCTCCCGCTCGGCAGCGCGTCGCTCGCGGCGACGCGAGCGCTCGGGGCCGGCACGAATCAGCCCGCAGGGGGCCTCCTGCTCGCCGACGGTGTCGCGCTCGCCTGGTACCTCGGCGGCCTCTTCGTCGCCCACCTCGTCCTCGTCCTGTCGGGTCGCCGGACGGACCAGGTGCTCCTGCCCACCGTGGGACTGCTCGGCGGGATCAGCCTGCTCCTCATGGAGCGGCTGCCGCAGGGCCTGGCCGGCGGCCTGGGCTTGGGCCGGACGCAGCTCGTCTGGTTGCTGGTCTCGATCGGGCTCATCGCGGTCATCGGTGCCCTCGTCCGGAGCGACGCCTGGCTACGGCTCTACAAGTACAGCTGGGCGGCCTTTGGGGTGGGCCTCCTGCTCGTGACGTTCGCGTTCGGGCATGACGTGAACGGGCAGCGACTGACGCTGTCCGTCGGGCCCGTGACCGGCCAGCCGTCCGAGCTCCTCAAGGTCATCCTGGTCGTGTTCCTCGCCGGCTACCTGTCCGAGAACCGCCCGCTCCTGATCGACGAGTCGACCCGCCTGGGCCCACTCCGACTCCCACCGCTCCCGTACCTGGCTCCGATGATCGCGATGTGGGCGCTGGCGCTGTCGATCGTCGTGGTCCAGAGAGACCTTGGCGCGGCGCTCCTGTTCTTTGTCGTCTTCCTCCTGCTTCTGTACGTCGTGACGGCTCGGGTCTCCTTCGTCGTCCTGGGGCTCGTGGCGCTGCTTGCCGGCGGCGCGCTGCTCTACGAACTCGTGCCCCATGTCCGTGTCCGGGTGGACATCTGGCTGGACCCGTTCGCGACCGCCAGCGGGAGCGGCTACCAGGTGGTCCAGGCACTCCATGCCTTCGCCCGCGGCGGAATCCTCGGGACCGGCCTGGGTGCCGGGCTCCCGACGATCGGGGGCGCACCACCGATCCCCGCGCTCCACACGGACTTCCCGTTCGCGGCGCTTGGCGAGGAGCTCGGGCTGGTCGGGATCATGGGCATCCTGGGGCTGTATCTCGTCGTGATCGAGCGCGGGCTGCGCATCGCGGCGTCGGCCGTCGATGACTTCCGGGCGATCCTGGCCGCCGGCCTGAGCCTGGTCATCGGCGTCCAGGCGTTCATCATCGCGGCGGGCAACCTCAAGCTCATTCCGCTGACCGGGATCACGCTCCCGTTCATCAGCTACGGCGGCTCCTCATTGCTCACCAACGGGCTGGTGGTCGGCCTCCTCATCGCCCTCTCGGACCGTGGCGTGGAGGTACCGCGAGCCCCGTCTGAACCGCACGGCTTCGGACGCCTGCGGGACAGGGGCGCCGCGTGACGCCGGCGCCCCCCGGTCGTCGGCCGGGGATCGGCATTGCCCTCGGACGCGTCGCGGTGGCGCTGACCGTTGCCTTTGGGGCGCTCGCAGCCGGCGCCGGGTACTGGCAGGTGATCCGTTCCGGCGAGCTTTCGTCGGCGCCGGACGACGCCGCCGTCATCGCGGCGGGACGGCATGTGGTCCGCGGTGAGATCACCGACCGAGACGGCCAGCGCCTGGCCTGGTCCCTTCTCGACGCGAACGGGGAGCCCTACCGGAAGTACCTGTCCAGTTCCCTGTCCGGCGTGCTGGGTTACGCCTCGCGCGCCTTCGGCAGCGCCGGGCTGGAGCGCGCCTACGACGCGCAGCTCACGGGGGTCACGTCTGCAGATCCCGTCCAGGACCTGGTGAAGAAGTTTCGGGCCGATCCATCGGATCCACAGGCCATCCAGACGACGCTCGTCGCCCAGCTCCAGGAGGCCGCCGTCCGCGCACTCGGGGCCGATCGCGGCGCGGTCGTCATGCTCGACCCACGGACGGGCGAAGTGCTCGTCCTCGCGTCGACGCCGGTCTTCGACGCATCTGCCGTCGCCAACCCGGACACGGCGATGCGGACCTTCGAGTCCCTGCAGGGGGATCTGGCCAAGCCGCTGCTCCCACGAGCGACCCAGGGCCGCTACGTGCCCGGCTCGGTGTTCAAGATCGTGACGGCGATCGCCGCGCTCGGATCCGGTGCGGTCTCGGCCGACACGACGTTCGCAGAGCAGCCGTCCGCCGAGAAGGATGGCCTCCTCGTGTCCGGGTACCGGGTTCGCGACGGGCACCATCCCGCCACCGGCTCCAAGGCACTCGACTTCGTCGGGGCGACCGAAGTCTCATGCAACATCTGGTACGCCCTCGCCGGTCTTGAGACCGGAGGCGACGCACTGGTCGAGTGGTCGGGGAAGCTCGGGTTTGGCGAGCCGATCCCATTCGACCTCCGGACGGCGGTCTCCCAGGTCACGGGTGGCGGCGGAAGCTTCGGCGGGGGGTTCAAGGATGCAGTCGAGCTCGCCAACGCCGCCTATGGTCAGGCCGAAACGGTCGTGACGCCGCTCCAGATGGCCCTCGTCACGAGCACCGTGGCCAACGACGGCGTCCTCATGCGTCCGCATCTCGTCCAGGCCCTCACCGGGCAGGCCGGAACGCGGACGGTGGACCCCGAGGTCTGGCGGCGCGTGCTCCCGCCCGAGATAGCGCGCGAGATTGCGCTCGCGATGCGGCAGGCGGTGGGAGGCCGCCTCGGGCGGCAGTTCACGACCGGCGCCCAGGTCAAGGGGCTGACGGTGGCCGGCAAGTCCGGCACGGCCGAGCTTGGTGGGACGGGTGAGCCGAACTCGTGGTTCATCGGGTTCGCGCCCGCGGAGGATCCGGAGATCGTCATCGCCGTCGTCGTGGAGCAGGGTGGCCGGGGGGCCGAGCGGGCTGCCCCGATCGGGGGCGACCTCCTCGCCGCATGGAAAGCCTGGGCGGGTCGATGACCGAGCGGCCACCCGACGAAACCGCCACGGACGTTTCCGCCCGCTCCGAGGGATCCGCCCGGCCGGAGTCATTCACGCGTCGGCCACTCCTGGAGCGCCTCGGAATGGCGGCGGTTGCGCTCGTCCTGGCGATCCTGTTCGGCGGCATGGCGGTCGCTTCGTGGATCGGCGGCGAAGGGTTCCTCGCGACAATGGCGGGAATCGGGGCCTTGATGACCGCCTGGGCGGGCGTGAGGACGGTCCTGCGCGGCTGATCGCCCTCGACTCGCACGCCGGCAGGTCGAAGTGCAGCATCCGGCGGAGTCCCGCCACGATCAGGCGCCTCACGGTCCCGTCGGGAACCAATCTGGCACTCCGGGCGTACCATCCACCGACGCTTCGCGCCCCACCCGACCATAGGGCACCCACGCCAGTCGAGGGAGACGGATGACCAGGATCCAGGAGACCGGCGACAAGGTCCTCGCCAACGTCGAGCGCGTGATCGTCGGCAAGCACCGCGAGGTCCGGTTCGCCCTCGTGGCGCTCATGTGCCGCGGCCACGTCCTCATCGAGGACGTCCCGGGCACCGGCAAGACGGTCCTGGCCAAGGCGATCGCCAAGAGCCTCGGCTGCTCGTTCCGGCGTATCCAGTTCACCCCGGACCTGCTGCCGTCCGACGTCACCGGTCTCTCGATCTATAACCAGAAGACCCAGGAATTCGAGTTCCGGCCGGGCCCGATCATGAGCCAGGTGGTCCTGGTGGACGAGATCAACCGGGCGACGCCCAAGACCCAATCGTCACTCCTGGAGTGCATGGAGGAGCGGCAGGCCACGGTGGACGGGACCACCTGGCCGATGCCCGATCCGTTCCTCGTGATCGCGACCCAGAACCCGATCGAGTACGAAGGGACGTTCGCGCTGCCTGAAGCCCAGCTGGACCGCTTCATGCTCCGGATCCGGCTCGGCTACCCACAGCACGTTGAGGAGGTCCTGATCCTCGACGAGCAGAAGCGCCACCACCCGATCGATGAGCTCGAGGAGGTCTGCTCGGTCGACGAGCTTCGCGAGATGCAGGCCGCGGTCCGCGAGGTCTACGTGGATCCGTCGGTTGCCGACTACATCGTCCGCCTCGTCGGCGCGACGAGAGCGCACCCGGACGTCTACCTCGGCGCCTCGCCGCGCGGCTCGATCGCCCTGTACCGCGCCGGTCAGGCGCTGGCCGGCCTGATGGGCCGCGACTACGTCCTGCCCGACGACGTGAAGGCGCTCGCGGAATCGGCGCTCGCGCACCGCCTCATCATCAAGACGAGCTCCTCGATCCACGACATCCAGTCGAGCCAGGTCGTCGCCGAACTCCTCGACACGACGCCGGTCGAGGGCATCACGCCCACCGGCTCGGGCGGCCGACACGGGGGACCCCGAGAGGTCTCCGCGCGCGCGCACGCCTCCGAGGCCTGATCGGGCGCCGGTCGAGCGCGAGGCCAGCATGCTCCGTCGACTGCAACTCCTCCTGATCGGCGCAATCCTCGTGATCGCGGCCTTCTCGACCGGGCTGCCGTTCCTGTTCTACCTGGTCTACCTGGCGATCTTCGTCGTCGGCGGGTCGTACGTGCTGACCCGCCTCGGCCTGTCCGATCTCGAGGCGGGGTACGCGGTCAACCAGCTGTCCGGACACGTCGGCGATCGGCTCCGGGTCACCTACACGATCCGGAACACGAGCCGCGTCCCGAAGCCATGGCTCGAGATCTACAACCCCACGTCATTGCCTGCCGGGCTGCCCGGACGCGCCCTCTCGCTCGGGGCAAGAACCGAGCGCTCGTGGCTGGTCCGGACGCCACTCACACGGCGCGGCCACTTCCGGGTTGAGCCCCTTCAGATCCGGACCGGCGACCCTTTCGGATTCTTCGAATCGTCGGCTGCCGTGGGAACGGGCGTGACGGCGGTCGTCTACCCACGAATCGACCCACTGCCTCTCTGGAACCTGCCGGCCGCGAACATCGACGGCAGCCACGCGACCCCGGAACGCACGCTCCAGGCCACGCCGCTCGCGACCACCGTTCGACCGTGGGCTCCCGGCGATGCGTTCAACCGGATCCACTGGAAGTCGACCGCGCGGCACGGCGAACTCCAGGTCAAGGAATTCGACCTGGAACAGACCGCCGATGTCTGGATCGTCCTTGACCTGGAGCGTGCGGCGCAGGCGGGGCGGGGCGACGAGTCGACCGTCGAAGTAGCTGTTCGCGCGGCGGCGTCGGTCGCCGACAAGGCGATCCGCGAGAACCGCGCGGTGGGCCTGACCGTGAACGCGCATCGCCTCGCCCAGCTGCCCGCGGACCGCGGTGCTCGGCAGCACCTGAAGATCATGCAGCTCCTGGCCGCGGTTGATGGGGACGGAGGCACGCCGCTGCAGGAGTCCCTCGTCGCGACCGTGCCGCGGATCCGCCACGGGATGACCGTGGTTGTCATCACGCCATCGCTGGACGGCAGCTGGGTCCGGCCGCTCAGCGCGCTGCGCGCGCGCGGCGTTGGCTGCGTGGCGGTCACGTTCGACATCGGGGCATTCCGGCGGTTCACGACCGACGAGGAGTTGCGTGCTCGTGGCCTCCCTCCGGCGTCCACGGACCCGGGCGCCGATGGGGCTCTCGCGCAGCAGACGCGGGCCCTGAGCCACGCCCTGTCGGAGTTCGACGTCGCCGTCCATCCTCTCGTCCCGGCGCGCCCACTCGGGGAGCTCCTGGTCAGATGAGCGCCGCGGTAAGCGCCCGCCCCTGGGGCCCCGATGAGGGTCGCCTGCGTCGGCTGCGGAACCTGCTTGCCGGACCGGCCGAGGGCTGGACGACCCTCGCCGGCGTCGCCGTCATGATCCTGGCGCTGGCCTGGTCCATCGATGACGCCAAGTGGGTACGGGGGATCGGGTCGCTGACCGACTTCCTGCCCCAGGTGGGCCTGGCGGGCATCGCGGTGGGATTCGTCGGTCCCAAGCTCGGCTGGGGGCGCTGGACCACGCACCTCATCGGTGTTGCCTCCGCCGCACTCATCCTGCCGATCGTGGCCGGCGGGATTGTGCTCGGCGATGCCGTGACCGGGTTCGGGCCAGCGGCGCTGGCGGCGCGGTACCAGGAGGCAGCCCAGGTGGTCACCGGGGTCTGGCTGGACCTCGCGATCCGCGGACTGCCGCTCACCAGCGAGTACGGGCACTACTTCATCGCGCTCGGGGCGCTCGTATGGGCGACCGGCCAGTACGCCGCCTACGCCGTGTTCGGCCATCGGCGGACCCTCGACGCGGTCATCGTGACGAGCCTGGTCCTGCTCGGGAACATGGCGCTCACCAGGAACGACCAGCTCCACCTGATCATCCTCTTCTCACTCGCCGCACTCACGCTTCTGACGCGGTCCCACGCGTTCGACGAGCGGACGACCTGGCTCCGGCGGCGGATCGGCGATCCGGCCGCGGTGACCGGGCTGTACCTCCGCGGCGGAGCGATCTTCATCGGCGCTGCGGTGTTCGGGTCCCTGTTCCTCACCGCAACCGCGTCTTCCGCGCCGCTCCAGGGACTCTGGAAGGACATGCCCGCCACGCTCATCCAGGCTACGCAGTGGCTGCAGCGATATCTCCCACTCGGCGGCGAGTCACGCGACCTGGGTGTCGTCGTGTTCGGCGAGCGCTCGGTGATCGTCGGCTCGTGGACCCAGAGTGACGGCGTCGCATTCGTCGCCGAGCTGCCGGCCTCGGAGACCGAGCGATTCAAGTGGCGGATCGGGGCCTATGCGAAGTTCGACCTGACCGAATGGAGCTGGGGTCCCACGACCGGCCTCGACCGGGCGGCGCGCGACGATCTCCTTGCGGCGTCCGCGGACGACCCGGCGCTGCTCGGCGGACGCCGCGAAGTCCGGGTCCAGATCACACCGGACTCCCTTGTCAGCAACTACGTCGTGAGTCCCCAGACGATCCGCTGGGTGGACCAGCCGGCGCAGGTCCGGGTTGCCGGTGACAGGGCCTGGTTCGCGACCGTCACGGTCGATGGTGCCCCCCGCTACGCGATCAGTGCGCTTGTGCCGGTCCTGGGCACCGCGCCCGGCGGACTCACCGAGAATCGCCTTCGGGCCGCAAGTCGCGAGTACACGACGGAGATGAAGCGCCTGTACCTGGACGTGCCGGATGGCGCGCTCGGGCCGGCGTCGCGCCAGATCCTGGCCGACGTGCTGGCTGTCACGCGGGACCAGAACCCATACGATCTGGCGCTCAACCTGCAGAACTACCTGCTCAGCCCGTCTCGGTTCCGGTATGACACGGACGTCCGCGACCAGGTCCAGTCGGATTGCGCCGGGCTCTCCAGCGTCGAGTGCTTCGCGCGGATCCGCGCCGGCTACTGCCAGTACTACGCGAGCACGATGGCGATCCTCCTGCGCGAGGCCGGCGTGCCCACGCGCCTGGCCCAGGGATTCCTGCCCGGCGAACGGACGCCGGACGGGAAGGAGATCGTCCGGAACGCCGGCGCCCATGCCTGGGTGGAGGTTTACTTCCCCGGCTATGGCTGGGTCGACTTCGACCCGACGGGCGGCGGAGTGGGCGAGCCGGTCGCCCTCCCGTCCGGGCCGCCAGAGTCGCCGACGCCACGCCCCTCGTTCGGCCTCGTCACCGACCGCCCCGACGACAGTGGCGACGACGGGCCGGGTCGCCGTTCAGCAGCCCCCGGAGTGCCGGGCGCCGGGACGACCGGTGGGACGTCGAGCGGGCCGTTCATCGTGCTCGCGGTCCTCTTGGCGATCGGTGGCGTCGCTCTTGCGTCAGTCGCTTGGGCGCGCGGGCCGCGGCCGATGCATCCAGATCGCGCCTGGGGATCCCTCGCGCGCTGGGCCGCCCGGCTTGGGCTCTCGGCGCGACCGTCGCAGACGATCTACGAGTTCGCGGGCACGCTGGGCGACGCGATGCCGGCCGTTCGTCCCGAGCTCTCGACGGTCGCGCACGCCAAGGTCGAGATCGCGTACGGGCGCCGGGAACTCGGGCCCGACAGGCTTCGAATCGTGGCCGAGGCCCACCGGCGGGTGCGGATCGGCCTCCTGAAACTCGCGCTCCGGAGCCCGTTCCGCCGCCGCGGACTCCGACCCGGGAAGCGCCGCTAGCCAGGCCCGCGTTCCGGCCTCAGCTTCGGGCGTGTCTGGACGGTTCTCGACGTCGGGTGAATCAGAGCGCGCCGGAGCGGCTCCGTGCCTCGTCGAGCTCCCGTCGGCGCTCCGTCTCGAGCGAGGCAAGATGCTCGGTCAGGTTGTGCGCCCGAAGTCGTGCGCGTCCAGCCCGGATCTCGACGATGCTGATCCCGCACAGCGCGAACGGGAAGCTCCAGAACCTAGCGAGTGGCAGGTCGAGCAGCGCGAGCAGCGTGATCTTGAAGACGCCATCGTGACCGACGAGCAGCGTCCATGGCTCCGCGGATGGCGGCGCATCGTAGCCCAGCACCTGCGATCCGTGAACGCTTGTTCCGGTGGTCCCGGCCCCCAGGTGCGCGAGGACCGCGGCGAGCGACCCACGGACCCGGCTGTCCACATCGGGCAGGGACTCGCCGCCCGGCGCCCAGGTCGTCAGGGGGTCGCGCCGCCAGCCGGCCAGGATGTCGGCCCAGCGGGTTTCGATTTCGCTGGTATGTCGGCCTTCCCACTCGCCCTGGCCGATCTCCATGAACGCGCGGTCCGGGATCAACGGAACCTGGGCACCCATCGCCTCGGGCGTGGCCATCGCGGCGGCAACCGCCGCTGCGGTCGTGGCGGTCCGGAGCAGGGGAGAATGGCGGATTTCCAGCGGCGGGCCGGCCGGGATCGGGAGGGCGGGCACGACGTGGGGATGGGCAAGCCGCGTCGCGGCCAGCGCCGCCTGTCGCCCACCCTCCGGCGAAAGGTCGGGGTCTCCCTGGCCCTGGAAACGACCTTCCGCGACCCACGCTGATTCCCCGTGCCGGAGGAGAACGATGGTTGCGTTCAGACCAGCCGGAACCAATGGATCGGTCGAGCCGGCGCTGATGTCCCCGCTCAGCGGTCGTTCCCCAGGCGGATCGTCCACAGATCGATCAGGGCCTCGTGGTCGCGGATCGACGTGGCGAGCGCCTCGGGAATGTCGTCGTCCAGGCCCAGGATCATCAGCGCGTCGGCTCGAGGGGCAGACCGGGCGAGATGCATCGCCGAGATGTTCACATCCGCGGCCCCGAGGAGGCCACCGATCCGGCCGATCATGCCGGGCCGGTCCTGATGATGCGTGATGAGCATGACGTCGGCCGGCTCCATATCCAGCCGATAATCGTTGAGCAGGACAATGCGCGGTTCGCCGTTGGCCACGGTCCCGCCGACGGCGAGCGTCCGCCCGTCAACGACGCCCGACACCGTGACGAGCGCGCTGAACGAGCCCGCATCGGGGTTCTTGCGCTCGATCACGGTGATGCCTCGCGCCTTTGCCAGCAGCGAGGCGTTGACGAGATTGACCCGCTCCGTCGTCACTCGCTCGAGGAGGCCCCTGAGGAGCGCGGCGGTAATCGGTGTGGTCTCGTATTCGGCCGGCTCCCCGGCGACGTCGAGGGTGAGCGTCCGTACGCCCGCGCCGGCGAACTGGATGAAGAACCGCCCGAGGATCTCGGCCAGTGGGAGATAGGGCGCAATGGCCCCGGCCGCCTCGGGCGGAAGGAGCGGTGCGTTGACCGCATATCGCGCCCCGCGTCCGGCCAGGACATCGAGGACCTGGCCCGCGATTTCCTCGGCAACGGCGACCTGCGCCTCGGCGGTCGATGCCCCGAGGTGCGGGGTCAGAAGCGTGCCCGGCGCATCGAGGAGCGGCGAGCCGGTCGGTGGCTCTTTGTCAAACACGTCGATCCCGGCGCCGCCGAGGTGCCCGTCGTGGAGCGCGCGAGCAACCGCGGCCTCGTCGACGATCCCGCCTCGCGCCACATTGAGGACGAAGGCAGTCGGCCGGAGTTTCGCGATCGCCTCCGTCCCGATCAGCCCGCGCGTTGCGCGGGTCAGCGGGACATGGACCGTGATCGCATCGGAACGCCGGAGGAGCGTGTCCAGGTCCACGAGCTCCACACCGTGGAGCGTCGCCTGTTCCGGGGTCACATACGGATCAGCGCCGAGGAGCGTCATCTCGAATCCGCGCGCCCGGTCCGCGATCGCCATGCCGATCTTGCCGAGGCCGATGATCCCGAGCGTCCGGCCGCGCAGCTCCACGCCCTGGAACTGCGAGCGCTTCCATTCGCCGCGCCGGACCGAGGCATCGGCCGCGGCCACCCGCCTGGCAAGCCCCAGGAGCAGCGCCATGGTGTGCTCCGCGGCCGCGATCGTGTTGCCGGTCGGTGCGTTGACAACGGTGATCCCGGCTCGCGTCGCCGCGTCCAGGTCCACGTTGTCCACGCCGACTCCGGCCCGTCCGATGACCTGGAGGCGCGTGCCCGCCGCGATCAGGGCGGCATCCACCTGGACCTGGCTTCGGACGATGAGCGCGTCATAGTCGCGGATGATCTCGCGGAGCGCGCCGGGATCCAGGCCGATCCGTTCGTCCACGTCGTGGACGGCCCTGAGACGGGCGACCCCCGCCGTCGCGATCGGCTCGGCGACGAGGATCCTCATACGGGAGCGGCGCTCCGCTGTCCCGCGTCGAGCGCTGCGCGCTGCGCTGCCGCCACCCCTGCCCCGATCTCGATCGGCCGGCCCAGCGCGGCCGAGACAGCCTCCAGGGTCGCGATCGCCCCGAGGATCTCATCGACGATGACCGACCCAAGGTGGCCCACACGGAAGACCTTGCCCGCGAGCTTGCCCTGGCCGCCGGCCAGGACGACGCCACGCCGCTTGACCTCGCCGTTGAACGCCTTCCAGTCGAGACCGTCGGGGACCAGCGCCGCGGTCACGGTCTTCGAGCGATTGGCCGGGTCCGCGAACAGCTGGAACCCGAGGGCCTCGAGGCCGGACTGGGTTGCCGCCGCGCAGGCCTCGTGTCGGGCGAAGATCCCCTCGGCCCCCTCGGCGGTCATGAGCCGGATTCCCTCGTCCACCTGGTAGACCACGGCGAGCGCCGGCGTCCACGGAGTCTCACCGTTTCGGGCGCTCTCGCGATGCTTCCGGAGATCGAAGTAGAAGCGCGGCATCCGGGCGGTCTCCATCGCGGCCCAACCTCGCTCGGAGGCCGCGATCATGGCCAGTCCGGGCGCGGCCATCCAGGCCTTCTGCGAGCCGGTCACGACGAGGTCGCAGCCCCAGGCGTCCATGTGGAAGGGCACGGCGCCAAGCCCGGACACGCTGTCGACGAGGATGAGTGCGTCGGGAGAGGTGGCCCGAATTGCCGCCGCCAGCGCCGGGATCGGGTTCATCACGCCGGTCGAGGTCTCGTTGTGGGTAAGGAGAACCGCCCGATAGTCGGCCGCCGGGAGGCGCTCGCGCAGCTCGTCCGGGTCAGCCGCCCAGCCCCACTCCGCGTTGACCCGGTCCACGTTGGCCCCATAGGTCTCGGCGATCTTCGCGAACCGGTCGCCAAAAGCGCCGATCGAGACCGCGAGGACGCGATCGCCCGGCGACAGGACGTTGACGACCGCCGCCTCAAGGCCGCCGGTGCCGGCGCTCGACACGATGGCGATGTCGCTGTCGGTCCCGAAGTAGGGCTTCATGCCGACCTGGATCCGGCCCAGCATCGCCGCGAACTCCGGGCCGCGGTGGTTGATCATCTGGCGTCCACCGGCCTCGCGGACGCTCGGGGGGAGCGCTGTGGGGCCGGGAATGCGAAGGTTCGGCTCGAAGCGGGTCACGCGACGGTCTCCAGGCGAGTTCTGACGGAGCAGGATCGATGGTCGCACGGGACGGCGCTCCGTGCAGTGGTGGCCTGATCCCGAGCGCCGTCGCATCATGTGACGCTCGCACGTCCACACACGGACCATGCCCGGAACACCCCAATCGCGATCTCCGCAGCCATGGATGCCGGCCCGTCAGCCGCGTCGGCGCCGGATGCCGCTCCGCGCCGCCGCGCTGGCCCTCGCGCTGGGTGTCGTCGGCGCGACGGCGATCTGGACCGACGCCCTTGGGGTTGGGACGCGCTTCGAGAACCTCGTCCAGCGCATCGAACTCGCGATCGACCCGCCCCCGGACCGGCCGTCGGTCCCGACCGTGGTGGTCACGCCCAGGCCGACGCTGCCGGCGCCGCCAGGGCCGCCGCCGTCGTCGCTGCTCCCCTCCGACGCGGCCGCGGCTCCAACCACGGCCCCGACCGACACACCGCGGCCCACCCCGGCCCGGGTCGCCGTCGATGTCGACAGCGTGCCGGACGCCGAAGCGGTGTTCGCCTCGCAGGTCGCCAAGGACTGGTGCGCACCGGCCACCGTGCAGATGGTCCTGACCATCTTCGGGCGCGGCGATCCCTCCGAGGCGTTCCAGCGCGAGCTGGTCTCGCGAATCGACGAGTGGGAGACGTGGGAGGACAGTCACAACGGCGGCTGGGGGCCATCGGCGATGGTCGAGGCGCTCGTCGCGTACGGGGTGCAGGGCTACGAGATCCGGGCCTACGAGACACGCGGTGACGCGCTGCGTGACGCCGCCGTGGCGATCAGCGAGACGGGATCACCCGCAGTCCTGCTCGCCTGGCGCGGCGCCCACGCCTGGGTGATGAGCGGCTACCGGGCGGACGCGGATCCGCGCCTCTTTCCGGACGCGACCGTGAGCGGCGCCTATGTTCTCGACGCGTGGTACCCGCGCGTTTCGAGCATCTGGGGTCAGTCCGACCCGCCGGGAACCTTCCAGGACGAGGCCGAGATGGTCCGCAACTTTCTCCCGTGGAAGCGTCCGGAGGGGAAGTATCCGGACCGGGACGGGCGGTTCATCGTCCTGATCCCCACCCTGCCGTTCGCCCCAAGCCCGTAGGCCAGGCCTAGGTGGTCGTCGGCTCCGACGGAGCCGGCCGCAGCACGCGGATCCGGGGCACGATTGCGACCGCGATGAGCGCCACCTTCGCGGCCGCGCCCAGCGCGAAGCCGGCCGGAATGGCCAGGATCCCGAGCGACGGCACGAGCGACGACGTCGCGACGACGATGACCGCGAGCGACAGGAGCGAGCCGGCAACCGGCCAGAGCGTGTTCCGGGTGGCGTAGCAAGCCCGGGCGAGCGGGTGGGCGAGGGCATCGAACGGCACCGAGATCGCGAAGACCGCCAGGATCGCCGACGTCCGCGCGACGTCCTCGGCATCGAAGGCCCCGCCCCCGAGCAGCGTCTCGATCGCGAGGCCGCCGACGAGGACGAGCCCGATCGCCGCGGCGATCGTGAGCCCCGCGATCACGATCAGGTTGTTTCGGAGCACGCGGGTGAACGCCGGTCGGTCGCCGGCCGCGGCGGCGGCGGAGAGGGTCGGGAAGACCGCGAGGGAGAAGGCGACCCCGACCAGGCTCACCGGGACGCTCTGGAAGTTCCGGGCGAAGCTAACCGAGCTGACCGCCCCATCCCCGAGCGTCGTCGCGAGCTGGGTGAAGAACAGGAAGATGATCGGCTCCACCGGGTGGGCCGCCATCTTCGGGAGCATGAGCCGGATGAACTCCCGGAAGGCAGCGGTCCGGACGGCGAGGCGCGGCCGGATCCGGATGTCCGTCCGGGCGATGCCCACGATCCGGATCCCGAGATGGAGCAGCGCCCCGGCGACCGCCCCGACGGCCGCCGCGTGAATCCCGATCCGATCAGCCAGGAGGATGGTCCCGCCCACGATCCCGGCGTTGTAGAGGATCGGGGCCAGGGCGTACCAGAGGAATCGGCGGTGGGCGACGAGGAGCTCGCCGAGGGTGATCGAGGCGGCGAAGATCACGGGGGTCACGCACATCAACCGGAAGAGCTCGACGTATTGCTCCGCCTGGGCGCCCGAGAAGCCGGGCGCGATCTGGGCGGTCGTCCACGGTGCGATCACGAAGAGGACCGCCGAGCCGGCGGCCATCACGCCGACCGCCACGGTCAGGACGGTCCGGCCGAAGTCGTTGGCCGTCGCCCGATCGTCGCGGGCGAGCCGGGCGTAGACGGGGATGAACGGCGCCGTCAGGCCGCTCGCGACGAGGACATCGAGCAGGAGCTCCGGGAGGACGAAGGCCGCGTTGTAGGCGTCGAGCTCAGGTCCGGCGCCGAAGGTCCGGGCGAAGACCCGGTCGCGAACGAGGCCCATCGCGTAGGCCGCGAACGTGAGCGTCGCGAGCAGGAGCGCCCCGGGCGGGACGAGACGTGCCACCAGGGCAAGGAGCCGGGACATGGGAGAGGGACGCGCGAGCGTGCCGTTCCGCGACGCGGGCCGCGGCGAACTCACTCGGACGCGTCGAACTCACTCGGACGCGTCGCGCTTCTCGGTCTCGGCGAGCCGGCGCCGGCGCGTGCTGATGGGACGCGTCGTTGCTCCCGGTGAAGGCTGACTCCCGACTACCCGGGGACCGAATGCAATCCGTCTGTGGCGACATGGTCGCGCCCGCCGACCAGCACGCGGTGGAAGTGGGACCACGGCGGAACTCGAGCGCCGACGCGAGTAAACAGCCCCCGGTAGAACCACCGGATCGCCGCGAACGCCAAGACTCCCAGCGCGGCTCCGAGCGCGTTGAGAAGTACGTCGTTGATGTCCACGCCGCGCCGGGGAAACGCGATGCCGAGAGCGTTGATCAGGAACTGGACGGCCTCGATCACGAGACTGAACAGCACGCCGGCGACCAGCACCATCTTGATCGACGTGCGCCACATGAACGGCAGGCCGAGGCCGAACGGGACTCCGAGCAGCACGTTCCCAAGGGCCTGCGAGCCGGTCATGAAGTCGCCGCCGAGGAAGAACGGGACAAGCGCGACCGGCGGTGACAGCCCCGGCTGCTGCATTTCGGCGACGTACTCGGCGTCGAAACGAAGCGGGAATACGGTGAAGCTCACGACTCCGAGCAGGTAGATCCCGAAGACCGCGATGGCGGCGAGATGATCGATGGCCAGGTGGTTCCTCAGCCGCAGGAACAGCAGGAGCATGGACAGGGCCACCGCAACAGGGATCAGCGCGCTCGTCCCGATCATCACGATGGCCCAACTCCACCCGCGCCAGATGACGTCGCATGATCTGACCATCTGCACCGGCGCATTTGCCTGGCGGGCCATCTTGGTGCACGTGCGGCCATCAGGCTCCGGCGTCCCGCTTCTGCGTCTCGGCCAGCTTCGTGCGGGCCTCCGTGTGAGCCTTCATCCCATCGGCCATTCCCGCCATGGGGTTGCCACCGGGCTGGGGGACGCGCTTGGGTCGCCCGGCGATCCGGCGAGCGCGGCGTCCTTCCATGAACTCGCCGATTCGACGCTCGGCCCCTTGGTCCGACGGGAAGTAGTAGCGACGTCCCTGTCCGTGGAGCAGGTCGGGCAGGTACTGCTGGTCGACATCGGCTTCCTCGAAGTCGTGCGGATAGAGGTAGCCCGACCCGTCACCTGTGTCGTGGCGTTGTCGGCCGGTTGCGGATCGGAGGTGCTTCGGGACCGGCTGGGACCCGTGATGAACGACATCTTCCATGGCCGCGGCGTACGCCTTGCCGACCCGATTCGACTTCGGAGACACGGCTACGAATACGGTGGCCTGGGCGAGCGCGTACTGCGCCTCCGGCAACCCGATCCAGTCGAGGGCATGCCCAGCGGCTACCGCGACCTGGAGGGCCCGAGGGTCGGCATTCCCGACGTCCTCGCTCGCGCTGATGATGAGGCGTCGGGCGATGAACTTCGGGTCCTCCCCGGCGGCGATCATCGCGGCCAGCCAGTAGACCGCGGCATCGGGGTCGTTGCCGCGGAGGCTCTTGATGAAGGCCGAGGCGGTGTCGTAGTGGCCGTCGCCGGCCCGGTCGTAGGCGAGGACGCGCTGCTGCGCAGCTGCCTCGATCTCCGCCAGCCGTGGTGTGACCCGTCCATCCGCGTCGCGGAGACCTTCGCCCTCGGCCAGCGCGGCCGCTCCTTCGAGGACGTTGAGGGCCGCGCGGGCGTCGCCCCCGGCGAGCGAGACAAGGTGGGCGAGGGCGTCGTCGGGGAGGGCCACCCCGCCTGCCGGCCCGAGGGTTCCCGCCAGCCCGCGCTCGGCGTCGGCGAGCGCCCGCCGGACGACGATCTCGACGTCCGCGTCGACGAGCGGCTCCAGGCGCCACACCCGGAGTCGTGAGAGCAATGCCGAGTTGACCTCGAAGTACGGGTTCTCCGTCGTCGCGCCGATGAGCGTGACGGTGCCGTCCTCGACGTGTGGCAGGAGCGCGTCCTGCTGGACCTTGTTGAAACGGTGGATCTCGTCGATGAACAGGACCGTCCGAGTGCCATGGAGCGTGAGCCGCTCCTGGGCCCCAGCGAGGGCCGAACGGACCTCGGCGACGCCGGACATGACCGCGGACAGGGTCGCAAATTCGGCCCCGATCTCCGCGGCCAGCAGGCGGGCGAGGGACGTCTTGCCGGTTCCGGGCGGACCCCACAGGAGGAGCGAGGTCAGGTGGCCCCGGGCGACAGACCGGCGAAGCGGACCACGCTCGCCGACGAGGTGCTCCTGGCCCACGAACTCGGCCAGGGACCGGGGCCGCATTCGTGCCGCGAGCGGCTGCCGCTCGGGCGGTGGTGTGAACAGGGCCTCTGGACGGGCCCCGGTCAGGCGTTGGGTTGGACGGCGGGAGGGCATGGCGCAGAGTCTACGCGGCAGCCCGGACGGTCAGGGGAGGCCGACGCCCCCGAAATTCACGAGCACCCAGAGGCCCGCGAGGATGGCGAACATCAGGGTGGCCGTCAGGGCGATCCGGCGGACATCGCGGGCCACGTAGGCGTACTCGTGCGCAGCCCTCACCGAGAGCGGCGTGCTGCTATCGGCGGCCACGGAGCCGTCCAGTGCGCGCGCTCGGGCGCGCCGCCGGGCGTTGTCCGCAATCGCTTCCTTCTCGCGCGCAACGAGCTCCGCCTCCAACTGGGCCGCTCGCTCCAGCTCGGTGTTCGTCAGCCCGCCCGTGCGGGGCGTGACCGCGGCGCCAGCGGCGGCGCCGGCCGTGGGTTTGGCGGCAGGCCGACGGCCTGTGGGGCGGCCGGGGTAGCGCGTGCGCTTCGCCATCTGGTGGCGTGCTCCTCCTGCGTCGGCGGATCGTGTCGCCGGGGCGGAAGGATACACCGGCACGGGCGGCAAGTCCGCGTGCAGCCACGAGCGGTAGACTCGAGCGACCATCCCAGCGGAGGGCCTCGGCCATCAATCTCAACGCCATCATCGACGCCAACCTCGGGGCGATCGTCATCGCCGTCGCGGTCGCGGTGTTCGTGCTCCTCCTCCTCGTCCTGCTCCTGGTGCGACGAGCGAGTCGTCTCTCGCACCGACTGGACGCCATCACCCGGGGCAGCGACGACCGGAGCCTCGAGGCGATCCTCGAAGCGCATCTCACGCGAGTCCACCGGGTGGTCCGAGATCTGGATGAGGTGGAGGCGCGGACCGCGCTGCTCGAGCGAGACCTGAAGCGCACGTTCGCGCGGGTCGGTCTCGTCCGCTACAACCCGTTCGAGGACACGGGCGGAAACCAGAGTTTTGCGCTTGCGCTGCTGGACGCCCATGGCGACGGGTTCGTCATGAGCAGCCTTCACACCCGGAACCAGACGCGCGTCTATGCCAAGGGAGTGAAGGCGGGCCGGTCGGATGCGGCCGTCAGCGACGAGGAGGCCGAAGCTCTCCGGATCGCCCTGACGCCGCCCCCGGTCGCGGCGCCGGGCGCCTGACGCGGATCCGGACCCTGGACCGACGCGCGTGCCACGCAAGCTGACACGGAGCGCCGGCAGGATGGGGGCATGCCCTCTGAAGCCTCCGCCGGCGAGCCGGCCCTCGATGCGACTCCCGTGAGCCCGGTGCGAACGCGCCGTGAGCCGCCGGCCCTGGATCAGCTGCCGGTCTGGGAGGGCTTCGGGCCGCTTGTCGAGGAGCCGGTAGAGGACTCCGGGCTCACGGGACTGCTCTCGGGTCTGAACCCGGAGCAGCGTCGCGCCGTCACCCATGGGGACGGACCGCTGCTCGTCGTCGCCGGGGCCGGAACCGGCAAGACGGAGGTCATCACTCGGCGGATCGCCTGGCTCGTTGCGACGCGACGGGCGCGCCCCGCCGAGATCCTCGGACTGACGTTCACGGACAAGGCGGCGTCGGAGATGCAGCTGCGCGTGGACCAACTCGTGCCGTACGGCTTCGCGGACACCGCGATCTCGACATTCCACGCGTTCGGGGACCGGCTCATCCGGGAGTTCGCCTTCGAGCTCGGGATCTCGCCCGATGCACGGGTCCTGTCGCGGGCGGAGACCGTCATGTTCCTGCGGGAGCACCTGTTCGAGCTGGGTCTGGACGCATACCTGCCACTCGGAGACCCGACGCGCTTCCTCGGCGCTCTCGCGACGCTGTTCGGGCGATGCCGGGACGAGGACGTGAGCCCGTCCGCTTACCGGGCCCATGCGGACGCGCTCGCCGCGTCTGCGGCTGTCGCAACCACCGGACGCGGCCTGGCCCCGGCGGCCGAAGGCGATGACCCGGCGGCGGCGGAGGCCCTCACGGAGCTCGCAGCGCGGCAGGATGAGCTTGCGTCTGCGTACGGGCGCTACACGGAGCTCCTTGCCGCGAGCGGCTCGATTGACTTCGGCGACCAGGTCGCGCTTGCGCTCCGGCTTCTCCGTGAGTCGGCGGCGACGCTGTCGACCGTCCGAACTCGCTACCGGTACATCCTGGTGGACGAGTTCCAGGACACGAATCCGGTTCAGTCTGCCCTCGTGGGCCTCCTCGCGGCACGGCACCGGAACATCACGGTCGTGGGCGACGATGACCAGTCGATCTATCGCTTTCGCGGTGCGGCGATCAGCAACATCCTCGAGTTTCGGGACCGCTACCGAGGTGCAAGGACCGTCGTGCTCCGGCGCAACTACCGCTCAACGGCGCCGATCCTGGATGCGTCGTATCGGCTCATCAAGTTCAACGATCCGGATCGCCTCGAGACTCGGGTCGGCATCTCCAAGCAGCTCTTGCCGCAGCGGCCGGCCACGGCGGACGTGCCGGTCCGTCACCACGCATTCGGGACCGGCTCGGAGGAGTCGGACTGGATTGCCGCGGAGTTCCGGCGCCGGATCGATGCCGGCGTCCATCCCCGGGACCTGGCCGTCCTGGTCCGGGCGAACGCGGGCGCGGACCCCATCCTGCGAAGCCTCAACCTCGCCGGCGTTCCGTGGCGCTTCGCGGGCACATCGGGCCTGTATGGACGCCCGGAGGTCCGGCTGCTCCTGTCCGTGCTGCGGGCCGTCGCCGATCTGGAGTCCAGCCCCGATGTGTACGCCCTTGCCGCGTCGGACGTGTACGGCGTTCCGTCCGAGGACCTGTCCGTGGTCATGAGCGCTGCCCGCCGCGGGCATCGGTCCGCGTGGGCGGTCCTCGAGGACGTCGACGCCAGGACGGGCACGCTCGAGATCTCGTCCGTCGGTCGACCGTCGGTCGTGCGGCTGGTGGGCGACCTCCGCCGTCTTCGCGACCTGGCCCATGCCCGACCCGCCGGTGATGTGCTCTACACATTCCTGCGCGACTCGGGTTGGCTGGCCGCACTCGCCGCGGCAGGAACAGCCGCCGCGGAGGAGGCCCTGGCCAACCTCGCCCGGTTCTTCGACATCGTGCGGGCGCGCTCGGCGCTCCTCGCCGACGATCGGGCGGTCTTCCTGGCGCCGCACCTCGGCACGCTCATCGAGGCCGGCGACGATCCGGCGACCGCGGACCCGGACCCGGATCTGGACGTGGTCACCGTGATGACGGTCCACAAGGCCAAGGGCCTCGAGTTTCCGGTCGTCGTCCTGCCGGGCCTCGTGGCCGGGCGGTTTCCGTCAACGGCCCGCCGCGAGCCGCTGGCCATGCCCGATGAGCTCGTGGCGGCGGCGGCCCCAGACGTCGATCCGCATCTGCCCGAGGAACGGCGCCTGTTCTACGTGGCCATGACCCGCGCCCGGGACGAGCTCATCCTCACCCACGCTGCAGATTACGGCGGGGCGCGCGCCCGCCGGGTCTCGCCGTTCGTCCTCGAGGCGCTCGACCTGCCGACGTCCGCGGCGACCGCGGGAGCGGGCGCCCTGGCCACGGATCCACGTCAGAAGCTGGCCGCACTCGCCCCGCTGGAGGCCGCTGTGCGGCCGCGTCAGGAAGGCCCGATCGAGGGCCCGCTCATGCTCAGCCACTCTGCCATCGACGCCTACCTGTCCTGCCCGCGGAAGTTCCAGTTCGGACAGGTCCTTCGGGTGCCCACGGCACCGCATCACTCCATCGTGTACGGCGCGGCGCTCCACCGGGCCGTTCAGGAGTTTCATCGCGCGGAGGCACGTGGCCGGATCCTCACGGAACCGGAGCTCGACAGCGCCTTCGAGCGGGCCTGGACCAACGAGGGGTTCGTCTCGCGGGAGCACGAGCAGGCTCGTCTCTCGGCCGGGCGCGATGCGCTCCGGCGGTTTCGCACGTCGCAGATGGCTCCCGGGGCCGTGGTCCCGGCATGGGTGGAGCGCGAGTTCACGTTCTCGCTCGGCGGGGACCGGATCCGGGGGCGATTCGACCGGGTCGACATCGTGGCGGCCGATGGCGCGCCCGGTCCCGATGCGGCCACAGCGCTCGCCGCCGCATCCGGCGGCCGGGCAGATGTCGTCGAGCCCACACTCGATCTCCTCGGCCCTGAGCAGGTGACGATCACGGACTACAAGTCGAGCGATGTCCGCGACCCGGCCAAGGCGCGCCAGCGGGCGCGCGAATCACTCCAGCTCCAGATCTACGCGATGGCATACGAGGCGATGACCGGTCGCCTTCCCGACGCGCTTCAGCTCCAGTTTCTGGACTCCGGGCTGATCGGGCGGGCCACCGTGGAGCCCGACCGCCTGGCGAAGGCCAGGGAGCGGATCGGGACCGCAGCCGCGGGGATCCGGGCGCGCGACTACACGCCGCGGCCAACTCCGATGGCCTGCACCTACTGCCCGTATCGCGAGATCTGTCCGTCGAGCGCGGCCCGATGATGGGCAACCCACGGCATCGCTCGGGGTTGCGCCCATGACCCGGGCCGCGCGGCTTACCGGGATCCGTGCCGTCACGCTCGACTTCGGGAACACCCTCGTCCCGGTCGACCGCTCGGCCCTCCACGCAGTCGTCGAGCAGACCGCGCTGCGCTCGAGCGCGGAGCTCGGCCTCGGGGACCCTGCCTCGTTCCTCGCCGCGTGGGCCGAGGAGCGAGACCGCCAGTTCCGCGAGGAGGTACCGGAGTTCCGCGAGGTGGACCTGCCGCAGCGCACCGTTCGTGTCCTCGCTCGCCTGCGGGGCATGCCGCCGCCGGATCAGGACACCCGCTGGGACGACCGCGCGGCCGCGCTGCGCGCGACACAGGACGAGGTCGAGCGAGTTGTCGAGGCGTACAGCGAGGCCTTCGTGGCCGGCGTGCCCGCGCCACCCGCGAGCGGCCGTCTCGTGCGGGACCTTGCGACCCGCGGTTTCCGCGTCGCGATCCTCTCGAACTGGCCGCTCGCCGCGACGATCGACCGCTTTGCCGAGGCAGCCGGCTGGCGCGACTCCCTCGTGGGGATCTTCGTGTCCCAGCGGATCGGCACCATCAAGCCGCACCCGACGATCTTCGCGCACGCGGCGTCCGTGCTCGGCGTCCCGCCCGGCAGCATCCTCCACGTCGGCGACGACTGGGCGGCGGATGTCGTCGGGGCCGTCCGGGCCGGCTGGAGGGCGGCGTATCTCCGCGACCATCAGGGCGACACGCCACTTCCGACCTCGGCGCGGGGCGGGGATGTGCAGCCGGATCTGGAGCTGGACCGCCTCGACGAGCTCGGAGCTCACCTCGAGGACCCGAGCCCCTAGACTCGCAGGGCATGGAGCCGCGCGACCGACGGACCAACCTCGCGTTCTTCGCCGCGGCGCTCGCGGCCTGGCTTGTCGTGGGCGGCATCATCCTCACGATGGACCCGCTTCTCGTGCCGCTCGCCGGCTATGCGGGGGCCCTGGCAATGGGCACGGCCGTCGGCCTGACGACCGTCCCGCTCTTCTGGCTCGTCCCATTCGCGCGCCAGGGCCGGATCACCTACCTGGGTGCCTGGACACGCGCGATCCGGCGGGGTGGCTGGCTGGGCCTCGTGGTCGTGATCCTCGTAGTTCTGCGACTCCAGGCGCTGTTCCAGCCGCAACTTGCCCTCTTCATCATCGCGCTGGTGCTTGTCGCCGAGACCACGCTGTCCATGGACCGCTGACGCCCACGACGCCGCAGGAGGACCAAGATGTCAGACGCCCGGACCCAACGAAACCCCGCCGGACCCAACGTTGACGGCAAGCGGCGCGTGGCGCTGGCCGTCGAGGCGGCGCGTGACGAGATCCTCGACCTGTCCCACCGGATCCATGCGGCTCCGGAGCCGGCCTTCGAGGAGCACCGCGCCGCGGCCTGGTGCGCGGACGTCCTCGCGGCGCACGGCTTCGAGGTGGAGTTGCCGGCCGGTCGCCTCGCTACCGCGATCCGGGCCGTCCGGCATGGCGGCCGGGGCGGCGTGTCGCCCCGGATCGGGATCCTCGCCGAGTACGACGCCCTGCCCGGCCTTGGGCACGGCTGCGGTCACAACACCATGGCGGCCTCCGGGGTCGGCGCGGCGATCGCGCTGGCCGCCGTTGCCGACGAGCTGCCCGGCGAGATCGTCTTCCTGGGCACGCCCGCCGAGGAGCGGGGGAGCGGCAAGCAGTTCATGATCGAGGACGGCCTCTTTGAGGCGATCGATGCCGCCCTCCTGTACCACCCGTGTGATCGCAATCACGTCGACACCGCGCCCCTGGCCTCGGTGGATGTGGACGTCACGTTCGCGGGCCTTCAGGCGCACGCCGCGTCCGATCCGTGGAAGGGCAAGAACGCGCTGGATGCGCTGGTGCTCCTGTTCAGCTCCATCGGGTTGTGGCGCCAGCAGCTCCGCCCGGCGTCGCGCGTCCATGGGATCGTCCTGGAGGGTGGAACCGCCGCCAACATCATTCCGGACCGGACCGTTGCCCGGTTCATGGTCCGGAGCGACAACGACGCCGACTTCCGGGCCATGCAGGCGCGGTTCAGGCAGCTGTGCGATGCCGCGGCGCTGGCGTCCGACACGACCGTGGCGGTGGTCTTCTCCGGCGGCTCCCGAACGATGAGGACGAACCGGGTCATCGCGGACCGGTGGGTCGCCAACGCGGCCGCGTACGACATCGAGGATCAGGGGGACGACGCGAGCTACGGCAGCACGGACATGACGAACGTGTCATGGGTCTGCCCGACGATCCACCCGGACCTCGCCATCGCGCCGTTCCGGACCCCTGGCCACTCGATCCTCTTCCGGGACGCAGCCGTGTCCCCCGTGGCCGACGAGACGACGCTCATGGCGGCGACGCTCGTCGCCCAGACCGCCTATGACCTCTTCACTGATCCGGCGCTCGTCGCCGCGGCCTGGCGGGAGTTCCGCGCGGGCGCCTGATCGCCGGGACCGTCCGAGGTTCCGCGCATCCGTTTGCTACGATGCGAACGGCGCCCCGCTGGACGGCGGACTCCGAACCGGCGGCGTCCTTGGCGAGCACGGCCGGTCCTCATCGCGGGACAGCGCGGCCGTCCGGAGGAATCGCGTGAGCGAGCGCCCGATAGCCCCCGGTCCTGAGCACGGCTTCGCGGCCATGCACGGCTGGGACCGCGAGTACGAAACGTACGCCGACTTCGATCTGCCGACCTATGTCGGCCCGACCACGTTTGCCCGACTGCCGTGGATCACCGATCCGGCGGAGATCCGGGCGCGGAACGTGGACGTCGCCATCATCGGCGCCCCGTTCGACGACATGGTCACGCACCGGCCCGGGGCGCGGTTCGGGCCGCGAGCGATTCGCGAGGCGCAGAACACAAGCGGCGCGCTGAACTCCCTCCAGCTGGGCATCGAGCCGTTCGAGCACCTGACGGTGGTCGACGCCGGCGACGCGAACATCGTTCCGGCGTTCTGGGAGCGCGCCCACGCGATGATCTATCGCAAGGTGCGCGAGGTGGCCGAGACCGGCGCCATTCCCATCGTCCTCGGCGGTGATCACTCCATCACCTGGCCGTCCGCGACCGCCGTCGCAGAGGTCCGTCGACCCGGCAGCATCGGGATCGTCCATTTCGACGCGCACGCCGACACGGCGCCCGACTCGTACGGCCAGCTGGCCGGTCACGGTTCGCCGATGCGCCGCCTCATCGAATCCGGGGCCGTCAAGGGCAGGAACTTCGTCCAGGTGGGGCTGCGGGGCTACTGGCCGCCGGTCGCCGTGCTCGACTGGATGCGCGAACAGGGTCTCCGCTATCACCTCATGACCGAGATCGAGGAACGCGGAGCTGAGGCCGTCGTGACCGATGCGATCGCCGAGGCCCTCGATGGACCGGATGCCATCTACCTCTCGCTCGACATCGATGTCGTGGACCCGGGCCTGGCTCCCGGCACCGGTACGCCGGAGCCCGGCGGCATGCTCACCCGCGAGGTCCTTCGGGCGGTCCGACAGATCGTCGGGGCGGTGGATCTCGCGGGGATGGACATCGTCGAGGTCTCTCCGCCCTATGACTGGGCGGAGTCCACGGCGATGATCGCGAACCGCGCGGCGCTCGAGGCGATCTCGGCCCTCGCCGTCAAGCGGCGCGCCGGAGCGAGGATCCGCTGGGAGGGTTGACCGCGGCGCACCCGTTCCTCGATCACCCCGGCCCGATCCCGTTCGCGCACCGCGGCGGCGCGGAGGTCCACCCGGAGAACACGCTCGTCGCGTTCGCCGCCGCAGTCGACCTCGGGTACCGGTATCTCGAGACCGATGTCCACGTCACTGCCGACGGCGTGCTCATCGCGTTCCACGACGACCGTCTCGACCGCGTCACGGATCGGCGCGGCGTGGTCGCCGAGCTGCCCTGGGCCGATGTCCGAACGGCGCGCGTCGGAGGTAGGGAGCCGATCATCCGGTTCGAAGAGCTGCTCGAGGCGTTTCCCGACGCACGGATCAACGTGGAGCCGAAACACGATGCGGCGGTCGCGCCGCTCGTCGCCGCGATCCGGAGCAGGGCCTCGCTGGACAGAGTCTGCGTCGGTTCGTTCTCGGACCACCGGCTGGCGGAGGTCCGCCGCGCGCTCGGGCCGGAGGCCTGCACGTCACTCGGCACGAGAGAGGTTGCCGCCCTGCGCCTGGGCGCGTGGGGCCTCGGCCCGTTTCGCGATCTCCTGGCGCGGCGACCTGGACAGTGCGCCCAGGTGCCGCGCAACTGGTACGGCATTCCGCTCGTTGGACCGGCACTCATTCGGACCGCGCACGACCTTGGTCTTCCGGTCCACGTCTGGACGGTCAACGAGCCGGCCGAGATGACCAGGCTCCTGGATCTCGGGGTCGACGGCCTGATGAGCGACCGGCCGGCCGTCCTGCGCGAAGTCCTCCTCGCCCGCGGTGCGTGGCACTCACCGGAGACCGGGTAGGATCGCGCCGTGTCGACCGTCCACCCCTCGCATGCAGCGGCGCTGGCTCGGCTCTACGACCTCGACCTGGCCGTCGACCCCGGCGATCTCGATCTGTACCTCGCACTCGCCAATCGAACCGGGGGTCCGATCATCGAGTTGTGCGCGGGAAGCGGCCGGCTCATGGTTCCACTCGCGGAGGCCGGCCACGAGGTCACCGGTCTGGACGTGGATCCGTCGATGCTTGATCGCGCGCGCGCCCGCTCCGCGCAGGCAGGCGCGACGGTGGCGCGACGGGTCCGGCTCGTCGAGGGCGACCTGTTCTCGGCCGCGATCGCTGGTGCCGGCACGTTCCGGCTCGGGATCCTGGCCCTGAACTCGCTCCTGCTGCTCGGTGGCCCGCGCCGCCAGCGACAGGCGATCGCGGTCCTCGCCGGCCTCATCGCCCCGGGCGGAGTTGCCGTCGTGGACACCTGGCTGCCTCTCACTGAGGACCTGGCCCGGTTCGACGGACGCCTGGGCCTCGAGTGGCTCCGACAGGACCCGGAGACCGGGCGCGAGGTCACGAAGACAGCTGCTGCCTGGTACGACAGCGCGACGCGGGCCGTCACGCTCACGACGATCTTCGACGAAGGCCTACCGGGCGAGGCACCCGTACGCTGGACGCGCGAGGACGTGCTCAACCTGATCGCCGCCGACGAGCTCAGGCTCCATGCCGAGGACGCCGGGCTGGAGGTGGAGGTGGTCGCGGGGGACTATGACCTATCGCCGTTGCAGCCGGGCGACGGACGGGCGATCCTCGTCGCCCGGCGGCCGGGCGGCCCGTGATACCGTTTCGGCGATGGCAACAAGCGATCAGATCCGGCTCCTGCTGATCGAGGACGTTCCGCAGGTGGCGCAGTACGTCCGCGGGCTCCTCATGTCGCAGAGTCAGATCAAGCTCATCGAGGTCATCGGCGACGGCGGGAAGGCCGTCCTCCAGGTCCCGGAGCTCCGCCCCGATGTCGTCATCGTGGACGCGCTCCTGCAGGGCAGGGTCAAGGCTTCCCAGGTCGTGCGCCAGCTCCGCGAGGGTGGTATCAACGTTCCCGTGATCATGCTCACGGTTCCACAGCAGCCCGTGGAGCCGGACCCGGCGCAGGGGATCCACGGCGTTCTGGCCATGCCGTTCTCGGGCTACGACCTCATCACCCGAGTCACCCAGGTCCGGAAGGACCATGAGGCGAGGGACGGCGTCGCCGAGTCGTTCGCGATCGCGATCTTCGCGCCCAAGGGTGGCGTCGGCAAGACGACGATCGCGTTCAACCTCGCGGTCGCCGCGGCGAGGATCGGCCGGAAGGTGGTCCTCCTCGACGGGAGCATCCAGTTCGCTGATATGCGGGCGCTGCTCCGCGTCCCGGCCGACGCCCCGTCCATCCTGGACCTCCCGACGGATCGGGTGGTTGAGTCCGACCTCGCCGACGTCGTGTGGCGGGACCCGTCGGGCATCGACATCCTGCTCGCCCCGCCCCGGATCGAGATGGCCGAGATGGTCATGACACGAGACGTCCAGAAGGTCCTGTCGCTGCTCCGGCGACTCTATGACCTCGTGATCATCGACATGTCGGTTGCTCTCGACGAGCTCAACCTGGCTCTCCTCGATCGAGTCGACACGATTCTCGAGATCGTGACCTACGACTCGACGACCATCCACAACACGATTGCGCTGGCCGACACGTTCCGCGTGATCGGCTATCCCGCGACGAAGGTGCAGTACCTCGTCAACCGTGCCGATGCGAACGCCGGGATCGATCCGGCGGACCTCACCCGTGCCCTCGGGCGGGTGCCGGAGCACCACGTCCGATCGGACGGGGCTGTCGTCGTTCCGGCCAACAACCGGGGCATCCCGTTCGTCCTCTCCGACCCGCAGGCGGGCGTCAGTCAGGACATCGACCGCGTCGTGGCGACGCTGCTCGGAGCCGGGCAGACGGCGGTCGCGGCCGGCATGCGCTGAGGGTCGGATGTCCGACCCGCGGCCGATTGGGGTGTTCGATTCGGGGGTCGGCGGCCTGACGGTCCTGCGCGAGATCGTGCGCCGTTCGCCGGCCGAGTCGACGATCTACCTGGGTGACAACGCCCGCGCGCCGTACGGCACCCGAACGGACGACGAGGTTCGCGCCTTCAGCGCGGAGGCGATCGACGCCCTCGTCGAGCGCCACGTCAAGGTCATCGTCATCGCCTGCAACACGTCCACCGCAGTGGCGATCGGCGACCTCCGGCGCCGCTACGACCTGCCGGTTCTCGGAGTCATCCGCCCTGGAGCCGTTACGGCGGCCCTGACGACCCGGAACCGGCGCGTCGGGGTCATCGCCACTCCGGCGACGATCCGTTCGCACGCGTACTTCTCGGCGATCAAGGACGAGAACCCGGCCGTCGAGGTCTACGAGCACGCGACGCCGGCGCTGGTCCCAATGGTTGAGGCGGGGCACGTCGACGGTCGCGAGATCGAGGCCGTGGTCGCAGACGCCCTGGGCCCACTCCTCGGCGAGCGGGACGCGGCCGGCGAGTTCATCTTCCCGCTCCCTGCCTCTGCCCGGATCGACACGCTCCTTCTCGGTTGCACGCACTACCCACTGCTCCGCGCGACGATCGCAGCGATCGCGGGCGAGCGCATCGCGATCGTCGACTCCGCGTCCGCGACCGCGTCGGCACTGCACGACCTGCTCGCGATCAACGGTCTTGAGGCGCCGGGCAGCTCGCGGGGTACCGCCGCCGATGCGGGTCACGGAGGCCACCAGGCGCCCGATGGGCGCTCGGTCGCACCGACGCACGTGCAGCTCACGACCGGGGACGTCGAGGCGTTCCGAACCATTGCCGGCCGCATGTTCGGGGACGCCTTTCCGGATGTTGCGGCCGTGGAACTCGGTGCGACCGGCGCGGCCGGTCGCCTGGCCGGATGACGCGGCTCGGGTCGACCGGCCTGGCCGCGAACGGCCGGGCAAGCGTCGCCAGCCGGGTCCGACGGTCCGCCCGTGGCGGCGGCGTGGGCTGGGCGACCGACCGTCGGTGGCAGGCCGGTTTTCTCGTGGGTTCCGCGCTGGGCATTGTCGCGACCGTCCTCGGACGGCGGGCGGAGCGCTCCGCGCGGCGAGGGCTTGTCGACTGGGCGGATGTCGAGAGGCTTGCCGTCAACCGAGTGGAATCGCTCCCGAATCGACTGACCCCGGTCGAGCTCCGCGCGGCCGACGCGGCCTGGCGGGACGCGATGGCGATCGTCGTCCCGCGCCTGGCCGAAGCGCTCGGGACGCCCCTGCCGGGTGTCTTGGAGCGGGCCATCGTGGTCGATCGGGCGGACTGGGTTCGGGCCAACGTACAAACCTTCCGGTCGCTCGTCTCGCGGATCGAGGGGCCGCTCCTTGAGCAGGTCATCCGCCCCGGCGGTGGCGTCACGGCATCCGCGATGGTGATCGCGAACCGGTGGGTGACGAGCCGCCAGCTCGGGTTCCTCCTGGGTTTCATGGGCTCGCGCGTCCTTGGCCAGTACGACATCGCACTCCTGGCGGCTGAGGCCGAGGATGGCCGGCTCCTGTTCGTCGAGGAGAACATTCGGGCGACCGCCCGAAGCCTCGGCGTGCCGATCGGACCGTTCCGAACCTGGATCGCGCTGCACGAGACGACGCACGCGTTCGAGTTCGAGGGGCACCCCTGGCTGCGCCCGTACCTCGCTGAGCGCCTGGAGCGCCAGCTGACGCTGTTCAGTGGCTCGACGGATTCGCTCGGCAGGGACGCGCTCCATGCGCTCGCCCGTACATTGCGCGGTGAAGCCGGCGGCGAGCACTGGATGGAGCGCCTGATGACCGACGAGCAGCGGACGCTGTTTCGTGAGACGCAGGCGGTCATGAGCCTGCTCGAAGGCTTCAGCGACTACGTGATGGACGAGGTCGGCCAGGGCCTCGTCCCCGGAATCGAGCGGATCTCCGCACGGTTCCACGAGCGTCGCGCACAGCGGACCGGATTCGAGCGAGCCGTGCTCCGGCTGACCGGCATGGACCTGAAGCTCGAGCAGTACCGCCGCGGGGAGCTGTTCGTTCGGGCCGTCGCCGAGGCACGGGGACGGGCGGCGCTCGACCGGATCTGGGCGTCGCCGGCGACCCTCCCGACCGCGGTTGAGATCCAGGCCCCAGACGCCTGGATCGCGCGGGTCCTCGATGGCCGTCGTGGGGTCCCGGCATGAGCAACGAGATCGGGCGGCCGGGTCCGGGGAGCGCGCCGGGTGGCGTGCCGAAGGCCATTGCCGTGAGCCCGATCCTTTCGGCTCGCGTCCGAGCCCAGGATCTGGACCGGATCCGGGAGGCTGCGCCCGGAGCACGGATTGTCAATCTCTCCGTGGAGGGCCTTGCCGATGGCCCCGTGGAGGACGTCGAGGTTCTCCTCCGCGGCTGGCTGAGCGTCGAGGCGTTCGACCGTCTCGTCTTCCGCGCCCCGCAGCTCCGCTGGGTCCACTCCGCGACCTCAGGCGTTGAACGTGCCCTGACTCCGGCCGCCCGCGACCGCCGGCTCACGGTGACCAACGCCCGCGGCGTCTTCACCCGACCGATCGCCGAGCACGTGCTCATGCTCATCCTCGCGATCAGCCGCCGCCTCCCGCAGCTTCTGGAGCTCCAGCGAGAGCGGACATGGCAGCCGCTCCAGGGGGTCGAGCTACGGGAGCTCACGGTCGGGATCGTTGGGTATGGGTCCATCGGGCGAGCCGTCGCCTCCCTCGCCGGCGCGTTCGGGGCCCGAGTCATCGCGCAGCGGCGAAACCCGGGGGAAGGAGCGGAGCGTGCCGCTGGTCCGGTGACCGGCGCCCCGACGATGGGCGAGCCGAACGATGCCTTTCCGTTCGCCCCGGCGCCGGCCCGGATCGTTGGGCCAGAAGGGCTCCACGAACTCCTCGCCGCCTCCGACATCGTGGTCCTCGCGGCTCCGCTCACGCCCGAAACCGAGGGGATGATCGATGCGGCCGCGCTCGCCGTGATGGGGCGTGAAGCGTGGATCATCAACGTCGCCCGTGGCCGTCTGATCGACGATAGGGCGCTCATCGAGGCCCTCGCGGAGCACCGGATCGGAGGCGCCGCGCTCGACGCCTTCCGCGAGGAACCGCTCCCGCCCACATCGCCGTTCTACGACCTGTCGAACGTCATCGTGACGCCGCATACCGCGTGGTCGTCGGCCCTCGTCCTGGATCGCAGCATCGACCTCTTCTGCGAGAACCTGCGGCTCTATGCAGCTGGAGAGACGCTCCGCAACGTGGTGGACCCCGGCGCCGGCTACTGACCTGCCGGCTGCTGACCTTCGGCACCACGAGTCCGTGCTCGCCGGACGGACTGGGTTCGCTGCTGCACAATCCCCGGGTCATGCAGATTGCCATCGTGGGTCTCGCCGGCAGCGGCAAGACGACCGTCTTCAACACGCTCACTCGCGGTCACGCCGAAACCGGCGGCTTCGGCGGGCTCACGCTCAACATCGGCGTCGTCAAGGTGCCCGACGAGCGCCTGGACCGGCTTGCCGAGATCTTCCGGCCCAGGAAGGTCATCCAGGCGAACGTCACCTACGTGGACCTGCCGGCGCCGCCGCCCTCATCCGAGGGCCGCGTAGGAACCGAGGAGCTGCCCGCCGAGCACCTGGCGCGGCTCCGTGATTCGGATGCCCTGCTCCACGTGGTCCGCGCCTTCGACGACCCCTCGGTCCCGCACCTGGACGGGAGTGTGGATCCCCTCCGCGACCTTGAGCATCTGGACCTGGAGTTCCTGCTCGCGGACCTCGCCATGGTGGACCGCCGGCTGGACCGCCTGGCGTCGTCGGGCAGGCACGGGACGCCGGCGGAGCGAGAGGCGAACGAGCGTGAGGAGGCGATCCTGCGCTCGCTCAAGGTGGACCTGGAGGCCGGTCGACCGATCCGCGACACCGAACTCGACGTGGACGCGTCCAAGGCGATCCGCGGCTTCCGATTCCTGACCGAGAAGCCCGTCCTCGTCCTGCTCAATATCGGCGAGCGTCAGATCCCGTCGGCCGGGGAGCTGGTCGAGGCGATCCGGGCCGCCTATTCGCATCATCATGCACTCGTGGACGCGCTATCCGCCCGGATCGAGATGGAGCTCGGCGAGCTGGAACCGGACGACGCCGCGGTCTTCATGACCGAGCTCGGGATCCAGCAATCAGGCCTCGGTCGGGTGATCGCCCTGTCCTACCAGTTGCTCGGGCTGATCTCGTTCCTCACGGCCGGTCCGGACGAGGTCCGCGCCTGGCCGATCCCGGATGGGAGCACCGCGGTGGACGCGGCCGGTGTGATCCACACGGACCTCGCGAAGGGCTTCATCCGCGCGGAGACCGTGGCCTACGAAGACCTGCTGACCCTCCGCTCGATGGCTGAGGCGCGGAAGGCTGGCCGCCTCCGCTCGGAGGGCCGAACCTATCGCGTCCGCGACGGCGATGTCCTCGAGATCCTGTTCAGCCGGTGATGATCGCCCCGCGCCGGCGGTCGTGAGCGCAGCGTCAGTTCGGGTCGGGCTCGGTCGGCTCGAAGTCGGCGTAGACGGCCCGATAGTCGACGTCGCCGGCCCCTGCCTCCGGCTCGCCGTCGTACTCGCCGCTCTCGAGGTCGGCGAGGAAGTTGTCATCCTCGACCTTGCTCACGTTGACCGCGGCGGTCAGTCGGTCATCGGACACGAAGACGAAGCCGTAGTTCCGCTCCAGCTCCTCCGCGATCGCCTCGATCAACGAGTCCGTCACGTACGAGTCCTGGACCTGTCGACGAATCGACTGGACGATGGTGAAGAACTCATCCGCGTCCATCTCCTCTTCGCGGAACATGAGGACGTCGAAGAACTGCTCCGCGTCGCCTTCGTGGAGCTCGTAGAAATGCATCGTCTCGCTCCTCGTCGGGGGGTCACAGGCCGCGACCGGTCGGTCGAGTATAGGGGCCGACTGGCGTGACGCCCCCGGTTGTCGTCGGTTCGGCGTCGCGCGACCTGACGCCAGACGACGCGCGTGGTTGGCGCCTCGGCGGTGCGGCCGCGTACGCCGGACTGACGCTCGCGCGCCTCGGCCTTCGGCCGCGCATCCTCATGGGAGTGGACGCGGACGCCGCGACCGCACGCGAGCTTGACCTGCTCCGCGACGCTGGTGCAGACGTGCGACTCGTCCGCCTCCCGGCGGGCCCCGTCTTCGAGAACCACCAGACGCCAGGCGGCCGCGTCCAGCTCTGCGCTGAGCCGGGTGTCCCGATCCCGCCGATGGCCCCACCGGAGTGGGCGGACGCCGTCGCATGGCTGCTGGTGCCGGTCGCGGACGAGCTCCGCGACGCCTGGGCGGCAGTGCCGAGCCGCGACGCGCTCGTGGCCCTCGGCTGGCAGGGCCTGCTCCGAAACCTCGCGCCTGGCGAGACCGTCACGCGGCGGCCTCCGGCGGCCTCTCCGCTCGTCGAGCGGGCCGCGCTCGTGGGCCTGAGCAGACAGGACATCGACCCGGACGTCACGGAGGCAGACCTCGCGAAGCTGCTCAGCCGACCGGCGACCCTCCTCCTGACCGACGGCGCGTCGGGCGGGATGGTGGTGGAGCTTCTGGGCGACGGTCGGCGGCGCGTCCGGACCTACCCTGCGATCCCGGCGGCGACCCTCGTTGACCCGACCGGAGCGGGAGACGCGTTTCTGGCGACGCTGGTCGCCGCTCGACTCGGCCACCCGCTTGCCGGGTCAGGACGTCGTGGCGCCGACCTCCGGTGTGCGGCCGCGGTGGCCTCGCTGGTCGTCGAGGCCCCGGGCCTCTACGGGGTTCCGACCCTGGCCGCGCTTGCCGCTCGGCTGCGGACCTCCCTCCGAGGAACCGCGGCTCCGGCTGATCCCGCGGACGACCGGGATTGAGGAACCCGCGACGCTCGGTACCGCCGTGCGCTGGCGCCGGGCGATCCTCCGGCGGAGTCGACCCGCGCGCCGAACCAGGTCCCGCTCGAGGCGTGCATCCACGCCACCCGTGAGGCGCCGGCGCTCGATGAAGGTCAGCGCCGCCAACGTGGCGGCCAGCGCTGCCTCGAGATCGCGACGCTGGTGCTCCCGGATCTTCGCGATCTCCACCCACGCAAGCGCCCCAAGCGAACCCCCGGAATCAGCCACGCCGAGCCAGGCCGTCTCCGCCTCGGCGTGACGCCCGAGCCGCCTGAGGAGTCGCGCTCGTTCCGCAGCGAGGCGCACCGGCGTCCAGCTCGCGTCGAGCCGGTCACCGGCCACGGAGCGCAGGACTGACGCAGCGCCCGGACGGCCGAAGCGTCCCCCGAAGTCCGGCCGCCGGCGAGGTGACCACCAGTCGTCCAGTTCCTCGCGAGCGATGTGTGGCTCGCCGGCGACGATCTTCAGTGGCGTCGTCGCTGGCGTCGGATGTGCGGTGCCGGCGATCGCGGAGTCAACGCATTCGAGCGCCTCATCGAACCGCCGTTGGACGGCGAAGAAGCGGGCCAGGCCGGCAAGGTCACCGGGTGGCGCGTTCCGTCGTGCAATCGCGTCCCCCAGCCGGACCTCGATGTGCGCCAGGAGTCGCGCGAGGGACCGCACGTCCTCGTCGTTGTGACGGACGACCTCAATGAGCCGGGCCGGTTCCCCGTCTCGAAGGAACTGGAGGTATCGGGCAGGGATCTCCCAGCCGGGGACATCGCCGTGGCGATGAAGTCCGAGGAGCTCCGCCTCGGCGGTCTGGAGGCGAGCATCCGGCATCCGATGCCGGAAGAGGCGCCGGACAACCGGAAGGAGGTCGAGATGGCCGGCATGGGCGGGAGCGCCGCTCCGCGACATCCGGTACCGGGCCACGAGCAGGGGCCAGTCGAAGCCGCGCCCGTTGTATGTCACCAGCCACCCGTGGTCCGGGATGTGCCGCCGAAGCTCCTCGAGGAGCGCCGGCTCGTCCGCATGATCCGGGAGCAGGAGTTGGACCTGCCGGAACCGCGTGCCCTCCCACCAGCCCAGACCGACAAGGAAGGCGAGTGTGCCCGAGGCGGTCGCCAGCCCGGTCGTCTCCGTGTCGAGGCAGACCAGCGGAACGTCAGGTGGAGGCTGGCCCGGCAGCCCCGCGAGGCGCTCACGGTCGATCGGGAGGACCGTTGACCGCCGCTCCACGCGAACGAAGTTGCCCGACGGCGTCCGCACGAGCTCACCGTCCACCTCGGCCGCGAGTCGCTCCGCGCCGATCGCCACAAGCCGAGCCCGATCGGCGGACCGATCGCGGATGTCGGCACCGTCGCCGGCCCGGAAATTGGCGAGTCGTCGCTCCAGCGCAATCGTCATGGCCTGCCTCAGGCCACGCGCGAGGCCACGGCCCCGGACGTGCTGGCGTCCGTCGCGCCGAGGTCGCGCAGGAGCCGGAGCGCCAGGGCTTTCGCGTCCACCGCGGGATCGAGGCGCGGCCCGGTGCAGGCCGGGCATCCGCTGTCGCACGAACACGCCGTCACGAGGTCTGCTGCTCCTGCGACGAGTTCGTCATGGCGTGCCCACAGGCGTTCGGCGAGGCCGACTCCGCCGGGCATCGCCTCGTACAGGTAGACGGTGGGGGACTCCTGGTGCGGGGAGCGAACCTGCGAGACGAGACCGAGGTCGCGGGGATCGACCATGAGGAGCACGGCGGCCACCGCCTGGAGCGCCCGTCCGGCGCCGACCAGCGCGACATCCAGGTCGTCCCGCCGCCATCCGGCCGACGCGACCTCCGCGGTCACCCAATAGGCCGTCGTCTGGAGCTCAAGCTCAGGGAGATCAATCGGCCCCCATCCGACGTTCTCGTCCGTCCCGAACTTGAGCTTCTTGAACAGCGTGACGAGGCTGGCCACCATCACTTCCCCGTGGACACGATGGCCGCCCGTGGCAGGCGCGTCGGCAAACACGTCGAGCGGCTTCAGCGTCACCGCCCGGTTGGCATAGGTGTAGTGGTCGACATCAACCCGATGGACGTACGCCTTGCGCTCACCCCACTCGAGCCGGTCCACGTAGTACTGGACCGATTCGTGGATGTAGATCGCCCGCGCATGGACGAGGACCTGCGCAGAGAAGAGATCGACCTCGCCGAGCACCCGAGGGCGATCCGGCGTGGTGTCGATGATCACGACGTTCTCCGGCGCCGCGGCCCGCAGGCTTACCTCGGACGCGGGGAAGTTTTCCGAGCTCCAGTACCAGCGACCGTCGCCCGCCTGGCGAACGTGCCCCTCCTCGCCGAGGAAGGCCAGGAGATCGTCTGCCGGCGCCGGCCCGAAGACCTCGCCCGGCTCGAACGGGAGCTCGAAGGTCGCGCATCGAAGGTGGGCCAGAAGGACGTGGAGGTTGTCCGGATCGATCCGTGCCTCCTCTGGAGAGCGATCGAGCAGGAACTCCGGATGGTGGATCACGTATTGGTCCACCGGCGAGGCCGAGGCGACGAGGATGCCCACGGATGGATCGAGGCGACGTCCGGCTCGACCCAGCTGCTGCCAGGTCCCGGCGACGGAGCCTGGGTAACCGGCCAGGACGGCGACATCGAGAGATCCGATGTCCACACCCAGCTCGAGGGCGTTCGTCGACACGACCCCGAGGATCTCCCCGTCGCGCAGGCCTCGCTCGATGGAGCGCCGTTCCGTGGGCAGGTACCCACCGCGGTAGCCGCGAATGCGGGATCGGGGGCCGAGATGCTCGCGGAGGGCCTCGCGAAGGCCGGTGAGGAGGATCTCCACCGCCACCCGGGATCGTCCGAAGACGATTGTCTGGCGGCCGGCCCGCAGGAACGGCAACGCCCAGCGCTGCGCATGCGTGAGCGCCGAGGTCCGGGCTCCCGTGGCCTGGTCGAGGATGGGTGGGTTGACGAGCACAAGGTGCCGTTCGCCGCGCGGAGCGCCGTTTCGGTCGATGAGTCGCGCTGTGCGGCCGGTGAGCTGGGCGGCCAGCTCACCAGGGTTTCCGATCGTGGCGGACGCGCACACGATCACCGGGTTCGAGCCGTAGTGCCGGCACAGGCGGAGGAGTCGACGCAGGACATTTGCGACGTGGCTCCCAAAGACGCCGCGGTACGTGTGGAGCTCGTCGATGACGATGACCGTGACCTGCTCGAACAGCTGGAACCACTTCGTATGGTGGGGGAGGATCGCGGAGTGGAGCATGTCCGGGTTCGTGACGACGACCTGACCGGCGGTCCGGATGGCCGACCGGATGGGGGCGGGTGTGTCCCCGTCATAGGTGGCGGCGGCGATGGCGAGACCGCTCGCATCGGCGAGGCCGGCGAGCTCGGCCACCTGGTCCTGCCCGAGCGCTTTCGTGGGGAAGAGGAAGAGCGCCCGCGCCGACGGATCCTGTGCGAGCGCCTGGAGGACGGGCAGCATGTAGCACAGGGTCTTGCCAGACGCCGTGGGCGTGACGACGACGACGTCCTCTCCCGCGTGGACCGCATCGATCGCGGCGGCCTGATGCCCGTACAGCGAGGCGATCCCGCACGACCGCAGACCGTTCGCGATGCGCTCGTCCAGCCAATCCGGAAACGGCACCGTCTCCGCCTCGCGCGGCGGCAGGACCTCGTGATGGACGACCGCCGAGGCCAGCGATGGTTCCTCGAGGAGCCGGGTCAGCACGGCAGCTGTCCGGCCGGGAGCATAGGTTCGCATGCAGGGTTTCCTCCAAACCGAACGGGTGTTCGATGCACAGCGTACACGCAGCGTGCCCGCCTGCCGTGCCACCTTGGATGGCACGGGCTGAACGGATCCGCGAATCGTGGTTGACATGACAGCTGCGGGTTAGCTACGCTCGCCGCCCATGGATCACCCGTCCGCCCCCGAGCCGCCCGACGAGTTGCTGGAAGCGCGGGTCGCCGATCCTGCCGGCCGCCCCGACCTGTCCGCGATCCCCGCCTTCCTGCGGGTCCAGGACGGCACGGGGGACGCCTCTGGCCTTTCGACCGAGTACGAGCCACGCGGCCCGTCCGACGGCGCCCGCGAACTTCGATCGGTCCTTCCACTTCGGCCGATCCTCGTCGGGGGTCCCGATCCGGGAGCGCTGCCGATGGCCGGGATCTCGCCGCGGCGACTGCTTCAGGTTGTCGCGATCGTGGTCCTGGCCCTGGGCGTGGTCTCGTTCGGCCGGCAGGTCGCCTCCGCATCGACGGCCTCGGCCAACGCCGACGCGCTCCGAGCGGCCAATGCCGCCCTTGCGGACCAGGTCGGGGCAATGCAGCGGGAGCTCAGCCTCATCCAGGAAGGCCGCTATATCGACCTCCAGGCCCGCGCCTACCGGCTGGGTACCGCCGCCGAGATCCCATTCGCGCTGGAAGTGGGCGCATCGCCGTTGCCCGAGGGCGCGCCTGGTTCCGCGGCAGCCCGGCTGGGCGCCGAGCCTGCCACGGGCGGACCGCTCGAGAGCTGGCTGCGTGTGCTTTTCGGTCCAGGCTGACCGTTCTCCAGGGTCACCGGAGCCAGTCGGCCCTGATCGTGCGTTAGAATGTCGAGCGCGGCGGAGTAGCTCAGTGGTAGAGCAGGGGACTCATAAGCCCTTGGTCGGTGGTTCAAATCCGCCCTCCGCTACCACGCCCACGAACCCGGCGGCCCGGCGGCGGCCCCCGGGGGCTCGCGTTGCAGGCAGCGCCTCCCGAGATCGCTCTCAGCGGGCTCGCAGGAACCCGGCGCTATACTCGCCGCTGGACCGGCTCGACTGCCGGCCTGCCCGACCGGAGGCTCATTCTTGAATCCCAGGTTCATGCGCAACGGCGCGCTGATGCTCGTTCTCGCCCTCGGTGTGGCGGCCCTTCTGTTCACATGGCTCAACCAGTCGACCGGCGCCACGACCGGTGGCTACGGCGACTTCCTCAACGACGTCAAGGGCGGCGCGGTTACGAAGGTCGTCCAGCAGGCGGACACGCTCACAGTCACGAAGAGGGACAACTCCACCTATACCGTCACGGTCCCGAGCATCCTGACCCAGGTCCTCACGGACATGCGCCAGGCGGCATCCGACGGGGCCCAGGCGTGGAACCCATCGATCTACTCGGCCGAGGCGGCCTCGGACACCGGGTGGATTCTCACGGCCGTGAGCGTCGTCCTGCCCCTCGTGGTCATCGGGGCGTTCATCTACTTCATGATGCGGCAGGCCCAGGGCACGAATAACCAGGCGCTGTCCTTCGGGAAGAGCCGTGCCCGGATGTTCCTCGGCAACAAGACCGTCGTCACCTTCGCCGATGTCGCGGGCGTGGACGAGGCAAAGCAGGAACTCCAGGAGGTCGTGGAGTTCCTCAAATACCCCGAGAAGTTCAATTCGCTCGGTGCGCGCATCCCGCGTGGCGTGCTGCTCGTGGGCCCTCCTGGCACCGGCAAGACGTTGATGGCTCGAGCCGTCGCCGGCGAAGCGGGTGTGCCCTTCTTCAGCATCTCCGGTTCCGAGTTCGTGGAGATGTTTGTCGGTGTCGGCGCCAGCCGGGTCCGTGACCTGTTCGATCAGGCAAAGCGGAACAGCCCGTGCATCGTGTTCGTGGACGAGATCGACGCGGTCGGCCGCCAGCGCGGCGCCGGCCTCGGTGGCAGCCACGACGAGCGCGAGCAGACGCTGAACCAGATCCTCGTCGAGATGGACGGCTTCGAAACGAACACCGGCGTGATCGTCGTGGCCGCCACGAACCGGCCCGACGTCCTGGATCCGGCGCTCCTGCGCCCCGGCCGCTTCGACCGCCAGGTCATCCTGGATCGGCCGGACATGCGGGGTCGCGTGGCGATCCTCAACGTTCACATCAAGGGCAAGCCGCTCGACAAGGCCGTGTCCATGGAGGCCCTCGCCCGGCTGTCGCCGGGCTTCTCCGGGGCCGACCTCGCGAACCTGATAAACGAGGGTGCGATTCTCGCCGCGCGCCGCAGCAAGAAGGTCATCTCGATGCCGGACTTTGAGGAGGCCCTCGAACGGATCGTTGCCGGCCCCGAGCGCAAGTCCAGGATCATCTCGGACGCCGAGAAGCTGATCATCGCGTACCACGAAGGGGGCCACGCCGTCGTCCAGCGGGTCCTCCCGAAGTGCGATCCGGTCAGCAAGGTCACGATCGTCAGCCGCGGCATGGCCCTCGGCTACACGATGGCCCTGCCGGTCGAGGACCGCTACCTCCAGTCGAAGTCGGAGTTCGAGGACAAGCTCGCCGGCCTCCTCGGCGGCAACGTCGCGGAGCGCATGGTCTTCGGGGACACGACGACGGGCTCCAGCAACGACATCGAGAAGGCCACCACGCTTGCGCGCCGGATGGTGACCGAGTTCGGCATGAGCGATCGCCTGGGGCCGCTGTCGTTCGGGAAGCGCGACGAGCTCATCTTCCTCGGCCGCGAGATCGGCGAGCAACGCAACTACTCGGACGAGATCGCGCGCCAGATCGATGAAGAAGTCCGCGCCCTCGTCGATCGGGCCTACGAGCGGGCAACCGAGGTTCTCGAGACGCATCGTGCGCGCCTCGAGGCGCTCGCCCAGAAGCTCATCGCCGAGGAGACGGTGGACGGCCAGGGGTTTGAGGCGCTCTTCGCCGACCTGCCTCCCAAGGAGTACCTCCACGGGCTGCCGCCGCGGCACCGGGACTCCGGCGACTCCGGTGGCGCCGGTGGTGCCGATGTGCCCACGGAGCACCCGGCGGTGCGGGAGGTTCCGCCGGCCTCGGCACCAGCACCCAACCCCGTCTGATCCCGGGCGGTGCAGGAACCACGACAGGCGTCTCCCCGGAGCGCCGGCGGACGCATGTGGAGGATGGGATGACCGCGCTGGACCCCGCGCTCGCCGCGCACCTGGACGCGACCGAAGACGCCAGGCTCGAATCGTATCTCGAGTTCCTGCGGATCCCGAGCATCTCCGCCCTGCCCGAGCATGCCGGCGATATTCGCCGGGCCGCCGAATGGATCGCGGCCGAGCTCGCCCGGATCGGGTTCGAGCACGCCGAGGTCAGCGAGACCCCGTGGCATCCCATCGTCTACGCAGACTGGCTGCATGCCGAGGGCGCTCCTACCGTCATCGTCTATTGCCACTACGACGTCCAGCCGGTCGACCCGATCGAGCTGTGGACCACCGCTCCGTTCGATCCGTTCGTTCGAGATGGTCGAGTCATCGGGCGAGGGGCAGCCGACGACAAGGGCCAGCTCCACATGCACCTCCGGGCGGCCGAGGCCCTGTTCGCCACGCGTGGCCGGCTGCCGGTCAACCTCCGGATCGTCTTCGAGGGCGAGGAGGAATCGACCTCGGCAAGCCTTCCTGGATGGCTTGAGGCGAACCGGGGTCGGCTGGACGCGGACGTGGTGGTCATCTCCGATACCGGGTTCTTCGAAGGCAATGTTCCGGCGATCACCGAGACTCTGCGGGGCATGCTGTACACGCAGATCGACGTCGTCGGGACGCCAACGGACCTGCACTCTGGCTCGTACGGCGGGGCGGTCGAGAACCCTGCGAATGCCCTCGCCCGGATCATCGCCGACTTGAAGGATCGGGGCGGGCGCGTCCTCGTCCCCGGGTTCTATGACGACGTGGAGCCGCTCGACGCGGCGGCCCGTGAGCGTCTCGCGGCGCTCGGTTTCGACGACGAGGCTTTCAGGGCATCCATCGGGGCCGGCCCGCTGCAGGGCGAGGTGGGCTTCTCGGTGCTGGAGCGCACGTGGGCGCGGCCAACGCTGGATGTCAACGGGTTGTGGAGCGGGTTCCAGGGCGAGGGGTCCAAGACGATCATTCCAGCCCATTCCCACGCAAAGGTCAGCATGCGCCTGGTGGCGAACCAGGATCCGATTGCCCTGTTTCGCCAGTTCACGGCCCATGTCGAGCGGGTCTGCCCTCCCGGCGTGACGGCCTCGGTCCAACTCCTGGGCACGGGCCTGCCGGTGAAGACGCCGCTCGATCACCCGGTGACGCGCGCGGCGGCGCAGGCGCTCGAGGCGACGTTCGGCCGCGCGCCCGTCTACATCGGCGCGGGCGGCTCCATCCCGGTCGCCGCGATGTTCCAGCACCAGCTGGGACTGCCGGTGGTGCTCATGGGTTTCACCAACCCGGACGACAATGCCCACGCACCGAACGAGTCGATGGTGCTCGCCAACTACGAGACAGGGATCCGCACGATCTGCGTCCTGTGGGATGCGCTGGGCGAGCGCACGCCGGAAGCCGGCGACTGACAAGGGGTACCTTTGGGTGATCCGGAGCGGCTCTCGGGTCGGGTGAAGCCGGGTGGCACGGTGCTACCATGCGGCCTCGGGAACCAAGCGGGGAGGACCAGCGGAACGTGACGACCGAGGCGAATACGCCAACCGACAGCAACTCCGGCACGTGGCGCCTTGACAGTGACACGGGGAGCATGGCGCCGCGCTCAGCGCTTGAAGTGCTCGTCGCCCTCAATGACAAGGTGGTCAGCGGCCAGCTGGGCGACTATCAGGCGGTTCCGCTCGGGTTTACGCCCCTCGACAAGACGATCGGCGGCGGCCTTCGGCCCGGGGAGCTCCTCCTGGTGGGCGGTGCCCAGGGCACCGGCAAGACCACGATGGCGCTCCAGATCGCCCGAAACGTCGCGGCGTCCGGCCAGGCGAGCGTGCTGTACCTCTGTTTCGAGCACGATGAGCCGTATCTGCTGAATCGCCTGATCGCCCTCGAATCCGCACTCGCGCATATGCCCCAGAAGGCCGGCGCGATCAAGATCCAGGATGTCCGCAAGGAGATCCTCGGGACCTGGTCGGCAGGAGCGACGGAACCCCCGAACCTCGCCAACAACCCGCGCCTCCGGCCATCGCTGGACCGGATCGCCCGCTACGGGCAGAACCTGTTCCTCCTGCGGGGCTCCGCGACCGCGAGCACGATCGACAACATCCGGCAGCTGGTCAAGGACTTCCGCGCGCTCGCCGGCGACCGACGCCTGATGGTCATCGTGGACTACCTCCAGAAGGTGCCGCAGATCCCGGAGCCGATCTCGGAGGCCGAGAAGGTCACCTATGTCGTCAACGGCCTCAAGGACATCGCCCTGTCCGAGGAGGTCCCGATGATCGCGATCGTCGCGGCCGACAAGGAGGGTCTCAAGGCGTCGCGCCTCAGGAACTTCCACCTGCGGGGCTCGTCGGCGATCAACTACGAAGCGGACATCATCGTGATCCTCAACGAGAAGTACCACATCGTCGCCAAGGTCAACATCGAGTTCAACCCATACCAGGCCCAGCGGTTCCGGGACTGGGTCATCATCTCGGTGGAGAAGAACCGCGGCGGACAGGACAACGTGGACCTGGAGTTCGAGAAGCATTTCGAGTACTCGTGCTTCGATCCGAACGGCCGGACGGTCCAGGAGAAGCTCATCGAGGAGCGCCTCTACAACGACTGATCGGGGACGCGAGGGCGCGCCACCGGGTATCGTCCACGCCATGCATACGGACGTGGAGTTTCCCGGCATCATCGAGGTCGTCGTCGAGATCCCGAGGGGCAGCCGGAACAAGTACGAGTTCGATGAGCAGTCTGGCGTCTTCCGCCTTGATCGCGTGCTCTCCTCCGCCGTCTACTACAACTTCGACTACGGGTTCATCGAGGGAACCCGGGCCGATGACGGCGACCACACAGATGCCCTCCTGATCATCGATGAGCCGACATTCACCGGCTGTCACGTCTGGGCGCGTCCGATCGGGGTGCTCGAGATGCGCGACGAGAAAGGTGCCGACTACAAGGTCCTGTGCGTCGCCGAGGGAGATGCACATCAGGCCCACATCGAGCGCCTTGATCAGATCAGGCCCCATCGGCTCGTCGAGATCGAGCATTTCTTCGAGACCTACAAGCTCCTCGAGGACAAGACCGTTGAGGTCCTCGGCTGGCGGGACCGCGATCGCGCGCTCGAGATCCTCCGCGTTGACCGGGCAGCCTGGGGTCGCGAGCGCGCTGTCCATGGTTGAGGGCGAGGGTGGTACAGCCCGACCGTCGACGATGCCGGCGCGTGGCGGGCAACTATCCGCGGGATCCGGCGACCATCCGCGATTGTTCGTCGCCGTCCCGATTCCAGAGATCGTCGCGGCCCGGATCGGTGATCTCGTGGCTGGCGTCCGAGACGCGCTGGGAGCGGATGGGCAACGCATCCGCTGGGTCCAGATGGAAGGGCTCCACGTGACGCTCCGGTTCCTCGGCCCAACCCGAAAGGACCTGATCGATGCGGTCGGGGCGGCGGTCGAACGGAGCGCGGCCGCGGCCAACGGTGCGTTCGAGATCCGGATCGGAGGCGCGGGAACCTTCCCGGATGCGACCCGACCGCGGGCCCTGTGGCTGGGTCTCCGCGAGGGTGCAACGGAGTTGGGCCAGCTGGCCACAGCATTGACCAGCTCGCTGGTCGAGGATGGGTGGGTCCTGGACGAGCGGGCGTTCCGACCGCACCTGACGATCGCCCGGACGGATGGCGTCCACGCGGGAGCGGATGCCGGCCGCCGCCTGGTTGCTGCCGCGGCGGAACTCGACCTCGCCTTCAGTGCGGACCGGATCGTCCTGTACCGAAGCCACCTTGGTCGCGGTCCGGCTCGCTACGAGGCCCTCAGGAGCGTGGCCCTCGGCTGACCGCCCGCAGGCGCGCGATCTGGCGTGACGCAGCGCTCAAGGTCCTGCTAGCATCGAGCCGTGCCCGTGTCCGTGCCTCAGCGCCTGCGCCTGGTGCTGGCGCTCAGCGCCGTAAACCTCGTCCTGGCGGCCATCGCCCTCGGGATCGCGGGATCGTTCTCCCTCGGACCAGAAGTCGCGGGGCCATCGGCGGTTCCCCCTGGAAGCGTTCCGCCTGTTGCCGTCGGTTCGCCGGCACCCCCGACCCCGGGCGCGGTGGTACCTGGTCCCGGGCCGTCGGCGACTTCGACCCCGACCGACGCCGCGGCAACGCCTGTCGTCGTGCCATCGATCATCCCGGGCGGACCACCCGTCGTCGCGGTCGCCACGACGCCGGCGCCCGTCCTTCCTGGCGTCCGCGCCCCATCGCCCGGGCCGACGGCCGTTGGTGGCGTCGCCGCACCCCCTCTCCCGACGGCCGCCGTTGGTGGCGCCCCCGTCCCTAAGCCTCCGCCACCGCCTCTGCCACCCCCGCCTCCGCCTCCGCCGCCCCCGCCACCGCCTCCGCCGCCGCCCCCGCCACCGCCACCGCCCCCACCGCCGGACGAAGGTCGCGAACTCCCGCCGTGTCCGGGCGTCGTGGATGGCGCACCGGGTCTCAACAAGGTCGTTGGAGATCGGGGCAGGCCATGTCGCGGCGGCGAGGCGACCGGGGATCAGGATCCGACCACGGACCGCGATGTGGCCGCGGACGAGGATGCGGCCCTGATTGAAGAAAAGGGACGCGCACTCACGCGTGGCCGTCGCCGCCTGCGCCGGGCGAGCCAGCTCGGCTAGCAGCGCCTCCGGGCTCCCGCGGGCACGCCCGAAGCCATCGACGCGTACGATCGGGTCGTCCACGTCACCGAGGGGAGCGCGCATGCCACGGATCGTCTGTCAGACCTGCGGGCGCGAGGTGTACACCGCCGCGCCACTCGAGCAGTTGTTCGCCGAGGAACGCCGCTGCCCGCGCTGCGGTGCGCCGCTCCAGAACGACCGCCGAAAGGTCGACCGGCGGATGTCGAACCGTCGCCTGAACCCGAGTGATGATCCCGGCCCGCCGGGCGACACCGAGCGGCGCACCGAGGAGCGCCGCGGCGGCCGCCGCCGCCGCGGCGACAGCGGATCTGGCCGGCGTGGGACCGGTTGGCCGGAGTGATCGATCGGCCACCTGGGACCGTCGCGTTCCTGGGCCTCGGGCTCATCGGCGGATCAATCGCCCGGGCTCTGACCATGGATCCTCGAAGTCGCGTCCGTCGGGGGACGCGGCCCAGGATCGCTGCCTGGACTCCGAGTGGCCGTGGTCCGGCAGCTGCCCTGCGTGATGGGGTGATTGACCGGACGGCCACGGACCCCACCGACGCCATCGCGGGGGCGGATCTCGTGGTCATCGCCGCGCCGCCCCTGGAGACGATCGCGCTCCTTGGCCGGCTCGGCACGGACCTGCGCGACGCTCTGGACCCTGAGGCGCTCGTCACGGATGTCACGAGCACGAAGGGTGCGGTCATGGACGCCGCGGCGGCCGCGGGGATCCGATTCGTGGGCGGCCACCCGATGGCCGGCCGGGAGGTGACCGGGTACGAATCGGGTAGCGAGGACCTGTTCGTCGATCGGCCCTGGGTGATCGTGATCCCGGACGGGGCCCCCGAGGCGATGGCGGATCCGGTGCGCTGGCTTGCGAGTGCGTGCGGAGCTCGCGCCCTGAGCCTGTCCGCTGGCGCTCACGACGCCGCGGCGGCCGCGATCAGCCACCTGCCGCTCGTCGCGGCGGCGGCCCTCGTGGAGGCCGTGGCTGGTCCCGGAAGCGCCGATTGGGAGCTCGCCCGCGGGCTCGCCGCGTCCGGATGGCAGGGCATGACACGCCTTGCGCGAGGTGACGCGCGGCTGGGAGCGGGGATCGCGGCCACGAACGCCACGGCGCTCGCCGGCGCGCTGCATGCCTATCGCGACGCGATCAGCGCCTGGATCGCGTTGCTGGAGCAGAGCGACGGACCTGACGCGGATGCGCTCGAGCGGCGCCTCCAGGCCGTGCGTATCCGCCTCGAGGAGCCGCGGGCCGCCTCGGAATGAGTGCGGAGGAACTTGTCCTCGTCATCCCGCGCAGCGTCGTCATGGACGATCCCGGCTGGACGGGGATCAGGGCGCACCGCGCCGACTCGTTCGAGGACCTTGTTGGCCGGCATGGACGGTTCGTCGGACGCGCCGCCGCGGAGGTGGATCGAGACCTCAAGCAGGTCATCCCATACCTCGTCCTCCGCGATGGCGTGCGCTACTTCCTCATGCGCCGGACGCGCGCCGGCGGGGACGCCCGGCTGCACGATCGCTTCTCGATCGGTGTCGGCGGCCATCTGAACCCGGGCGACCGTGACCTGGCAGGCGGCCTCCGGAGGGAGTGGACGGAGGAGCTGGCCGCCGACTTCGTCCCTGAATTCCGCTTCGTCGGTCTGCTCAACGACGACACCACGGAGGTCGGGGCCGTTCACCTCGGTGCGGTCTACATCGCGGACGCCGTCGGGCGACCCGTGGCCATCCGGGAGACGCACAAGCTCGAGGGAGCGTTCGCCGCGCCCGACGAGGTGGCGGCGGTTGTCGAGCAGATGGAGACGTGGAGCGCGATCGCCTTCAGACACCTCGAAGGGGCCGCGCTGCCCTGACCGGCGGTCGAGGTGCGTTCGCGAACCCAGGTGCGATACTTGCCGCGGAGGTGCGACATGCACCGTCGGGTCGTTCGCGCGCTGCTCGCCACCCCGCTCCTGCTGGGCGTCCTGTCTCTTGCCGCGCCGGCGATGGCCGCCAGTCATCGCGTGGTGGTCCTTCCGGCGACCGGCATCGTGGACAACGTCCTGGCCGGCTACCTCGCCGAGGGGGTCGCCGCGGCGGAGCGGGACGGCGTGGCCGCCGTGGTGATCCGCCTCAATACCCCAGGGGGTAGCCTCGACGCGACCCAACGGATCGTGTCCACGCTCCTCGGCGCGGACGTTCCGGTCATCGTCTGGGTCGCCCCGGCGGGCGGACGGGCGGCCAGTGCGGGCACGTTCATCACCCTTGCCGCCCACCTCGCGTATATGGCCCCAGGGACCAACATCGGCGCCGCCTCGCCGGTCGGCGGCCAGGGCGAGGACATCGCCGGGACGCTCGGAGACAAGGTCCGCAACGACGCGATTGCCAACATCACGGCCATCGCCGAAGCCCGCGGACGGCCCGTCGATTGGGCAGTCGCCACCGTCGACGAGGCGAAGTCGTCGGCGGCCTCCGAGGCAGTGGCCGTCGGTGCCGTGGACGGCATCGCCGAGACCCTCGACGAGGTTCTTCGGCAGGCGACCGGCCGGACGTTGACGATCGGCGGTACGGAGCGGATCCTCGACCTGTCGGCGGCCGTCCCCGAGGACTTGGAGATGAACCCGTTCCAGGCGTTCCTCCACCTGCTCTCCGACCCGAACATCTCGTTCCTGCTGTTCACGATCGGCTTCTACGGGTTGTTCTTCGAGCTCCAGAGCCCGAACTTCGTGACCGGCATCCTCGGCGCCATGGCGATCATCCTGGCCTTCATCGGGTTCGGCAGCCTGCCCTTGAACGTCGCCGGGCTCCTGCTCATCGCCCTGGCCGTCGTCCTGTTCATCCTGGAACCGACCGTGACCAGTCACGGCCTCCTGACCGTCGCCGGGCTGATCGCGTTCGTCCTGGGCGCGTCCGCCCTGTTCACGGCGCCCGGCGATCCGACCGGTCCGTTCGTCGAGGTCGCGGCCCCGCTCATCGGAGTGATGACCGCCACGACGGCCACGTTCATGGGGCTCATCGCCTGGGCTGCACTGCGCAGCCGACGGCTGCCCACCAGCGAAGGACTCGTCGGCGGCCCCGCGGGCGGCCTCGTGGTGGGCGTGTCGGGTGTCGTTCGCAGCCCGCTCGCCCCATCAGGGTCGATCTATGCGGGAGGCGAGGAGTGGTCGGCCCGGGCGATCGATGACCGCCCGCTATCTCGCGGCGAACCCGTGCGTGTCGTGGATGTCGACGGGTTGACCGCCATCGTCGAGCCCGATCCGTCATCATCAACGCAGCAATGAGAGTCTGAAAGGGGATCCCATGGAAGCAGCGACCACAGCCGCGATCATCGCCTTCCTCCTGGTTGTCGTGCTCGTCGTGATCTACCTGTCCATCCGGGTCGTGCAGCAGTACGAGAAGTTGGTCGTGTTCCGTCTTGGCCGCACGAGCGAGTTGATGGTCCGTGACCCGGGCCTCCGCTTCCTCATCCCGATCATCGATCGGCCGGTCAAGGTCGATGTCCGCGAACAGTTCATCGAAGTCCCCAGCCAGACCACGATCACCAGGGACAACGCCCCGATCAACGTCGACTTCCTGATCTACTGGCGGATCAGCGACCCGCTCAAGAGCGTCGTCAACGTCGTCAACTTCCCCGGCGCCCTCCAGGGCGTCGCAACCACGACACTCCGGGCCGTCATCGGCGACATCCTCCTCGACGAGGTACTGTCCAAGCGCGAGCAGATCAACGAGGTCCTGCGGGTCAAGCTGGACGAGGTCACCGAGCGTTGGGGTGGCAAGGTGACGACCGTGGAGATCCGCGAGATCACCCCGCCGCGGGACGTCCAGGACGCCATGAACCGGCAGCTGTCCGCGGAACGGACGCGGCGCGCCGTCATCACCGAATCGGAAGGGTCGCGCCAGGCGGCGATCAACGTGGCCGAGGGCCAGAAGCAGGCCGAGATCCTCAAGGCCGAGGGCGATCGCCAGGCGGCGATCCTCCGGGCCGAGGGGTTCAGCGAGGCGCTCACCCGGATCTTCTCGGCCGCCAAGGGCATCGATCAGAAGACGATGGCGCTCCAGTATCTCGAGGCCCTCAAGGCGCTCGGTGCAAGCCCGTCGACGAAGTTCGTCATCCCGACCGAGTTCACGCGCATGATCGAGCCCTTCACCGGCTACCTGGCGAAGGGAATGGGCGACGCCGAGGGCGCGGCCAAGTAGGAGCGCCTCCCGCAGGGAGCGCGCAGGCCGGGGTTGGTCGGTCGCTATAATCCGGACACCCGCGACGCGGATCACGGATCCTGGAGACGGACGCGCGCGTCCGGAGGAGGCAGGCGTTCACGCATGACGAAGATCCTCGTCGCCGACGACGACCAGAACGTCCAGCGACTCCTGCGGGTCACCCTCAAGCAGGAGGGGTTCGAGGTCATCGTCGCGAGCGACGGCGCCGAGGCCCTGCAGCTCTGGGAGGATGAGGCCCCCGCGCTGATCCTCCTCGACGTCAGCCTGTCCAAGCAGGACGGCTATCAGGTCGCGACCCGGATTCGCGAGGTCGAGGGCTCCGGCACGCACGTGCCGATCATCATGCTCACCGCCGAGAAGGAGGTGGAGCAGAAGGTCCGTGGGCTTCGGGCCGGCGCGGACGACTACCTGGTGAAGCCGTTCCATCAGGCCGAACTCCTGGCCCGGATGAAGAGCCTTCTCGCCCGCTTCACGGCGCGCGAGGGTAACGGCGGGTCCCGTCCGCCGCTCGGCAAGCTGCTCGCCTTCTATGGCGCGAAGGGCGGCGTCGGAACGACGACGATCGCGATCAACACCGCGATCGCGCTCCACGCCGGACACAACCGCCGCGTCGCGCTCGTCGACGGCGTTCTGCAGTTCGGCGACCACCGGGTCTTCCTCGACCTGGGCAACGACCGAAAGAGCATCTCCGAGGTCGTCTCAGCCCCGTCCATCGACGCCGATCTGCTCAAGTCGGTGATGGTCCACCACGACTCCGGGATCGACCTGTTGCTCGCCCCGCCGAACCCGGAGGAAGGTGACCTGGTTCACGAGAGCCAGATGACCCAGGCGATCGCCGCGCTCAGGACGATGTACGACTACGTGGTCGTCGACGTCGAGAAGCGGCTCGGGGACCTGACCCTGTCCGTCCTCGACCACGCCGACATGATCTTCGTGGTCATGACCGCGGACCTGTCGTGCCTGAAGAACGTCCGGCTCGTCCTCGAGGCGCTCGGTCGGATCGGCTACGAGGCCTCCCGCGTGAAGCTCCTCCTCAACCGGTCGAACGCATTCACCGGGATCAGCGTTCAGGCCGCGGAGGGTGCGCTCAAGCGCCCGTTCGAGCACAAGATCGCGAACGAATACCGGGTGGCGATCAGCGCCCAGAACTCGGGTGCCCCGTTCTCGTTCACGAAGCCGGACTCGCCGCTCGGTCGCGAGATCGCGGCGCTGGCCGAGGCGATCGATGGGGCGGCCGCCGAGACGTCCAAGCCCTCGATGCGCTGACGGCCGAATCCCGGGGCTCCTTGTCGGCGGTCCACGGTGCGTAACCGGGGGATGATCGCCCGATAAGCCCGGCCCGTTACGGTGCCGAGGTGCTTGCGACCCTGCTCTCGGCGACGCTCCTCGGTCTCGACGGCCGGCCGATCCGGGTCGAGGTGGACGTGGCGCCAGGCCTTCCCGGGTTCACGATCGTCGGGCTTGCGGACGCGGCCCTCCGAGAGGCTCGCGAGCGGGTGCGCGGCGCACTGAGGAACTCCGGGTTTGTCTATCCGCCGCGCCGGATCACGGTCAACCTGGCACCGGCGGACCTGCCCAAAGCCGGGGCGTCCGTTGACCTCGCGATCGCCATCGGGATCCTCATGGGTTCGGAGCAGTTCCGGGCCATCGGAGGCAGGATCGCGCTCATCGGCGAGCTCGGGCTGGGCGGGGAGATCCGGCCTGTGCCCGGCCTTCTCCCCATGCTCGCCGCGCTCGCCCGTCGTGGAGTGCGTCGGGCGATCGTCCCGGCAAGCTCGGCCCTCGAGGCGGGACTTGTCGGCGCCGTCGAGGCCTGGCCATGCGGCACCCTGGCCGAGGGGGTGGACCGCCTCCGGGTCCGTCGCCGGGCCACCCTCGCGTCGCCGGCCCGCGTCGCCCTGGCCGACGCGTCCGCGCCGGCGGACCCACTGGGCACCGCGAGTCCTGGCGGGACCGATGGGCGCCTCTTCTCCCTGTCGGCCCCGATCCCGGACCTGGCCGAGGTGCGCGGCCAGGCCGAGGCGCGACGCGCGCTGGAGGTGGCACTGGCCGGCGGCCATGGGCTCCTGATCATCGGCCCGCCGGGCGGCGGGAAGACTCTCCTGGCGCGGACGATTCCCGGCCTTCTGCCGCCGCTGGACGACGCCGCGGCGCTCGCGGCGACGATCGTCGCGTCGGCGTCCGGAGAGGGTCCAATCCTGGGTCTTGTGAGGACTGCACCGTTCCGGTCTCCGCACCACACGAGCTCCTATGCCGCGATGGTCGGTGGCGGCCCGAGGATCGCTCCCGGGGAGGTAACCCGCGCGGATCACGGGGTCCTGTTTCTCGACGAGCTGCCCGAATTCGCCCGCGATGTCCTCGAGGCGCTCCGCCAACCGCTGGAGGACGGACGCGTGACGATCGCGCGAGCGGCCCGGACGGTCACGTTCCCGGCAGCGTTCCAGCTGGTGGCGGCGATGAACCCGTGCCCGTGTGAGTCCGAAGTACACCCAGCTCGAACCGCGGGAAGCGGTACTCGATGATCGCCCGGGGCTCGGCCTTCAGGCCGCCCGCCGCGGGCTCGCTCGTGACGGTGATCTTCACCAGCAGGCGCACGATCTCCTGGCGCTGCTCGTCGGTCAGGCCCTCGTCCAGGCGCGCCCGGAGCGCGTCCAGCAGGCTGATGGCGTCCTCGCCCAACCCCAGAGCCTGTGGCGCCTCCAGGGCCGCCAGGCGCGCCTCCAGAGCGGAGCGCTCGGCAGCGATGCGCTCGAACTCGGCGTCCGCCTCGGCATCGCTGATGCGGCCCCGGATGGAGTGGCCGAGGACCCGTTTGCGCTGTGCGTCGAGCTCATCGAGCGCCCGCGCCAGGGTGACCCGCTCGGCCCCCGCGATCGCTGCATCAGCCTCGCCATTGACCTCGCCCTCAAGGTCGGCCAGCACCTCGCCCGGGTTGCGCAGGAAGCGTTCCACGTCCGCCCACACCAGGCGTTCGAGATCGCGGCCCCGGAGGAACGCGCTCGGGCAGTGGCCGTCGAGCGGCCCGCGGTGGGCCGTGTGCCCTCCGCAGCGGTACCAGGTGACGTTCTCGCGGCCCTGGCTGCCGACGAAGACGAGGCCGCACGTCGCGCACCTGACCACGCCCTTGAGCAGGTAGCGCCGGGTCGTGTTGCGGGCCACCCGGCGATTGGCCGCCAGCGCGTCCTGCGCCGCCTGCCAGAGCTCCGGGCTCACCAGCGGCTCGATCGCGGCCGGGATGACCTCCCGGTGCTTCCTGGCCCGGCGGCCGTAGGCGAGGTCGCCCTTGTACTTGGGCTCGATGACGATGTTGCGGACCCGTCCCGAGCGCCAGATGCCCTGGGTGCGTTCCGTGCGTTCGCCGCGCTTCACCTGCCGGCCGGCGCGGCCATAGCTCGTGGGGACCCCCAGCGCGTTCAGCTCGTGGGTGATGGCTGGGCAGCTCCAGTGATCGATCGCGAGGCGGCGGTACATCTGGCGCACGACGTCGGCCGCCGACAGCTTGAGGGCGTCCGACAGGGGCTCCGTGTCGGGCACGTAGCGGGCGGCCTGCTTGTGGCCCTCGACGCGATAGCCGAAGGCGACGATGCCACCCGTGTAGCGACCCTCGCGGGCCGCCCGCGCCATCCCGTCGGCGGACTTGCGCAGGAACTGGACGCGGGCGTGGTCGGCGAGGACGGCCTGGAGGTCAAAGAGCAGGGGTGCCACTTCGCCCGATGGGGTGAAGATCCGCACCCCGACCTCGGCCAGATCGCGCCTGGCCCGCAGGATGTCGGGCGCATCCCGGCCCAGCCGGTCCACGTCGTACACCCACAGCTCGCCGAAGCGGCCGGCAGCTCCCGCCCCGATCAGCCGCGCGCCGTCGGGCCGCTGCGCGATCGGGATCATGCCCGACACCCCGTCGTCGACGTAGCGGCCGACGACCTCGACATCGGGTACCAGGGCGAGGCTGCGCTCGAGCTGCTCGATCTGGGTCTGGATGGTCGCCCGGTCGCGCTGGTCGTCGCTGCTCACCCGGGCGTACGTCGCCACCCGCCGGGCCGCCACCCCGGTGGTCATCATCGTCATGGTCATCGCTCGCCTCCGCCCGCGGGGTGGGGGAGGACGCGCGGGAGACCGAGGGCCACCCGGAGCGCCGCCAGCTGAGCCTCGCGGTCAGTGGTCCATGAACGCTCTGTCTCTAGCGAGTTGGCAAGGCGTGGGCGCGGAGCCGCGCTGGAAGAGCCAGATCGAGTATCGGGGGACCCGCGGCGCGGCGTCACGTCGGTGATCACTGTGGGCGCCCCAGCAGTCGGTCGAGTGCAGCCAGGCAGCGCCGGATGGGCCCGGCCTTGACGGCGCCCAGCAGCGCAGTCGCCAACGCCATCGACGGCGGCGCGGACGGCGGCCTCCTGCTCGGCGGTCATCGCTCAGGCTCGCGGTGGCGTGTTCCGGCGGCCTCGTCTGATCGTGGCTCCGGGTCCAGTCCAGCCCGGCGGAGCCCGTCGAGGATCAGGAACGTCGCCTGCTCGCGGGGATCCCGTACCTCACGGCGCGCCAGCTCGCGGAGCCGAGCAGCGGCCCCTTCGGGGAGCGGGACGTAGATGCTGCGCACCCGACGATCGTGGACGGCCCCACATGGTCACGTCCACATAATCAGGCTGGTCAGAGCTGGTCAGATTGGCTGGTCAGGCTGCTCTAACGTGGTCGAAGTCGGATGGGCGGCCATCGGGAGCCCTCGCCGGCCGCCTCGCACGCGCGCTTCAGCGTCGCAGGCGACCGGTGCACCGCCGCGGCGACTTCCGGACGGGAGGGCTCGTCGGGCCGGCGGCGGCGGTTGCGCAAGCCGGGCGCTTCCGCGGCGAGGCGCCGATATGCGCTGTCGATTTCGAACCACGTCAGGCCGCCCGGGAGGTCGCCTGGTTCCACGGCGATCGCGCCCCGTTGCAGCGTCGTCAGCTCGTCAGCCGCGTCCCCAGCCTCGGCCAGCGCCGTTAGTCGCCGACGTTCGTCCTCGAGCCGCCAGCGAACCTGCCTCGTTCGCTCACCGCTCACTAGCTGGTCGAGACGGGTGACGAGTCCCTCGTAGGCAGGGCCTTTCGGTCGGATGCCGGGCTGGGGAGACTGATCGCTCGCGACATACCAGACCGTCAGGAAGCGACGCTTGAAGTCCGTCGGCGGGTCGGTCGTGAGCTCGTGGAGCCTAAAGCGGATCGTCCACGGGTTATCCGGCTCGCCGCGCATCCGCTCGACGAACACCCGCCATTCGGTCTCCCACGCATCGTCCGTGGAGGGCGCGTCGGCGGGCAGGGGCCAGGTCAGCGGGTCGGTCATGATGTCGATGTTGACGAACGCCACCTTGTCGGGCGGCGGCCCGTCATGGTCGCCCCTCGCGCTCACAGCTTGTCGCCCAGGGCGAGCTCGCGGCTGGCCGCAATCGCCGGTTCGTTGGCCGTCGTCGACGCGTAGCGGCACAGCATCGCCGGGCTGCCCCAGCCGCGTTTCGACATGACATCGGCCTCATTCATGCCGCCGGCGAGCTCGTGGCGCGTCGCCGCGTGTCGGAAGTCATCGGCGTGGTCCTTCCAGGTCTCGCAGCAAGGCGATCTGCGCATCGTTCAAGTCGGGTCGCACGGCGATCGGCGTCCAGGAGAGTCTTGCGGGGCAGCGCTGTGGGAGCCCTTGCGGCGCCCGGGAAGCGCCTCGAGCGCACCCGGGGCCAGATTCGCGCCGTCAGGAGATCGGCCCGGATCCAGACCTGACCGGGCGCGACGGACGCCCGGAGCGCGTCGGCGTCGCGTTCGGTGACGATGCGCCACAAGGGTCGACCGGCGATCCCTGGCAGACCCACGAATCGAAGTGGCTCGTCACCGAACGGCTGGCCGACGGCCAGCACCGTGGGCAGCCACCACATCGTTGACCAGGGGACCAGGGACCTGACGGCCGAGTTCGCCAGCAGTCGCGTGGTCGTCAAGTCGACGAGGTCGATGAATCGATCCCAGCTCGCCGGTGGCATCACCGGGCCAGTCATGAGGTCGACGTCGTCAATCTGCCCAAGGTGTTCCGCCACGATCTCGCGGGCATCGGCGAGGGCCGTGGCAGCGGTCGGGTCGTCCTCGAGAGCGTCGACGATCGTGTCAAGGAGCTGTTGGTGCACGGGTCCTCGAGGCACCCGACCGAGGGGATGGCCTGAACGGTGGCGAGCGGCTGTCCGGCTCGCGTTAATGGGGCGGGGCGCCCAACAGTCTCGTGGCTCGTCCTTGCTCGAAGCGCCATTCCGTCGGTCTTCTCCATTTTCGAGCCGACAGCCCGGGGGCGATCCAGATTGACCACTGCCGCATCCTGGACAATGACCGGTGCCCGTTGGCCGGCGGATCCTTGGTCACCTGGGCCCTTGTCAGCTTCTCTGTCGCGAGCGGTGGTCCTCGAGCCTCACGCGCTGTGGGCGACAATGTGCCGATGGTACGGGACGAACGATGAGCACGGAGTCCGACTTCGACACCGCGAACCAGCGGGCCACAGCCTGGGACGAGCGAGCGCGCACAGTTGGATTGTGGTCAGCTTGGCAAGAAGGCGGTGCCGACCTTCGGGCGGTCCGGCGCAACTTCCGGTCGATCGCCGAGGACCCCTCCGCGGGCATCGGGATCCGCGCGATGTCGCTCGTGAAGAACGCGCTGACCGCCGCCACCGCCCCAACCGAGGGCGTGGATCCGCAGGTTGCGCTGACCGAGGCGATCAGCGCCCTCGACCGCGCGGCGAAGGTCGGCGCCATCCACCCGAACGCAGCCGCGCGTCGCAAGTCGCGCCTCGTCCGGAAGGTCAACGCCGCCGGCGTCGGTGCCGCAGCCGCGTCCTCGCACGTCGCGAAGACGATCGGCAAGGCCGCGGCGCAGAAGGCCGACAAGGCGCGCATCGCCGCGTCCAAGGCGGACAAGGCAAAAGGCGCCCAGACCGCGGCCGGCAAGGCCCGGGCGGCGCTGAGCAAGTCGAGCCGCGCCGAGGCCGCTGCGGCCGCAGCCGCAAAGGCGCCGGTGAAGGCTGCCGCGGCGGCCAAGACCCCGGCGAAGCCAAAGGCCGCTACGAAGGCGGCGACGACGGCTGCTGCGAAGCCGGCCGCGAAGAAGCCGGCCGCGGAAGGCCGCGGCAGCCCCGAAGGCCGCCGCGAAGACTCCCGCCAAGCCGAAGGCCACCGCCGAGAAGAAGGCCCCCGCGAAACCGAAGGCCGCCAAGGCCTGACCCCGCGACCGGCCCCGCCCGGCCGTCGATCGACGCCAACGACGCACAGACGCCCCGGGGCGCACAGACACGCCCCGGCGACCCGCCGGGGCGGTGCCATCCGGCTCAGGCGGCGATCCTCTCGGTCTGGAGCTCCATCACGGAATTGACTCGACTATTGCCGAGATCGCATCTACGGTTGTTACGTGACGGACCAGGTCGCTGCTTGCGTGAGATCCGCGACGCTGTCGAATCGAGCTGGTGTGCACCAGTACACTACCTGCAGGATGCGCTACCTGGATCTTGACGCAACGATCGCCGCGATGCCCCCACTCGCCGAACAGGTACGTCTGGCCGAGGTCGCCCTCATTGGGGTCGAGGAGGGCGGACAGGTTCCGGGCAAGATGGCGGTTCATCCTCGGTCTGCGTCGTCGATTGCCTACGCGATGCCGGCCGCCTACGCCGGACGAGATCAACAGGGCCCGACGGCGATCGGTGTGAAATGGGTAACCGTCTTCCCGGCGAACGGCGGGGTGGGATTACCGACGGTCGACAGCCTCATGATCATGAACGACCCCGCCACCTTGGAGCCGACGGAAATCATGAATGGCGGGGCCATCACCGCTGCTCGGACAGCCGCCGTCTCGGGCGTCATTATCCGGCACTTCGCCCCGGAGCTCGCTGCCCCTCCGATAGTCGCGGTCGTGGGCGCCGGCGTACAGGGTCGGAGTCATCTGCCGATGCTCGGTTATCTCGTACCTGGCGCGACCGTACGCATCTACGATCGCCATGCGGACCGAGCCGAGGCCCTTGTTGACGTCGCGGCGGGGACTCCGGGTATCAAGTGGGCGCAGTCGACGAACTCTTCGCGCGACGCCATTGCCGAAGCGGACATCATCATCACCGCCGCCTCGTTCGGCCCGCAGCGTCAACAGATGAGCATCGAGTGGCTTAAGCGTCGCTGCCTGGTCGTCGCGGTTGACTATGACGTCTACCTCTCCGCTGAGGTCGCCGACAGCGCTTCCGTGTTTCTCGTCGATGAGCTAGCAGGATTCCGCAACAGTTGCGAGGAGGGGAGATTCTCGGGCTTCCCCGAGCCGAGTGGCACGATCGGCAGCCGGTTGCAGTCAGGCGCAGACGGGCACACGGAGGAGCGCGCCGTTGTGGCTCACTTGGGGATGGGCCTGACAGACGTGCTCTTCGCCGACGCAATTGCGCGCACGGCGAGATCGATGGGCGTCGGCCTCGAGCTTCCCGCTGGCGAGGCCGCCGCCCCGTAGCCATCTTCCCGCGATGAGCCCACCCATCAATTCGGTCGAGCCGCTCGGCCTAATGAGGGCTGTACCAGTCCGAGAACGGTGCCGTCGCCCAGGCGACAGTCTTCCACGTGGTGTATGTGTCGATCGCCTGCGTCCCGCAGTCGCGGCCAAAGCCGGAGCTCTTGACGCCACCGAACGGCGCCTCAATGGGTGTTGCGTTGTACGTGTTGACCCAAACGTATCCGGAGTCGACCTCGCGGATGAATCGCATGACGCGATCCACGCTCGCAGTCCACACCCCAGCCGCGAGCCCGAATTCGGTAGCATTCGCAAGTTCAATGGCCTCATCGTCGCCGTGAAACGGAGTCACTGTCACGACCGGTCCAAAGATCTCTTCACGGAACACCCGGTGGTGGGGCCGCACGTCGGCGAGGATCGTCGGCGCGTAGAAATGACCGTTGCCGTATGCACCGCCCTCAAGCCGGTGGCCACCGGTGACGAGACTCGCGCCGTCACGGAGACCGACCTCGACGTAGGAGGCGACGCGGTCGAGTTGGTCCTGCGAGATCAAAGCGCCGAGCTGCGACGACTCGTCCAGAGCGGGTAGAACCCGAATCGCTTCGGTCTTTGCCTTCAGCCTAGCTAGGAACTCGTCGTAGATGCTGTCCTCGACGATGAGTCGGCTGCCGGCGTTGCAGTTCTCGCCCTGCGTGTAGAAGATCCCAAATGCGGCGCCGGCCACTGCCAGCTCGAGGTTCGCGTCAGCGAAGATGACGTTTGGGGACTTGCCGCCGAGTTCAAGTTGGACTGGCCGGACGACCTCGGCACGCGCTCGCATGACAGAGCGGCCGGCGTCGGTTCCACCCGTGAAGGCGAGGACATCAACGTCCGGGTGTCCGGCGAGGTGGGCGCCTGCAATCAACCCAGGACCAGTCACGACATTGAATACACCCGCCGGGACGCCCGCGCGAAGAGCCAGCTGAGCAAGAGCAAGGCTCGTGAGACTCGCAAGCTGGGGCGGCTTGAGGACGACGGAGTTTCCGCAGCAAAGCGCCGGCGCGACCTTCCATGCCGTCACGAAGATGGGGAAATTCCAAGGAGTGATTGCGCCGACGACGCCGACCGGGACCCGAAAGAGGAGCCCCAGCTGGTTGCCGGGAAGCGGGAGCGTCTGGCCGACAACCTTGCTTGCCAGCCCCGCGTAGTACTCGAATGCGTCTGCGGTTCCAGCCATGTCCTCGCGGGACTCGCAGATCGGCTTTCCGGAATCTTGACTCTCAAGTCTTGCAAGCGCCTCGCGGTTCGAGCGAACGAGTTCCGAAAGCCGCCAAAGGATGCGGCCGCGGTCGGCCGGGACCGCCCGCGACCAACTCCCGGAATTGAAGCTCCTACGAGCGGCCTCGACGGCACGATCGATGTCGCTATCGGTCCCAGACGCGATCGACGAGAACACAGCCCTCGTGGATGGGTCTTCGACGTCGATCCACTCACCTGACGACGCGGCGAACCACTCGCCGTCGATCACGTGTCCACCAGGACGCTCCAGCGCGAGGTCTCCATTCGCTTGTCCAGCCGACGAAACCGCCGCCATGGTGCTACCTCGCTTTCGGCCACAGTTGATTGTGGCGGTGGGAAGGGACCGCCCGGAACGGTGCCGCCCTCACGGCGTGCCCACGTTTCAGGCGCCGACGCTCGAGTCACGGGGGCTATCACTCCACGACTCGCCCGACACGGGGATCGCCCGCTCGTCCGCCAATGGGCTCCGCCCGGTCAGGAAATCAAGGTCACATCCCTCGTGAGTCTGATTGACGTGATCCACGTAGAGCCGCTCGTATCCGCGCGCGGGTCGCGCGAGCGCCGGTCGCCAGCCGCTCATTCGCCGCCCGATCTCCTCGTCGCTGACGAGGAGATCGATACGCCGAGCGGGCGTATCGAGCTTGACCATGTCACCCGTCCGCACCGCCGCGAGCGGACCGCCCACCGCGGCCTCCGGCGATATGTGGAGAACGGCAGTGCCAAACGCCGTGCCGCTCATCCGCGAATCACTGATACGAACCATGTCGCGCACGCCATGAGCGAGAACCTTGCGCGGCAGCGGAATGCTTCCCCACTCTGGCATCCCGGGCGCGCCTCGCGGCCCGCCGTTCTTCAGGACGAGCACGTCCTCCGGCCTGACATCAAGCGCAGGGTCGTCGAGTCGGACAGCCAGATCATCGTGATCTTCGAAGACGACCGCGCGTCCTGTATGAGTCAGCAATTCCCCCGATGCCGCGCTCTGCTTGAGGATCGCGCCGTTGGGGGCGAGATTGCCAAACAGGACTGCGATTCCACCTTCGGTCTGGAGCGGTCGCTCGAGCGACGCAATGACCTCTCTGTCGAAGACCTGTGCACCCGACACCGCCTCGCGAACGGTCTCTCCCGTGATCGTTTCGATATCTCCGTGCAGGAGGACCTCGAGCTCCTTCAGGAGCGCGGGGACACCGCCTGCGTAATAGAAGTCTTCCATGAGGTAGGTTCCCGCCGGCTTCAGGTTCACCAGTACGGGCGTCTCGCGAGAGATCCGGTCGAAGGCTGCAAGCGGCAGATCCAGGCCTAGCCGGCGAGCAAGGGCCACCAGATGGATGACAGCATTGGTGGAGCCGGACGTGGAAGCGAGCACGCGGATTGCGTTCTCGAAGGCTTGCAGGGTCAATATCCTCGAGATCCGAATGTCCTGCTCGACGATCTGCACGGCCCGGTGACCGACGTACTGAGCGAGTCGAAGCCGATTCGAGTCAACGGCTGGGATAGCCGCGCCTCCAGACGGCGCGATCCCTAGCGCCTCGGCTAGGCACGACATCGTCGACGCAGTCCCCATGGTCATGCAGTGTCCAGGGCTTCGCTCGATGTGATCCTCGAGGTCGCGCCATTGCTCGGAGCTGATCGCGCCAGCGCGGTACTCCGCGTAGTACCGATGAGTGTCGGTTGACGATCCGACATCGCTGCCGCACCACTTGCCGTTCAGGGCCGGTCCGCCAGGCAGCATCACCGTCGGGATGTCGAGGCTCGCGGCCGCCATCAGCATCCCGGGGATCGTTTCGTCGCATGCACCGAGGAGGACAACCCCGTCGATCGGGTACGCCCGGATCGTCTGCTCGACCTCCATGGCGAGCAGGTTGCGGTGCATGAACGAGATGCCGATGGGGCGTGCCAAGTCCGCGCCCATGGTCATACTGGGGAACTCGAGGGGAAACCCGCCCGCCTGCCACACCCCGCGCTTGACGGCCTCTACGAGTTGGCGGAAGTGGAGATGACATCGCGTGAGCTCGCTCCAGTTGTTGGCGATGCCGATCACTGGCCGGCCCTGGAAGTCGCTCTCCGAGAACCCTTGGACCTTCATCGCCGTCCTCTGGAGGAAGCCATCCACCCCGCCCGCTTGAAACCACTCACTGCTGCGATATCGGCGGGCGTCACTCATCGGGTTCTCTACCTCGGCTAGGGCGCACGGTTGTGCCCGTCGTTCTCGGGACTCAAGTCAGAATGTGCCTAAGGAACGTCTTCGTGCGTTCGTGCCGCGGATTGCCGAACAGCTCGGCCGGCGGACCAGCCTCGACCACGACGCCCTGGTCTATGAAGATCACGCGGTTTGCCACGTTGCGCGCGAAGCCCATCTCGTGGGTGACGACCATCATCGTCATGCCGGTCTCGGCCAGCTCTCGCATCACCTGCAGCACCTCATGCACGAGCTCGGGGTCGAGGGCCGAGGTGACCTCGTCGAAGAAGATCAGCCGACGATCCATCGCGAGTTCGCGGGCAATAGCGGCACGCTGCTTTTGACCTCCCGAGAGGTGGGCCGGGAATGCGTCCATCTTGTCCGCCAAGCCCACCCGTTCGAGGACCACCTCCGCCCGCTCGCGTACGAGTTGCTCGGCCAGACCCAGTACCTTCGCCGGGCCCAGCTCCACATTCTTGCGAACGGTAAGCTGCGGAAACAGGGTGAAGTGCTGGAACACCATCCCCATCGCAAGCCGGCGCCGCCGGTAGTCGGCTCCGAACTGGACATGTTTGCCATCGACGCACTCGGCGAAGGGCTGCCCGTCCAGCCAGATCCTTCCATGGCTGAACTTCTCGAGACCGATGATAGTCCGGCACAACGTGCTCTTCCCTGAGCCACTTGGGCCGATCACGACAAGGGCGTCACCCGAATTGATCGAGAGGTCGACGTTACTCAAGACCTCGAGGCTTCCGAAGCTCTTCGACAGGCCCTCGACCTGGACCGTGGGCGGGCGAGAAGCTGAAGATCCCACTTCTTTTCGTCCTCTGGTATCCACGCAGATGGGCCGGTCAGTCCCTTATGATTCCGGTTGTACGTTCGTGGCGCAGCTTGCCGACCCTACCTAGTCGGAGTCTGATGACGTCCGAAGTGAACCTCGACTCGGCGCATGAGCAACGTAACCGGGAAGGCCACCATGAAGTAGATTGCCCCGACCAACGTCAGGATCTCGAGCGGGCGGTATGTCGCGGTCGACACGGTGCGTCCGTTGTACATGAGATCCGCGACCCCCAGCGTAGACACCAGTGACGTGTCCTTGAAGAGGCTGATGCTGAGCGAGATGAGCACCGGCAGGACGATGCGGGTGGCCTGCGGCACGACGACGTACCGCATCCGCTGCACGTAGCCGAGGCCGAGCACATCGGCCGTTTCCACCTGCTCGCGCGGAACGGCCTGGATCCCTGCCCTGAACGCCTCGCCGTAGAAGGCGCCAAGGTTGAGCGTGAATGCGAGCACGACCGCGCTGAACACGGGCAGCTGGATCCCGGTAACGATCGGTAGCGCGTAGTAAACCCAGACCAGCTGGACGAGTGCTGGCGTCCCTCGCATGATCTCGATAAAGATGATGGTCGGGCCACGCACGATGCGGAGCGAGGACAGGCGCGCCAGTGCGACGACGATGCCGAGTGTCAGGCCGAGTGAGATGCTCACGACCGTGAGTTGCAGCGTCATCACAAGGCCCTCCAGCAGGACCGGCATGTACCGTCCGACCATGCCGAAGTCCCACCGATAGCTGGGAGCACTGCTGCCCCCAGCTATCGACGTGAGGACCATCCATATGAGCCAGAGGGCCACGAGTATGGCGAGGCCGACGAGGATCTGAGGCCCGCGGGCACGCATCCGCTGTGCCAGCCCCTCGGGTACCTCGACTATGGCCGGACGGTCGAGGCGACCGTCTTCATCTTGGTGGCGCATGCTTTCCGAGTCCCCAGTGAAGGGCGTTGGTTGCCGCGTGCAACACTACGTGCTCGTGGCCAAGTTGGATCCGGCGGTCGTCCCAGGTCCGGTCACTCGCCCGGGTACTGCACTGCCTCAAGCGCCAAGACGTACGGCGGGATCGGCTCGATGGCGAAGGCGACCGGGTTCACGGCGCCCCACTTCTTCACGGAAACGGCAAGGGCCCCAGTCTTGATGAAGTCCTTGATCTGGATGTTAATGGCCGCAATGTCGTCGTAGGAGTACCCGTGCGGAATCGCATAGGCGATGCCTTCGGCCGTCATCGGCGTCGAGGGGAAGATGATCTTCATTCCGGGGTGTGCGGCCGCGTCTGGGCCCAACCCGGCCCAGTCATCCATTGCCGCGTTCGCCTTTCCGGCCTCCACCGCAAGCCGGCACGAGTCCTGGTCCACGAGCCGCAGCACCTGCACCTTCGGTTCGTAGTTGGTCAGCGAGAGGTCCTGCGCCGAGCCTTGCATCACGCAGATGGTGTACTTCGGGTCGTTGAGCTGTTCCCATGTCGTAACCGGGGTTTTGTCGGGATAGAACGAGAACGCGCTGATCTGACTCATGAGCTGGTCCGTGAACGTGACCGCCAACGCGCGGGCCGGCCGCTGGTTGAGGGCGACGGCGACGTCGAACTGACCGGCCTGAACACCCGCCACGATGTTGTCCCAGCTCGTCGCGACGGGCGTGAGCTTGACGTTGAGCTCCTTTGCCCACTGCGCCATGACATCGATGTAAACGCCTTGCCATACGCCGGTCGTGGGATCCTTCCATACCCACGGCTGAGCGCTCGCCACGCCGATCCGGAGTTCGCCGCGTTCCTTTATGTCGTTAATCAGCGACTTCGGGCCGCTCGTGCTCGTGCTCGAATTCCCGCACGCTGCCACCACCAGGAGTGTCGCCAAGCCCATGGCTGCGACCTTGGACATATTTCGCATCGATCTCGTCCTCCGTGTCTTGCCGTATCCGACTCTGAAATGAGCCGCGTTCATCCTGCCGACCGGCTACGCTCTTTTCGGCACCACTCCCGCTTGCTCGAGTAGTTTCCCGAGCTTTGCCTTGGCCGCGTGGTCAAGCGGCAGGATCGGCGCGCGAGGCGCCCCGGCCGGCTCCCCGATGAGCTCGCAGCCCGCCTTCACTGCGGCGACATAGCTGCCCGATGTCTCGAGGAAGTTGCAGATCGGCCACATGCGAGCCCACACCTCGCAAGCTGCGTCCAGGTCCCGGCGACGGGCTGCCGCGTCAAACAGGGCGACACACAGTTCCGGGATAACGTTCGCAGCGCCCCAGACCGAGGCCGGCGTACCGGCAAGCAGCCCGTAGAGCGTCATGGAGTCCCAACCGTTCATCACGCCGATACGATCGCCGTATAGCTGGATCAGCTCGGTCAGCAAGGCGGCATCACCACTGCTGTCCTTGATCCAGTCGACGCCGTCGATCGCCGCAAGCTCGGCGATCTGCTCCCCCGTCAGACGCATGCCTGTTGCGACCGGGAGGTTGTAGACGATGATCGGGATTCGGATGGCGCCCGCGACGGCCCGGTAGTACTCGACGACAGCATGCCACGGGAGGGGTTCGTAGAACGGCGCGATGACCATCACGCCCGATGCCCCGACGCCTTCTGCGTGCCGGCTGAGCTCAATCGCTTCCTGGGTGCTCAGCGCGCCCGTGTGCGGTGCGACCGGCACTCGGCCAGCTGCCGCCTCGACGACCACCTCGGTCACGCGACGTCGCTCGGCGACCGAGAGTGAAGCGAACTCACCGGTGCTGCCACAGGGGATCAGGCCACCGCAGCCAGCCTTGATGAGGCGATCCGTGAGTCTGGCCAGCGCAGGCTCGTCGATCGCACCGCTCCCCTCCACCAGCGGGGTGACCATCGCGGGAAGAATCCCCTCGAAATCGACTGTCCGTCTCGCCATAGAGACCTCCTTGCCGCCTGGTGGAGCCACGGTCGACACAACTCTTCTCCTGTCTGCTGGAGCGGGACCGTCAGGTCGCGGACCGGTGGCACGTGTCAGATTGCCTGACGAAATAGTCACCCAGCGCGATGGCTCTGTCAAGGGTCTGTACGCGTTCCGTCGAGGGGCGGCAATCCGCTCCGCACCAAGCCCGGATCTAGCGGTGCCCCGGGCTGATTCGGCTGTCGGGACACGAAAACAGGTGCCCTTCTGACTGGGACGATGCGGCTGTTCGAGCAACACCGGCCCAACGAGAAGGACACCCGATAGATGCGATCGTCGCACAGCCTCGGCGACTCGATGCGGTTCATGGCTTCGACGATGACCGCCTGGTGGCCGACGCGGGGCTCGTTCTGCAGGCCGCGCTCCGCCCAGCATCTCGGCCTGTGCGAGTTCGTCGGCGCCCGCCTCGACTTGGTGATGCCCCGGGTCGGGCGAACGCGGGGCACAACTTCCTGACCTTGATCGCCTCTGCGCTCGCAGGGGGTGGCTACATCGACGACGCGGCTATGCTCCGAGCCGGCGGCACGGACAGGGTGTCCTCGGCTTCGCGGCCAAGGCAGCATCAACCCTGGGCACGGCCCAGCGACAGCTTCCGCTGGGCCACGTCCGCCACAGCTTGACCGGCTGACCCGCGAGCTACTGGCGCGGGCCTGGGCGGACGGCCAGGGCCCGAGGCCGATTGTGCGCTCCCGTGCGGTCTCAGTCCCTAGCCTGGCTTCCCGTCCGAGGCGGTTGCGCTGGGATCACCGAACATCGCGTGGCGGGCCTGAATCTGTGCCCGCGCCGTCCCGATGACATGCTCGTTGACGGCGCGGGCGACGATGTCCGGGTCCCCCGTCTTCATCGCCGCGATGAGCTGGGCATGTGTGGCAACTCGGTCGATATCCGGGCGTGTCTCGTAATCGATCCGAAGCATGACGCGAGCCCGCTTCTCGATAACCCCCCAAGTCTGCTCGAGGATCGGATTCCCCGCCAGATGCTGGATGAGCGCGTGGAACTCGATGTGCGCGTGATTCTGCTCAGCGATGCTGCCAGACGCACGGGCCTGGACGATGCCCTGAAGACCAGTCTCAAGCTGTGCCTCAACATCGGGCGAGAACCCGTTCGCAAGCCGCCGCGCCGCAGGGATCTCAAGAGCGGCGCGAACCTCAGCGAGGTCCATCCAGCCCTGATCGTCCAAGCCAGCCACGCGCAGGCCCTTGTATGGCTCGTGGATGAGGATGCCCTCGTGGACGAGCTGGCGCACGGCCTCACGAACCGTCGCTCGGCTGACCCCCAACGCCCCCGCGAGCTCATGATCCTTCAACCTTCCACCGGTCGGAATGAGCCCATCGAGGACGTAGTGCCGGATTGCCTCGGTCGTTGCGCTGAGTCGTGTGCGTGTCGCGACCCGGGGAAACGAATGCAGACTGTCCATACGCGACGGAGATCCGCTCCTTGGTTCAGTCATCCTCCGCTCCCTCGTGATGTGCAGTCGTCATGACCGAGATGCCTCGAGGATCGGCCGACGCAAGACCCAATCTTCGAACGATGGTCCGCCTTCTCGATCCATGGAACCCGCATCGTGCCAGACGACGGTCGCTGCTGACGACTGACATCGTCGAAACGAAGGTACCGGACGGCCCGAGCATAGCGGCTGTCTATTCGTTTCGTCGGCGATATCGGGCCTGAAACCGCGTTCGTCTCCCGGACGGCCCGAGCGAACAATCCGGCCTGCATGCCGACGTCAACCACTCGCCGGATCGACCGGATCGAATCTCGGCCGTCCCAGCGGCCGTCCGCCAAGGCACCTGAACCAGCGATTGCACATGTCCCGAGGCCGACATCGTTGCGGGCAAGCGCGCCGATACCGCGGCGGCGGGGAATGTACGAGTCCTGGCTCGTCTCATCGTCGGGGGCGCCCTGTCATATCGTCGAACCTCAGACCGCGCCCCATCCTCCGTCGATCCGGACGACCGATCCTTGAACATATGTCCCTTCGAGGAGGAAGCGGTACGCCCCGGCAAGCTCCTCGGGGTCGCCGAATCGACGCTCGGGGATGGCTGCCTCGATGGCCTTCGCGGTGTCGGGGTTCGCGGCCAGCCAGGCGGTTGTCAGTTCGGTGGGGAACATTCCGGGCGCGACGCAATTGATGAGCACGCCAGAGCCTCCGAGCTCGGCAGCGAGGGTCCGTGCCCATGCCTCGAGCGCGGCCTTCGTCGCCGAGTACACGGCTCGGCCGGGCAGCCCGATGCGGGCGGCGACCGATGAGATGAGGATGATCCGGCCCCATCGCCGCTCCACCATGCCGGGCAGGACAGCCTTGGCCGCGAGCATCGTGCCCAGCAGGTTTGTGGACACCATGTCCTGCCAGTGTTCGACGGTGCTCTCGAGAAACGGCTCGCGGTGACTTACGCCTGCCGCCGGAATGACAATATCGATGCGGCGCTCCCGCACGCGCTCCCAGGCACCGGCGTCCGTGACATCCATCGGCTCGATCGAGACGCGCTCACCTGTCCGTCGCTTGAACGCTTCCAGCTTGGAGAGCGTACGGCCCACCACGAGCACGTCTTCGACCCCTAACTCGAGCAGCGTCCGGACGGCAACGGACCCGAGGCCACCGGCGCCTCCCGTCACGAGCGCTCGCCTGCCTGTCAGGCTGGCCATCACGAAACCTCCATATCGGTAGCACGGATGCGTTTGATTCCCACGGTCCTTCCGCAGCTAGTTGTCAGGGTCGAACAGACCCGGCAGGTCGACGACGAGACCACGGTGCTGGAGGATGAGACGAGTCGCCTTCAGCGTCGGGCCGACGAGCGGCTCGGTCGAGAACTGATCGCAGACGATCGTGAGCATCTCGCCGGGGCGAGAGAATAGGACCTCGTGGCGGGAGTACAGGCTCGGGAGTCGCACGCTGTGGATCCTGACGTCGCCCACCTTCGCCCCCCGCGACTCCGGTAATCCGCGACTCGTGCTGTCAGTGCTCATCGGCGGTGCCGAGGTCGCGTTGAGAAGCCTGGCAGTCTCCAGGGCGGTTCCTGAGGGTGCGTCCCGCTTCGTGGACGAGTGGGCTTCCACAATCTCGACGTCGCCGAAGTACGGGCGGACCATCTGGGAGCATCGGAACATCAGCTGGCCGACGATGGTCAGGTTCGGGGCGAGGAACACGCCTACCCCCCGCTCCTCGGCAAGCCGGCCCATTTCAGCGACGGCGTCCCGATCGACGGCGGTCGTCCCCAGCACAACGGCGACACCCGCGCGGACCGCCGCGAGACCGTTCGACGCTGCAGGCTCAGAGGCACTGAAGTCCACGAGGACGTCTGCGGGACGCTCGCTGTTCGCCTCCGTGAAATCGCGAGCGATGGTCACACCGGCCGGGCCTGCGAGGCTCAGGGCGAGCCCGACATCACGCCCCACGTCTCGGTGTCCGATCGCACCGACGAGCTCGAAACCATCAGTCGCGAGGAGAGCGGGGATCAGGTTTCGGCCGACCGCCCCTGTCGCCCCGCTGAAGATGACTCGAATCGGCGCCACGTCAGCCTCCATGAGATGCGGGCAATCGCCTGGGGAGCCAATGACCTCCAACTGGCGCCCGGCGCGATCTGCTCCACGCATCGCGTCAGATTGTCAGTTTGTCAGTCGCGCGCCTCCCGGTCAACAGCCTCGCTCGGCGTGACGTCGATCGGCAGAGGAACGACGAGCGAGGCCATCGCTGCGGCGGGAACGGGGCGCACCGGGTTGCGGGCTGTGAACGCTGAGCCGCCGTCGAACCGACCACCGGTACGCGAGGCCAGGGTCCCCGGCAGCAGGCTCCCACAGACCCGGCCCTGGCACCAGCCCATCCCGACCCGGGTCGTGGTCTTCAGCTCGTTGATGGTCGTGGCCTCGTCTGCGGCAACGCGAGCGAGCACCGTTCCGAGCGTCACGTTCTCGCATCGGCAGACAATCGTTTCCGCCGAGGCCAGTTGGTGAAGCTCGGGCGGCGGCGGAAAGAGCATCGGCAGCAGGGACGCGAACTCGCGCAGCCGTCTGAGCCGATCACGGAGCGGCGCTGCAATCCGGACCGCGTCCTGCTCGGAAATCCGGCCGAGCTGGCGGGCCGCGCCCACGGCCGCCAGCTCACCTTCCACCTGCGCGATCTCCGCTCCGCCGAGGCCGCACGCTTCGCCGGCAACGAAGACGCCGCGAGCCGTCGTCTCCTGCCACTGATTCACCCTGGGTACCGGCTGATTGAGACCGTTGTCCCAGGTGAGATCACATCCGGCAAGTCTGGCGAACTCGGTCGAAGCGACAAAGCCATATGAGACACAGAGCAGATCGACCTCCACGCGCCGCTCGGGACGCGTTGGACCTCCGTGACTGCGCCGCTGGCTGATCCGGACCGACTGGATGCCGTCAACCCCCTCGGCTGCGACAACCATCTCACCGAGGCGGATCGGCACCCGCCGCCCGAGCAGCTCGACGACGTAGCCCGCGAGCTCGACGTACCGAGCGGGGTGGCGCAAGGAGCGTGGCAGCCAGCGCCCGATCCTCGGCATCGACGCAGCCTCGACGACTTCCACCACGTCCACACCCGCGCGCAGGAGGTTCGCCGCGGCAACGAGCAGAAACGGACCGGATCCTGCAACCACGGCGCGGCGACCCGGTCGCACGCCCTGGCCCTTGACGAGCGCCTGCGCCGAACCAGCAGTCATGACTCCGGGCAGCGTCCAGCCAGGGAATGCAGCCGGCCTGTCGAACGCGCCCGTTGCCAGGAGGATTGTCCCAGGGGCCAGCCGTTCGACCTCTCCGTCGCGCACGATCCACAGACGCCGTCCCTCGTCCAGGCCGTAGGCGGACCAGCCGAGGCGGAGCTCGGCCTCTTGGGCCGCGCGCTCGATCAGCCGTCTTCCGGCCTCCTGGCGCCGGTCCAGCGGCGCTCCCGGCCGTGGCTGGCGGTAGTACTGACCCCCCGCTTGCAGGTTCTCGTCGACGATGATGCATCGAAGGCCCAGGTCCGCAGCGCAGGCTCCCGCCGCCAGTCCGGCCGGCCCGGCGCCGACGACGACGAGGTCGATCACTGGTCTCCTCCCCTCCGGGTCGTGATCCGCATCCCGTCACGGACGAGCGTCATGCATGCACGACCGCCAGCGGCCCCGTCGATCGTCTCCACGCACTCGAAACAGAGTCCGATGCCGCAGAAGAGCGCCCGCCTCCGGACGCCGTCATCGGTGATCCAGCGTCGGGAGCTCAGGAGCGCCGTCGCAACGGTGTCGCCGGCACTGCATTGGAGCGGGACTCCGTCGATCACGAGCATCACGGCCTCCCGCGCCACGCGGCTCTTCACACGCGTGACCTGGGGCCGATCGTTTGCCTCCAGAACCTCCGAGTTCCGAAGCGCGCCGCTGAGCTTCACGACGCGATCTGGCTGGAAGCGAAGCGCGTTGGCAGGTAGGGCTCCAGCGGGAGGCGCATTTCCTCGCTGGCGATATGCTGGGCCACGACCTCCCCGGTCGCTGCGGCCATCATCACGCCACCCCCTTCGTGCCCGGTGGCAACGACGATCCGCGGAGCGTTGCCGAGCGGACCGATGATCGGCGTGTGATCAGGGGACATCGGCCGAACGCCTGCATAGCTCCGGATCACACGTCCGCTCGCGAGGCCAGGGACGAACTCGACTGCTCGAGCGACCATCTGGGCGAGGACATCGAGGTCGACCAACCGGTCATCGGCGTGCGTCACCAGACGGCTGCTACCTACCAGGATGCTTCCGGCGCGCGTTGATTCGATCACGGTCGCGACTTGGAGGCCCGCGTCCCCGCTCGCGACGGTGCGGAAATACGACGCCTCCATGATCTTGTGGCGTACGGTCACTGGCGCGCCGGCAAGGACTGCGATCTGTCCCTTGCGAGCGGTAACGGGGAGATCCGCAAGGCCGTCTAGGAGAGCCGGGCTCCAAACGCCAGCGGCGGCGACGGCCCACTCGCACGCGATCCGGTGGACAGGCGTCGTCACCGCAACGGGTGCTCCGTCCACGCCGACCTCGATCCGCAGAACCGGCTCGTGGTTGTGCACGACCGCGCCGCGGGCTCGCGCGGCGGCGACGAGAGCGGCGGTAGCAAGTCTTGGCTCGATCTGGGCATCGCGAGGGAAGTAGGCGGCCGCGGCGATACCACCACGCACACACGGCTCGTTCGCCGCAAGAGCACGCTCGTCCAGCCACTCGAATTCGACGCCCTGTGCGGCGAGCCAGGCACACTTCTCCTCCGCGGCGGCAGCATCGGCCTCGTCGGCGAGCAGCATCAGGCTGCCCTTCCGGTCGAACTCGATATCGATCCCAACCGACTCCCGGAGCTCTTCGGACAGCTCGGCCCAGCGCTCGTGACTCCAGCGCGCCAATTGCAGGTCGGCCAGTGTCGGTCGGTCCCAAAGCACAAGGTTTCCCTCGCAGGCGCCCGAAGTCCCGCGGGCGGGGGCATCCCGCTCGACAAGGTGAACGCTCAGGCCGCGCAGCGCGAGCGAATACGCGCACGCGGCTCCGACCACACCAGCGCCGATGACAACGACGTCGGCGGTCAGATGCTCCTGAGAGCGACAGGTGGGAGCAATCACGAAGTTACGGCTGGTCGCGTCGGGCGTTGCCTGGAGCGGTGAGGGGATGCTCATCCTGAGTGGCCTCGCTGTTCGCTTCGTACGACAGCAGCCGGTCGAGCCTTGACGCGGGCCGTGCCGGAGACGATATTATCATTGGATCGTCGGACAATCCGATCATCGAGAGCAACGCGCCCAAGCAAGCATCCCTGAGCCGGCAGTCGATGTCGCCCCCGGCGTCCTGACTTGCTCGAGCTAGGCTCCGGCCAGCCCCTGTCGGCACTTCTGTCGGCACTTTGGTATTCACGCAGGCGAGGAGATCGTGCCATGGCCAACCCGAAGGTTGCACTCGTTGTCGTGTCGAGCCCGTACGAGGCCGGTGGCGAACGAGCCGAGCCGGCCCTCCGGCTTGCGGCCGAGAAGCTCCGGGATGCTGGCCTGGATGTGGCTGCGGCCCCGAGCGTCGTGTGGAATCCTGCTGACGCTGCAGATGCCGCCCGCGCCTGGGCCGGCACGTCTGCCGACCTGCTCGTGATCATCCAGTGCTCGTGGGTCGAGGACTCGCTCCAGTTCCAGCTGCAGCGTGAACTCGATGCCCCGGTCTTCCTGTGGACGCTCCCCTATCCGGAAACCTATGCGCTGGCGTCGGTCAAGCATCTCGCGAGTATCGCGACGCGCACCGGCCTCGTCGTGCGATGGGGCCAGGGCGAGGTCGACGATCCGCGCTTCGCCCAGCGGGTCGCGGACTTTGCCAGGACAGCCGCGGTTGCGAAACGGCTGCGGCGGTCGCACGTCGCGCTGCTGACACCGCGAACTGCGTGGCGGATGTTCGGCCCGATGGACATGTCCTATGACGAGTGGGATCTGGGGTCTCGACTCGGCGTGACGCTCCTGCACCTCGACCTCGAGGAGCTCATCGCCACCGCCGAGGAGGAGAGCGAGACGGAGGCGCGCGCCGAGCTGGAGCGCCACGCCCCCGCCTATGGAAGGATCCTCGCGGCTGACGAGCGGATGCTGTTCTCGGCGAAGGTCTATCTCGCCGCCAGGCGCATCATCGAGCGCTATGACCTCCTGGCACTCGCGGCGGCGTGCTATCCAACGCACTTTGGTCTCGTCAATATCGCGTCATCCTGGCTGTCCGATGAGGGGTATCACTTCGACCCCGAAGGCGACGTCGGCTCGGCGGTTGTGGCAAACGCGATGCTCGCCCTGAAGTCGGCCCCGGTCTCCCTTGTGGAGCCGGTGCTCCTCCGCGAGGACACCGACTCGGTCTTCCTCCGCCACGAGGGATCCGCGCCGGCCAGCCTCGCCGCGTCGCCGTCGGAGGTGCACGTCATCGACCTGGCCGACCAACGCGGGACGCTGATCGAGTTCCCGCTGAAGGCGATGGAGCGGGTGACGTCGGCCAGCCTGTCCGGCCGCGACGGCCGCTACACCCTGCACGTCGGGTCACTCCGTTCGCGAGAAATCCCGCTCACGGAGTGGGAACGCTGGGGCCGCGGCTTCCTCGCCGACGTCACCGCGGCAGAGGGTGGCGCTCGACTGCTTGACCGGATGTTCGAGTCCGGGATGGACCATCACATGCTCCTCCAGGAGGGCGATCTCAAGCCACAGCTGCGCGATCTTGCTGAGCTGTGGGGCATTGAGTTCAAGTCGATCACGGACTAGACCACAGCCAGCGCCGACCCGCTGGGGTTGCGTCACAACGCGCGGGTCGGCGCACACACCGAGGAGGACTCCGTGCTCGAATTCCTGTTCATGCTCACCAAGAACGACACCACGATCGAGGACTGCCTCGAGATCTACGACGAAGTTCGGGACTCGGGTCTTCGATGGGTCGGGTTCAAGGACGTCGGCGTCCCCTTCAGCACGCTTGAGCAGCTGACCCGTCGGATCCAGGCCGACGACCGCAAGGCCGTGCTCGAGATTGTCAGCGTCAGTGCTGCGTCGGAGCTCGCGTCCGCCCGGGCGGCAACGGAACTCGGGGTGGACCTCCTGATGGGCGGCACACGCCCGAACGAGGTCACCCGGTTGCTCGCAGACACCTCGATTCGCTACTTCCCGTTTGCAGGTCGCATCACCGGCCATCCGAGTGTCCTCGAAGGCACGCTCGAGGAGATCACCGAGAACGCCCGTGAGATCACGGCTCTCGCGCGGGTGGATGGCCTGGACCTTCTCGCCTACCGATGGGCCGGCGACGTCCCACGCCTGATGGAGGCAGTCGTGGCCGCGGCGAGCGGACCGGTCGTCATTGCCGGAAGCATCGCCACGGCCGAGCAGATCAGGGCGGCGGCGAATGCCGGTGCGTGGGGATTCACGATCGGAGGCGCCGCTCTCGACCGGGCGCTCGTCCCGGGCGGATCGACCCGCGACCAGGTAGACCACGCACTGGCTGCGGCGATGACATCGGAAGCCCGGGCGAGGTTTCCCGGCTGAAGACCAGGAGACGTTGCCCGCCGCGGGCCGCCAACGATGGGCCCCCAGGTCGATGGACAGACGGAACGAGGAGGAACGCCCAGTGAGTTCGAGCCCCCGGATCATCCGCCAACGCGAGGCCAGGCCATTCATGGAGGGTGACGAATTCTGTCGCCACTACGTGAGCACCGGGAAGATCACGTTCGGGACCTCCTCGCTCCAGCCGGGCCAGCGCGGCGCGGTCGACGCGGGTCACGAGAAGTCCGACGAGGTGTTCTTCTGCATCGCGGGACACGTCCTCATCCACACGGAGGGGAGCGATCACTACGAACTTCTCGCCGGCGATGCGATCGTCATCCCGCCGGGCCTGCCGCACACGCTCATCAACGTCGGCGATGTCCCTGCGCTCATCAGCTGGAGCGCTGGACCGACCCCATAGGGCTCGGAGGTTCGCATGGAGACCGTTCTGGCCGTAGATCTCGGGACGACGGCGGTCAAGGTGGCGCTCATCGACGAACGGGGCTCCGTCCTGGGCAAGGCCGCGCGCGAGTACAAGCTCTCATCGCCGACCGCTCTCGCCGTTGAACTCGACGCGGAGCACTACTGGAGCGCTTTCAAGTCCTCGCTGCACGACGCACTGGCGCAGAGCGGCGCCGACCCAACGCGGATCCGGGCCCTGGGGATCTCGGCCCAGGGCGAGACGCTGATCTGCGCTGATGTCGAGGGCAAGGCGTTGAGGCCCGCTATCGTCTGGCTCGACAACCGCGCCCAGGACGAAGCACAACAACTCAGCCGCGAGTTCGGAGACGAAGCGGCCTACAGGATCACGGGACAGGTCTCCTTTGTCCCGACGTGGCCAGCTGCGAAGATCCTGTGGCTCAGGCGCAACGAGCCCGACACGTTCCGTCGTGTCGGACGCTTCCTCCTGATCGAGGATTGGTTCATTCAGCGGCTCACCGGACTTGCCGTCTGCGAAGGCTCTCTCGTGACCTCGACGACCTACTGGAACCTCACCACTCGCCAGTGGTGGCCCGAGATGCTCGCATTCCTAGGAATCACCGAAGCGCAGCTTCCCGAGCTGCGCGAGTCTGGCGAGCCCGTCAGCACGATTGTTCCTTCTGTCGCCCGCGAGCTCGGTCTCGATCCCGCGACCATCGTCTGCACCGGCGCCCTCGACCAGGCGGCGGGCGCGATCGGTGTCGGGAATATCAGGCCCGGGGTGTTCTCCGAGAACACGGGGGCCGCGCTCGCCGTTTGTGCGACCGTGTCGCAACCGACCTTCGACCCATCACGCCAGATGCCCTGTCACTACCACGGCGCGCCGGGGCTCTACATGGAGCACACCTTCACCACCGGCGGGATGGTGCTCCGCTGGTACAGGGACACGTTCTGCCAGGCGGAAATGGAGAGCGCTCGGCACACGGGGCGCGACGCGTACGACCTGATCAGTGACCTCGCAGCTCAGGTCGAGCCGGGATCCGAAGGTCTGCTGATGCTCCCGCACCTCCAGGGGGCGATGGCCCCCGAGTCCAATCCGAAGGCGAAGGGTGTCTTCTTCGGTTTCACGCTCCGGCACACCAAGGCCCATTTCGCCCGCTCGATCATGGAGGCGATCGCCTGCCTGGTCCGGCGCAACATCGAAGTCGTCGAGGGCCTCGGCATTCCGGTTGAGGAGGTCCGGGTGTTGGGCGGCGGCGCGCGCAGCCAGATCTGGAATCAGATCAAGTGCGATCTCATTGGCCGACCGGTCGTGACCACGGAGAACGAGGAGGCGGCCTGCCTGGGTGCCGCGATCCTGGCGGGACGCGCCGTGGGCATCTTTGGCAGTCTCGAGGACGCCGTCGACCGGATGGTCGTCCTCAAGGAGCGCCTGGACCCGGACCCCGATCGCCACGCCCGGTATGAGGCAACGTATCGGGCGTACTGCGGCCTGTATGACGACCTCCGCCCGACGTTCGAGCGGACCCGGCCCTAGGCTCGGTCCGGCCACCGGCCTGCAGGCGGCCGTGGTCCCCCATTTCGACAACGCCGAGGGCGGCACCCACGACACCCGGTTTTGCTACGTCGGCGAGCGCCGATTGGGAATCCTCGAACGAGCGCTCCCGGAAGGGTCGTTCATCCTCGGGGTCGACAGCCACACCGCCCTCGTCCTCGACCTCGATGCGCGGACCGCCGGCGTGTTCGGCCTGGGCGGGGTCACCGTCCGGGCCGATGGGCGCAGCGCGGTCTTCCCGAGCGGCAGCGAGGTCCCGATCGACGCGCTGGCCGAGGTGGGCCGAAGCCGGGCAGCCGGGGAGCCCGTCGATGTCGGCTGGGACCCAACCGCGATGGGCATCTCGCGCGGCTCGGGTCGGCAGGATCCCACCGAAAGCCCGCTCCGGGACGAGGTCGCTCGCCTCGAAGGCGCCTTCGTCGACGCGCTCGTCCGGCGAGACGTCCGGAGCGCGGTGGCTGCGCTCCTCGATCTCGACCTCGCCATCGAGGCGCGGACCCGCGCCGGCGAGGACAGCCCCGACCTGGACGGCGCCCGGGCGACGTTCCGGGCCCTCATCGCCCGCCTCGGCGAGACCGCCGTGGATGGCGTCGGCGACCGACGCGAGACGCTCGACTCGTGCGTCCAGGCACTGCTCGACCTCCGGGCGAGCGCCCGCGCATCCCGCGACTGGGCGACCGCGGACCTCATCCGCGACCGGCTCAGCGCCGCCGGCGTCGAGGTCCGCGACGACCCCGATGGCTCGCACTGGTCCCTGGAGGAGAGGGTCGGGCGCTGAGGAGCGGGCTCGACCCAGAGGTGGCGCAAGCCGGCCGCCACCTCCAGCCGGATCGAGGGCCTCGAGTCGTCGGGCCTGGAGCCCTTGCCGCGGGACGCTCGTGGTCCGCCCGCGCCGGGCGCAAGCCAGACACGATCGTTCCATCGTGTTTGTCCCCGCAGGTCGGTCGTGCTGGCCTCATGGCGGGATTACCTGATCGCCCTTTTCGGCGGGTGCCACAATCGTGGCCGCACAGGTCGCCTCACGCCGCGGTGAGTTCCACGGAAGGTCCGGCTCATATCCTTCGTCAAGAACGGCTGGCGGCAGGCGTCCAGACTCCAGAAGGCCGTGATCGTCGTCGCCGGGCTCGTCGCCCTCGGCGGGATCGGGTCGCTCGGGCAGCCCTCAACCTCGCCCGGTCTCGATGCCGCCTCGGCACCGACGGCTTCACCATACCCGTCTCTCATGCTCACAGCAGCGGCCACCCTGCTTCCGAGCGCGGCGCCCGCCCCGACCGCGGCTCCGACTCCTGATCCGACGGCGACGGCGGTGCCTACCGGGGCCCCGGCACCGGTACCCACAACCACCCCGACGCCCACAACCACCCCGACGCCGACGGCCACCCCGGCGCCGACCGGCGCGCGCCTCCAAGTGGACCTGGACACCTGGTGCGACACGGCCCTCTACAGCTGCGCATCGGCATACGTGGGGTGGTCCGGCTCCGTTCCGATGCTCAAGCAGACGGTGGACATCACGCAGCTCGGCCGCACGACCTTCGCGGCACTCGCTTGGGACGGCGGCTACATCGGGGTCCAGAACGGCGGCAACGCGGTCAGCGGGAAGGTCGGTCCCACGACCGTCTTCAGCCTGGGCGGCACGGGTGTGACGATCCGCACGCTGCCGGACGGCACGCCAAACCCAAACTGCGAGGGTGGCTTCGACACGGGCGCCGGTGCCAGCTGTCGCATCCACCTGGAGCGGCAGATCCTGAACGGGGACCGATACGTCTACCGCGTGACCCAGGTGACCGACGGCTGGCTGCGCGGCGAGATCGTGCTGCCGGGCGGCAGCCTCCTCTGGATCGCTGACCTCAAGCCCGGGCCTGCTGCTCCCGCGAGCTTCACGCGCCTCTACAACTTCATCGAGTACTTCGGTCCCAGGATCTTGGCTGCTGTCGACGCGCCCACGTCGACGGTCACATTCTCGCGACCCGGTGACGGCATCGAGTTCAGCCGGGTCAGCCGCGTCGGTGGCGTGTGCGCCGATGCCCACCTGAACGACGCGCCCGTCGGCATCTCGCTAACCACGTTCGGCATCGGGGACTGTGGCTAGGGTGAGGTTCTGCACCGCCCACTAGCAACCCCTCGCGCCCCTGGACCAGCCTCGGTGGGCGACCATCAGTTCATGGTGGTTGTTCATCGAGGGGGATCGTCAACGAGTGCCGCGTCGTCGTAGCGGTACGCTGACACCCAAACGCCCGGTGCCACGACGGGCTCGGGATGCGACCCTCCCCACCTGGACGTGAGGTCGGCTAGTGTCGCGATTCGGAAATGGCTGGGCGCTTGCGGACCGCCTTGGCGAGGATCTCGTCGGCGGTCTTGACCCAGGCGAATGGGCTGGCTCCGGCATTCCAGTTGGGGGCAAAGAGGTCGATCCGCGCGATGAGCTCCTTGACCGATCCGAAGCTGCCCCGGCGGATCGCCCCGCGGGACAGGATCCCGAACCACGTCTCGATCTGGTTCAGCCACGACGCCGAGGTCGGGGTGAAATGGAAGGTGATCCGCGGGTGACGGTCGAGCCAGGCCCGGACGTCGGGCGTCTTGTGGGTGCTGACGTTGTCGAGGACGACATGGAGCTCGCCGCTCGGGTAGGCCCGCTCGACATGACGGAGGAAGGCGAGGAAATCGGCCCCGGTGTGACGCGCCCGGGCTTCGGTGGTGACCTTGCCGGTCGCCACCTCGAGCGCGGCGAACAGACTCGTCGTCCCGTTGCGCTTGTAGTCATGGGTGTGGCGCTCGACCTGGCCGGGCCGGAGCGGCAGCATCGGCGCCGTCCGATCAAGCGCCTGGATCTGGGTCTTCTCGTCGAGGGACAGGACGATCGCCCGCTCGGGCGGGGCGAGGTACAACCCGACCACGTCGCGGACCTTCGCCTCGAGCTCGGGGTCGGTGCTGAACTTGAACGTCTCGGTCCGATGGGGCTTGAGACCGACGCTCCGCCAGATCCGCCAGACGGTCGTCTCGCTCATCGTCAGCCGGTCCGCCAGCCGGCGGACGCTCCAGTGGGTGGTTCCGTCGGACGGTGGCTCGAGGGTCAGGGCGATGACCTGATCGCGGTCCGCCCGGGAATAGGTCGGCGGGCGTCCCGGGCGCGGCTCGTCGGCGAGCCCGGCCAGGCCGGCGCGGGCGTAGCGGTCGCGCCACAGCAGGACCGTCATCGGTGCCACCCCGACCTCGGCGGCGATCGTCCGGTTCGGCATCCCTTCCGCCGCGCACAGGACGATCCTCGCGCGCTGGACCAGTCGCTGCTCCGTCGTCCTCGCTCGCACGAGCGCCCGGAGGATCTCGAGATCGGACTCGTTGACCGACAGTGGAGGCGCGGGATGATTGGCCATGCCGAGAATCGTAGCTGCGATCGTCATAATCGTTTAGCTATTTCCACAACGAGACACTAATCGGTCGCGGTGGCCGTGGGCCAACTCAGCGGCTAACTGGGCCCCGCCCGCGCCGACACGCCGTTCCTCCTTGCGCGGGAGACCTCGGCCGGCGGGTCAGGATCGATGTGCTCGACCCAGTCGTCGCCCGGAGCGGGGACCGACGTAGTCGCCGTCCGCGACCACGATCTGACCATTTAGGACTACTGAGGCGATCCCCTCCGGCGACGCCGTGGAGTCCTCGAAGGTGGCGGCGTCGCGGATCCGAGCGGGGTCGAAGACAACGATGTCGGCCGCCATGCCCGGGGCGATGACGCCCCGGTCCGCGAGGCCGAACGTCGCGGCCGGCAGGGATGTCATCCGCCGGACCGCCTCGGCGAGCTGAAGGATGCCGAGCTCGCGGCTGAACCGCGCAAGGATGCGAGGGAATGTGCCGTACGTCCGTGGATGAGGCTTGCCGCCCACGCCGGGCGGGAGACCGTCCGAGCCGACCATCGTGAACGGGTGACGAAGGGCGACGATCAGGTCGTCCTCGCTCATGTGGTGGACGACCATGCTCGCCTGGAGGTTCTCGGATCGAAGGACGTGGATCAGGGCCGAAAGCGGCCCGTCGCCTCGCCTGGATGCGATCTCGGCGATCGAGAGGCCATCGTGCGTGTGGCTCCCGGAGGACGCGACGACGATACCGTCCCACCCGGCCCCCACGACGAAGTTCTCCCACGTGTCGCTCGGGGCCGACAGGTCCTCGCGCAACCTGGCGACATCACTCGGGGTCTCGAGACGTCGCAGCACCTCGCGATCCCCTCCCTCCTGGAACCACGGGGGAAGGATCGCCGTGAGCATCGTGCTGCCTGCGGTGTAGGGGTAGACGTCATGGCGAACGTCCAGCCCGCGCTCGCGAGCGGCGTCGATCAGCTCGATCGCCCGTGGCATCGCGCCCCACGCCGCACGGCCGGCGGTCTTGAGGTGCGAGATCTGGACCTGACGACCGGTCCGCTCGCCGATCTCGAGCGCCTCGGCGATGCTCCGCATGACCTGGGGGCCCTCGCCACGCATGTGCGTCGCGTAAAGGGAATCGGCGGGGAGGGCGTCGACGAGCGCGACGATCTCGTCGGTCGTGGCAAAGAGGCCGGGAGGATAGATCAGGCCCGTCGAGAGGCCGACGACGCCGGCCTCGACCGCCTCGCGGACGAAGGAGCGCATCATCTCGAGCTCGCCTGCATCGGGCGCACGATCGGACATTCCCAGCACCGCGATCCGCACCGCGTGATGGCCGAGGAGCGGGACGTAGTTCGTTACGTACCCCCGCTCGTCCGTCGCCTCGAGGAGCTCGGCGAAGCTCGTCCACGTCCACGGCAGCGGTGGGAAGAGCCGCCGGCTGTACGTCTCGAAGACCGTCCTGGTCGCGGCCACGTGGGCGCCAGGCTGAAGCCGCAGTTGCCGACGACCTCCGTAGTGACGCCCTGCATGATCTTGGACGTGTCGTCCGTCTCGAGGAACGGGGCGTTGTCCGCGTGCGAGTGGACGTCGATGAACCCGGGGCAGGCGGCGAAGGCCGAGCCGTCGATCACGAGGTAGCGGTCGCCGGCAGCGTCCCGGGCGCCTCGACGGCGGAGATCGTCGGACCGTCGATCCGGATGTCCGCCCGACGGGACGGTGCGCCCGTCCCGTCGATGAGCTCACCTCTGGCGCGCCCGCATCGCCTCCCGGACCTCGATGATGGCCGGTTGCCCGCACTGCGCCCGCGCTGCCGGCAAGGGCGGCGTGGTGCGGCAGGACGCGCAGGGCGCCACCAAGAGCGCCTGACGCACTAACCCCGCCCTCGCTTGACGACTACTCTGCTTCTCACGAGGCTGGCCTTCCAAGAAGGAAAGGAGCCGAGGCATGAGCGAGGGATTGAGCGGGGTGGTAGCCGCACGCACCGCCGGGGCACGGGTGGCCTGATGGCGAAACAATCAGGGAAGGCAATCCGGGCCGCGTCAGGCGGCAATCTCATTGGGCCTTGGCTCGCCCAGGCGCTCGCTGATGGCAAGGCGGTTCTCGGGACTTCGGCGACCCGTCAGACCATCACCTATGTCGGCGTCGGGCACACCGAGAGCTTCGACGACCCCGAGGAGTGGGTTCGCGCTGACTTCTGGGCTGAGCTGATCTACCGCCTCAAGTATCCCGAGCAGCGGATTGCCATCGAAGTGCCGGTGCCGGACCGCGTGCCTGGTGACTACGCCGACCTGGTGGTCTGCCAAGACGACGCTCGGACGCGGCCCTTCATCGTCGTGGAATGTAAGGCCGATGGCATCGGTCAGAGCGAGTTCGAGCAGGCCGTCGAACAGGCCGTTGGCAACGGCTCGGGTCACAAGTTCCGCGCCGAGTATGTGGCCGTCGTCGCGGGCCGCAGTCGGCGTGTCCTTGACGTGTCGGACCGCTTCGGCATCCTCGAACGGGTCAAGAACGAGGTCGCCGACCTTCCCGCCGACTACAAGGACCCCGCGGCCTATCGGCTTCGCAAGTCGGCCACTCCGGGCGACCCCTCCGACCTTCGCCCGGCGACCAAGGAAGAACTCATCACCATCCTGGAGAAGTGCCACGACGCTCTGTGGGAGGGGGGTCGGCTGTCTCCGCCTCAGGCGTTCAGTGAGCTGTGTAAGTTCCTCTTCGTCAAAATCGCCGACGAGAAGAAGGCCCGTAAGGTCGGCGAACCCTATGAGGTCCAGATCAAGACCGGCGAGACAGCGGACGCCCTCGCTGCACGCATCCACACCATCTACCAGGCTCATCGCCGGTCCGACCCCGACATCTTCACGGAGGACCTGCGCGTCGGACCGCAGAAGATCCGCGTGCTCGTCGAGCACATCCAGTCCACGAGCTTCGGCGGAAGCGACCTCGACGCCAAGGGCATCGCCTTTGAGCGCTTCATGGACAGCTTCTTCAAGGGCGGCTTCGGCCAATACTTCACGCCGCGCGAGGTGGTCAGCTTCGCCGTCGCAATGACCGATGTGGAACCCGACGAGTGGGTCGTTGACCCGGCCTGCGGCTCCGGCGGATTTCTCCTCCACGCCCTCGAAGATGTGCGGCGCAAGGTTGACGGATACGCGACGCCTGGTAGCGCCGAGCACTACCAGATGTGGAACGACTTTGCGACCAAACGGCTCTTCGGGATCGAGATCAGCGAAGAGATTGCCCGCATCTGCAAGATGAACATGATTCTCCACGGCGACGGCCACACGAACATCGTGGCGCACGACGCGCTGGTCCGGCCCGCTGTCCTCCTGTCCCTCAACCAGGGCCTCCGCATGGGCAGCTTCGATGTCTTGCTGACCAATGTGCCGTTCGGGGCGGGGCTGACGCTTGACGAGCACCCCTACCTGGCTGAGTTCCGCTATCTCGGCAACACTGAGGTCGTCACCAAGACCAAGGGAACGGTCCGCAAGCCGCGCAAGAGCCAGAAGAGCGAGATCATCTTCTTGGAGCGGATCGAGCAACTGCTGCGACCCGGAGGTCGTGCCGCGATTATCGTCCCCGACGGCATCCTCACCAATGCCAGCACCGGCTATGTCCGCGACTTCCTGCTTGGTCATTTCCAGATCAACGCGGTCGTCAGCTTGCCCGTCGAGGCGTTCACTCACTACGGCGCGAATGTCAAGGCGTCGGTGATGTTCCTTCGCAAGCTCGACAAGGGTGAGTCGCCCAACCCCGACGCCCCGGTCTTCTTGGCAGAGGCCGCGAGCGTCGGCTACGACGCAACCGGACGCGCTGCGCCGAACCAACTCCCGGACATCCTCGCGGCCTACCGGGAGTTCTGCCGCGACCCCCGGCGCAACCTCGTCGAGGTGCCCGACCTCGGCTCACCTGCGAGCGAGGACGAGGGCGATGAGTAGCGTCATCGCGCCGATCCAGGTCACCGTCGCCCGCCAGGGCGTCCTCCTGCGACGAGGCGACCCGCGCCACATCCGGCTCTCCGTCGAGATGGCGACGAGCTACAAGGCCCCGCGCTTCGGTCTCGTTCCTATTGGAGAACTGCTGACCGAGGAAATCACCTACGGCACCTCGGAGCGCACGAGCGCCGAGGGTGTCGGCTTGCCCGTCCTGCGGATGAACAACCTGACCATGGATGGTTGGGACATCACGGACCTGAAATACCTCGAACACACCGACGCGCCCGCCGACCTCCTGCTGAGCGACGGCGACCTGCTGGTCAACCGCTCCAACTCTCTGTCCCAGGTCGGCAAGGCGGCGGTCTTCGACCTGACTGGGGAGTGGGTCTTCGCATCCTTCCTCTTGCGTCTGCGGGTGGATGTGAGCCGCGTTCTGCCGGACTTCTTGGCGCAGTTCCTCAACTCGCCGTCGGGCCGACTCCAGGCGGAGCGGTTGGCACGCCCGATCCTCGGCATGGCGAACATCAGCCCGACGGAGCTGCGTTCCATCCTCGTGCCGCTGCCCGACCTCGCGGAACAGGCTCTCCTTCTCGCGCCGCTGCGTGCGGCCCTCGACGCGAAGCGCGACAAGCGACGCCAGGCCGTTGAGCGCCTGGTCGGGATCAACGCCGAGATTGCGGCGCTTGTCGGCGCGTTGCCCGACAGCCCGGCTTCTCCGACCTTTGCCACGACCGTCGCCGGCCTGCGCGCCGCCGGGCGCATGGGCGCACAGTTCTTCCACCCCGAGCGCGCGGCGGCTCTCAATGCCCTGCGAGCCATGCCCGGCGTCTCTGCGAAGCGTCTTGACGCGGTGGCCGACCTCACCGATGACCGCACAGGCTCCGACAATGGCGTTCCCGCGCTGGGCCTCGCAGCCATCGAACAGGGCACCGGTCAGGTCGTCGGCAGCACCGATGACCCTGCGGGTGGCCGTCGCTTCGAGGCGGGCGATGTGCTGGTGAGCCGCCTGCGCCCGCGACTCAACAAGGTCGCGGTGATGACACGAAGCGGGCGGTGCTCGCCCGAGTTCTTTGTGCTGCGCCCCAAGCCCGGCATCCTCCCGGACTACCTCGCCGCAGTGATGCGCTCACCACTGGTCATGCGCCAGTTCGTCCACATGAACACCGGCAACACACACCCGCGCGTCGCGGAGGAGGACATGCGGACCGTGCTCATCCCGGTCGCGGACATGTCCGTCCAGCAGCAGCTCGCCGCCAGCATGAGCGCACGCAGCACCGACGCGGCGCGTCTGCGAACGGAAGCGGAGACAGATTGGGCGAACGCGTCGGCTGCCTTCGGGTCCTCCCTACTGAGCTGGGACGCTGCCGGAAGGGCGCTCGGCGATTGACGAGCGCATCGCCCTCACCGTTGATGAGGGTCACGGAAATCAGCTAACGATGGACGGACCTCGATGGCAGAGTAGCGACAGACGGGAGGGAGCGACCTGTGACCGGAATAGTCAAGAAGCGCGTCTCGGATCTCCACCTCGACGGCACCAATCCACGACATGACCCGGTGTCTGGCGAGCGTGAGGCAATCGAGGCGCTGCTGGCGAAGGAAGGCGCCAAAATCACCGCGCTCGCCTACCACATCGCCACCAAAGGTCTGAGTCCGATTGACCTGCCGCTGGTGGTCGAGGAACCCGCCGGCGTCTTCGTGGTGGTCGAGGGCAATCGGAGACTGGCTGCCCTCAAGTTGCTCGCCGATCCAAGCTTGACGGCGCGGGCGGACTACGCGAAACGCTTTGGCTTGCTCAAGAAGAAGATGACCTCGCCGATCTTCGAGGTCTCCTGCTATGTCGTGGCCACGAGAGACGATGCCAAGCCCTGGCAGGAAATCCGACACAGTGGCGAGCAGGACGGACGCGGGGTCGTCCGGTGGGATGCTGAGGCTACTGCCCGCTTCTTCGGTATCGGAAAGACGGGCAAGCATGTCGCTGATGCCATCACCCTGATTGACGAACTGCGGAAGGTCTATCCGAAGAACGCGGCGCTCCAGACGGATCTCGACACAATCCGGGGGAAGCGCCTCACGACTCTCGGACGCATCCTCGGCGACCCAGATGTCCGTGACCGGTTCGGCCTTGTCCTCAAGCCAACGGTCGTCAGCCACTACACGAGCGCCGATCTCGAAGCGCTCTTCTCTCGCATGGCCGCCGATGTCGCTTCGGGAACCATCACTGTGTCCGCGGTCTTCAAGAAGAAGGACAGGACCGACTACCTGACCAACATCGGGGCGGTTCTACCTGACCCGGCACGGCGAAAGGCTCGCGCCACCGCGCTCGCGCCGATTACCAAGTCGGCACCCGCGCCCGCCCCTGTGGCCACGGCTCCAACGCCCGCTCCTATGCCGACCGCGCCGACGCCGGCTCTCGCGCCCGCTCCAACGACGGCGAGACCGGCCCCCCAGCGATTGTTCGAGGGGGTGACCCTCAACAAGCTCGGCGGTCGTATCCCCGGCGTGCTCGACGAACTGCTGCGGCTCGACCCTGACAGATTTCCGAATGCGTCAGCGGCGCTGATGCGTCTGGTGCTCGAACTGGCTGTGCTAACGGTCTTCGACAAGAACACCTGGCCTAAGACAACCGCAACCACGGGGAAGAACCCGAGGGACCTGAGCCTGGCCGAGATGGTGAGAGAGTGTCTGGGCAAGCTCGACCCCGGGGGGAAGGACCTCCGCTACCAGCCAATCCGGGTTGGCCTGTCGGACCCCAATAGCATCGTCGCCGTCAGAACGCTCAACGCCTGGCTCCATAACCCCTACTTCCGACCCACCGATCTTCGAGCCATCGCGGCGAACTACTCGCCCTTCCTCTCGGGTCTTGAGGGCTTGGTGCCTTGAGCGTTCGGTTGATGCGGCCCACAAGAGTTGACACTTCACACCTGCCCGCTCCGATGTTGGTCTGACGGACGAAGCAGCAGGAACCTGACGATGCCAGCACGCGACATCAGCCCACTTCGCTACCCGGGAGGCAAGGGTTCGATTACGCCCTTCTTCCGCGCGCTCCTGGCCGCTCAGAAGGAGACGCCCGAGGTCTTCGTCGAGCCGTTCGCAGGCGGTGCTGGCGTTTCGCTTCGTCTCCTGTTGGAGAGCCGGATCTCGCGCATCGTCCTCAATGACCTCGATGCTGGCATCGCCGCCTTCTGGCGTTCGGTCTTTGACCGCACGGACGACCTTGTAGCTCTGATCGAGAAGGCCGATGTCTCGATTGCCGAGTGGCACCGCCAGAGCGCGGTGCGGGCGCTGCCGCGCGGCTCGGTGGACGACCTGGCGCTCGGCTTTGCCACCTTCTTCCTCAACCGCACCAATCGGTCGGGCATCCTCGACGCGCGGCCCATCGGTGGTCTTGACCAGACTGGGCAGTGGAAGCTCGATGCCCGGTTCAATCGGCCCGTGCTCGCGGATCGCGTGCGCGCTCTCGGCGTGCTGCGCGACAGCGTGACGGTGACCGAACAGAACGCCGTAACCCTGGTCGCGGGCTTCCTCTCGCCCGAGGCTTTCATCTACGCCGACCCGCCGTATCTCGTGAAGGGTGGAGACCTCTATCTGGACGCGATGACCTGGGCCGACCACCAGAAGCTCGCGGCGAGCCTGGCGCGTTCACGCGGTCTGTGGATGGTCACCTATGACCACGATGCAAAGGTCGCCGACCTCTATCCGGCCTTCCGGCGCGCCGAGTTCGCCCTGGCGCACACAGCCGCCCGCCCACACATCGGCAAGGAATACGCGGTCTTCAGCGATCGAGTGGACATCCCCGCTCTCGACGGCTTGGGGCACGACCCGGCGTTCGTCGCCTGACCCACGGCGAGAAGACATCGGCCCCGTCGCCGTCGTCCACGGCGACCAACGGACTGCTCTGAGTCACTCCGAAGGTCTGACCCGTCATCGGCGCGCGGAGCGGGGCCAAGACGACGCTACTCCCGGTCGCTTATCGCTCGCTTATCGCGGGGTCGCCACCGTGCGCCGCTTTCCATCCTCGGCGCAGGCCGCTACGCTCCCGACGGCCGCTGCCCACCTCAGCGCACGCGACCACCCTCGAACCCCCTCTTCCCACTCCTGGACTTACCCGCCCTCGTTCGACCATGCGCCGTGTTGCGCTCCGATGGTCGCGTTGTACTCCGCAGTCCGGCATTCGATCCGCTGGTACACCCTGACGACGTGGTCGCTGCGGTCGAGCCGATTGTCGAAGTGCTCAACACGGCAGCTCATGCCCTCCTCCACATCGTCTTCGACATCGAGATCGACGCCGTCCGCGTCTTCGGTTCACCGTCGCGTTTTGTCTACCGGGAGGCGATCGACGGGCTCGAGAGCTCTGACTACGCAGTCATGGTCGACACCGACGCCGCCGACCAGCCACGCGAGTTACGACCGGACACGGCCGCCCAAGACGCCGCGGCCGCGGCGAGTCTGGCGCTCGCCAACCCGGAGGTCGCCCGATGCCTCCGGTTGCTCGCGCAACACGTGACCTGGGCCGGCTGCGCAACATCGTCGACATCGTGACCGCGGAAGTCTCTCGTGCCGAGATCGTCCAACGCGGATGGACGCCGCCTGGTGAAATCGCGCGATTCGAGGAGACGGCCAACGATCCACGTCTCGCGGGTGACGACGCGACCCACGGGATGCCCGCGAACCCACGGCGCTGGCCGAGCCCAACGCCGATGCAGAAACACGAAGCCGGAGATCTCGTGTACGGCCTCGCTGGGTCCTGGTTGCAATGGGTCGCCGCCGGAAGACCGCGAACATGAACCTACCGATCCGCCGCGTGGGTCCGTGGTCGGTCGGGCACTCGCGCCAACCCTAGACCAGCGCAGCCAAACTGACCGGCTGTCCGGCGGGGTCCGAAAACGACCCCGCGTTTCGGGCCGGTCCGGGCGGGGGCTCTCCGCCGCACGAATGAGGGGCCGATTCGAGGCTGCCCTTATGGGACGGGGGGTGCCGCCCGCCGCACGCCATCGCGGAGCGATGGCGATGCCCGGCAGTGCGTCAGGGCCCGAGGCCAGGCGGATCAGACACCGTCCACCCATCGTGTCGGCGCTCAGCCATCGATCCTCTCCGCCGGCCGGCCGCTGAAGCGCTGCCAGCGCTCGATCGTCACCTGGACGTAGCGCGGGTCGATCTCGAGGCCGAGACAGCGCCGGCCGAGCAGTTCCGCGGCGATGAGCGTGGTGCCCGAGCCCAAGAAGGCGTCGTACACCGCCTCGCCTGCCTCGAGGTGGTTGCGGATCGGGATTTCGGAGAGGAGGACCGGCTTCTGCGCCGGATGGTCGAACTTCTCCTCGGTCGAGCCGCCCATGATCATCTTCGGGCTGGGCGCCCGCCAGATCGTGCTCTGGTCGCGGTCGCCGTGGAAGAGATTGGGGACGCCCGGCTTGCGGATCACCCAGCAGGGCTCGTGACCCCAGTGGTACCAGCCCCGGCCCATCGCGAAGAGGCCCTTGTCCCAGATCACCTGCGACGCGATCTCGAAGCCGATCCGCTGGAGGCCGGCCGCGACCTCGGCCGCGTACACGCCGGCGTGCCAGACGTAGCCGACCTCCAGGCTGGGGACGAGGGCGTAGGCGTCCGACCAGTCCACCCGGGTGTCACCCGAGAGGGTCGTGTTCTGGTGGCCCTCGATCCGCATGTACGGCTTCTCGGCCGGGCCGAGCGCGTTGTACAGGTGGTCGCGCCAGGTCGGGTCGAGGCTGACGCCGTACGGCGGATCCGTCGCCAGGAGCCGTGGGGTCGCGCCGCCGAGCAGGCGGGCCACGTCGTCGGGGTTGGTGGCGTCGCCGCACAGCAGGCGATGCTCGCCGAGCACCCAGAGGTCGCCTGGCTTGACGTACGGCTCCGCGGATGGCTCCGGTATGTCGTCGGGGTCGGTGAGGCCGGGCTTGCGGGCACCCAGGTCGCCCAGCAGCCGCAGGAGACCGGCGTCGTCGACGGTCACCTCGGCGAGCAGCTCGTTCAACTTCGCCTCGTCGGTCGTCGCCATGGCGCCGATCGGATCGAGCGTCGCCAGGACGAGGGCCTCCTCCTCGGGCGAGAGGTCGACGTACAGGACGGGCACGGAGGGCTCGTTCCGGCTGATCGCCAACGCCACCCGCGCGTGGCCGTCCACCACGAAGCCGGTCCGCTGATTGACCATGACCTGCTGGACCCAACCCACCGTGTCGAGCGCGCCGGCCAGCGCCGCCTGCTGGTTGCGCGGATGGAGACGCCAGTTGCCGGGATTGGCGAGGAGCTGGTCAGGCGCCTCCTCGCCGGAGCCCGTGATCCGGTTGCGCCAGGCCGCCGCCAGGGGTCGCGGCGCCGCCTTCGTCGTCATCGGGCGACCCCCGATCTTTGGCCTTGCATCGTCGCGCCCACGGAGTGATGGATGTGCATGCGATCGCCAGATCGGCGGCCGCGAGCGAAGAGGAGACGCATATGAAGGGTCAGTCGAGCGAAATAGCCGCCGCGATGAGGGCGCAGGACGCGATCGACACCTCGAAGGCGGGCACTCCGCAACGGCAGGTTGCCGTCGAGCACATGCAGGCCCTCCAAAGGATCTTCGCCAAGCGCAACCGGGCCGACCGGCTCGCGGGAAGGAACTGAACCATGAACGTCTCCACAGACCTGCGCCGATGCATCGGATCGGCGAAGTTCGGGATCGAGGCGCATGAGGCGCGCGTCAGCGACTTCCCGACCCAACCCAGCCAGAAGGACGGCCTCGGCCGGATGTGCAGGCCCCACTGGACCGAGTACACGCGGGCGCTGCGGAAGGCGAAGGCGCAGGGTGCTACCGAGCCGACCGTGCAGTCGCAGGCAGCCGCCAGGGTCGCGACGAACCGCGCGGCTCGGGTGGCCGCCGCCAAGCCGGCCAAGAAGCCCGAGCCGATCCAGACGAGGCCGGCGCGGCGACCCCCCGCAATCGAGCCGGAGGCCGGGTCCCAGGGCGACGCCGGCTAGACCCGCCGCCACCAC